>Ga0172380_10004114_pt1 | contig 19080 bp, 18 predicted proteins | sample Leawe162metaG_FD_119747 | JGI IMG/M metagenome (GOLD analysis project Ga0172380, IMG submission 119747) | Leachate microbial communities from a municipal landfill in Southern Ontario, Canada - Leachate well 162 metaG | ecosystem: Engineered > Solid waste > Landfill > Unclassified | place... | reverse complement strand
GCTGCCGCCGCTGGACGTGCCGCCGTTGCCGTTCCCGCCGCTCGACGTGCCGCCGTTGCCGTAGCCGCCGTTCGACGTGCCGCCGTTGCCACCGCCGCCGTTCGACGGACCGCCGTTCCCGTTGCCAGCGTTCGACGAGCCACCGTTGCCGTTGCCAGCATTCGACGAGCCGCCGTTGCCGTTGCCGCCGCTGCTCCCGCGCTCCTGTTCGGTGCCGCGAGCGGGCGGCCGCGCCGCGTCGCTGTGGCCCGGAGCGCTGTCGCTCTTGCCGGAGTGCCCCGCGGCCTCCGACCCCGCGGTCGCCGAGGACGGCCGTTCGTCGCTCGTCGCGCCGGGTCGACCGCCGGCACCGTCGTGATCGATGCCGTCCTGCACGGGCACGTCCGGAGCCGTCACCGCCAGCGGGATCGCGCGGCTGCCCACCGCATCCGCCTCCGTGGCCGGCTGATCGGCCGCCGGCCGGACCGCCGACGCGCTCGCATGCGGCACGGGATCCGGGGCCGGGGGAGCCACGGGAAGCGTGTACGCCACCAGTTGCTCGACCGGCGCCGCCGGTGCGGCGATCGCCGCCACCGCGGTGCTGGTGGCGGCGGCTGCGGGCGCGGGCACCTCGATGGCAGGCTGGGACAGGGCGAGGCTCCCCGCGATCACCGCCGTCGCGAGCACAGGCGCCATCGAGGGAATGAGGCCGGCGCTCGTCGCGGGCGCCTGCAGCGCCGTCGTGGATGCCTCGGCGCCGAAGATGTTCGTGAGGCCCGAGAGCCGGGCGGCCAGCCCGCCGAGGCGGCCCCACACCCCGGCCAGGAGACTGCCCGGGAGCATCGCGAATCCACCGAAGCGGCTGAACAGGTCGTGGCCCGCCACCATGCGGGACAGGCGCTGCGCGCAGTCGGCGCAGCTGTGCACGTGTTGCTGGAGGTCGACGTCGCGAGTGGCGGCCTCGTCGACGAGGAAGCTCAGGCGCAGGGTGGGCACGCCGCAGGCGGGCCGCACAGCATCCGTGGACTCGAAGGCCTTGCGGAATCGCTCGCGCGCCCGGAAGAGGCGCTGGTGCGCCGCGTTCGGCGTGATGTCCAGGCGCGCGGCCAGGTCCTCGTAGGAGAGCCCGCGGTACTCGTGCTGGAAGAGCGCGTCGCGATCGGCTGGGGCCAGCGCGCCCAGCGCCTCCCAGACGCGGTACTGGTGGTCGCGTGCGGCCATCCGCTCCGCGGGGCCATCGTCCTCCGCGATCTCGTCCATCGCCGCCTGCGCCGCCTCACCGGCGGACTCCCGCTGGCGGCACTGGCCGCGCCGCGTGAGCGCCGTCATGCAGACGTTGCGCACGATGCGCTTGAGCCAGGGCTGGAAGCGCTCCGGGTCGTCCAGCGTGTGCAGTCCGCGCACGGCGCACAGCCACGACTCCTGCGCGACATCCTCGGCCTCCGTGGCGTCGCGCATGAAGTAGCGCGCCAGGCGGTCGACCATGTCGCGGTGCGCCTCGATCAGGTCCTGCAGCGCACTCTGGTCGCCCTCGCGCGCGGCGTCGATCAGTGCGACCGAAGGCTGCTGAGTTGCCAGGACCATTGCAAGCCTCCTCGGCTCCCACTGATTGAAGCGGGGAGTCGGGAGGCGCCCGCATAGGGGAAACCCCGAAGTGTGGCCGGGCGACCACCTATCCATGCGGCGCGCGGCCGGAGAAGGCCGTGAATCTCCGGCCACGCGGCTTCGGCGGCAGTCAGCCGCGCCCGGCAGGCGCGGACGCCGCTCCTCCCAGCCTCCGAAAGCGGGATCACGATTCGAGGTGCGAAGCGGGGGTTTTCCCTGATGCGACGGCACTGACGCGGGGCGCACCCTGAGCCGGACGTAGGGAGTGCCCGATGGCAGTGCTCATCCTCGGTCTGTGCGCTGCGCTTGCCGTGGCGAACCACCGGTACAACCGCTACCTGGACGAGTCTGCGTTGCACCGCAAGACCATCGAGCGGTTGCGGGCGTACACGGCCGCGCGCAGGCGTTGAGCGGGCCGGTCACCGCCGCGAGGCTCAGCTCCCGGCAGGAGAAGGCAACATGAACACGACGCGAAGCTTCGCAAACCGTTCTTCGGGCATGTCGGACCTGCCCCGCGGGATCACCCCCCCGCCGTCGAGCGGCGGACTCACCAGTGCGGCGCGCGATCTGCTCCTCGCGCGATCGAGCGTGCCCGCGCCCGCGGCATCCCGGGTGCAGGCGGCGCGACAGCAGCTCCGCGATCGCATGCTCGCGGGAGGCGCGCTCGGGGGACCAGCCACCACCGCCTGAAGTCCCGCGGCGAGCGCCACGGCGCGCGGCGGAAAGATCCGGAGAAGCCGGACCACCTGCCGGGCACAAACCGCACCCCGGGAGCATTGTGATTGATGGGCCACGGTGAGCTGGCGGTGGTCGCCCCCCGCTCGATCGTCGGGTACACTGCGCGCAGCGCGGGTCGAAGGGGATGTTGCAATGATCTCTCGATTCGAGTGGCTGCTCCAGGTGCTGGGATTCGGCCTCTTTGCCGCGAAGTTCCTGAGCCTGGGAGCGATCCTGGGCAGCTCGACCGTCCTCCTTGGTCTACAGCTGAACGTGCTGGTCGCCGCCACCGGGCCGGTGGCTGTCTTCTGCCTCTGGGTCGGCTGGCTCGCGTTCGCTCGCGTGCGCGCCGTCCTCCAGACGCCCTACTACTAGCCGGCGACTCCTGGCCGGCGCCCGCGACCCCGACTCGAGCCGCACTCGCCGGCGCCGCCCCTCGCCTTCCGGCGAAGCGCGAGAATTGCGCGTCTCGAAGAGACACATCCCCTTCACGCGCGCCGCGCGTAGCCGATGATCCGGCGATGAACGAAGCGACGCCGCCCCCGGAACTCCTGTCTGAGGCAGGTCGCGCCCTGATGGAGCCGACCGAGATCGAGGCGCGCATCGCGCGCGATCGGTTCCTCTTCGCGATGCGGCTGGAGCAGCGGCGGGCGACGCCGCCCGCCCGGCGCGTCGCGTAGGGCGTCGCCCGCACGCCGCTCCCGGGCCTCACGCCACCCTCGACCTGTTCGTGCTGAGCACGCGCCGAGCGCAGGCGCTCCCGCGCCCCTCGCCCCCGTCACCCCGTTCCCCTGCTCGCCGGCATGTGGAAAGGCCATCACGGGTGCATTAGGATACGCGCGGCAGGTTTAACTCCATGAGCATGCAGGCGACCGGCGATCGGCTGGACGCTGCCCGCGAGGCGGCGGAACGCCACGCGTGGCGTGACGCGTACGAGATCCTCACCGCCCTCGACCGGGAGGGGCGCCTGGATGGGGCAGGGCTCAACCTGCTGGGCGCGATCGCCTGGTGGGCCAGCCAGCCCGACGAGTCGACCTCGGCACGGGAACGCGCGTTCGCGGCCTACATGGAGGAGGGCGATCGCATCAACGCGGCGTTGATGGCACTGCTGGCGGCGTTCGATCACCAGTCCCACCTCTCCGAGGCGATCGCCCGCGGCTGGCGGGCACGCGCCGCGCGCATCCTTGCGGACGAGCCGGAGAGCATCGCGCACGGGTACTTGATGGTGCTGGACGGGCGCGAGGCGACCGGGCGAGGCGACCTGGATGCAGCGGCGGAGCTCGGGGGTCGCGCGGTCGACATCGGATCGCGCTTCGGCGAGAAGGACCTGCAGGCGTACGGCCTCGTCACCCGGGGCATGGCCCTGGTCCAGCGCGGCGGTCACGAAGAGGGGCTCGCGCTGCTCGACGAGGCGACGGCCGCGGCCGTCGCGGGCGAGCTCAGCCCCTATGCCACCGGTATCGTCTACTGCCAGACGATCAGCACCTGCCGCGACCTGGCGGACTACCGCCGCGCCGGGCAGTGGACCGAGGTCGCGGAGCGCTGGTGCGAGCGCCAGGCGATCAGCGGCTTCCCCGGCGTGTGCCGCGTGCACCGCGCGGAGATCCTCGCGCTGCGCGGCGAGTGGACCGACGCCGTGGAACAGGCCCAGCGCGCGTCCGAGGAGTTGCTCGCGTTCAAGGCGCTGCCACAGGCTGCCGAGGGGTTCTACGCGCTCGGCGAGATCCGCCTGCGCATCGGAGACCTGGAGGGCGCGGACGAAGCGTTCCGGCGGGCGCACGACCTGGGGCGCGATCCGCAGCCCGGGCGCGCGCTCCTCTACCTCGCGCAGGGGCGAGCCGACACCGCCCTGACGTCGCTGAAACGCGCGCTGGCGCCCTCGGGGAAGGACCACCTGCTGCGAGCAAAGATGCTCCCTGCGCTCGTGGAGATCGCGCTGGCCTCGGGCGACCTGGAGACGGCACGAGCCACCGCCGAGGAGCTGTCCACGATCGCGGCAACCTACGGATCGCCCGCGCTCCACGCGGCGGCCCACTGTGCGCGCGGGGTCCTGCACATCGCCTCCAACGAGCCGGACGAGGCGCTGCACGAGCTCACCCAGGCGCGCGCGCACTGGCAGGCGGTCGACGTGCCGTACGAGCTCGCGCGGACGCGGATGGCGATGGCGATGGCGCTGAGGCTGTGCGGCGAGGCCGACGAAGCCGCCATTGAGCTGGACGCCGCGCACTCCACCTTCGCCCGCCTGGGCGCGGCGCTGGACGCGGCGCGGTGCGAGCACATCCTGGAGGAGCTCCGCCGCCGCGGGACACAGGGCGAGCGGCAGCGGCGTGCGTTCATGTTCACGGACATCGTCGGATCGACAGAGCTGATCTCCGTGATCGGCGACGAGGCATGGGGCGACCTCGTGCGCTGGCACGACGAGGCCCTCCGCCGGCTGGCGAGCGCGCACGGCGGAGAGGAGATCAACCACGCCGGCGACGGCTTCTTCTTCGCGTTCCAGGACGTCCGCTCCGCCGTGACGGCGGCGGTGGGGATCCAGCGCGCCCTGGCCGCGCACCGCCGCAACGCAGGATTTGCGCCGCGCGTGCGCATCGGGCTGCACGCCGCCGAAGCGACCCGGGTGGACGAGAGCTACCTGGGCCAGGGAGTGCACGAGGCCGCCCGCATCGGCGCGCTGGCCGGCGCCAACGAGATCGTGGCGAGCGCGGACAGCCTGGACGGGCTCGCGCTGGATGGCCTGGGCGAACCTCGATCGGTGGAGCTGAAGGGGATCCCGGGGCCGGTGGAGGTCCGAACGATCGACTGGGCCACCGCGGAGGCCTGATCGGCGGAGTCGGTGCAGGGTGTGTGATCCAGCCAGGGCGCCTCGCAGTGGCGAGGGAGTGACGGGAGTGTGCGATGACGACCGCGGAGCCGGAAGAGATCCGATACGAGCCTGCTGCCTCCCGCAGCTATCGCACGGACCGGATCGAGATCACGTGGGAGCCCTCGCTCTGCATCCACTTCGCGGCCTGCATCCGCGGCTCGCAGGCGGCGTTCAACCCCCGGCGCCGCCCCTGGGTGGACGCGACCGCCGAGACTCCGGATCGCCTGGAGGAGATCGTCATCCAGTGCCCGACGGGTGCGCTGCACCTGCTTCGACACGACGGGCAACCCTCGCGGGAGCCGGAGGCGCCGGTGTCCGTGACGCCGCAGCTGGACGGTCCGCTGTTCATCCGCGGCCCGTTCGAGGTGAGCGACCGCCGCGGGAACGTGGTGCGCCGGGACACGCGCATGGCGCTCTGCCGCTGCGGGCATTCACATAACAAGCCGTTCTGCGACGACAGCCATTACCGCGTCGGCTTCGAGAGCAACGACCCCGCGTTCGGCACGGAGGCGGACGAGCCGGCGCAGTAAGCGAACGGGCGGGCCGTTCAGGCGCCCGCGATCACGGGCTCAGGTCTTCGCGGACCGCGGCGGTGACGGTGAGCAGGGCGTTCGCGGCGAAGTGCAGGGGTGTGAACACGCCGGTGCGCCCCTCCCTGTCCATGGCGGTCACCGTGTAGTCGATGGTCCCCACCGGGAAGTCCTGCGGGATCACGAAGTAGGCCGCCCAGTACGACTCGTTCGGCAGCTCCTTCGGATGCGGCCCGTACACCGCGGGCGCGAGCTCCATGCCGTTCTTGAACTTCACGGTGATGTGGTCGATGGACTTCGGGTCCACCTCCTGGCCGGTCCCGGGATCGACCACACGGAGGCGGAAGACGATCTGCTCGTTCTTCGCGAACATGCTGGTCTGGACGCACCCCTCGGTCGCCGCCTGGGTCGGCGTCAGGTTCTTGGTGCCGCGCACCGTATCGAGGTCGATGAAGAGCCGCGTCGCCTTCACGGTCCCCGCCGCGTCCGCGCCGATCGATCGGTTCGGCGTCGCGGTGGTCGTCGCCGGCACGGGCCCGGTCCGGTCAAGCCCGGCGTCCCCGCAGCCGGTCGAGAGCAGCGCCGGCACGGATGCCAGCATCACCGCCCCCGCCCCGGCCGTGATCCTCTGGGTCCATCGCCTGGTCATGGTGACACCCCTCTCTCCGGGCGCCCCCGGGCAGGCGTCCCGGGTCAGGCGTTCGGCCACCCACCCCATGCCACCGGATGCGGGCACCTCGGTTCGAGGTTGCCATGGACGCACCGCGGCCGGTGGTGGCCGAACGTGTGCTCCCGTGCTGCCCGGTCTCGCCCCCGGCGAGCACGCCGGACGGCCCGGGGCTACATCGCCATTGGAGGCCGCAAGGGGTCACGGGGTCAACGTGACAAAGGCCTACGCGATGTAGGCAATTTGAGGGCCCGGCGATGGCGAACACCGGACGAAGGCTGGACGCGGGCTACTCGTCGCTGAGGAGCGCGGCGCCGCTCGCGATCTGATGCTCGAAGATGGCGCGCGCGTCGTCCAGCAGGTGGTACACGCGGGGGTCGGTGGTCGAGTAGAAGCTGCTGGTCCCATCGCGACGGGCCGTCACGATCCCGAAGTGGCGCAACGTCGCGAGGTGCTGGGAGACGTTGGGACCGCTGATCCCCAGTCGCTCCTGGAGATCACCCACCGAGCGCTCGCCGTCCCGGAGCTCCTCGAGGACCCGGATGCGCACCTCGTGCGCCAGCACGCGGAAGAGCGCAGCCTTGAACTCCTGGAGGCTCTCGGGCACGCCCGCTCCTTGCGCTTACGTCACTGTACAGCGAATATATGCGCATCTTCGCAGACTTGCATGTTAGTCGCATCCACCCGGGTGCCCGGGCGAGGTTCAGGCGTCGATGGCTGCGATGGCGCTCGCGGGCTCGTTGCTGATCCTGGCGGCCGTGCTCGCGGTCGTGCGCCCCGTCGCCCGTCTGCGCCTCGCTGGTTCCCTCGACCCTGCCGCGATGATGGCGATCGCCGCGTGCGCGGTCGGGAGCGCAGGCGCCGCGTACGCTCTCGCCACCGGCGCGGACGAGGCCTGGCGCGTCGCCTGGGCGATCCCCGGAGGTGCGCTGGCGCTGCATGTTGACCCCCTGGCCGCCGTCTTCCTGCTCCCGGTGCTCGTACTCGGCGGCCTCGCGATCCCGTACGGCCACGAGTACTGGGCGGGCACCGCGAGCGAGGATCGCCACGAGGCATGGGCCTGGTTCTACCTCTTCCTGCTGTCGATGGCGCTGGTCATCCTCGCGGCCAACGCCGTGCTCTTCCTCATCGCGTGGGAGTCGATGTCCGTCGCCGCCTTCTTCCTGGTCAACCACGAGGATCACGACCCGACGGTGCGGCAGGCGGCGTGGACCTTCCTGATCGCCGCCCACCTGGGCACCGCGTTCCTGCTCGCCATGTTCACGATCCTCGGAGGCGGGGCCCCCGGAACCGGGGCTGAGACGCTCGACTTCGCTCAGCTGCGAGGCGCCACCGCGGGCGGGCCCGCCGCCGCAGCCGTGGTGCTGCTGGCGCTGGCGGGATTCGGCACCAAGGCGGGGCTCGTCCCCGGTCACGTGTGGCTCCCGGCCGCGCACCCGGCCGCACCGTCGCACGTCTCTGCCGTGCTCTCCGGCGCGATGCTGAAGACGGGGATCTACGGCCTGCTGCGCGTGCTCACGCTGCTGCCTGTGCTGCCGTCGTGGACCGGCTGGCTGCTGATCAGCAGCGGCCTGCTGTCCGGCCTGTTCGGGATCGTGTTCGCGATCGCGCAGCGCGATCTGAAGCGCCTGCTGGCGGACAGCAGCATCGAGAACCTCGGCGTGATCGTGCTCGGCGTCGGCATCGGCGTGGTGGGGGTGCAGCACGACGCGCCGATGGTCGCCGCGCTGGGGTTCAGCGGGGCGCTGCTGCACGTGCTGAACCACGCGCTCTTCAAGGGCCTGCTGTTCCTGGGCGCAGGCTCCGTGCTGCACGCCACGGGGGAGCGCAACCTCGATGTGCTCGGCGGGCTCCTGAAGCGCATGCCGTGGACGGGGGGCCTGTTCCTGATCGGAGCGGCGGCGATCGCCGCGCTGCCGCCGCTCAACGGCTTCGCCAGCGAGTTCCTGCTCTACAGCGCCGCGCTGGAGGGCGTCGGGGGCGGGGATCGCAGGATGGCCGTCGCGATGCTCGCCGCGATCCTCGGGCTGGCGCTCATCGGCGGGCTCGTCGCGGCGACGTACCTCCGGGCGGCGCTGGCGTTCACCGGCGAGCCGCGCAGCGAGGCTGCCGCGCACGCGCATGAGTCCGGACCGGCGATGCGCACCGTGATGCTCATCCTCGCCGCGGCGTGCGTGGTGATCGGCCTCGTGCCGATGCTCATGATCCGCGCCCTCGAGCCGGCCGTCGCGCAGCTCGCGCGGGCGGACGTCGCGGTGGCCACCGTCGGCGCAGCGGGGGTGCTGACGCGCGTGACCGCCGTCGCCGCGATCCTCGTGTGCTTCACCGTGTTGCTGTCGGTCCTGCGCGCCCGCCTGCTTGCCGGGCGGAGCGTGCGCCGCGGTCCGGTGTGGTCCACGGCCTACCTCGCGCCGGCGCCGAGCATGCAGTACTCGGGCGCGTCCTTCGTGCAGCCGCTGACGGGGCTGCTGAGCCGCGTGCTGGGGCAGCAGCGCGAGGGGGGCGTTCCCCCCGCGTACTTCCCGAGCGCGCAGCGGTTCGCGATCGAGACGCCCGGGCTGTTCCGGGAGTACGTCTTCGTACCGGCGTTCCGCGGCGTGCGGTGGATCGCGCTCAACCTGCGCTGGATGCAGCACGGCCGGATCCAGCTGTACCTGGTCAACATCGCCGCGACACTGCTGCTGCTGCTGGTGTGGAAGCTGGGCTTCCACGGATGACCGCCATGCCGTTCACGTCGTTCATGCCGTTCCTGCACGTGGCCACCGCGCTGGTCCTCGCTCCACTGTTGCCCTCGATCATCACGCGGGTGAAGGCGATCTTCGCGGGGCGCCGAGGCGCGCCGCTGCTGCAGCCGTACTACGACATCGCGAAGCTGCTCCGGAAGTCCGCGGTCTACGGTGACACCACGACGTGGCTGTTCCGCATGGGGCCCACGGTGGGGCTCGCGGCGGTGCTGACGGCGCTGCTCCTGGTCCCGTTCGGGGGATCGCCCGCGGTGCTCGCGTTCCGCGGCGACATCATCGTGTTCGCGTACGTGCTCGCGCTCGCGCGGGCGGCCACGATCGTCGCGGCGCTCGACACCGGCTCGTCCTTCGAGGGCATGGGCGCGAGCCGCGAATCCGCCTTCTCCGCGATCATGGAGCCGGCGCTGATCCTCGGCCTGGTGGCCGTGATGCGCAAGGCGGGGGGCGGCTCGCTGTCCACGTTCCTGCACCCGCACCGGGTCGAGACGGCCGCCGCGACGACCACGCTGGTCATCGGTGCGCTGTTCGTGGTGTACCTCGCGGAGAACGCGCGCATCCCCGTGGACGATCCGGCCACCCACCTGGAACTCACGATGGTGCACGAGGTGATGGTGCTGGACCACAGCGGCCCCGACCTGGCGTTCATCCATTACGCGGCCGCGCTGAAGCTCTGGGTGCTCGGCGCGCTGATCGTCGGGCTCGCCGTGCCTCAGCCCGCCGCCTCGCCGTGGGCCGCGTACGCGCTCGCGCTGGCGGGCATCGCCGGCGTCGCGGCCGTCACGGGGATCGTCGAGTCGACGATGGCGCGCCTGCGCATGGCGGCGGTGCCCAGCCTGCTCTTCGCAGGCAGCGCGCTCGCCGGCGTGGCGCTGATCCTGGGGCTGCGATGATCGATCAGCGCTTCCTCGTCGATACCGCCGCGGGCCTGCTGGTGCTCTCGAGCCTCGCCATGCTCGCAACGAGCCGGATCGCCACCGGTATCCGCCTGGTCGCCATCCAGGGACTGCTGCTGGGCGCCATCGCCTTCCTCGACGGGCACGAGGGCGTGACGATGCGCTCGATCGCGCTCGGCGGGGGGACGGTGCTGCTGAAGAGCGCGCTCTTCCCGTGGCTGCTGAGCCGCGCACAGCACGAGGCGCGTGTGCAGCAGGAGCCGGATCCCTTCGTGAGCTATCCGTTCTCGCTGGCGGGCGGCGTGACCGCGCTCGGGGTGGCGGTCTGGCTCTCCGATCGAGTGACGCTGACGCCCGACATCGACGCGCTCGTCGTCGCGGTCGGGCTGTTCACGACGTTCGCGGGGCTGCTGCTGCTCGTCACCCGGCGCATCGCGCTCGGACAGGTGCTCGGCTACATCGTGCTGGAGAACGGGATCGCCACGTTCGGTCTCGCCGTGGCCGAGCAGCAGCCGCTCCTGGTCGAGCTCGGCGTGCTGCTCGACGTGTTCGTCGCGGTCTTCGTGATGGGCATCGCGATCGTGCACATCAACCACGAGTTCGACCACATCGAGGTCGACCAGCTGAGCGCGTTGAGGGACTGAGATGCCGATCGCCGCGGTGCTCTTGCCTGCCGGCGCCGGGGCGCTGGCCTTCCTGCTGCGCTCCACGCCCGCGCGGCGCGCGCTGCTGGTGCTCACCGCGGTGCTGCACACGGCGATCGTGGGGTCATGGTGGCTGGCGCGCCCCGCTCCGGTCCTCGGCGAGTGGATCGGCGTGGATGCGCTGGGCCTGATCGTGATCACGATCGCGAGCGTGCTCTTCCTGGTGGCGTCGATCTACGCCGTCGGCTACCTCGCTCGGGAGGGCGAGGGCGTGCGGCCGGACTTCTTCGAGCGCGGCCGCCTGTTCGCGAACGAGCCGGAGGCGGTGTTCATCGGCGCGCTGCTCTTCTTCCTCGCCGCGATGAGCCTGACCGCGGTCGCCCACCACTTCGGCCTCGTCTGGGTGGCGATCGAGGCGACGACCCTCACCAGCGCGCCGCTGCTCTACTTCCACCGCCACGAGCGCTCGCTGGAGGCGACGTGGAAGTACCTGGTGATCGGATCCGTGGGGATCGCCGTGGCGCTGCTGGGAACGTTCTTCCTGGCGGCCGCCGCGCTCACGGGCGGCGTGACGGGCACCGCGCTGGTCGAGTCGTACACGCGGCTGGCGGGTCTGCTCAACGCGGGCTGGCTGAAGGCCGCGTTCATCGCCTTCCTCGTCGGCTACGGCACGAAGGTGGGACTCGCGCCGATGCACACGTGGCTGCCCGACGCGCACAGCGAGGCGCCGTCCGTGGTGTCCGCGCTGCTCTCGGGGGCGCTGCTGAACACGGCCTTCCTGGGCATCCTGCGCCTGCTGCAGGTGATGACCGCCGCCGGCCTCGGCGACTACGCGCGCGAGCTGCTGCTGCTGTTCGGATTCACCTCCATGGCCGTGGCCGCCGCCTTCATCGTGGCGCAGCGCGACTACAAGCGGATGCTGGCCTACTCCAGCGTGGAGCACATGGGGATCATTGCCACGGGCGTCGCGATGGGCGGCGCGGGCGTCTTCGGCGCGATGCTGCACGAGGTGAACCACTCCGTCGCGAAGGCGCTGCTGTTCCTCGTCGCCGGGAACATCCTCGGCGCGTACCAGACGAAGGAGGTCGGCGACGTGCGCGGGCTCAAGCGCCGCCTGCCCATCTCCGGCGCACTCTGGTTCGCCGGGTTCCTCGCGATCACCGGGACGCCGCCCTTCGGCGCGTTCCTGAGCGAGTTCACCATCCTCCGCGCGGCGATCGAGGGTGGCCGGTGGCTGGTGACGGCGTGGTACCTCGGCCTGCTCGGGGTGGTATTCGTCGGCATGGCGGCGGTGTTCATCGGCATGACGCAGGGGCCGTCGGCGCACCCGCGAGAGCGCGAGGCCTGGCTGGCGGTGCTGCCGTCGGCGGTGCTGGCGGTGATCGCGCTCACGCTGGGCGTGTACGTCCCGGGCGCGCTCGCCGCGGTCGCGCACGAGGCGGCCCGATCGATCGGGGGCGCGTGATGCCCCCGCGCGCATTCGATGTGGCCAGCGCCATCCCGCGCGCGGAGGTCCCGGTACTGGGCATGGCCGCGTTCCGCGCGTCCGTGCTGGACGCGGTGCGCTCGGGGCAGCGCCTCGCCGCCCTGTTCGCGGGCCCGGAGCAGTCAGAGCGGCAGCTGTACGCGATCCTCGCGGACCCGGACGCCCACCGCCTGGCCGCGGTGTCCACGATCCCCGGCGATCGCTATCCCGCGCTCACGCCTGACTGTCCGCAGGCGCACTGGTTCGAGCGCGAGATCGCGGAGTCGAGCGGCATCGAGCCGGCGGGCCACCCGTGGCTCAAGCCCCTCCGCTTCAACGGCACCGGCGCGGTCCCCGGCGTGACGGACTACTTCCGCCTGGGGGGACGCGACGCGCACGAGGTCGCCGTGGGCCCGGTCCACGCGGGGATCATCGAGCCCGGGCACTTCCGCTTCCAGGCGTACGGGGAGGAGGTCCTGCACCTGGAGATCTCGCTGGGGTATCAGCACCGCGGCGTAGAGCGGGCCCTGCGTGGCGGACCGGACCTGCGCTCCGTGAGCTACGCGGAGACCCTCGCTGGCGACACCAGCATCGGCCACGCCACGGCGTACGCGCAGAACGTGGAGGCGCTCGCGGGAATCGAGACGCCCCGCCGCGCGGAGGCGGTACGCGCGCTCGCGCTGGAGCTGGAGCGCCTGGCCAACCACGTCGGCGACCTGGGGATGCTGTCGGGGGATGTGGGGTACCTCCCCACCGCCGCCTTCTGCGGGCGCATCCGGGGCGAGTTCCTGAACCTCAGCGCGACGGTGTGCGGGAGCCGCTTTGGGCGCGGACTCGTGCGCCCCGGGGGCACGGCCTTCGATGTCGATGCGGAGATGGCCGCCGATCTCCTCGCGCGACTCGACCGCGCCGAGGCGGATGCGCGCGGCGCCGTGTCGTTGCTGTGGGAGTCCGCCTCCGTCCGCTCGCGCTTCGAGGGCACCGGACCGCTGCGGGCGGACGCGTGCCTCGATCTCGGCATCGTCGGCGTCGCGGCACGCGCCGCAGGCCTCCCGCGCGACGCCCGTGCCGACTTCCCGACCGGCGTGTACCGCCGTGCGCCGTTCATCCCGGCGACGCACCGCGGCGGCGATGTCTTCGCCCGCGCCACCGTGCGCGCGCAGGAGATCGAGGCTTCGTGCAACCTCGTGCGCGCGCTGCTGCACGGATTGCAGGAGGAGGCGGCCGGTCCCGTGCTCGCGGCGATCGGCGAGCTCGCCCCGGATCACCTCGCGGTCGCGATGGTGGAAGGGTGGCGCGGCGAGATCTGTCACGTGGCGCTGACGGACGAGCGCGGGCGGTTCGCCGCGTACCGCATCGTCGATCCGTCGTTCCACAACTGGTTCGGACTGGCGTACGCCATGCGCGGGCAGGCGATCTCCGACTTCCCGCTCACCAACAAGAGCTTCAACCTCTCGTACTGCGGGCACGACCTGTGACCGCGCACGCACCAGGCACCGGCGGCACGCATCGCAGGGCCGGCACACACGGTATCGAGGGCACACGCGGCAGGGACGACGATCGATGATCAAGGCGATCCAGGCACGCATCCGCCAGGGACATCGCACGATGGCGTTTCCCCCCGCCGCGCCGGGGCTGCCGGCCCGCTTCCGCGGGCTGCCCGTGCTGCAACCCGCGATGTGCACTGACGGGTGTCGCGCCTGCGCGGATGCCTGCCCGACCGGGGCGATCACGACCGCCCCCCTGAGCCTGGACCTCGGACGCTGTCTCTTCTGCGGAGACTGCGCAACCGCCTGCCCGACCGGCGGCATCGCGATGTCCCCGGAGTACCGCATGGCGGCGCGCGACCGCGCCGCCCTGGTGCTGCAGGGTGACGAGGTCATGCCGCGCGCGGAGGCGTTGGACCGCGAGGCGCGCCGCCTCTTCGGCCGGTCGCTGCAGCTGCGCCAGGTGAGCGCGGGTGGCTGCAACGCGTGCGAGGCCGACGTGGCGGTGCTCAACACGCTGGTCTACGACCTCGGCCGCTTCGGGATCCAGTTCGTCGCCTCGCCGCGACACGCGGACGGCCTCCTGATCACGGGGCCGGTGACGGACCACATGCGCGAAGCGCTGCGCACGACGTACGAGGCGCTCCCGGACCCGCGGGTGGTGATCGCGGTCGGCGCCTGCGCGATCAGTGGCGGCCCGTACCTCGGCCACGCCGAGGCGAACGATGGTGCCGGCGGAACCGTACCCGTCGACCTCTATGTCCCCGGCTGCCCCCCACACCCGCTCACGATCCTCGACGGCCTCCTGCGGCTCCTCGCGCGCATCGAGTGACGCGCGCTCTGGCGCGCATCGCACCGGCACCGGTCAGCACGTGAGGTCGGCACCTGGTGTCAGCACGTCGTGGCTGAGCCCTCGAAGAGCAGGCGTCCGTTCTTCGCGTAACCCGCGATGAGGTACGTCCCCAGCGCGGGGAACTCGAACGTCACCAGGTCGCCCTTCTCATGCACGCTTGAGGTGGGCCCGTATAGCAGAGTCACGCCGTTGCACGCGCGCAGCGTCTCGAACACCAGCGCGGGCGCCGGGCCGTGCGCGGGGAGCGTCGACTGACACGCGGTCTGCCCGGCGGAGGGCGAGGTGCAGGACGGCCCCTCGAGCTGTGGCTTCCCCGCGGTGGCCGGCGACGCGAGCAGCGCAAACGCCGCGAGCGCGGCCAACGCCGGCAGGACTGCAAGCAGCCCTCGCCGGTGCATCGAGCGGTGCACGGGCCTGTGAGACTCGTTCATTCGTCGCCTCCCTGCGCCGCCGCATGGACGATGATACGAACGGGCCCGGGACGGCGAACGGCCATCTACGCACCGCGCGGGGCATTTGCGCAGGTTCGGAACCGCCCTTTTACACTTGCCGCGCACATTGTCAGAAGGCTCGCGTGCACTCCTCGCGGGCGCGCCGTGGCACACCCTGGCTGTCGTACACTCCGCAGCGCGCGAGAACGGGAGGCGGCCGTGACGTCGACATCGTCGACCGGATCTGCAGACAACCCCCACGAGGCGATGTGGCGCGATGTGCTGCTGCACGGCCACCGCGGTCGCTGGGCGTTCCTCCCTGCTGAGCCGCGATGCATCGTGTGCGCGCAGCCGTTCCAGGGCCTGGGGGGGACGCTCCTGCGCACATTCACCGGGTACCGTCCCTCGCGGATGAGCCCGAACGTTTGCAACATGTGCGAGGACGTGATGCCCGCCGGCGGCGCCGAGGTCGACACAGCCATCCTGTTCGCGGACATCCGCGGATCCACCACCATCGCGGAACGCCTGGGGGCGACTGAGTACGCGGCACTCCTCGACCGCTTCTACCGGGCGTCGTCGCGCGTCATGGTGACCGAGGAGCAGGGGTGGATCGACAAGTTCGTCGGCGACGAGCTGATGGCGCTCTTCATCCCCGCGATGGGCGCCGACTACCGCACGCGCTCGGTGAACTCAGGGATCGGGCTGCTGCGTGCCGTGGGCTACACCCCGGGGCAGGAGCCGTGGCTGCCGCTGGCTGTGGGCGTGCACGCGGGGCCCGCGTTCGTCGGCAAGGTCGGCGCTGCCGGCTCGAACGCGGTCACGGCCCTCGGCGACACGGTGAACGCCGCCGCACGCATCCAGGCGCAGGCGGCCGCCGGCGAGCTCCTGCTGAGCGAGGACCTGTACGCCTCCGTGGAGCATGCGTACCCGGGCCTGGAGCGGAGGACGCTGACGCTGCGTGGCCGCGAAGGCACCACGGACGTCCACGTCCTGCGGCCCGCCGAGTTCCCCCCACCCTGACACGCCGCGACACCGAACGCTCCGCGACCGGGGCGCCGATCGCAGATCTGGCGCCGGTCTCCACATCATCGCCAGATCATCGCCGCAGAGGCGACGCGCTAGCCCGTTGGAGGCACCCAGCTGTCGGGCACGGGGATGAACAGCGACAACCGGTCGGCGGTGCCTCTCCCGCGCGTGATGTGACCGCGCCCGCCCGTGGCTGCGGTGTCCTCCACGAGCACGATGGTGCCGGGGCCCAGCGGCAGCGTGGTGCCGTCGCTCGTGAGGATCTCCCCTTCGCCCTGGATCGTGATCACAAACTGACGCTGGGGCGCCGGGTGGAACGCCGCATCGAGATCCGCCGTCGTGCGACGGAAGATCACGCCTTCCACGGGGACGAGCGCGGACAGCGATGGTGATCCCAGGCCGAGGGGAAACGCGAACCGATCGACGTGCGTCTCGCCATCGGGGCCGGTGTAGACGCGAAACGCCGGAATGGGCTCCAGCGGCGGTCGATCGGCGGGGTTCGCGGTCACGGGAGCCTCCTGTCATGGCCTCGCGGCGGAGCGTGCACCGGGCACGTGCGCCGGGCGGCGGCGACAGCGTACGTCGCGCGGCGGGTGCGGCGCACCGGGAAGGCAACGCGCCGCGGGGGGACAGAGCACGGTGTCGCCCGGCGCTGCGCTACCATCACGGCATGCCCACGTACCGGGAAACCACGCGCGCCGGGGTCTGCATGCACTGCGGCTCATCGACGGTGCAGGCCTGCGAGGCCTGCGAGAACTTCGTGTGCGCGGGATGCGAGGCGACGCACAACGCGCATCCGCGCCCCGACCTCATCGTCCGCGGCAAGCCCGCCGGGTAGACCGGCTGGGGCCCGTGCACGGCCGTACGAGGTGCCCGCACCCCCTCCCCGGCGGGCCTATACTCCGGTACTCGCCGCGACAGGAAGGTGGAACCACGTGACGACGACCGAGCGGCCCTACCAGGTGATCGGCACGCGACCGGTGCGGCCGGACGGCTTCGAGAAGGTGACCGGGACCGCGCAGTACGGCGCGGACATCGATCTCCCGCAGATGCTGCACGCGCGCCTGAAGCGCAGCCCGCACGCGCACGCCATCATCAAGCGCATCGACGCCTCGAAGGCGCTCGCGCTCCCCGGCGTGGAGGCGGTGGTGACCAGCGCCGACTTCCCGGACGCGAGCAGCGTGGCGCCGGCGGGCGCCGGCCGTGGCGGCAACTTCCCTCGACGTTACGTGATCGGCAACTTCATCGCGGTGGAGAAGGCGCTGTTCTTCGGGCACGTGGTCGCGGCCGTCGCGGCGACCAGTCCGCACATCGCCGAGGACGCGCTCGATCTGATCGACGTCGAGTACGAGGTGCTCCCGCCGGTACTGACCGCGGAACAGGCGATGGCCTTCGACGCGCCCATCCTGCACCCCGAGCTGCGCACCGCCGAGCCGCTGGGCAGGCCGCACGCCGGCGACCAGCCCACGAACATCGCGAGCCACCTCGAGGTGACCACGGGCGACGTCGAGGCGGGGTTCGGGGCCGCGGACGTGATCGTGGAGCACGAGTTCCACACGGGGACGTTCCACCAGGGGTACATCGAGCCGCACACGGCGACGGCGGTGTGGACGACGGACGACAGCCTGACGATCTACTCCAGCTCGCAGGGGTCGTTCGCGATCGTCCGCGATCCCCTCGCCACGATCCTGCAGATGCCACCCTCGCGGATCCGCGTGGTGCCCATGGAGATCGGCGGCGGCTTCGGCGGCAAGAACCGCATCTACTGCGAGCCGCTGGCGGCGATGCTCGCGAAGAAGACCGGGAAGCCCGTCAAGCTCACCATGACGCGCGCCGAGGTGATCGAGGCGACCGGCCCCACGGCCGGGACGTACATCCGCGCCCGGCTGGGCGCGAAGCGCGACGGCACGTTCGTCGCCGCGCAGATGTGGATGGCGTACGAGGCAGGCGCGTTCCCGGGCTCCTCCGTGGGCGGCGGCGTCAACAGCACGTTCGGCCCCTACCAAGTCCCGAACGTGAAGATGGACGGCTACGACGTGGTGGTGAACCGCCCGCGCAACGCCGCGTACCGCGCGCCGGGCGTCCCCGCGCCCACGTTCGCGCTCGAGTCGCTCGTGGACGAGCTGGCCGAGCGGCTGGACATGGACCCCATGGACCTGCGCCTGAAGAACGCGGCGCGCGAAGGGACGCGACGCCCCAACGGCGTCGTGCTCGGCCCGAACGGCAACGTGGAGGTGATGGAGCGCATTCGGAACAGCGCCCACTACCGCTCCGAGCTCATCGGGCCCAACCGCGGGCGGGGCGTGGCGATCGGCTTCTGGAACGCCGGCTCCGGCGCGCACAGCATCAACGCCAGCGTGAACACGGACGGGAGCGTGCTGCTGAACGCGGGCGCCGTGGACATCGGCGGCCTGCGCGCCGCTGAGGCGATGGCCATGGCCGAGGTGCTGGACATCCCGTACGAGGACGTGCGCACGCGCACCGTGGACACGGACTCAATCGGCTACACGAACAACACCGGGGGCAGCGGGACCGCTTCGGGGACATCGGCGAGCATCGTGCGCGTCGCCGAGCAGATCCGCGAGCGCATGATCGACCGCGCCGCCAGCATCTGGGGCGTGGACCGTTCGCAGGTCGTCTACGGGCCCGGCGCGGAGCTGATCGGCCCGCCGGCCGAGGATGGGAAGGAGCGCCGCCTACCGCTCAAGCAGATCGCGGCGCAGATGCAGGGCACCGGCGGGATTATCAGCGGCCACATCGACACGGGCGGAGCGACCGGCGGCCCCACGTATGCCGGGCACCTCGTGGACGTCGAGGTCGATCCGGAGACCGGGAAGGTGACGATCCTGCGCTACACCTGCGTGCAGGACGTGGGGTGCGCGCTGCATCCCTCGTACGCCGAGGGGCAGATCCAGGGCGGCGTGGCGCAGGGCATCGGCATGGCGCTCATGGAGGAGTACTGCTACGACGAGCAGGGCGTGCTGCGCAACAACAGCCTGCTCGACTACCGCATGCCCACGGCCCTCGATCTCCCGATGATCGACACCGTCCTCGTGGAGGTGCCGAACCCCGGACACCCGCTGGGCGTGCGCGGCATCGGCGAGACTCCGATCGTCGGGCCGATGGGCGCGGTGGCGAACGCGATCCACGACGCGGTCGGCATCCGCATGCGT
>Ga0172380_10004113_pt1 | contig 19082 bp, 10 predicted proteins | sample Leawe162metaG_FD_119747 | JGI IMG/M metagenome (GOLD analysis project Ga0172380, IMG submission 119747) | Leachate microbial communities from a municipal landfill in Southern Ontario, Canada - Leachate well 162 metaG | ecosystem: Engineered > Solid waste > Landfill > Unclassified | place... | reverse complement strand
GCGAAGCATCGCATGGAGCGCGGTGTTGTCGCTCTCGGTCCCACCGCTTGTGAAAATGATCTCCAGCGGATGAGCCCCGACGAGTTCGGCAACCTGTTCGCGGGCGGTCTCGATGACCTTCTTGAGCCGCGATCCGAACCGGTAGGAGCTGGACGGATTCCCCCATTCCTCGCGAAAGAAGGGCATCATCGCTTCAACCACTTCCGGCAGTACCGGCATCGTCGCATTGTGGTCGAGGTAAATCATCGGAGGCCGAGCCTAGCAGCCCGCCCGGCGCGATTCCACATCCGGCACCGCTTTTTTACGGGAAGCGGACGGGTTGGCCGGAAACGAGTCGCGATGCGCGCTTGTCTTCAAGCGCCGCCAACGACATCAAGCAACTTCGCCGGAGTTGTTTTCATGGACCCCGCTCAAGCCGAGTTGCTCAGGCGGCGGCGTGCTCGCGGGACCGGACGCGGAGCAGTTCGTCTTTTCGAAGGGATTCGATTTGGGATTCGCGGACGGTGACGACGGCGAAGGTGTCGCCCACGGCGTTGAACACCTCCAGTTCGTAGCCCGGCTCCTGGCCGGGGTGGCCTTCATATTTCTCCACGATGGTCGCGACATCGCCGCGACGAAGGCCCTCCTGCGGGAGATCCTCGGCGAGTGCGATGCGGGTGAAGAGCGGATAATTCACGATCAGTCTGGATACAATGTGAGAAAGCGGGTTTCGCCAGTGGAATCCAGTGTCGCCCAAATCGAAAGCACACCCGCAAGTTGCGGCCATTGGGGCCGCGCAACATGCCGCGAATCGCATATTTCACCCCATACTCGAAAGGCCCGATCAGTTCGGTCTCCAGAGGGAGCAATTGGGCGCGGATGTCCTCCAACAGTCTTTCGCTGTTCCTGTTGTTGTAGTCGGCGAGAGCGAGAAAAGCGGACTTGTCACTGTCCTCAAGACGACGCAGCAAATAGTGCGAGACCTTTCGTGGGGCAATTATCGGAAAGAGAGGCGTTCGTCGCGGAGAGAGGCGTTCCAGTTTCGGATCGCCCGTCTCATGTCCGCATAGTCGAATTCTTTCACAATCGGCTGCGCGAGTTCGAGACGGGCGGTCCGTGTGAGGGTGCCGGGGTCGTTGCGTTCCCAGACGACGAGGAATTTTTCCCCGGCGACTTCGGTTTGCAGGGGGGGTGGGAGGGTTTCCGGCGCGCCGTCCTTGTAGTGGAGACGCACGGTTTGGAGGAGGGTGAGCGGCTGGCCGTCGTTGAGCCAGAGCGGGCGGTTGCGTGTCGGGGGGTTGAAGTTTTCGAGGCCGGGTGCGCCGGGGTGCGGGAGTTCTCCCGGGGGAGCCGTCGCTTCGGCGCGAAGCTCCACGCTGGCTCCCAATTCTCCCACGTTCCGGATGCTTGCCCGGTCGAAATCGCCCGCGGGCCAAAGCTCGGCGAGCATTTGGTAAAGCAGGGATTTGCGCTGTTCCGGCGTCAGTCCCCGGAACACCCGGCGGAGTCCGTCCTCGGCGATGCCGGTGGCGACGCGGTGAAAGCCGCCCTTCCATCCCCTTCCCTCCTGCACCAGGTCCCATTCGTTCCGCACTTCCGAGGACATGGTGGCAGGCCCCGCGACCTTGCGGAAATCCGCGGTGTCTTTTCCCAGAACCAAGCCGTCGCGGCCGTAGTCGCCCGGCGGCACGAAGCCGAAAGGGGTCACGCTGTCGGTCGCGTCGAGCCAAAGATCCTCCGGTTGGCCGGCGTCCGGCGCCTTTGCGACGAAGGCGATCGCGTGGTTGAACTGCCAGCTCGGAAAGCTCACATCCGTTGCGGCCCCGCGGTTGAGCAAAACAAAATTCGCGTCAATGCCCTGGCACCGCATCAGCGCAACCAGCAGGTTCGCCTTGTCCTTGCAGTCGCCATATCGGTTTGCGAGAACTTCCGACGGCGTTCGCGGACGGAACCCCTGCACCCCGATTTCGATGGCGACGTAGCGCAGCGCGGAAACAAACTCGAAGTCCCGCCGGATTTTGTCCACCCGCGATGTCGCCCCGTCGGCCAGTTGGGCGGCCATTTTTTTGACCGTGTCGTCGATGTCGTCCGAGCCTTTGGCCAGGCGGCGATACCAGTCCGCGAATTCCTTCCACGACGGCAACGAGCTGACGGCGGCATGGGCGGCCCAGAGCGGCCACGGCGGGTCGCCGGGGAGCGGTTCCGCAGCCGGCAGGGCATCGAGATCCCAGCGGTAAACATGGCGTCCGTTCCCGGAGGATTCCCGGGCCGGCGCGGAAATGTTGTTCAAGACCACGCGGTGGGCCGGCTTTTCCGGAACGCGGATTTCGAGAGAGGTCTTGAGCACGGGGGCCGCGAGCAGCAGCGGGATGGTTTCCGACACGTGGGGCAGCGTCGCATTGAGCATCGCCCGTGTGCGATAGCCGATCTCGATCACGCAGCCGGCCTTGGCACCGGGCAAATAAACCATCGAAGTCGCTCCGCAACCGCCCTGCGGGTCGGTGCAGGCGGGAAGCTTCGCCGGGTTGAACACGATGGCCGAGCCGTCGGGTTGGATCACGCGCGCGACTTCCAGCCTGGTTGTCAACATCGGCGGCGATTGCGGGAAAAAGTGGTTCGCCCATTCCTCGACCGCCTCGTTGCCGACGATGAACACGCGCCGGAACGTGAGCCGGTCGGTCGTGCGGTCCTCTTCGATCGTGAACCCGAGCCGTTGTTCGAGCACGATCGCGGCATGGCCGTCCGGGTTTGGCGTCCTGCGCGCCGCGTCCACGATCGCTTTTGTCTCCTCCGTTGCCGGCTGTCGCTCCCACTCCGCGTTGGGTTTCCGGATTTCGATCTTGATCTCGGAGGGGCTGATCAATCGCGCGGAGGACGGAGCGCCGGACGGGGATTCCTTTTCCGCCAGAAGATCGACCCCGAACGGAGGGGCGAGAATCGTGCCCGTCACGGGATCGGCCAGGCGCGCGTGCTCGCCTTGCGCGAGGTTCTCATTTTTGTATTTCTCGCCGACGAGTTCCGCAGCGCGCGCCGCAATCCGGGGAAAGGCCGCCTTGGGATTCTCGGAGAACGCATTGACCCATTCCGCAGGCAACCGCGGCAGGTCGCTCTCGCCATCCTCCTTCGTTGCCGAGAGCACGACGCGGCGGGAATTTTGAAGCAGCGGAAGGAAAGCGCCGCTGGCTCCGGTCCCGATGAAAACGTATTGCCGTGCGGGAATGGCATCGAGCGCGGACTTCAGATCGCCCGCGGTCAGGCGCGGCCCGCTGATCTGGAAAGCGGGCGCTCCACCCCTCGCTTTTCCACCGTGCCCGAAAAGCACAAGCCAGAAATCATCGTCGGCAGACCCTGCAGCGGCGGCCCGGAGCTTTTGCAGCACGGTCTCGCGGTCCACCTTTCCGCCGAGCACCCCGATCTGGTCCGCCGGAATGCCCCGTTCGGCCAGCAATCGCTTTGTCTCCGCCGCGAGCCGCGCGAATTCCTCGGTGTTCTGTGACGACCCGCTCAATCCGGTGACAATCAGCGCGCTGGAGGATGCCTGGAGCGGGCGAGGAACCCCCAGCATCGTAATGAGCGCCAACGAGACGGCCGGGATAATCAGCCGACCGTGCATGAAGAGAACCCGGATGCTGCCCGAGCGTATGGACCACCCGGTATTTTCGTGACGAAACGGTGCTGCCACCCGTTTGTTCCCGCTTCCCACCATCCGTTCCAAATGTTGGGGATAAAACGGCGCATTGCAGGCCGCGAACCTTTCACACGCCATGATCCGGCGTCAATCAGAATCCATGAAACCCGAAGCCGTCGGTGGCACCGGAGATTTGCGTCAAATTCGAACGCGCGGCAGGCCGGGCTTCCCGCAGGCCGGGAATCAGGATACATGGGCACACATGAAATTTTTTTCGACGGCGGATCAATCCGCAGTGAAGGCATTGGAGGGGATCGGCGGGGAGTGGCTGGCGAAAACGTGCGCGCTTTTTCCGGAACACGCGAGCCGGCTGGGTTTCAAAAAGTTTGAGCCGCTGCTGGGGGAAAACACTCCGGACATCCACCGGAAGCACGGTGAACTCCTCGCTGACACGCTGCGGAAAGTTGAGGACCTTCCGGAAGGCGCGTTCTCCGGCGATGACTGGCTCGACCGCCGCGGCTTCCTCTCCCGTCTCCGCACGGATCTGGTTTTTTCACGGGATTTGAAACGGTGGCGCACGAACCCGCACCAGCATGCGGACTCCGCGGTGGATGCGGTTTTTGATCTCGTGGTGCGCGCATCCGGGAATCTCTCCCGCGCCCTCCCGTCAATCGAGTCGCGCCTTGGGAAAATTCCGGACTTTCTTGCGGCGGGGGCCGAATGCGTCAGATTGCCGGTTCCGCTCTGGACCTCGCTGACCGTAAAATCCAGCGGGGGAAGCGTGGAATTTCTGCACGGCCTGGAGCCGGAGCTGGCTGCGGTTTCCCCGCATCCGGCGCGCACCAAATCGCTTCTGCGCTCGGCGGTGACGGCGTTCGAGGATTTTGCGAAGGCGGTTGAGCGGAAGAAACAAGGCCCTCCGGGGGCCTTTGCGGTCGGCCGGGAGCGGTTTGAATTTCTCATGCGCGAGCGGCTGGGCCTCGATCTCACACTCCGCGAGGCCAAAGCGGTCGGAGAGCGGCTCGTCGCGCGACAGGACCATCTCCTTCAGAAGGCGGCGGAAAAGATCGGCAGGCGACCCGCGCAGGAGGTGATAGAAGAAGCGGCCGCCCATTGGACGCCGCCCGGTTCCCTTCTGGAGCATTACCGCCGCACGACCCGCGACATCAAGCGCCAGCTCGCAAGCGCCGATCTCGTCACCCTGCCGAAGGGGGAATCGCTGAAGGTCCTGCCTGTGCCGCCATTTCTGCGGCATCAGTTTCCGACAGCCGCCTACAATCCGCCCCAGCCGTTCTCCCGGTCGATGACGGGGATTTTCTGGGTGAACGACCTGAGCTTGGACGAGATGGACCCGGAGAAAAAACTGGCCGAAATCCGGCAGCATTTCGGTCTCGAACTCACCGCCGTGCACGAGGCGTATCCGGGGCATCACCTCCAATTTGTCGTGCAATTCCAACATCCCAGCCGGATCCGGCGGCTGTGCGAGCATTCGATATTTTACGAGGGCTGGACCATGTGGTGCGAGCAGATGGCGGTGGATCATGGGCTCGTCGCCATTCCGCATGCGAAACTCATCCAGCTTCACGATGCCCTCTGGCGCGCCCACCGGATCATCATCGACTGCGGCCTGCAGGAAGGAAGTCTCACCCCGGCCGCAGCCGCCCGCCGCCTGGAAAAAGGCGTGGGATTCACCCCCGCCCGCGCCAGGGGCGATGTGAACTGGTATACCTCGAGCCCGACCGTTCCCATGAGCTACCTTCTCGGGCGCATTGAAGTGGAAAAACTCCACCGCCGACTCGTTCGGGGCGGGGGCTGGACGCTCAAGCAATTCAACGACTGGATGCTTTCGCACGGATCCCTCCCGTGGAGTTGGATCTGGCAGGCGTCCCGGTCATCCATTTTCGCAGACGAACCGCCAAATTTCACTGAAACTCACTAAATGACAGAGGATTGCAGATCATTCCTTCGCCGCCGATTTTTAGTGGTTTTTAGTGGCCATTAGTGGTTTCCAGGCTTAATCCAATGTCTCATGGCCGAGCCCGTCCGTTTCCAGCATTTTGAAGTTCCGCTCTGCGGGGATGGATCGCTCCATGAGCTGGGCCGCGGCGCCATGGGCGTCACCTACAAGGCATTCGACACGAATCTGCGGTGTTTTGTGGCGCTCAAGGTCATCAACGCGGCTTACCTGGGCAACGAGACCGCGCGCCAGCGGTTTCTGCGCGAGGCGCGCGCGGCGGCGGCGCTGCGGCATCCGAACGTGGCGGCGGTGTTCCATCTCGGCGAGGAGGGAGGCGACTATTTTTACGCGATGGAATTTGTGGACGGGGAAACTGTCGAGTCGATGATGAAACGCGAGGGAGCCATCGCGACCACGACGGCTCTGGAGATTGTTCTTCAGGTCTCCCGCGCGCTGGGAGCCGCCCACAAGCACGGGCTGGTCCATCGCGACATCAAACCCTCGAATCTCATGATCGTCCGCGAGGACGGGGAATTCACGGTCAAGGTCATCGACTTCGGCCTCGCGAAAAACGCGGGGGCGACCGCAGGAGAAGAAACCCCCACCCTCACCATCGGCGGCTTTCTCGGGACACCGCATTTTGCAAGCCCGGAGCAGCTCGAGGAGCGCGACCTGGACGTGCGCTCGGACATCTACTCCCTCGGCGTGACCCTGTATTACATGCTCGCCGGGCGGGCACCGTTCAGCGGTTCGCTGGCGCAGGTGATGAGCCAGCACCTGCACCGCGAACCCCCACTCGAAGCCCTCTCGAACCAGCCCTCGCAGGTGATCGCCCTGCTCAAGCACATGCTCGCCAAGGATCCGGGCACCCGCCCGCCGACCCCGGGCGATCTCCGCCGCGAGGTGGAAGCCTGTCTGGCGGACGTCGAAGCCGGATGCCCGCCCTCAAAAGCAGGCGAACCGGCCCCATCCGATGCCTGTCCCCGCCCCGCCACCGTCCCGCCGCCGCTTCCGGGAGCGAAAAAATCCCCCCGGATCGCCCTTCTGGTTGCGGCGACCGCCCTGTGCCTCGTGATCGCGCTTGGCGGCGGTGCCTATTATCTCCTGGGATCGAGGGGAGCTCCCCTGCATGAGCCCGCCCCGTTTCCACAGCCCACCGCATCTCCTTCGCCCGCCGCATCCCCGTCGCCAACTCCAACACCTGTGCCCGAGGAGACACCGGATCCGGTGTCGGCCGCGCTCGTGAAAGCTCACGAGACGGCGCAGTCCGACCCGGCTGCCGCGCTGGTCTCCCTCGTGGATCTGCAAAAATCACACCCCGGGCGCGAGGACGCGAAAGGTGCGGTGGCGGAGTTTCTTTCCGCGACCCGCGAACGTCGCGGCTCCCTCACGCCGGGCCAGATCGCGGCGCTCAGGAAACCTCTGGAAGCCGCTGCGGCGCTGGATTTCGTCGACGCCCAGATCCTCCTCGGCGAGGAGCTCCGCGAGAGCGATCCCGAGGATGCGCTCAAGTGGACGCTGGCGGCCGCAAACAACGACAGCTCCGATGCCATGCTTCTGGCCGGCCTGATGCTGTCGAACGACCTTGGCTCGGAGAAGAAAAATCCCCGGGAAGCGGCCAAGTGGTTCCAGCGCGCCGCCGGACGAAACGACCCCCGCGCCATGTTTGCGCTGGGGGAATGCTACCAGTTGGGCAAAGGGGTGGCACAGGACCAGAAACTGGCCTTGGACTGGATCACCAAAGCGGCGGAGCTCAAGGAGGTCAACGCCCTCAACCGGCTCGGGGATATTTACACCAAGGGGCTCCTGGGGGTGAAACCGGATCTGAAAAAGGCCTTCGCGTATTTCTCGTCCGCCAAGGATCTCGGCTGCCTGGACGCCTACGGAAACCTGGGAGCCCTTTACATCACCGCCCCCCCGGACATGAAGGACGAGAAAATGGCCGTCGATTTGTTCAGGCAGGGAATCGAAAAAAACAATCCCTTGTCGATGCGCTTTTACGCCATGTGCCTGGAACAGGGCCTCGCGGGAACCCCCGTGGACAAGGCCGCCGCCCAGAAATTGTATGTCAGGGCCGCTGAAAAAGGCGACGCAAAATCCCAGGACTGGTGCCGCCAGCACCAGGTGCCGTTCACCGAGCCCGTCCGTCCGCCGCAATAATCCGGAAAAAAGAAAAGATTCCTGTGGCGGCGGGCACCGCAGCGTGTTTATACGTTTCCCCAAGAATCCCGATGAACATCCACGAATACCAAGCGAAAGAGCTCCTCGACAAATTCGGGGTCACGAACACGCCCGGAGGCGTGGCTTCCACGCCGGAAGAAGCCGAAAAAGTGGCCCGCTCCCTGGGCACGAACAACCTGGTGGTCAAGGCCCAGGTGCATGCCGGAGGACGCGGGAAAGGCACGTTCACCAATGGATTCAAAGGCGGTGTCCATCTTTGCAAAACCGCCAACCAGGCCCGTGACATCGCGGCCCAGATGCTCGGCCACACGCTGGTCACCCACCAGACCGGTCCCGAAGGCCGCGTGGTGCGCAAAGTCCTGATCTCCCAGTCGGTGGAAATCGCCCGCGAACTCTATTTCGCCATCCTCATCGATCGCGCGATCTCCGCGCCCGTGATCGTGGCCAGCACCGAGGGCGGGGTGGACATCGAATCCGTCGCCGAGCGCAGCCCGGAAAAGATCGTGCGGATGCCGGTCAACCCGCTTTACGGCCTGCTTCCCTTCCAGACCCGCAAGCTGGCCAAGCTGCTCGGGATGGCCTCCGGAGAAATGCGGCTGGCGTGCAAACTGTTCGCCAACCTCTACAAGCTCTTCATGCGGAGCGATTGCTCGATGGTCGAGGTGAACCCTCTCGTGGTCACAAAAGGCGGCGACGTGCTCGCCCTCGACGCGAAGTTCAATTTCGACGACAACGCGCTCTTCCGCCATCCCGAGATCCGGGCCTTCCGCGACATCGAGGAGGAGGACCCCCGCGAAGTCGAAGCCTCGAAATCCAACCTCAGCTACATCGGGCTCGACGGAAACATCGCCTGCCTGGTCAACGGGGCCGGCCTCGCCATGGCCACGATGGACATCATCAAGCACCACGGCGGAGAACCCGCCAACTTCCTCGATGTCGGCGGCGGTGCCACCGAACAGCAGGTCACCGAGGCCTTCAAAATCCTGATCTCCGACAAGCGCGTGAAAGCGATCCTCGTGAATATTTTCGGCGGGATCATGAAATGCGACATCATCGCGCAGGGGATCATCAATGCCGTCAAAGCCGTCCATCTCCCGGTCCCGCTGGTCGTCCGCCTCGAGGGCACGAACGTCGAAGCCGGGCGCAAACTCCTCAACGAGTCGAAACTCCCGCTGGTCGCCGCGACCGACATCGCCGACGCCGCGCAAAAAGTCGTCGCGGCCGTCCGGGCCGCATGAGCAACCTCCTCCGTCCTTCAGACTTCATCCTTTCATCAAATGGCCATCCTCGTTGACAAAAACACGCGCCTGCTCGTGCAGGGCATCACCGGAAAAGCCGGCGGATTTCACGCCCGGTCCTGCATGGAATACGGGACGAATGTCGTCGCCGGAGTGACCCCCGCCCGCGGAGGCGAGGTCTTCGAGGGGAAGATCCCGGTCTTCGACACCGTGTTCGAAGCCCGGCGGCAAACCGGCTGCAATGCCACCATGATCTTTGTGCCCGCCGAATTCGCCGCAGACTCGATCATGGAAGCCGTCGACGCCGGCATCGAGACCATCATCTGCATCACCGAGGGGATCCCCGTCATCGACATGATGAAGGTGAAAGCCGGAATGGCGGGATCCAGCAGCCGTCTCATCGGGCCGAATTGCCCGGGCATCATCACCCCCGGCCAGTGCAAAGTCGGGATCATGCCGGGCTACATCCACAAACCCGGAAGTGTCGGCGTCGTCTCCCGTTCCGGAACCCTGACCTACGAGGCGGTCTGGCAGCTCTCCAGCCGGAACCACGGACAATCGACCTGCGTGGGCATCGGGGGGGACCCGATCAACGGCACCTCCCACCTCGATGTCGTCAAAATGTTCAACGAGGATCCCGGCACGGAAGCGATGATCATGATCGGGGAAATCGGGGGCACGGCCGAGGAAGAGGCCGCCGCCTGGCTCGCGGACAACTGCAAAAAGCCCGTGGCCGCATTCATCGCCGGCGCAACCGCGCCCCCGGGCCGCCGCATGGGGCATGCCGGAGCCATTGTGAGCGGAGGAAAAGGGACCGCCGCCGGCAAGATCGAGGCCCTTCAAGCCGCCGGGATCGAGGTCGCGGAAACCCCCGCCGACATGGCCGACGCCCTGCTCCGCCGCATGGCGGGACGCTGATCCGGAACAGGCAGCGACCGGCTCAGAACGATTTGCGGAGATGGCTGGGCAGGATCCCGAGCTGTTCGCGGTATTTTGCCACGGTGCGCCGCGCGACGGCCAGACCCTGTTCCCTCAGGAGACGCACCATGTCCTGGTCGCTGTGGGGATGCCTGGGGGGCTCGTCGCGGACGATCGCAAGGATCGCCTGCCTCACGCTCTCGTTGCTCACCGCTTCGCCTTCGCTGTTCGTGTAGCCGTGGGTGAAAAAGTATTTGATCTCGAAAATCCCCTGCGGCGTCGCGATGTATTTTCCCGAGGCCGCCCGGCTGACCGTCGTCTCATGGATGCCGACCGCGTCCGCCACCTGGCTCATGGTCATCGGTCGGAGATGGGAGGGCCCGCGGTCGAGAAACTCCTGCTGCCGCGCCACGATCTCGCGCCCGATATTCATCAGCGTCTGCTGCCGTTGCTGGATGCTCCGGATGAAAAATTTCCCGCCCTTGATTTTATCGCGGAGGTAATCGCGCACCTCGCGCGAGGAATCCGGGAGCATGTCCTTGTAGGAGTCGGAGATCCGCAGCACGGGGATCTCATCGCCGTTCAGGCGGATCTGATACCCGTCGCCCTCGCGCTCCACCACGATTTCCGGGATGACGGTCTGTTCGGGTTCCGTCGAGAAGGCGCTGCCGGGACGGGGGTTCAGGTTCGAGATCGCCTCGGCGGCGCGTTGCACTTCCTGCACCGGGACGTCGAGGGCGGCCGCAATCTCGGAAATTTTCTTGCGTCCGAGTTCTTCGAGGTGGTGGCGGACAATCCTGGCCTCGGTGGAATACTCCCGGCCCTGGCGTTTGAGTTGCAGAAAGAGACATTCCCCGAGGTTGCGGGCGGCGATGCCGGGCGGATCGAATTCCTGGACTCTTTCGAGCACCTTCTCCACCTCGAGCGCGTCCGACTGAGCGGCATAGGCCACATCCGCGGGATCCGTGCGGAAATACCCCTGCCCGTCGAGGTTTCCGATGATCTCGACGGCAATCCGGGCCTCGGGCTTTGTCCACGATGCGGCCAGCAACTGCCCCAGGAGGTGCTCCTGGAGCGTCTCCGGCCGGGTTTGCGAGTCGAAAAAATGCTGGCGCTTCTCCAGTGCTTCTTTCGTCCAGGGCTCGGCGACCGCCCGCTGTGCGTAATATTCGTTCCATTGGTCCTCCATCTCGCTTTTCCTCTCGGGCTCCCCGGCGGGATTTTCCGGAAGCACCTCCTCGAGGGCGGGGTTCTCGCGGAGTTCCGTGTCCACCATCTGGCGCAACTCGGTGAGCGGGGCCTGAAGGATATTCAGGCTCTGCTGCATCTGGGGCGACATCGTCTGCTGCAATGCCAACCCGGCGATCTGATCCATGCCTGCCATTGCTGGCAAAATCAGGCATGGCAACTGCTACTGCAAGCAATAATCACGCCAATAATTCATTTATCTCAGCCCCCCGCCGGAAAAAACAATCCCCTTTTGTTTTTGGTGAAACCGGCTTTTACTCCCCGCGCATGACCGAACCGGAGGCCTACATCGCGCTGAACATGATCCGCCAGGTCGGGCCGGTGCGGGTGAGGAGGTTGCTGGAGGCGTTCGGTTCTCCGGTCGAGGTTCTTCGGGCGGGAGAGGGAAGGCTCCGGGCCGTCGAGGGGATCGGCCCCGACGTGGCGAAATCGATCCGGGCCTGGGAGAGCCAGATGGATCTCGGCGCGGAACTGGCGCTGGTGAGGGATTTCGGGGCCAGGGTGGTCACGATGGGGTGCCCGGATTACCCCTCGCTGCTCCGGGAGATCCACGACCCTCCGATCGTTCTTTACGTGTGGGGCGAACTTCTGGAACGGGACCGGCACGCCATCGGGATCGTCGGCACAAGAAAACCCAGCCACTACGGTGGGGAGTGCGCGAAGAAGCTTTCCTACCAGCTGGCGTCGGCCGGGGTCACGGTGGTGAGCGGGTTGGCGACGGGTGTCGACACGGCGGCGCACCAGGGCGCGCTGGCTGCAAAAGGACGGACGATCGCCGTCATCGGGAGCGGGTTCCTCTCGGTTTACCCGCCGGAAAACCTGCCGCTGGCGGAAAAAATTGCCGGGTCAGGGGCCGTGGTATCGGAATTTTCGATGCGGGTCCGGGCCGACAAGCAGACGTTTCCGATGAGGAACCGGATCATCAGCGGCTGTTCGTTCGGGCTTCTGGTTGTGGAGGCCGGCGGCCGGAGCGGGGCGCTGATCAGCGCAAACCAGGCGGGCGAGCAGGGACGCTCGATCTATGCGGTGCCCGGACGGATCGACCAGCCGAACGCCATCGGCTCGAACCGGCTGATCCAGCAGGGGGCGAAGCTCGTCACGTCGGCATCCGACATCCTCGACGACATGGGGCTTCTTTTTGCGGAACGCCCGTCGCTGACCCCGCCACCCCCGCCCGAACTCGCCGGGAACGAGGCGGTTGTCTACGGCGCTCTCGGGGATGAGGAGTCCCATGTGGACGAGATCATCGCGAGATGCGGGTTGCCAACGCACGTCGCGTCTTCTACGTTGCTCGCCCTTGAAATGAAAAAACTGGTGCGCCAGCGCCCCGGCAGCCGCTTCGTCAAACTCCGTTGAAATCACCCATGTCAAAATCCCTCGTTATCGCAGAAAAGCCGAGCGTTGCCGCCGATCTGGCCAGAGTGCTGGGCAAGCTTCCCAAGAAAGACGACTACTACGAAAACGACGAATATGTCGTGACCTCCGCCATCGGGCATCTGGTCGAATTGTGCCTGCCCGGCGAGATGGACAAGAAGCGGGGCAAGTGGAGTTTCGCAAACCTCCCCATCATTCCCGACCACTTCGAGCTCAAGCCCATCGAGAAGACCCAGCCCCGTTTCAACCTGCTCAAGCGCCTGCTCAAGCGGGCGGATGTCACCGACATCATCAATGCCTGTGACGCCGGACGCGAGGGGGAGCTGATTTTCCACTATCTGATCAAGCTGGCGGGAACGAAAAAACCGACCCGGAGGCTCTGGCTCCAGAGCATGACCCCCGAGGCGATCCGGGAGGGGTTTGCCGGCCTCCGCAACGGGGAGGAGATGCTGCCGCTGGCCGAGGCCGCCGTCTGCCGGAGCGAGAGCGACTGGCTGGTCGGCATCAATGGAACCCGCGCAATGACCGCCTTCAATTCCAAGGGGGGGGGCTTCCAGCTCACGCCGGTCGGGCGGGTCCAGACGCCGACGCTGGCGATCCTGGCCGAGCGCGAGGAGAAGATCCGCGCGTTCAAACCGCGCCCGTTTTTCGAGGTCCACGGGGATTTCGGGGTCGAAGCGGGTGCCTACTGCGGGCGCTGGTTCAGCGAGGGGTTCAAGAAGAACGGGGACGAGGACGCGCGCGCCGAACGGATCTGGGAGCGCGCCATTGCGGAAGACATTGTCGCGAAATGCCATTCGAAGCCCGGCACCGTGGTCGAGGAAAAAAAACCCGCCACGCAGATCGCCCCGCAGCTCTACGACCTGACCACGCTGCAACGCGAGGCCAACTCGCGGTTCGGGCTCAGCGCCAAAAGGACCCTGCAAATCGCCCAGGCCCTTTACGAAAGGCACAAGGTCCTCACCTATCCCCGGACCGATTCGCGCTACCTCCCCGAGGACAACGTCGGCAACGTGAAGGCCGCTTTCACCAAGCTCGAGGACCAGGATCTCGCCGAACACGCGAGAAAGGCCCTCGCGCAGGGCTGGGTGCGCCCGAACAGGCGGATTTTCAACAACACGAAAGTCACGGACCACCACGCGATCATCCCCACGGGCGTTTCCGCAAAATCCCTCGATGAATTCGAATGGAAGATCTACGACATGGTCGCCCGCAGGTTCGTGGCGGCCTTTTATCCCGCCGCGCAGTTCGAGGTCACGACCCGGATCACCCGCGTCGAGGGCGAAGCCTTCAAGACCGAAGGGAAAATCCTCACCGAGCCCGGATGGCTCGCCGTCTACGGCAAGCAGGCGGCCACGGACGACGAGCAGAACGTCTGCGTGATCCGCAGAGGGGAGACCGCGCGCACGGAGGCGCTCGAAATCAGGGAAAACGAGACGAAGCCGCCGCCCCGCTTCAACGAGGCCACCCTGCTCTCGGCAATGGAAGGAGCCGGGAAGCTGGTGGACGACGAGGAACTTCGCGAGGCAATGAGCCAGCGGGGGCTCGGCACGCCCGCCACCCGCGCCCAGATCATCGAGGGGTTGATCCTCGACGGTTATCTGGTCCGCCAGGCCCGCGACCTCATCGTCACCTCGAAAGGCCTCTCGCTGGTCACCCTCCTCCGCGGGCTCGGCGTCCCGGCACTCACGTCCCCGGAAATGACCGGCGAATGGGAGCACAAACTCAAACGCATGGAACGCGGGGAAATGCCCCGCCCGCAATTTATGGAAGAAATCCGCAACTTCACCAACGAGATCGTCGACAAGGCAAAAAACTTCGAGGGCGACACGGTCGCCGGCAACTTCGAACCCCTCGAAGAGAAGTGCCCGAAATGCGGTCACAAGGGCTTCGTGGAATCCTTCAAGGCCTTCGAGTGCGGCGCCAAATGCGGGGCGATCATCTGGAAAAACATGGCCGGGCGCCAGTTCGAGCGCGAGGAAGTCCGCAAGCTCCTGCGGGACGGGGTGTTGGGACCGCTCGAAGGCTTCCGCAGCAAGATGGGACGCCCGTTCGCGGCCGTGGTGAAACTCGACCCGGAATTCAAACAGAGCTTCGATTTCGGAGACTCGCAGGATTCCTCCCGCCAGATCGATTTTTCCGTGCTCCCATCCATCGGAACCTGCCCGGCCTGCAAATCCGGGACGATCCACGACACCGGCACGGCCTGGCAGTGCAGCAAGACTCCCGCCTGCAAATTCCGCATGGGGAAATCGCTTTGCCAGCGGGAAATCCCCCGCGAGCAGGTCGCCCGGCTCATCGAAACAGGCAAGACGGACCTGATCCCGAAATTTATCTCCAAAAAAGGCCGCCCCTTTTCCGCTTATCTCAAACTCGAAGAGGGGAAGGTCGGCTTCGAGTTCGAAGCGAGGAAACCGGCGGCGAAGAAGGCCCCGCGCAGTCGGCCAGCCGCATCGGGAACCCCCCGCGCGGCCTGACGGAAAAGCCGCGCAAGCGGGTTCTCCGACCCCATCGAGCACGGGAGATGCGCCCCATGCGGCCCCCCCTTGGATTCTTCGTTTGCATCTTCCGCAGAGCGGTTGTTAGATTGATACACAGATGAGTTTCTCCTCCCCCCGCTTTGGAAAGTTTCTCCCCTTCACCGTCTTAAGTTGCTGGGTTCTGTCCTCCCCCGGCACCTGGGCGCAAACTGCGGACACCCAGCGCGGCAGGGACAAACCGGGCATGGCTCTCGTGAAACCCCAGGCCTGGTCGAACGAGGACCAGGCATCGGCCGTGGAGTTCTTCGCGTATTCCGACCATTCCGGTTACTACGAGTTCCGCACCGCGAAATACCCCAACTACCAGGTCCCCGTGTCGAAAATCGTGAAGCTGGTGGTCTACCCCGACAGCCCCCAGTCCCTCACGAACGCGGAGCAACGGGCCACGCTCCAAAAAACCATCGAGGAGTTCGCCGCCCTCGCCACCCGGTTTCCCTCGGCGGCCCGCCAGCTGGCCAAAGCCGCAGAACCCCTGAAATCCGACGCCGCCAAGTATGATGGGGGGAGCGTGAAGGACGGCGGCCAGTGGTTGCTCCGCAGCACTTACTACAGGCAGAAAGCGGCAGCCCTCGCCGATTTGCTCCGTCCAGAACTCCTCTCGGCACAAAAAATCAAGGAGGTGGACCTGACCGTGAACCAGTATTTCCTCGGGCTCCAAGATCTGGCCAAGGCGGAGCCCTCCGTGAAGCCGGTTGTCGAGAGCGTGCGTTCTTTCCACGAAAGCCTGGTCAGAAAAAACGACCGCGAAGAGTTGATGGCCCAGATCAACTCGCCGACGATCACGTTCGATCAGGCCACGGAACTCGTCAAAAAGCTCAAAGCCCTGCAGCCCCGCGAGGACGCGCGAGCCAACCTGTATGTGCAGAGCTGGGATACGGCCGTGGCCAATGCCGGACAGATCACGAAGCAAATCACGGACACGCAGGCCCAGTTTGAAAGCGCGATGCCGACCCCGGACGATTCCGGAAAAGTCCCCGCCATTCCCCCGGAGCTGGCTTCGAGTCTCGACAAGCTCGCCGCTTCGGCAAAAGCATTCCGGTCCGGCTCCCCCCCGCCCGCGATCCGGGTGCCGCTGCAACTCGCCGACGCGATGCTGGCCTGCGCGGGAAAATTCCCGGATCTCGGCAGGCAGATCGAAGCGCGCGAATTTTTGGATGCGAAGGTCAGTCTCGATCCGCTGACCAACCAGGCCGACATCGTCGGCCCGAAGACTTCAAAGGCCCTTGCAGAACTCCAAAAAAAGCTGAATTCCGACATCGAAAAATACCAAAACCTGCGAAATGAAGCCAAGCTGCTGGCAGAAAACGACAAGATCGAGGCCGCGCTGGAAAAATACCAGCAAGCCTACAAGATCATCCCCGCCAAGGATGTCGCCGCCCAGATCGAGGTATTGAAGAAACAGTAGGGAAGAAACGGCGGGCTCGGAAAAACCAGCGCGCCAGCGCACCTGTAAAACAATGGGCCAGGCGAATGTTTGGCCGGGAAAGGCCAACCGGAGCGGAGAGTTCCCGCCAAAATAACCGTCTCAGCCGCTTTCCTCGCGTGTCAGGATGTCTGACCCGTCTTCGACACTTTGAAAAACGGAAAACTTGATCATCAACAGGGTAACCCAAGTCGACAGCCAAACGCCCTGGTCCGCTCACGGCGTGGAGGGTATTGGAGATGATGATAAAATGAAATGGATGATGAAACATTGAAGTTTTTTTTCCTCGTTCAGGCCACAACTTCTCAATATTGGTTTCGCCGACCAAATGAAATAAGAACGACCAGACTGATTTCAACCCTCCTCCAGTTCCCCCCCCATGAACACCACGCCTGTTTCCCTGCCTCCGTTTCGGTTCTCTCCGTCAGCCAGCCCTTCCCTAAGCTTCGGCAGAAACCTCCTCGGCCTGCTCGCTGTCCTGGCCTGTCTTCCCCAGGCGGCGGCAGCCCCTGCCGTTTCTGCCAATGATTTCCTCGATTCCCTCGGTGTCTGCACGCACATGACCCAAGGTGCTGACAACCCAACCGATGTCGCCGCCGCCCTCACCTACACGGGAATCCGCAATTTTCGCGATGACAGTTCGGGCAATTCCACGGTCATCCAAAAATGGATCGATGTCCATAATGCCACCGGTGCCCTCATGTGCCTGATCCCCAGGAATGGCGACATCGCCGGCAGCATTTCCACTTATGAGCAGGTGGCGGCGGCCGGCGCGCTTCTGGCCATCGAGGGTCCGAACGAGCCGAACAACTGGCCCGTCACCTATCAGGGACAATCCTCGGGGGGCACCAAGCTGACGACAACCTCCGTGGCCACGATCAATAACAGCGCCTACTACGACACCGCCTACCGCACCGGCCTGGCCGGCTTGTATGGCTATGGCCCCGTCGGTTTCAAATATGGCTCCGGCACGGCCTATGTCACCGGCCAGACGCTCGGCGTCCTGAGAAACGACCTCAGCGCGTGGGTGGGGTTCAAGTTTACGGTTGGCAGTTCGGCAATCACTGTGAATCAGTTGGGCCGCTGGGTGGTTTCGGGCAACAGCGGGACGCATGCCGTGCGGCTGGCGCGCGTGTCGGACGGCGCGGTGCTCGGCTCGGTATCCATTGCCACGTCGGGGGCCCCGGTGGGATTCAAATATGCAACCCTGGCCACTCCCGTCACCCTTGCCGCCAACACCGCCTATTACGTGATGTCGCAGGAAACCAGCGGGGGGGACCAGTGGTATGACGGCAAGTTCAATTCCTTCCCCATCGCCTGGTTTTGCAGGGATTTATACGCGGCGGTGAAGGCCAATCCCAACCTGTCGGACTACCCGGTCTTCGCGTCGAGCGAGGCGGGCGGCTCCGAGCCCAACAACGTCGGGCTCCAATACCTGACCATCCCCACCCCGCTCCCTTCCGGTGTGTTGATGCCGGCCGGAACGCAATACGCCGATTTCGCGAACTGCCATAACTACCTCACGGCCGGGGCATCCCAGCTGGGCATACGCGACAATCAGGCATGGCGCGTCGAGGAGCCGACCAGCGTGAATTATCTCGGGGACGGATTGTATCAGGAGTATGGCCACACCTGGCGGCCACCCGGTTACGATGGCTATACCGATGCCCAGCTTCTGACGCTGCCCAGGGTCACCACGGAAACCGGCTGGTATACCGCCACCTCGGGAAGCATGGTCAACCCGATCACCGAAGTCCAGCAGGGCAAGCTCTTCCTCAACGTCTATCTGGCAGCCTACAAACGCGGCTGGAGCGCCACCTTCATCTACATGCTGCACGACGACTCCGTGCAGGGATATTGGGGGTTGTATCACACGGATTGGACCGCGAAGCCCTCGGCGACTTATCTCCACAACCTGACCACGATTCTGGCCGACACCGCCGCCATCACCCCGGGCTCCCTGAACTATTCGATCCCGTCCCAGCCAGCCACCGTGCATGATCTGCTCATCCAAAAAAGCGATGGCAAATTCATGCTGGCCGTGTGGAATGAAAAAGCCAGCGGCAGCGACAGCGTAACCGTAAATCTGGGCGCGACCTTTGCCACCGTGAAGGTCTATGATCCGACGGTCGGCACGGCTGTGCAGCAGACTCTTAGCAATGTCAGTTCGGTTCCGCTGACACTGAGCGATCATCCCGTCATCATCGAGGTTCCCGGCATTACCTCAAACCTGCCCTCGCCATGGATCAGCCAGGATATCGGAGCGGTGGGCGCGGCCGGCAGCGCGAGCTATTCGGACGGCACCTTCACGGTCAACGGTTCGGGTGTGGAGAGTATTCGCGGCACGGCGGATGCCTTCCGGTATGTGTATCAAACGGTCACCGGGGACTGCACCATCACAGCCCGCGTGGTGACGCAGCAGAACACCACCGCTTGGGCGAAGGCAGGGGTGATGATCCGGGAAACTCTGGCTGCGGATTCCAAACATGCCACCATGCATGTCAACCCTCAGACCGTCGGAGTGTATTTCAGGTGGCGCGCAACCACGGGAGGAGACAGCAGTCCCACCGCTGTCAGCACTTCCGGTCAAGCGCCT
>Ga0172380_10004112_pt1 | contig 19086 bp, 11 predicted proteins | sample Leawe162metaG_FD_119747 | JGI IMG/M metagenome (GOLD analysis project Ga0172380, IMG submission 119747) | Leachate microbial communities from a municipal landfill in Southern Ontario, Canada - Leachate well 162 metaG | ecosystem: Engineered > Solid waste > Landfill > Unclassified | place... | reverse complement strand
TCCGAGATCGGCCGGTCGAGCATCGACATCACGTCGTGGCGCTCGAGATAGGTCGTGTCCGGCAGCACGAGGTCGGCGAAGGCCGTCATCTCCGACTGGAAGGCATCGCAGACGGCGATGAAGGGAATCTTGTATTCGCCCTGGTCGTCCTTGTCATTAAGCATCTTCCTCACCTCCACCGTGTTCATGGTGGAGTTCCACGCCATGTTGGCCATGAAGATCAGCAGCGTGTCGATGCGGTAGGGATCGCCGCGCCAGGCATTGGTGATGACGTTGTGCATGAGGCCGTGCACCGAGAGCGGATACTCCCAGGAGAAGGCCTTGTCGATGCGCACCGGATTGCCGGCGTCGTCGACGAACAGGTCGTCGGGCTCGGCCGGCCAGCCCAGCGCCATGCCGTCGAGCGGTGAATTGGGCTTGACGGCCAGTGGCGTGTTGGGCGTCTTGGCGCAGGGCGGGATCGGCCGCGGGAACGGCGCCTTGTGGCGGAAGCCGCCGGGCCGGTCGATGGTGCCGAGCAGCGACATCAGGATGGCCAGCGCGCGGATGGTGTGGAAGCCGTTGGAGTGCGCCGCCAGGCCGCGCATGGCATGGAAGGCCACCGGATTGCCGGTGACGGTGTCGTGTTCCTTGCCCCAGGAATCCGTCCACGCGATGGGCAGCTCGATCTTCTGGTCGCGCGCGGTGACGCCCATCTCGTAGGCGAGGCGCTTGATGGTCTCGGCCGGAATGCCGGTCAGCCCCTCGGCCCATTCCGGCGTGTAGTCCTTGACCCGCTCCTGCAACAGCTGGAAGGACGGCTTGACCGGTGTGCCATCCGAAAGCCTGAACTCGCCCAGAAGGAAGGGATCGCAGCCCTCGGTGTGCGTGACCACCGGCTTGTTGGAAGCGCGGTCCCACCACAGCTTGTTCTGCGGATCGAAGCAGCCCTCCTCCTCCGGCACCTCGGTGCGCAGGAACATGCCGAACTCGTCGCTTTTCCCGTCGAGATTCACCAGCTGGCCGGCATTGGTGTAGCGCACCAGGAAGTCGCGGTCGTAGAGGCCCTGCGCGATGATCTCGTGGATGATGGCCAGCAGCAGCGCGCCGTCGGTGCCCGGACGGATCGGCACCCACTCGTCGGCGATGGCCGAGTAGCCGGTGCGCACCGGGTTGATCGAGACGAAGCGGCCGCCGTTCCTCTTGAACTTCGACAGCGCGATCTTCATCGGGTTGGAGTGGTGGTCCTCCGCCGTGCCGATCATGACGAACAGCTTGGCGCGGTCGAGGTCCGGCCCGCCGAACTCCCAGAAGGAGCCGCCGATGGTGTAGATCATGCCGGCGGCCATGTTCACCGAGCAGAAGCCGCCGTGCGCCGCGTAATTGGGCGTGCCGAACTGGCGCGCGAAGAGGCCGGTCAGCGCCTGCATCTGGTCGCGGCCGGTGAACAGGGCGAACTTCTTCGGGTCGCTGGCGCGGATCTTTGCCAGGCGCTCGGAGAGGATCGAGAACGCCTGCTCCCAGGAAATCGCCTCGAACTCGCCGGCGCCGCGCTCGCTGCCCGGCTTGCGCAGCAGCGGCTGCGTCAGCCGCGCCGGCGAATACTGTTTCATGATGCCGGAGCTGCCCTTGGCACAGATCACGCCCTGATTGAGCGGATGGTCCGGATTGCCGTCGATGTAGCGCACCTGCCCGTCGACCAGGTGCACGCGGATGCCGCAGCGGCAGGCGCACATGTAGCAGGTGGTTTTCTTCACCTCCTGAACCGACGGAGTGGCAGCGGACATGGTTGGGAAATGGATATATTAGTGATTGTTGATATTCTTCGGGCTTTGCGCTAAGTCCTCAAGCCAATTGTTTTTATTTGGCCATAAGAAGCCATCTCTTGCTTAACTAATGACCTCGTGTAACCTTCGATATCGGATACTGACGGTTTTCAGCGTAGCAGGTTTCCCATGAGCGACATTCCCGGATTCACCCCCCATGAGCGGCGCGCCGTCGAGGCCGCCATGATCTACCGCTACGGCCAGCTGGTCGAGCTGCAGGAGGCCGACGTCGAGGTGCGCCTGACGCCGGGAAGCGAGGCCCTGACCACCGTGCCGGGCATCTACTGGAACGAGCGCAAGGTGCAGTTCGTCGTCTGCAAGCTGGGCGACAAGCGCTACCGCTCCTACTTCTTCTACACCGAGGAGCAGCAGTACCGCATCGGCGAACAGGACTACGACGTCATCGAGGACTGCGTGCGCAACCTGCTGCAGCTGCAGGTCGACCACGACGCCAAGCGCCGCGCCATCATGTCCAATCCCGGCCTCGGCCCGGACGAGGACTACCACGGCCCCATCGTTATCTGATCCATCCGATGAAGGTCTGCATCGTTTCCGACAGCCACGACCGCGGCCCCATGCTGGCTGCCGCCGTCGAGGAAGCCCGATCCCTCGGCGCCGAGGCCGTCCTGCATTGCGGCGACATCATCGGTCCCAACACCCTCAAGCCCCTGCTGAAGGTCGGCCTGCCAACGCATGTCATCCACGGCAACAACCTCGGCGACTTCACCGCCATCTGCCAGATGGCATCCCGCTCGGAAGGTCTTCTGCACTACCACGGCGGCGACGCCGCGATCGAACTGGGCGGGCGGAAAATCTTTCTGGTGCACTATCCCCACTACGGCCAGGCCATGGCCTGTACCGGCGATTACGACCTGGTCTGTTGCGGCCACAGCCACAAGCCGGAAATAAGGAAGCAGGCCAACGTGAAAGGCGGCGAAACCTGGCTGGTGAATCCAGGCACGGTGGCCGGCCTCGGCGCGCCGGCGGCGACCTGGGTTCTGGGCGACCTGGCGACGATGGTATTCGCCGTTCGCCCGCTGGTCATGGCAACCGCTTGACCCCACAACCCCAAGTGATTTGATTTGCGTCAAGCTTCTCCCGAAATCGGGATTGAGTGTTTCAATCGTGCGATAGGGAAAATCAGCCGATCGACAAGGCGTTGTTGATTAGAATCCGCTTCTGTTCTTCAACAAGAATTCCAGTTTCCGGGAGGCCCGATGTCAGCATCCATCGCTACCAGCCAGACGATCCTCGTCGTGGGCGGCGGCATCTCCGGCATGACGGCGGCGCTCGAAGCCGCCGAATGCGGCAAGCAGGTCATCCTCGCCGAGAAGCTGCCGACGCTCGGCGGGCGCACGGCGCTGCTCTACCGCTACTTCCCCAAGATGTGCCACCCCACCTGCGGCCTGGAGATCAACCTGCGCCGCCTCAAGGGCAACCGCAACGTGCGGGTGCTGTCCATGGCGGAAGTGTCCGCCATCAGCGGCACGCGCGGCGACTACACCGCCACGCTGAAGATCGCCCCGCGCTACGTCACCGAGAAATGCACCGCCTGCGGCGACTGCAGCAAGGCCGTCTCCGCCGAGATCCCGAACCCGTACAACTACGGCATGGACAAGATGAAGGCCGCCTACCTGCCGCACGGCATGGCCTACCCGCAGCGCTACGTGCTCGACCCCTCCATCGTCGGCACGCCTGACGGCGAGGCGGCGAAGGCCGCCTGCAAGGCCGGCGCCATCGACCTCGGCATGCAGGAAGAGACGATCGAACTGAAGGTCGGCGCCGTGGTCTGGGCCACCGGCTGGAAACCCTACGATGCGGCGAAGATCCAGCCCTACGGCTACGACCGCTTCGCCAATGTCATCACCTCCGTCGAGTTCGAGCGCATGTGCGACCCGCACGGCCCGACCGGCGGCAGGATCCTGCGCCCCTCGGACGGCAAGGAGGCGAAGAACGTCGCCTTCATCCAGTGCGCCGGCTCGCGCGACGAGAACCACCTGCGCCACTGCTCGCGCATCTGCTGCATGGCCTCCCTCAAGCAGACGCAGTACGTGCGCGAAGCCTGGGGCGACGACGCGAAATCGACCATCTACTACATCGACATTCGCGCCATCGACCGCTTCGAGGATTTCTACCGCAAGGTGCAGCAGGATTCGACCGTCGGCTTCATCAAGTCGAAGGTGGCGAAGATCGTGCAGGACGAGAAGACCGGCGACGTCGTGCTGCACGGCGTGGACACCGAGGGCTACCAGCGCTACGCGACGCCGCACGACCTCGCCGTCCTGGCGGTCGGCATGGAACCGTCGATCAAGGGCGTCAAGCTGCCGGACGACATCGTGCTCGACTCGAGCGGCTTCATCGAGACGGCAGGCGAGGGGATGTTCAGCGCCGGCTGCGCCACCAACGCCCTCGACGTCAACCGCGCGGTGCAGAACGCCACGGCGGCATCGCTGCGCGCGATTCAAGTGATCAACAAGACAGCCGGTACGGAGGCAGCATAATGGCCGAAATGAAAACAGCCGCCTACATCTGCTCGGGCTGCGGCATCGGCGAGCGCGTCAGCACGGCGCAGATGGCCAAGATCGCGCAGAAGGAAGGCAAGATGGCGCTCGTGCGCGAGCATGCCTGCCTGTGCGACGCATCCGGCGTGCAGGCGATCCGCGACGACATCGAGAAGGAAGCCGTCACCCACATCGTCATCGCCGCCTGCTCGCGCCGCGCCAAGACCGAAGCCTTCAACTTTCCCGGCGTCGCCATGTCGCGCGCCAACATCCGCGAAGGCGTCATCTGGAGCCAGCCGGACGACGCCGACCGCGCCGAGACGACGCAGGAGATGGCCGACGACTACGTGCGCATGGGCTGCGCCGAAGTGAAGAAGATGAAGGTGCCGGAAGGCAACCCGAATCGCGCCAGCAACAAGCGCATCCTCGTCGTCGGCGGCGGCGTCTCCGGCATGACCGCCGCGCTGGAAATGGCCGACGCCGGCTACGACACCGTGCTGGTCGAGAAATCCGGCGCCCTCGGCGGCTGGTCCGCCCAGCTCGCCAAGCGCGTCCCCTCGAAGCAGCCCTACGCCGACCCGGCCGACACCGGCATCGCCGAACTTGCCGCAAAGGTGAGCAGCCACAAGCACATCAAGCTGCACCTCAACTCGACCATCGCCCAGACCAACGGCGCGCCCGGCCGCTTCTCGGTCGACATCGCCCAGGAATCCGGCGCGACGGTGACCGAGGAAGTCGGCGCCCTCATCCAGGCCACCGGCTTCACGCCCTACGACATGATGAAGCTGCCCGAGCTCGGCGCCGGCAAGAGCCCGAACGTGGTCGACCAGCTCGGCCTGGAAAAGCTGGTGAAAGCCGCCAACGGTACTGCGGTGAAGCGCCCCTCCGACGGCGGCGAAGTGAAAAGCGTGGTGTTCATCCAGTGCGCCGGCCAGCGCGACGAGGCGATGGAATCCGGCGGCAAGCACCTGCCCTACTGCTCCGGCCACTGCTGCGCCACCAGCATCAAGCAGGCCATGTACTTCAAGGACGCCAATCCCGACATCGACACGATGGTGATGTACACCGACCTGCGCGTGCCGGGCACCGGCGAGGACTTCTACCGCAGCGGCCAGCAGAAGGGCGTCACCTTCACCAAGGGCAAGACGTCCTCGGTGGAAGCGGCCGGAAGTGATGGCAAGGGCGCCTGCAAGGTGAACTTCAAGGACCTCATCCTCGACGAGGACGCGACCGTCGAAGCCGACCTCGTCGTCCTCGCCACCGGCATGGTGGCCAACTCCGGCATGAACATCGACCTTCCGGAAGAAGAGGTTGCCAAGATGGAGGTGAAGCCGATCTCCATCCTCAACCTGAACTACCGCCAGGGCAAGGACATGCCGCAGCTGAAGAACGGCTTCGCCGATTCGCACTTCATCTGCTTCCCCTACGAGACGCGCCGCACCGGCATCTACGCCGCCGGCCCGGTGCGCCGCCCGATGGACATGACGCAGGCCATCGAGGACGCCACCGGCGCCGCCATGAAGGCCATCCAGGCGGTGGAGAACGCCAGCCTCGGCCGCGCCGCCCATCCGCGCGCCGGCGACCTCTCCTACCCGATCGTGCGGCTGGAAGGCTGCACCCAGTGCAAACGCTGCACGGTGGAGTGCCCGTTCGGCGCCATCGACGAGGACGAGAAGCGCTTCCCGGTGTTCAACGAATCGCGCTGCCGCCGCTGCGGCACCTGCATGGGCGCCTGCCCGGTGCGCGTCATCTCCTTCGAGAACTACTCGGTGGACACCGTCGGCATGCAGATCAAGTCGATCGACATGCCCGACGAATTCTCCGAGAAGCCGCGCATCCTCATCCTCGCCTGCGAGAACGACGCCTACCCGGCGCTCGACATGGCGGGCATGCATCGACGCAGCTACTCGGCCTTCGTGCGCATCATCCCGGTGCGCTGCCTCGGCTCGGTGAACACCATCTGGATCACCGACGCCCTCAACGGCGGCTGGGACGGCGTCATGATGATGGGCTGCAAGAAGGGCGACGACTACCAGTGCCACTTCGTCAAGGGCTCGGAAATGGCCAGCTACCGCATGAGCAAGGTCGACGACACGCTCAAGCAGATGGGCCTGGAGACCGAGCGCGTGGCGAGCTACGAGGTCGCCATCACCGACATCGAGCGCGTGCCGCAGCTCATCAACGAATACGCCGAGAAGATCAAGGAAATCGGCATGAGCCCCATGAAGGGCTTCGCCTGAGGAGCGCGCCATGAACCAACAAGCGACCCCCTACCGCAACGACTTCCTCAGGGAAGTCGAGAAGAACGTCGAGGAAGGCCACTGGGTCAAGATGTGCATGCAGTGCGGCGTCTGCGCCGGCTCCTGCCCGCTCGGCAACGCCTGGGCGCATCCGCCGCAGGAAATCTTCATGATGATCCGCGCCGGCAAGCGCGAGGAGGTGCTCTCCTCCGATTCGATGTGGATGTGCACCTCCTGCTACAACTGCATGGTGCGCTGCCCGCGCCAGCTGCCGATCACGCACATCATGCACGGCCTCGCCAACTACGCCCACCGCCTCGGCCTGGCGCCGAAGGGACAGCCGACGCAGGCTACCGCCACGCTGTTCTGGAACAACCTGATCAAGAAAGGGCGCGTGAACGAACTGACGTTCTCCCTCGCCCTCTATTTCAAGGACGGCTTCGTGCAGGGCATCAAGAACGCGCTCGGCATGCAGGCGATCGGCCTCGGACTCATGAAAGCCAAGCGCCTCAACCCGATGGAAATCCTCGGCGGCCACGGCGTCAAGGACCAGGCCGGCCTGCAGGCCATGATCGCCAAGGCGCGCGAGATCGAAGACCGCAAGAAGGGCTTCGCCAAGTAAGGCCCGACGGAGAAACCAAATGGCTAAAAAGGAATACGCGTTCTACCCCGGCTGCTCTTCGCAAAAGGGCGCTTCCGCATCGAACTACCTGACGTCGGTCAACGCCATGTGCGACAAGCTCGACGTCACCATCACCGAGATCCCCGACTGGAACTGCTGCGGCGCCTCGATCGGCTACGCCGAGGGCGGCGAACTGCCGCGCCTGGCGCTCTCGGCGCGCAACTTCGCCCTGGCCGAGACGCACCTGCCGGGCAAGCAGATGGTCGCCACCTGCGCCGCCTGCTGGCTGGCCCAGCGCGAAGTGAAGGAGCGGCTCGACCACAGCGAAATCCTGCTCAAGGAAACCAACGAGGCGCTCGCCGCCGCCGGTCTGCAATACCAGGGCACCACGCCGATCCGCCACATGGTCGAAGTGCTGATCGAGGACCTCGGCTACGACGCCCTCAAGCAGCCGGTGGTGAAGCCGCTGCAAGGCATCAAGTTCGCCGGCTACGTCGGCTGCCAGACCAACCGCCCCTTCGGCATCGCCGGCGAATCCTTCGAGAATCCGGTGTATCTCGACAAACTGGTGGAAACTGTCGGCGGCGAGGCTGTGCCCTACGACCAGAAGGTGACCTGCTGCGGCGGCGCCCTGGCCTTCTCCGAGCCGGAGAAGTCGCAGAAGCAGATCCGCGACATCGTCGAGTCGGCCTACGACCACGGCGCCGAGATGATCGTCACGCCCTGCCCGCTGTGCCAGGCCAACGTCGAGATCTACCAGAGCGAGATCAACAAGAAGCAGGGCACCAAGTTCAGCATGCCGGTGCTCTACTACTCGCAGCTGATGACCGTCGCCTACGGCGGCACGGCGAAGGAGGCCGGCCTCGACGGCCATCTGATCAAGGCGACCAGGCTGGAGGAGATCGCGAAGAAGTAAGCGGCGCCACCCAGACAAAAAAGCCGGCGTAGTGCCGGCTTTTTTTATTTCGCCCAGCTCAAATACGCCGGCCGGCGTCGAGGAATGCCTCGGCGAACTCGTCGTAATTGCGCGTGACCGGATATTGCGGAAACTCATCGATGACGTTCTGCGGCGGGCGGTAGAGGATGCCGGCGTGGGCCTCGGCCAGCATGGCGGTGTCGTTGTAGGAATCGCCGGCGGCGATGGTCTTGAAATGCAGGGACTTGAAGGCTTTCACCGACTCGCGCTTGGCGTCGGGCTGGCGCAGGACGTAATTGCGCACGACGCCGGCCGCATCCACTTCCAGCTTGTGGCAGAGCAGCGCCGGGTAGCCGATCTGCTTCATCAGCGGCATGGCGAACTCGTAGAAAGTATCGGAGAGGATCACCACCTGGAAGCGCTCGCGCAGCCAGTCGAGGAATTCCCGCGCGCCGGGCAGCGGCCCCATTTCCGCGATGACCTCCTGGATGTCGGGCAGGCCCAGCTTGTGCTGTTCGAGGATGGCAAGACGCCCCTGCATCAGCTTGTCGTAGTCCGGTTCGTCGCGAGTGGTGCGCGACAGCTCGGGGATGTTCGTCCGCTTCGCGAACTCGATCCAGATTTCGGGAACCAGCACGCCTTCGAGGTCCAGACACGCAAGCTGCACTTGCCATCTCCTGAGAATTGCACTGCACAAAGGTTCGGCATTTTAGCCGAATTCCCCTGCCGTCACGCGTCATGGCCAAGGGAGTAATATCGAAAAACCGCGTTCCAGAGACTCGAACCGATGACCGAAGAGAATCCCCGCGGGATGACGCCTTCCCCATTGCGCACTCTGTCCGGCAACTGGCTGGTGGCCGCCTTCCTGCTCCTCGCAGCCGGCATCGGCGCGCTCTGGTACTCGGCCATCTCCGCCTACGAGACGGCGGTGCTGCGCGATCGCGGCCGCGAACTGCAGGCCATCGCCGAACTGAAGATCGAGTTCATCCGTCTCTGGCTGGATGAGCGCCGCGCCGATGCAATCGTCCAGGCCGGCCGCCTGATGATGGCGCACGCCCTGGTTCCCCGCGCCGGCAGCGCCGGCTCGTACGGTCCGGATGACGTGCGAGGCCAGCTCGAAGCCATCCGCCAGGCCTACCAGTACAAGGCGGTCACGCTGCTGGACCGCGACGGCAACATCCGGTTCGGCACCGGCCCTCTGAGCGATTTCGGGCGCCGCGCCACGGTGGCCGCGGCCAAGGCCGCGATGGCCGGCAGGCAGGTTCAACTCGTCCGCGCCTACCGTCCCGAGGAGGACGGTCGTCACCATATCGACATCGACATCGCCGCTCCCGTGGCCGATAGCCGCTTACCCGGCGCGCCGATCGTCGGTGCGCTGGCCTTCCACCTCGATTCGCAGCTGCACCTCGATCCCCTGCTGCGCCGCTGGCCGGCGCCGGGCGGGAGCGGGGAATCCTTCCTCTTTGAGCGTGCCGGAGAGGCGCTCGTTTATCTCACTTCACTGCGGCATGCCGAAGCGGCAACAATGCGCAGGCGGATCACCGAACCGGCCCTGCCCGCCGCCATGGCCGCGAAGGGCAGTCAGGGGGGGGTCGGGGGCATCGACTATCGCGGCGTGCCGGTGCTGGCGGCGGTCGGCCGGGTGCCGGACATGCCCTGGTACGTCGTCGCCAAGCTCGACCGCGCGGAAATCCTGGCGCCGGTGCGGCGCGAGGCGTTGTGGTCCGGCAGCCTCTCGGCGCTGCTGGTGCTGGCCTTGGGCCTGGCCATGTTCTCCTGGTGGCGCCGCGGGCAGGGCGAACTGGCCATGGCCAAGCTGGACGCCTCCAGAGATGCCTTGCGCGCCAGCGAGGCGCGCTTCCGCAAGCTGATCGAAAATGGCTGGGATTTTCATATCCTCTTCGACCGGGGCATGCGCATCGTCTACTCCAGCCCCTCCATCTCGCACCATCTCGGCCGCAACCTGCTCGGCGAGAGCATCTCCAGCGGGACGGCCCTGGTGCACCCGGAGGATGTCGCGCACGTCGAGGACGTTCGTCTGAAGGCTCTCGCCGCCCCGGGCATCCCCCAGCGTGTCGAACACCGCCTCAAGGGCCGCGAGCAGAGCTGGCTGAAAGTCGAGGCCTATTTCGTCAGCCAGTTCGACGATCCCGATATCGGCGCGCTGACCTACACCGGTCGCAACATCACGGAACGCCTGGAAGCGGAGCGTTCCCTGCGCGAAAGCGAGGAGCGTTACCGCTTCCTCTTCGAGAACAGCCCGCTGCCGATGTGGATCTATGACTCGGAGACGCTGGCCTTCATCGAGGTTAACCGGACGGCTGTAGCCCAGTACGGTTATACACGGGACGAATTCCTTGCCATCACCCTGCGCGACATTCGCCCTCCCGAGGATATGGCTGCCATGGAGACGGTGGCCATGTCGTCCCAACGCCCTCAGGGATGCATCTGGACGCACCGGCGCAAGGATGGCAGCCGGATCAAGGTCGCCATCTGGAGCCGGGACGTACCCTTCTCCGACAGATCGGCGCGCATGGTCCTGGCCGAGAATGTCACCGCCCGGGTGGAGGCGGAAGCGGCACTGGTCGAGAGCGAAGCGCGCCTGCACACCATCTTCGAGAGCGTGCCGGTCGGCATCGCCATCGCCGATCGACAGGGGCGCTACGCGATGGTCAACCCCGCCCAGTGCCGCATGCTCGGCTACAGCGAGGAGGAACTGCTGGGCCGTACCTACACCGAATTCACACACAATGAAGAGGTCCAGACCAACCTCGACCTCACCGCGCTGGTTCTGAGCGGCACCAGCGACACCGCCACCATGGAAAAACGCTATGCGAGAAAGGACGGCTCCCTCTTCTGGGTGCTACTGACGGTAGGGCGGGTACGCGATTCGCGCGGCGAACCACTGGGTACGGTCGGCATCGTGCAGGACATCACGGAAAGGCGGGAGGCCGAGGCGGCACGCCTGGAGTTCGTCCGCCAGCAACGCGACACGCTGGTACGCGAAGTGCATCACCGCATCAAGAACCATCTGCAGGGCCTGGCCGGACTGCTCAACCAGCACAGGCGGCAACACCCCGACCAGGAAGATGCGCTGGGGACCGTCAGCGCGCAGATCAACGCCATCTCGGTCATCCACGGCCTGCAGGGCAGGGAGGCCAGCGGTGAGGTACACCTGTTCAAGCTGCTGAGGGAAATCGCCACCTTCCTCGGCCACCGCGCGGCACTGGAATTCACGAACGCCGGCAATCCCGCCTGCCATGGCTGCGCCTGGCGGGTTGTCGACGAAGAGAGCGTGCCGGTGGCCCTCGTCATAAACGAACTCGTCACCAATGCCATCAAGCACCAGGTCGGGTCTCCGGATGGCCCGCCTGCTCCGGTTCGCATTGACTGCTTCTGCAACGGCGAGAGGGTTGTCGTCACGGTGCGCAATCCGGGCTGCCTGCCGGTTGACTTCGATTTCGCCGCCGGGTCCGCTCTCGGCACCGGGCTCACCCTGGTGCGCTCCCTGTTGTCGCCCGAGGGCGCGGCGTTGTCGATCTGCGCCGCCGACGGCATGGTCGAGAGCCGGCTGACCCTGGCGCCGCCGGTGATCTCGGCGAAGGCGGCCGATCAGGTCGCCAGCCTGCGGTAAATGTCGGCGACCTTCAGCGGCAGCTTCTTCACGTCGTCCAACACCGCGTAGCGCGCCGGACCGTAGAGGCGCGGCAGGTAGTCGGCGCCATGACGGTCGATGGTGACGCAGAAGCTGCGCACGCCGCGCTCGTGCGCTTCCTGCAGGGCGCGGCGCGTGTCCTCAATGCCGTAGTGGCCGCGGTACTCGTCGCCGAAATCGTCCGGCCGGCCGTCCGACAAGGTCACCAGCAGCTTGTGCCGCGCCGGCTGCGCTTCGAGCAACTGCGTCAGGTGGCGGACGGCGACGCCCATGCGCGTGTAGTCCTTCGCCTCGATGGCGGCGATGCGCCCGCGCACCGTTGCGTCGTAAAGCTCGTCGAAGCGCTTGACCGGGTAGATGTCGCAGCGCGTGCGCGTCCAGCCGGAAAAGCCGTAGATGGCGTAGGCGTCGCCCAGCGTCTCCAGTGCTTCGCACAGCATCACCAGCGCCTCGCGCTCGGCGTCGTTTACCCAGCCCTTGGTGGAGCCGCTCATGTCGACCATGAACATCGCCGCCAGCGAGCGCTCGTTGCGGATGCGCCGGCAGAAAAGGCGCGCCGAAGGCTCGGCGCCGCTGGCGCGGTCTCCCGCCGCCTCGACCAGGGCGTCGACGTCGACCTCCTCACCCTCGGGCTGGCGGCCGAGCAGGCGGTCCTCGCCGCGCAGCATCTCGAAACGACGGCGGATTTGCCGTATCAGCGCCGTGTTGCGCAGACTGACTTTTGCCACGTAGTCCGGATCGCCCGGCGCGAGGTCCACTTCGAAGAGATGGCACCAGCTGCGGCGGTAGGCGCGGCGGCGGTAGTCCCATTCGTCGTAGCGGCGGTGCGGCTCGCGGTGGCTGGTCAGGGCATTCTCCCTGCCGCCATCGTCCACTTCACGCTGCGTCGGCTGCCAGGCGCCCGGGCCGGCCGGCACGAGGCATTCCGGCGGCACTTCGCCCAGGTCCTGCAGCAGGGATTGCGCTGCCGCCCGCGCCTCGGGCGGCAGCGCCACCAGATCGCCGTCGAGGCTGAACTCCACCTTGCCGCCTTCGACATTCACTGCAGGCGCGTCCTCGCCGGCGCCCTGCCGGCCGCCGAAGCCCTTCAGCGTCGACAGGGCACGGCGCACGGTTTCAGCTTCCCGCGCGATGCGCGCCGCACGCACCCGCAGTGCCGCTTCGATGTCGATCGCGCCTGCATGGGGAAGCGCGGGCGGCTCGGCATCGCCTGCCATCGCTTCTGCGAGAAAAGTCAGTGTCTGTGACACGGCGGCATCGGGGTGGCCAAGGCGGCTCACGGCCTCGCGCAGGCCCTCCGGCCAGGGGCCGCGCAATGCGGCGATCTCGGCGGCAAGACCCGGCAGCTCCGCGCCGATGACCGCTTCAAGGCGAATGGCCTCCAGCACGGCGAACCAGCGCTGCGCCCGCTCGCGATCCGCCCAGCGCGCCAGCGCCGCCTCGATGTCGACGGTCGCGGAACCGAAAGTGCCATGGCGCGTCTGCGCCCAGAGCAGCGCGGCCGTCGCCTTGTACAGCCGCCGGTTGTCGGCGGCGGTCGGCAGCGCGGCCAACTGTGCGGGGAGGAAAACGGTTTCCGTGTCGGTGTGCGCGAACGCGCCGGCACCCAGGGCCAGGGCGCGGCCGGAGAGGCCCTGCAGAAAGCGCCCCAGGCGCGACTCGACGTCGGCGAGTTGCGCCGCCGCGGGCGCGTGCTCGCGTGCCGTGCAGAAACCGTCGAGATCGCGCAGCAGCGCCATGGCGACTTGGCCGCCGCTGCGGTCGTAGGCATCCAGCCCGGCCAGCACCCAGGCCTCGAAGCCTGAAGCGTCGAGCCGCTCGAGCGCCAGCGGCGCCAGCGTGGCGACGAGGTAGCCGATCTCGGCATAGGACTGCGCGGCGACGGCCACCCAGTGCAGCACGCGCTCCTGCTCCTCGCGGCCGAGCCGTTCCAGGCCGTCGGCGATCGTCTTCGCCGAACGATGCGAAGGCGAGGCGAACAGCACCTCGTCGAGGCGCTGCTCGAGTTCGTTGGAGAAGAGCTTTCGTGTTTTGGCGCTCACCGGAATTTCCGAGCGCAGCGAGCAACCGTCACCCCCTTCTGCCAGAAGGGGGGCGGGGGGAAGTCTTCAGAAGACGGCGTGGACGAGGTCATCGAGCGTCCCCGTCATGTCGGGATCGTCGGTGAGCGCCCGCGCAACGGCGGCGGTGCAGGCCGCCGCAGGCTGCACGCCGTCGGCGATGAGCTGGGCGGCATGCACCAGCAGGCGCGTGCTGGCACCCTCGTCCAGTCCGGCGCCCTTGAGGTTGCGCGTCAGCTCGGCCAACTTGACCAGGCGGCGCGCCGTCTCGGCATCGACGGTGCCTTCCGCGGCGACGATGCCGGCCTCGACGGCGGCCTCGGGATAGTCGAAGTCCAGCGCGACGAAGCGCTGGCGCGTGGATGGCTTGATCTCCTTCAGCACACTCTGGTAGCCGGGGTTGTAGGACACCACCAGCATGAAGTCGTCGGGCGCTGCCACCAGCTCGCCGCGCTTGTCCACGGCAAGGATGCGGCGCGCGTCGGCCAGCGGATGGATCACCACGGTGGTGTCCTTGCGCGCCTCGACGATCTCGTCGAGGTAGCAGATGGCGCCGGCACGCACGGCGGCGGTGAGCGGGCCGTCCACCCAGACTGTTTCGTTGCCGATGATGAGGTAGCGGCCGACCAGGTCGGCGGTGGTGAGGTCGTCGTGGCAGGCCACCGTGACCAACGGGCGCTGCAGGCGCCAGGCCATGTATTCGACGAAACGCGTCTTGCCGCAGCCGGTCGGCCCCTTCAGCAGCACCGGCAAGCGGCGGCGGTGGGCCGATTCGAACAACGCCACCTCGTCGCCGATCGGCTGGTAATAGGGTTGGCGATCAATCTTCTGCAGCGCAGGGGCTGCGGTTCGCTGGGCTTCCGGCATGACAGTGTGTCCTCGATTTCTTCACAGACATTCTAGCCCGTAGTAAGCTGCAATAACTGATTGCGGACACGCCCCGGATTTCAGACTTGCGGCGTGGTTCCATCCATGCATATCGAGGATTTGCCCAAGCCATGCCGATCCGACTTTTTTCATTCTTGCGACAGCGCATGCTCGTGCCGCTCGTGCATCTGGCCGGCGGCGTGCCGGCCCACGAGCAGGCGGCGCTGCGCGAGAGCGAGCGGCTCTTCCGCGAGATGTACGAGCTGGCACCGCTGGCCTGCCAGTCGCTCGACGCGGCGGGCATGATCCTGGATGTGAATGCCGCCTGGCTCGACCTGTTCCAGCGTCGCAGTGACGAGGTCATCGGCCGCTTCATCGGCGATTTCCTGAGCGAAGCTTCGCTGGCGACGCTCGACGAGCGTTTCGCGAACTTCAAGCGGGATGACCATACCGAGGGCAATGTCTTCGAGATCGTGCGCAGCGACGGAGAGCAGCGGCTGGTGACAGTGAATGGGCGCGTTTCGCGCGACGCGGCCGGCGCGTTCCTGCGCACCCACTGCATCCTGACGGACATTACCGCGCGCATCGAGCAGGAGCGGCAGGTGCGCCTGACCGCCAGCGTCTTCGAGCACGCCAACGAGGCCATCGCCATCACCGATGCCGACGCCAACATCGTCACCGTCAGCCCGCGCTTTACCGCGATCACCGGCTATTCGCCCGAAGAGGTGATCGGCAGGAACCCGCGCATCCTCCAGTCCGGCCGGCAGGATGCCGCCTTCTACCGGGCGATGTGGGGGGAAATCGTTTCCCGGGGGCACTGGAGCGGCGAGATATGGAACAGGCGCAAGAACGGCAGCGTCTACCCGGAGTGGCTTTCGGTTTCCGCCGTGCGCGACGACAGCGGCAAGGTGGCCAACTACGTCGCCGTATTCACCGACCTCAGCGAACGGGTGGCCGCCGAACAGGCGGTACGCAACAGCGAGCAGCGCTACCGCACGATGTTCGAGGATGCGCCAGAAGGCGTCTGGATCATCGGCGCCGACGAGCGCACCATCGAGGTCAACCAGCACCTGTGCGATCTGCTCGGATACTCCAGCGAGGACATGCTCGGCAAGACGCCGACCGATTTCACCGACGAGGAAAACAGCCGCATCTTCGAGGCGCAGAAAAACCGCCGCGAGACGACCGACAAGCGCAACTACGAGATTGCCCTGCAGCACCGGGATGGCCACAACATCCCGATTCATTTCAGCGCCACCAATCTGCGGCGGGAGGATGGCTCGCTCATGGCGGTGCTGGCGTTCGTCACCGACATCACCGAGCGCAAGGAGCACGAACGCGAGATGCGGCGCCTCAATGAGCAACTGGAACAACGCGTGGTCGAGCGCACGCGCGCCCTGCAGACCGCCAACCGGGAACTGGAGGCTTTTTCCTACTCGGTGTCCCACGACCTGCGTTCGCCGCTGCGGGCCATCAACGGCTTCAGTCACGCCCTCGCGGAAGAGTACGGCCGCCTGCTCGACGACAACGGCAGGCACTATCTCTCCCGCGTGCGCGCCGGCTCGGAGCGGATGGCCACACTGATCGACGACATGCTCAAGCTGTCGCAGCTGTCCCGGCAGGAGATGGCCATCGAGGCGACCGACCTCTCGGCCATGGCCCGCGAGATCGCTGCGGAGCTGCAGGCCGCCGAACCGGCGCGTCAGGTCGACTGGGGAATCGCGCCGGACATCATTGCCATGGGCGACCGCGGACTGCTCAGGATCGCCCTGCAGAATCTGCTCGACAATGCCTGGAAGTACACATCCCGGCGCGGCAAGGCGCGCATCGCGTTCGGCCTGGGAGAAAATGCGGGGCGTCGCGCCTACTTCGTGAGCGACAATGGCACCGGCTTCGATATGGCGCATGCCGGCAAGCTCTTCGGCGCCTTTCAGCGCCTGCATACACCCGAAGAGTTCCCCGGCAGCGGCATCGGCCTGGCGACCGTTGCCCGCATCATCCAGCGCCACGGCGGCGAAGTCTGGGCGGAGGGCAGGGTGGACGAGGGGGCGACCTTCCGGTTTACGCTCTGACCCCGACCCATCCATCGTCCCCGATCGACTGGTAGCAGGGTTCGGCCGCATCGCGCCTGCCTACGACCGGCTGTTGCAGCATGTCGCGACGCAGCGAGCCCTCAGTCGTCGAACCCTTCGTCGCGGGGGTCCTCTTCGCGCACCATTTTCGCGGCGGCTTCGCGCTCGGCCTGCTGCGCCTTCTCGCGCGCCTGCTCACGGCGCTTTTCCGCCGCCTCCTTGTGCAGGGGAATGGACTCCTCGCCGAACAGCACCTGGCGCAGGAAGCGGAAGCCGAACTGCATGAGGGCCTCTTCGCTCTCCAGCGAATCGCCGAGCATCGCCTTGAGCTCGGCCTCCGGCACGTCGTAGAGTTCCTTGAACGGGCCGCTGTCGACGAAGGCGCGGAAGGTGTCGATGTCGTAGCAGGTCATGAAGAAGAGCTGGCGGCTGCGCACGGAGGGCTTGCCCACCGTCGGGCCGGAGGACATTTTCTTCAGCACCAGCTGGCGCCAGCCGCGGCCCTGCTCGTCGTATTCCTTCAGCCCCTGCTCGGCGCGGTATTCGTCGATGGTCAGGCTGCGCGGCTCGTTGTGTCCGAGGCAGTGCGCCTCCTTCACCAGCGCATAGGAATGCGTATCCGTGTATTCGTCCTGCTTGCGCATGGAGAGCAGCGCCACCGGGTAGTAGCGGCAGGCGGTGGGGCGGTCCTCGTAGACGCCGCAGCCCTCGGGCTTCATGAACTGGCAGGCGCTGCCGCCCTCGACCGGCTTCATCTTGATGCCGGCGATGCCGTCCTTCTCCATCTCGTAGGGCACGGCGTACTGCTGCAGGAAGGCCGCCGAGGCCAGCCCCAGCCGGCGCTTCAGGCGCAGGATGTCGTAGGGCGTCAGCGAGATGTCGATGTTGCTGCAGCAGGCGTTCCAGCAGGTGATGCCCTTGCGGCACTGGAACTGGATGGTTTTGGCCCCGTCGACCATCTCCGGCACGACCGGGCTCCCGGGAAAGGGCAGGTCCTTCGCCATGTAGGTGTCCATGCTCATGTCTCTTGATCTTTCACTGGCTCGATTTCCCGAATCATAGTCCGGGACGCTGCGATCCACCAACCCGCACAACAGAAGGGGAATGGGGGCGTGAAAGCAAACCGGGCGCCTCGCGGCGCCCGGTTGCGTTTGCAACAACCTGCGGACGGCTTAGTGCGCGGCCGCCTTGAACAGCTTCGACTTGTCGACCAGGTCGACGTGCTTGCGCTTGAAACAGGTCCACTTCTTCGACTGCTTGTCGTAGACCGAATTCACGAAGCAGTGCCAGTTCTTCTCGTCGACGAAGTTCTTGTCGGTGCGGTAGTAGAAGCCCGGGTAGCGGGATTCCTCGCGGAACTGGATGTGCTTCATGTGCGCTTCGGCGGTCAGGATGCGGTGGTAGTTCTCCCAGGCCCGCAGCAGTTCATGCAGATCCTTGGCGCGCATCTTGGCGGCGTCTTCCTTGAGCATCTCCAGCTTCTCTTCCGCCACGGCAAGCATCTTGTCGTTGGTGTTGTAGTAGGTGGCGACGCCGGCGACGTACTCGTCCATGATCTTCTGCAGGCGCATCTGCAGCATCTTCGGCGTGATGTAGTTCGGGTTCACGTCGATGGCGGTGGTGTAGTCCTTGTGCTCGATGAAGTTGCGCACCGGCTTGTAGATCTCCTCGGCGAGGACGGCAGGATCGGTATCCAGCTCGACCTTCCAGTCCTTGTTGTCGAGGGCGTACTTGACCATCGCCTTCGAGGCCAGGCGGCCTTCGGTGTGCGAACCGGAGGAGAACTTGTGGCCGGAGGCGCCGACGCCGTCGCCGGCGGTAAACAGGCCCTTGACGGTGGTCATCGAGCGGTAGCCCCAGTTCCAGCCGGAGGGCAGGTGGGCGGGGATGCCGTCATACTCTTCCTTGGTCGGCGCGCCGACGTCGGTCGGGCCGGACACCCAGATGCCGCAGCAGCCGGAGTGCGAGCCGAGCAGGTAGGGCTCGGTCGGCATCAGCTCGGACATCTTCTTCTCGGGCTCGATGTTCTCGCCGACCCAGATGCCGCACTGGCCGATGCACATGTCGAGGAAGTCTTCCCAGGCTTCCGCTTCCAGGTGCTTCACTTCCTTCGGCGTCAGCGTCTCGCGCAGCTTGGCCAGCGCGGTGACGGTGTCCATGTAAATCGGGCCGCGGCCTTCCTTCATCTCTTTCAGCATGAGGTGGTTGCGCAGGCAGGAGGCGGGAACGGCAGCCTGTCCGTAGGGCGGGTAGTCGTTCAGCATCTCCTTGTTCTTGGTCATGTAGTTCTCGCCGTAGGCGTTGGTGGCCTGCGCCTTGAAGAGCAGGAACCAGGCGCCGACCGGGCC
>Ga0172380_10004111_pt1 | contig 19088 bp, 16 predicted proteins | sample Leawe162metaG_FD_119747 | JGI IMG/M metagenome (GOLD analysis project Ga0172380, IMG submission 119747) | Leachate microbial communities from a municipal landfill in Southern Ontario, Canada - Leachate well 162 metaG | ecosystem: Engineered > Solid waste > Landfill > Unclassified | place... | reverse complement strand
GGTCGCTTGGACTTGGCGTTGCGCTTTTTGCGCGCGTCGTCCAGATTGGCGACGTTGTCGCCTTGTGCTGCCACGCCGGCGTCCACTGCAGGCGGCATCGGCGTCAGCGCCGCGCCCAATAATTCAAGCTGCAGATCCGCGTTGTCCATCTTCTCGCTAGAGCGACCGTAGCGCATGCGTCTCAGATAGGTTAGGGCTACGCTGAATAAGCCCCGTCATTGACCCGTGTGGGTTCTTTGACGGGGCTTATTCAGCGTAGCCCTAAGGAAATGAGCTTTAGGGCGGTACCCGAATGCGTACAGAATTCGCGTGCTGTGCCGGCATTATTTTTTCAATCGCAATTTATGATACGCATTGCTGTTCAGCTGGATCGACAATTCCTCTGCATATTGTTGCAGCAAACCGATCTGGTGAGGGTGCGGCGGGTTGTGAATTTCTTGCACTGATCCGACGATACCAATCGCCCCTGCCAGTACATCGTCATCTCGAAAAATCGGCGCAACGATCGTGTTGATACCCACCATCATCTCGCTATCGGCGTATTCATAAAATCGCTGCCGAATAACTGGCAGCCGATCAAGTACGGCCTGCTGATCAATCAACGAATTATCAGTCTCCGCGAGTAGCTCCTTGGAAAGCAGCATTTGTTGTACCTCCTTGGATGAAAATGCCAGCATCAGACGGCCGAACGCGGAGCAATGCGGCAGTGGGCGATTGCCCGGTTTCACCGAGACGCAAATCCTCGCGTAAATATTGTCCGAAGTCGCGATGACCATGGGCTGGTCGTTGATGGGAATGGCCAGGACAGCGGTCTGCCTCAGTTCGTCGCGCAATTTGATCAGGTAAGGCTCGGCGCGATAGCGTAAGTCAAATTGCGCGCCGGCCGCTTCCCCGAGCTGAAACAGGCGCCAGCCGAGCCGGTAGCGCTCGGTCGCCTGCTCCTGTTCGACCAGGCCCATCTCTTTCAGGGTGGCCAGATGCCGGTGGATGCGGGGTTTGGTCTCGCCCATCTTCTCCGCCAGCTCGGTGATGCGCATGGCACGCCGGGCCAGCGCCATCTCGTTGAGCATGCGGACCGCCACCTTGACGGCCTCCACCGAATTCGGTTTGCGCAACGCGGCAGCGGCCCCTGTTTTGACAGGTTTCGGTTTGAAATCAGATTTTGGCATGGGTATTGCTTTGTCTATCTATTCCAATCAGCAATAAATGATATCGCTTGACGGTACATGAGTTTATGTTAAAGTTAACTAGCGAAACATTATTTCGCCTAGTGTAAAAGAATTGAGAGCAAAAGAAAAGCGTGGCAGCCGTTGAGAAACCGTTTTGGCGAAACAAAAATGATTACTTTTGACCTGCTTACCGGTTTCCTTGGGAGTGGAAAAACCACGCTCCTGAACGCATTCCTGCGGCTGGAGGCCGGTGCCGATACTGCCGTCATCGTCAATGAATTCGGGGCGATCGGACTCGACCAGCTGCTGTACCAAGAACTCTCGGAAGACGTCTACCTGCTGGACTCTGGCTGCCTGTGCTGCACCGTGACCCACTCGCTGCGCGAGACCTTGTTGGAAATAAAAAGCCTTGCCAACCGGCTGGGGCGTCCGCCTTTGCGCCGCGTGGTCATAGAAACCACCGGGCTGGCCGACCCGCTGCCGGTTTTGCATGCGCTGCTCGGTGACCGGGCGCTGATGCAGCACTTCCGGCTCGGGCAAGTCATCACCACCGTCGATGCGGTGCAGGGCGCGGCGCAACTGGCGCAACACACGGAGTCGCAGCGGCAGGCCAGCGTGGCCGAACATCTGGTAATCACCAAGACAGACATGGCAGACCCAGTTCGGCTGCTCAAACTGCGCCAGAAACTGCTGAAAATCAATCCCCGGGCGAAGGTCACCGAGTCAGTTGACGGACAGGCGGCGTTATCGGTGTTTACTACGGACGCTTGCGACCGCAGCCTCCAGTTGCTGCCAGTCCCCGGTAACTTCATCCCGCTCGCATCCGGTTCGCGCGGAGTCTTCACGCATGACAGCGCCGTAGGTTCATGGAGCACCTTCACCGAAGCGCGACCAAGCTGGGCTGGCATCGCGGCGTGGTGGAATTTGCTCGTGCACCAATACGGAAACCAGCTGCTGCGCTGCAAAGGACTGCTGCCGCTGAACGATGCCCGCCCCTTCGTTCTGATCCAGGGTGTGGGCAAGATATTCCATTCGCCAACCTTCATGCCGACATGGCCAGATGCCGATCCGCGCGGGCGCATTGTCTGCATAGGACGCGGACTTGATCCGACCTGGTTGCAGGCCAGCCTGCGCGCCCTGGCGATCACCGAGGCGTCGAGCCGGCCGCGGACCCTGAATGAATTGAACCAATGTTTTTAAGGAATGCACAACAATGAAGACTACTGAATTCGTGCTGCGTGGCGGCACGCTGGTTGACGCCACATCGGACGGCACGCCCATGGATCTGCTGATCCACGATGGCAAGATTGAGGGCCACTTGGCTCCCGGCACGCCGGTAGACGCCTCCATCCCCGTCAAGTCGGCCAAGGGGCTGCACGTGTTTCCCGGACTGATCGACGCGCATATGCACTTCGGTTTCGGCGAGAAGATCACCGAGTATGAGACCGAGACCGTCTATGCCGCGCAAGGCGGTTTCACCACGGTACTCGGCTATTACCTGAACAACGAGGGCTACGCCGATGTGTTCCAGCGCGAACAAGGCTACGCCAAAACCCGCGCCTATGTCGACTACGGCTTCCACTTCAGCACGGCCAACGAGGACCACATCAAAGAACTCGCGGACTACGTCAAGACCTATGGCGTCACCTCGTTCAAGTACTTCATGAACTTCAAGGGTGAAGAAGGCCGTTATCTGGGCCTGGACGGCACCGACGACGGCTACTTCTACGACCTGCTCACGACGGCGGCGGCCATCGGCGATGTCAAGGTGGTCTGCCACACCGAAAACATCGAGATCGTCAACCGCGTCCGCAGCCGCATCCAGGCCGGGGGAGGCTCCACTCTGAAGGACTGGTCCCTTGCCAAGCCAGCTTTCACCGAGGCCGAAAGCTCGGTGCGCGCCATGTATTTCGCCGAGCGGCTGGGCGCACAAATCTACATTCCGCACATCAGCACGCGACTTGCACTCGATGAAGTCCGAAAATGGCGCGGCCGCTATGACAAGGTCTTTGTAGAAACATGCCCGCATTACCTAACCCACACTGAAGATTCCGATCTCGGCGGCATGGGCAAAGCCAACCCACCGTTCCGCAGCGCAGACGACGTAGCGGCAATGTGGGAAGGTTTGCGCGACGGCTCGATCAACGTGGTCGGCTCCGATCACTGCCCGCGCAAGCGGGCCACCAAAGAAAAGCCTCTGTGGCTGGCGTCGCAGGGCTTCCCTGGCACCGCGACCATTCTGCCTGTGCTGCTACACGAGGGCTACCACAAGGGGCGCCTGAGCCTACGCCGAATCGCCGAAGTACTGACCTCCGCGCCTGCCAGGATTTTCAATGTCGCGCCCGCCAAAGGCAGCCTGGCAGTGGGCTCCGATGCCGACATCACGCTGGTCGATATCAATTTCGAACGTGTAGTAAACCCCGCCGAACTCGGCTCCTATTCCGACTACAGCCTCTATGAAGGTCAAGTCCTCAAGGGCTGGCCAGTCCAGACCATCGTGCGCGGCGAGACTGTCATGGCCGACGGCAAAATAACCGGACAGCCCGGCTACGGCAGCTATCTTTTCCGATCACTGACAACAGCAAAAGCAGGAGCATCAAAATGAAACTAAAGCCTTGGGATGGCATCATCAGCGAAGAAGAACAGCGGGCCTATCGCGCCGCTGGTTTCGGACGACCGACCGGCGTCGGCAAGCGTCCGGCCCTGCTGATCATTGATGTGCAATACCGCACCACCGGCACCACACCGTTGCCCTTTTTCGAGGCGATCAAGGAATTTCCCACCAGCTGCGGCGACGTGGCTTGGAAAGCCGTCGACAACATCAAGCTGCTGGTCGATGAATTCCGCAAGCGCGGCTGGCCCATCCTGTATCCCCACGTGGCGCCCAAGAACAAGAACGAAGGCGGACGCTTGGCCGACAAGGTCCCGGCCATCATGAACATCCCGGCCCACGGCTACGATTTCGTCCAGGAAATCGCGCCGCTGCCAGGCGATGTGCTACTGCCCAAAAAGCATCCCAGCGCTTTTTTCGCCACCGCACTGACGAGCCACCTGATCGATCTGCAGGCGGACACCCTGATCATCACCGGTTGCAGCACCAGCGGCTGTGTGCGGTCCAGCGTGGTCGACGCGTTCTCCCTGAACTTCAAAGTTCTGGTGCCACAAGACGCGGTCTATGACCGAAGCCGCGTTTCCCACGCGGTGAATCTGTTCGACATGGCCGAGAAGTACGCGGATGTCGCTCTGACCACCGAGATCAGAGAAACATTGAGAAAAATTTGATTTCCCTCGTGGCGGCCAACCCGGGCCGTCTTTTTGTTCCATCCACCCTGGAGAGAAGATGAAACCTTCGAATCGACGTAGTTTGCTGACACTGTCGGCGCTTATCATCAGCGGCGCTGCGATTTCCCCCGCAGCGTGGGCGCAAGCCAAGGAAACCCTTAAGTTCGGCCTCGCGATGCCGCTGTCCGGCTCACAGGCGCTGTATGGCGCCGACCAGGTCAAGGCAGCGCAGTGGGCCGTGGCCGACATCAACGCCAAGGGTGGCGTCAATGGCAAACCACTCGAAATGATCCTGCTCGACACCCAGGCCGATCCCCAGGTGGGCATCAACGCCGTTAAGCGCCTGACCAGCGTCGACAAGGTGCCGGTTTTCATCACCGCGTGGAGCGCCGTGGTCAAGGCGGTCGCTCCTATCGCCAACCGCGACAAGGCGCTCGAATTGAGCGTGGGTGCCAATTCACCAGAGATAGCCAAGCTGGGCGACTATGTCTACACTACTTTCCCGTTGGCGGAAGTCGATGTCAGCGCCCTCGCAAAGTACACCTACACGACGCTAGGCAAGAAGACCGCCGCCGTCATGTACATCAACAACGACAGCGGTGTCGAAGGCGCGGCAATCTACAAGACCGTGTTCGAAAAGGCCGGCGGCAAGATTGTGGCCTATGAAGCCTACGACACGAAGGCCACCGAGTTCACCGGCGCGCTGCTCAAAGTGCGTGTCGCCAATCCGGAAATGATCCATATTCATGGTCTGGTGTCGGACCTGCCGCAAGTCATTGCCCAGATGCGGCAACTCGGTTTGAAGCAGCGCGTATCGACCTACTCGGCTGGCTACAACCCCAAGGTGATCGAGCAACTCGGCGCCGCGGCCGAAGGCCTGATCGTCACGTCGCTCGCTCCTGGCGCTACCGACAACGCCAACGTTGGTGCGTTCGTCACACGCTGGAAAGACACTGAAAAGCGCGTGCCCAACGGCCTGCCCTATACCCAATACCTGTATGACGGCCCCTACCTCGTCGCCGAGCTGTACAAGTGGGTGGAGAAAAACAAGCTGCCTGCGACCGGCGAGAACATGCGCAAGGCATTGACCACGGTGAAGAACTTTGAGCTGCCGATGACGGGCGCGCTCCAGGTCGGTGACGATCACCGCGTCGCCAAGCCCGTATACCTGTTGACCGTGGACAAGGGTCAATTCGTTCCGCTGGCAACCATCAAGTAAAAAAGAGGACGGGGCAACGGCGGCTGCGTGAGCGGCCGTTGCCCAACCGTCAAGTCAAGGATTGGTGTGATTGATATAACCATCTTGTTGCAGATCATATGGACGGGGCTGGCGGCCTCGACCTATGCCGTTCTGTTTGCCGTGGCGTTTTCGCTCGTGCTCAAAGTCGTCAAAGTCTGGAACTTTGCACAGGCAGGCATCATGGCCCTGTCGTTCTATGTCATGTATGCCGCGCACAGCAAGTTGGGCCTGCTCCTGCTCCCGTCGGTCGGCATCGGCCTTGCAGCCACCATCGCCGCAAGCGTGTTCATGGATACCTACGGATTACAGACGCTGCGCGCCCGAAACTCTCCGAACCTGACCTTCTTCATCTTTACCCTCGTGGTGTCCGAATTCCTCGCTTACCTGCTGGCAATGATCTTCGGCACCGAACCGGTGGCTCTGACGCAGAGCATCATGTCGGGGGTCACCATCGTCAACGGCATCGTCATCAGCCACTGGGATCTCCAGGCGCTCGCCGTGACCGTTGCCCTGCTGGCGCTGCTGTACTTTTTCATAGCCCGGACGCGCGACGGCCAGTTCATGGCCGCCGTTGCGGATAACCCGGATCTGTCGCGGCTCTACGGTATCAACGTCAAGCGCGCCTACGTCATCACCTTTGTCATCGCGGCAGTTTTGATTACCGCGGGCATGTACCTGTTCGGCACCCGTGCGGCCATGATCCCCAACACGCCCATGCAGATGATGTTGTTCGCCGTCATTTCGACGCTGCTTGGTGGCATGGGCCGGATTTTCGGCGCCGCGTTGGCAGCCATCGGCCTGTCGTTGATCCAGGGCTTGAGCATCTTCGTCATTCCCTCGCAATGGCAGGGTCTGATCCTTTATGTTTTTCTGTTCGTCACCATCCTGTTCTTCCCGCAAGGGGTCAGCCTGCAAAAATTCAGGCAACTGACCCGGTTAGGGAGCAAATAATGAACAGCGCAATTCAAAGAGGTAACTGAACATGGAGTATGTCGTCTCACTGGCGGTTCTGGTCGGGATCTACGTGATCCTTAGTTCAAGCTTTAATCTCGTCATCGGTTTTGGCGGGCTGATCAGCATTGCCCATCCGATTTTCTTTGCGCTTGGCGCCTACACCACAGGCCTGCTGGCCATTCACTTCAACGCCAACCCGGTGCTCGCGGTCCTCGCCGGAGGTTGCGTCGCGTTTTTGTCGTCGATTATGCTGTCCCTGCCTTCGCTGCGAATATCGGGTGACTATTTGCTGATCACCAGTATCGGCTTCCAGCTGGGCCTGCTCGAGGTCATCAAGCATCTCGGCTTCACGGGCGGCGCCAGCGGTCTCGGCAACATTCCCAACGTGGTTGTCGGTTCGACGCGCAGCGCCGTATTCGCCACCGTCTCCTGCTTGATCGCCGCGGCCGTGGTATGGATGATCCGCTGGCTGCTCACCGGGCCCTACGGACGGGTCATTGCGGCCATGCGCGACGATGAGCTGGCGTTTTCCGCACTCGGCCGAAACGCGATGATGATCAAGCTGGCGATCTTTGCGATAGGCTCGGGATTTGCCGGTATCGCAGGCGGCATCTATGCTTACTACTACCAGTACATCAGCCCCGACCAGTTTGAAATCCTGCAGTCGGGCATGTTGCTGACCATGGTGGTGGTCGGCGGCATGGGTTCGCACCTCGGGCCGGTGGTCGGTGCGGTGCTACTGCTCTTGCTGCCGCAGGCCATCAGCTTCCTGAACCTGCCGCCCAGCATCATGGCGCCGCTTCAGGGCCTGATTTTCACGACGCTGGTCATCATCTTTCTGTTCTGGCGGCCGCAGGGATTGATTGCGCCCGCAAAGCGTCAGTCATAAGGGGCATCAGGACATGACAACTTTGATATCCCTGAACGAAGTGTGCAAGAGCTTCGGCGGCATCGTGGTAGCGGACAACATCTCCATAGACATCAAGCGCAGAGAAATCCTCGGCCTAATAGGCCCCAACGGTGCCGGAAAAACCTCGCTATTCAATTTGATTTCGGGCGTCTTTCCGGTGGACTCTGGCACCATCTCGGTCGCGGGCCAGTCACTCGACGGCCTGACCTTGTACCAGCGGGCCCGGCTTGGCGTTGCCCGCACCTGGCAGCACATGCGCCTGTTCTCAAGCATGAGCGTGCTGGAGAACATGCTGGTAGCACCGCGCGAGTATCCGGGCGAAATGATCTCCCGCATCATTTTCCGCCAGAAACAGGTCGCGGCAACCACCGAGGCGCTGCATGAACGCGCCATGACCATCCTGGGCCGGATGAAGCTCGAGGGGATCGCGCATGCGAACGTCAACGACATCACGTTTGGCCAGCAGAAGCTGGTGGGGCTGGCGCGGGCGCTGATGAACGATGGCGACTGCCTGCTGCTCGATGAGCCCATGGCCGGCGTCGAAGGACACGCCTACGACACGATGAAAACCATCGTCAGGGAAGAAGCCTCGGCGGGCCGGGCCGTCTGCGTGGTCGAGCACAACGTGTCCTTCATCAAGGACCTGTGCAACAGTGCGGTTTTCATGGCCAGCGGGAAAATACTCGAGCGCGGAAGCGTCGATGCCCTGCTATCGAGCAAAACCCTGGCGGAATTGTATTTCGGCGCGTAAGCGGCGTTCAACCAGAAGGAGATGCCAAGGTGCTGCAAGTCGAACACGTCAACGCGTACTACGGAAAACTGCAGGTATTGCATGATCTGTCACTGACCATCGCTGACGGCGAGCGGGTCGGAATATTCGGTCACAACGGTGCCGGCAAGACCACCCTGCTCAAGAGCCTGGTCGGCGACATCGACCAGATCAGTGGAATCATCAGCTACCACGGCGAGGCGATCATCCCTGGCCAGGTGCACCTCAACGTGCGCCAGGGCATAGGCCTCGTGCCGCAGGGCCACAATGTCTTTCGCGAACTGTCGGTCGAACAGAACTTGCGAATTGCGGGCTTGATGCACGACCCGGCCTATGCTGAAACGGTTTGGGGGATCTTTCCCATCCTGAAGGAACGACGGCTGCAACAGGCCGGCTCATTGAGCGGCGGAGAGCAGCAAATGCTGGCGCTCGGGATGGCGTTGATGACGCGCCCCCGCCTATTGCTGCTGGACGAGCCCACCACCGGCCTGGCGCCCATCATCGTCCGCGACGTCCTGACATCGATCCGCTCCATCAATCAAAGCGAAGGCACGACCGTGCTCATCGTCGAACAGAACGTTCAGGCGACACTCAAGCAGGTTGAGCGCGCCGTGGTCCTCAAATCAGCACGGGTTATTTTCGACGGACCCAGCAAGCAATTGCTGGAGCAGGAAAGCCTGTGGCACTTGTTCTAAAGACATGAAAAACGAAGCATTGCGTGAAGCGGCGGGGCAGGGACTCCGCGAGCTGGTGGACTGGGCGGTCAGGCAGGAGCTGTGCGACATCCCAGACTACGCCCGGCAAAAGACCGTGATGGTCATTTCCGACGATTTGGCGGCCATGCTGTCGGCCGAGAACGAACCGCAAGTCCTGGTGGCCCAGGCCAAGCTACTCGCACACGGCCCAATCGGTGCGGCGTCCCTGTTCCGGCGCGACCGCGCGCAGCTGGCCCCGCTACAGGCAGCCTTGGGCAATGCCGTTTCCGCCAGCTGGAACGAACTCGACGAAGGCTACCGCAAGGCGGTTTGCCATGCGGGTCTGTACACGCTGCCGGTCCTACTTGCGATCGCCGAGAGCGAGAAGCTCTCCACCGCTGAGGTCATTCGCGCCAGCACTCTGGCCTATGAAGTCACGGCGCGGTTTGCTCGAACCTGGCGCTTCGGCGAGCTGAAAATTCACCCGCATGCCCTGTTCAATGCCCTCGGTGCGACGGCCGCCATCGGCTTTCTGCGCCGCCTGCCGGCCGACCTGATGCTGGACGCCCTGTCCAACGCCAGCACCCTAGGCGTGGTCGGCCCCTACAACCAGGCGGTGCGGGGCGCGCTAATTCGCAACGCCTGGGTCGCAGCAGGCATCTTCAATGGTTTTCAGGCGATCGAATGGGCCGAAGCCGGGATTGCCGGCCTGGCCGAAACACCGCACGCTGTCTATCACGAGACCCTTGGCAGCGAAGCCAACATCGCCGAACTGACCCTGGACCTCGGCGTCGACTGGGCGGTTGCATCGGGCTATCACAAGATCAACGCGTGCTGCCAGTACGCCCATTCGTCGATAGAGGCGATGCAGGAGATTCTGCGCGAGCACCCTACCCTGCGGGGCGGCGCCGGTGTCGCGCGGATACAGATAGTGACCCACCGCCTGGGCATGACGCTGGACAGTTTCCAGCCCGCCACGACCCTGGGCGCCAAGTTTTCCCTGCCCCACGCACTGGCTGCGTCCCTGGTCTACGGGCACGGCGGCGCGGAAGCGTTCGGCTCCGAGGCCGTGGCGGACCAGCGAGTCGCCCGCCTGCGGGCGCAAGTCGAGATGCACGAGGTGACTGAAGTACTGCCCTGGCCGCAGGACCGGCCGGCTTTTGTCACGCTGGTCGGCGTCGATGGTCGCAGCTACAGCGCCAGTTGCCTGAGCCCGCGAGGTGGCCCTGACCGACCCTTCAGCGATGAAGAGCTGTGGGCCAAGATCGACGGGCTGTCGCAGGAATCGGCACCCGGCATGGTCATGGCGATGCAAGCGCTCCACGCGCGCTGCGGTGACAGTCCCCGTGGCAAGGAACTCGCGCAACCCTGGCGGACCATTGTCGATCAATTTTTTATGCAAGCGGCTACAGCAGGGAAACCGTGAACGCAGGAACAGGAAGAAGTGCAATGAACATGAATGAAAATCAGTGGGATATGGAAGTTGATGTGCTCGTCATAGGCGCGGGCGGCTGCGGCCTGACGGCCGCGATTGCGGCCCATGACGACGGCGCGAGCGTAGCTATAGTCGAGAAGCGCGAACGGCCGGGCGGCAACACGGCGCTGAGCACGGGATCGATCCCCGGCGCTGGCAGCCGGTTCCAGCGCGCCGCCCATATTCAGGACTCGCCCGAGACCATGATCGCCGATCTCAAGCGCATTGCCGGCGAACATGAGCTCAGCGCTGTAAGCGATAAGCTGGTCGCCATCTCCGCCGAACTGTGCGAATGGCTGGTCGACCGCGTGCCGGCGCGCATGAGCCTGATCACCGACTACTGCCACGTCGGCCATTCCCTGCCGCGCCTGCATGCGCCGGCGTCGCGCCGTGGCCAGGACCTGATGGACGACCTCCTGGCCGGAGTCGCTCAACGTGATATTCCGCTGGCGGTCGGCAATCCCGTGCAGTCGCTGCTGACTTCGGCGCAGGGCGAAGTGATTGGCGCGCTGATTGGCGGTAAGGGCGTCGAATCGACCCGCATCAAGGCGGGCAAGGTGATTCTGGCCTGCAATGGTTTTGCCGGTAACCGCGAACTCGTGAAGGAATTCTGTCCCGAGATTGCAGGAGCTGAGTATTTTGGCGCCCTGGGCAGCCAGGGCGAAGCCGTGATCTGGGGGCGTGAACTGGGCGCTGGCCTGGCCAACATGGGCGCCTACCAGGGCTACGCGGCCGTCGCGTATCCGCATGGCTCGCTGTTGTCGTGGACCACGCTGGAAAAAGGCGGCATCCTGGTCAACTCCCACGGCGAGCGCTTTGGCAATGAGGACATCGGTTATTCAGCCTACGCACGCATGGTGCTGGCACAGCAGACCGAAGTGTTTGCGATTTTTGATGACCGCATCAAGGCCATCGCCGACAAGGAAGATGAGTTCCGCGATCTGGTCGATCTGGGCGGCATCAAGTCAGCGTCCAGCGCCGCCGAACTGGCCGCGCTGTTCAAGCTGCCGGCCAATACGCTGACACTGACCCTGGAGGCCTACAGCCAGGCCGCCGACGGGAAAGCCCAGGATGACTTCGGCCGCAGCAAGTTCGGTCTCGCGCCCATGCAGGCTAACTACTGGATTTGCCGAGTCACGCCAGGCCTGTTCCACACGCAAGGCGGACTGGCCATCGACACGGCCGGCCATGTGCTGAAAAAGGACGGCAGCCGCATCCCCAACCTGTTTGCCGGTGGCGGCGCCGCAGGCGGCATCAGCGGCCAGACCGGCGCCTCGGGTTACGCCTCGGGCAACGGACTGCTGACGGCCATAGGCCTCGGCTATTTGAGCGGCAAGGCTGCGGCCAAGGAATTGAGGCAGGCCCGGGAACAGCAGCCATGACACTCAGCGAAGGGATCACCGACTTCGCGCTGTCCCTGCGCCAGCAGGACATTCCACGGGACGTCGCGCAGCTGGCGCGCCTGCATACACTCGATGCCATCGGTGTCGGCGTCGCCGCATCGGCCGGCGCCGTGCAGCGCCGCATGGCCGACAGCGTCCTGCGTTTTAACGCCCAGGCCGGCGGCTGTAGCGTTCTCGGCAGCCCTGCCCAGGCCAACGGCGCCAGCGCCGCGCTGCTCAACGGCAGCTTCATCCACGCGCTGGAGTACGACGACACTCACATGGCGTCCATCGTGCACGGCAGCGCCGTGCTGGTGCCAGCAGCCCTGGCGGCCGCCGAGCAGAACCAGTTGACCCTTGGCGAGCTGGTCCGGCTTGTGACCATAGGCTGGGAAGTGCTCATTCGCGTCGGCCTAGCCGCGCCGGGGGCATTCCAGCGCCGCGGCTTTCAGGTCACCTCGGTCGGAGGCGCGGTGGTGTCGGCCTTGATAGCTGGTATCGCGGCCGGCGTCACGCGCGAAGAACTGGTCTCGGCCCAGGGCATCGCCGGCAGCCAGGCATCCGGGATCTTCGAATTCCTAAGCGAAGGAGCAACCGTCAAGGCGCTGCACCCTGGCTGGGCAGCGCACGCTGGCGTGATCGCGGCGCAACTGGCAGCCGCCGGGTTGACCGGCCCCTCCACGGTGTGGGAAGGTCGCTTCGGCCTGTACAAGACCTACACGGACGAGCAGGGCGCCGGTGATGCGTTGCGGGCTGAACTTGCGAGCCTGGGCCAGCGCTGGACCCTGCGCGATGCGGCCTTCAAACTGTTCCCCTGCTGCCACTACATTCACCCCTTTCTCGAAGGCGTGCAGCAACTCGCATTGCAGCCCGGTTCACTGAAGGACATCGTCAGCATCGAATGCCGGGTTCCGCCCGGTGCCGCGGGGATCATCTGCGAGCCATGGGAGCGCAAGCAGACCCCGGCCATTCCGAATGAGGCGAAGTACAGCCTGCCCTATTGCATGGCGCTCGCCTTCCTCGGCATCCCCATCACTGCGGAACATTTCCTGGCGGAACAGGTGAGCGCGCAAGCGCTGGACTTTGCCCGGAAAATATCCTGGACGCCCATGCTCGATGCCGATTTTCCGAAAAAATTTGAGGCGGAAATCTGCATCAACTTCCGGGATGGTCAAAAAACCAGTATCCGTATCGACCAGGTCAAAGGCAGCGCTGAACGTCCCGCCTCTATTGGCGAAATCAAAGAAAAGTTTGCTTCGAATACGAACAATCTTTGTCCGCATGACGTGCAACAGCGTTTGATCGAGTTGCTACTTGAGGGGGCATCGGACACGCCTGTCGCCGAACTGGGCGCTCTGTTGCGCGCATAGTAGACGGCAAGCGCTCACATGAGGATTACTTTCATGTCCAACTCCTTCGCGAAACGTCCAATGCTTGCGGTCAACGGCAAAGGCTATACCGTAGACATCCTAGTCACGTGGGATCCCTGCACTGCTTCTGAGACGGAAATGGACTTCATCCAGGTGCGCGTATTGCTAAAGGACCTGAGACGTACCATGCATGGTGGATCTCACTGCGGTAGGCGGTGCGGTCATCAGGCTCGGAGGCATTTTCGGAAGCATCAATATGTTGGTGCCAGCTGAATTGGTGACTGACCACTTGATGCAAGTCGACCAACGTGGCACGCTCGTTTCACTCGATCATAGCCTCGGGATCGAGATGCGTTGGGGGTGCAAAGCTAGCGGCAAGGTGATGGGCCATGTCATTCCGGCAAGTCGTGGCATCAGTGGCGATCAGAAACTCGTTCATCGCTTCACGCCGCAATATGCCGAGGCCTTTTTGTGGGAGGAGTAGGCAACGTGCGCGATCATCTGCTGACGGCGTGTAGCTTCGATGCTGGCTGGTGTACATCACGGGCACCAACCACAAACATCCCGTTAATACGATGAACAGTCATAGTTGCGTTGCCGTAGGCCTCGCGTTTCACACATTCCAATGAGATTCGGAGACAACCTCGATACTGCCCCACCCCATGACGCCCTGCGGCAGCCCGGCGCAGACGATCTGGTCGCGTGCTTGGAGGTCGGCGCGCGCCGTTACGACTACGTGGACCTACGCGCTGCCGAGCGCATGGGTCTGGCGCCGGTGTCGCGCCTGCCGGTTTCGTTGCGCATTCTGCTCGAAAACATCCTGCGGCACCGCCACCTCGGTGACGACAGCGACTTGGCAGCCGTGTGCGACTGGATCCACAGCCGATCGAGCGAGCGCGAGATCAACTTCTACCCCACACGCGTGCTGATGCCCGACTCCTCCGGTGTGCCGCTGATAGGGGATATGGCTGCGATGCGCGACGCAGTGCGCGCGGCCGGCGGAGACCCAACCCTGGTCAATCCACTGATACCGGTGGACATCGTGATCGACCACTCGGTCATCACAGACCACGCCGGCACCCCTCAAGCCTACGACCTTAATCTGGCGCTGGAGTACCAACGCAACGCCGAGCGCTACACCTTCCTGAAGTGGGCCCAAGGATCGTTCACAAACTTTCGCGTCGTGCCGCCGTCAATGGGCATAGTCCATCAAGTGAACCTGGAGTACCTGTCTCGGGTGGTATGGACTGGTGGTGGCGCAAGCGGCCCCACGACGGCCTATCCTGATACCTTGGTCGGCATGGACAGCCACACCACAATGGTCAACGGCATTGGCGTTCTCGGTTGGGGTGTGGGCGGCATCGAGGCCGGCGCAGTCATGCTGAGCCAACCGATCTCGATGCAACTGCCCCAGGTGGTTGGCTGCCAAGTGACGGGCCGCCTGCGCCCGGGCGTGACCAGCACCGACATCGTGCTCACCCTCACCGAGCGATTGCGCCAGCACAAAGTTGTTGGCAAGTTCGTCGAGTTTTATGGCGACGGGCTGGACCACCTGCCCGTATCGCACCGTGCGACTATTGCCAACATGGCGCCCGAGTCGGGCGCTACCATGTGCTTTTTCCCGACCGATCAGGCGACCATCGACTATCTGATTGCCACCGGACGCAGCAGCGAGCAGGTCGCGTTGGTGCAAGCCTACGTCCAAGCGCAGGGCCTGTGGCGCGGGGACGGCGCGCAAGACATCGCCTATAGCGAGTTCTTGGTGTTCGACCTAGAAAGCGTGCAACCTTCGCTGGCTGGACCGCGTCGGCCACAGGACCGCGTGGACCTGTGCGGCGCGGCACAGCGCTTCGTCGAATCGTACGCCGATCGGCTGAACGGCTGGCGGCCACAGGGTGCGCCCATTGACGCGGCAATTGAACACCGGCTAGACCACGGAGACATCGTCATCGCCGCCATCACAAGCTGTACCAACACCGCCAACCCGCCGGCCATGGTCGGCGCAGGGCTGCTGGCACGCAAGCTGCGCGCACGCGGCGTGGTGGTTAAACCTTGGGTAAAGACCTCTTTGGCGCCCGGCTCGCGCGTGGTTACCGACTACCTGCGCGCTGCTGGCCTACAGGACGACCTGGACGCGCTGGGCTTCAACCTTGTGGGCTACGGATGTATGACCTGTGCCGGCGCGTCGGGGCAACTCGATCCGAAGATCGCCGGACAAATCGAGACCGGCGAGCTGGTAGTGGCAACGGTGCTCTCAAGCAACCGCAACTTCGAAGGCCGCACGCATGCGCTGGCGCGCGCCAACTTCCTATGCTCCCCTGCTCTGGTGGTGGCCTATGCTTGCGCCGGCTCGATCACGCTGGACCTGACGCGCGAACCTCTCGCACTGGACCGCCATGGCGCACCGGTTTGGCTGGCCGATGTCTGGCCGAGCGACAACGAGATTGAGGACGTGATCCAGGCCACCCTCAGCGCGGAGTTGTTCACCCGCCGCTATGCCACGGTCTTCGAAGGCGACCGCCTTTGGCAGCGGCTGCAAGTGACGCGTGGCCTGCACTACGACTGGGACCCGCGCAGCACGTACATCCGCCGACCACCTTATTTCGAAGCCGAGACGGTCGCCGAGCGCTTCGGCCAGGGCGATATCCTCGCTGCGCGGCCACTCGTACTATTGGGCGACAGCATCACCACCGACCACATCTCGCCGGTCAACGTGATCGGCGCCAACAGCCCCGCCGGCGCCTACCTAGCCAGCTTGGGCGTGGCACTCACCGACTTCAACACGCTGTTGGCACGGCGCGGCAACCACGACGTGATGGTGCGCGGCACTTTTGCCAACCCCCGCTTGGTCAATGAGATGGTGGTGGGACGCGAAGGCGGCTGGACCTGCCACACGCCCAGTAGCGAGGTCATGAGGATCCACGAGGCCGCGCAGCGCTACCGCACCGAGGGCACGCCACTCTTGGTGGTGGCCGGAACAGAGTACGGCACCGGCTCTTCGCGCGACTGGGCCGCTAAGGGATTGCGCCTGCTGGGTGTGCGCGCTGTGATTGCGGAATCGTTCGAGCGCATCCACCGCTCCAACCTAGTCGGCATGGGCGTTCTGCCATTGCAGTTCCCGCCGGGCGTGACGCGCCATACGCTGGGGCTCACCGGCGAGGAAACCTTCTCAATCACCGGCCTGGGCGCCACACTGGTGCCGCGCCATGCGCTGGCGTGCGAGATCCGTTACGCGGGAGGTCGGCGCGCCACTGTGCCGCTGCTCTGTCGGCTCGACATTCCGCGCGAGATCGCCTGGTACCGGCACGGCGGCATCCTACAGTATGTGGTTGAGGCGCTGCTCGTCAAGTCCTCCCAAGCGCTGGCGCCCTCCAAGAGCGGGCATTCAGCGGCGGAGCGCATCGCATGAGGCGTTTTGATTTCACCCCGTTGTCGCGTAACGATAACGGGATTTCCATGCTGCGGACACGCACCGCGAATCCTTTTATCGCAACGAATTTTTAGGAGACTTATATGCAAATCCCTTACCGAGGCACCTTCGTCGCCCTGCCAACTGGAATAGCACTGGCCGGCGGCGCGGCCTATCCCGAGCAGTCTACCGAAATAGGGCAGGGCTTCTCCAAGCTCCAGACTACGCATTGGGCTGGCATCAACTCGCCGACCATTGTGTCTACCGACGTCATGGAGAAGCGAGCCGTGATGGACGATGCCGCAGTTGTCAAGGCCACCGTAATGAAGGGAGCATAAATGAGCAGCATCCGACCAGGCACCGTCCTACAACAGAAGGTACAGGCCCGTCGCGGCTTGATGGTAGCCGGCGCATCCAACGCATTGGCTGCCCGCCTAATCCAACAACTAGGCTTTGAGGCCGTCTACCTTACGGGAGCCGGTATTACCAACACCTTCTACGGTATGCCCGACCTGAGCTTCATCAGTCTCACCGACCTGGCCCAGCACACAGCGGCCACGCGCGACGTAGTCGAATTGCCCATCATCGTCGATGCTGACACCGGCTTCGGTAACGCGCTCAATGTGCGGCACACGGTGCGCACGCTTGAACGCGCGGGCGCTAACGCGATCCAGTTGGAAGACCAGGTTATGCCCAAGAAATGCGGTCACTTTAACGGCAAGGCCGTGATCCACGCGGCAGAGGCCGCGTCCAAGATCAAGGCTGCAGTCGACGCGCGCATGAACGAAGACTTCCTGATCATCGCGCGCACCGATGCGCGCGCTGTCGAAGGTTTCGAGGCGGCGCTGGAGCGCGCAGCGCTGTTCGCCGAGAATGGCGCCGACATTACCTTCGTCGAGGCACCGGAAAGTGTGGCCGAGTTGCGCCGCATTCCTCAGGCACTGCTAATGGTGCCACAACTGGCCAACGTGGTGATCGGCGGCAAGACTCCGACGCTTGACGCCGCCGAATTCGCAACCTTGGGCTTCGGCCTGGTGCTCTATGCCAATGCCGCGCTGCAAGGGTCGGTGTACGGCATGACGGTCGCTCTGGAGCGGTTACGCAACACCGGTCGGCTCGACGAAGATAGCGGCCTGGTAGCTAGCTTTGCCCAGCGCCAACAGCTGGTGCAAAAGGACCTGTTCGATGATCTGAACCAGCGCTATAGTGTCTAGCTTGCCGGCGAGAGCGGGGCAAACCGGGGTCTGAGCAATGTACCGCGCATTTTGTTAACGGCTTCTAAACTGTGGCGGCAATGGAAACGACCAAGTCCGACGTCGAAATCTACCAGCTTCACGTTGGCATGCAACCCATGCGTTGGCCAAAGGGGCCGAATTAACCACAGTTCGGGACAACTTGCGCCATTCGTCCATCGCCACGACGTCGCTCTATCTGCATTCGGATGATGTGAAACGGGCGCGGTAGATGGGCGCGGCGTTCATGCCCAGAGACTGAACGTCAATAGCGCAGCAATTTGAAAGGGCGGGCACTCCGAAAAAGCCTAACCGTGTCAATCCGTGTTGCGGCCGACGACCTTTTGACCCAGACTGCGGATTTTCACTGTCCCGGGCCAAAGAGGGTGGAATCATTGCCCTGAGCGGGTCTCCCGACTGATCAAGGGGGTCAGCGGAAATCGGCAGCTGGATCAAAAGGTCGTCGGCCGCAACAATGGCCTTCTGCTAGTAACTTGAGAATAACGTTGCGCAGCGTCAGTCAAAATTTCTGTCAATGTCTGGCGCCCAACGCGCGGCAGCCAACATACAGATCGCGAGAGAAACCGCCGCGAGCGTAACACCTATCGGGACGCTGGTCCACGTCGCAACCATCCCCCAGAAAGCAGCGCCCAAGGCGCTGCCTCCGAACAACGACATTTGCTGCATGGACATGCCGCGCGCGCGTACCCAGTCAGGCAATCCCATCTGTGCAGACAGGTTGAGGGTGTTGGCGGTCATCAACCATGTCGCGCCGCAGATGATCATCACCGGGATCGCTACGGCGACAAATGGCACTGCCGCCATCACCACCATACAGGCGGCAACTACGAGCGAACCGAATACTACCAACCGACTTCGCTTCATCCTGCGGCGCAGGGCAGGAACAATACCCACGGATGTCACGGCACCAAAACCCAGACAGGCAAGCAATAGGGTAAAAGTAGCCGCCCCACCGCCTTCAAGTCTTCGGGCCAACAAAGCCAGCAACGCCATAAGCGCTGTGCCGTTGAAGAAGAAGAGAATGACCCGCAAAAGCACGCCCTGTAGATGCTTAGACTGGAGCATGAATTGCCAGCCCCCCCTTATCGCCGTCCCCAACTGTTCCGGCGGCCGCTGCTTCGCCTGTCTCGCTGGACGCCATCGACTGATTGTGATGGCTGCAAAGACGGACATGATGACAT
>Ga0172380_10004110_pt1 | contig 19089 bp, 16 predicted proteins | sample Leawe162metaG_FD_119747 | JGI IMG/M metagenome (GOLD analysis project Ga0172380, IMG submission 119747) | Leachate microbial communities from a municipal landfill in Southern Ontario, Canada - Leachate well 162 metaG | ecosystem: Engineered > Solid waste > Landfill > Unclassified | place... | reverse complement strand
GGTCGCCAACATGGCATCTCGGGTCGATGGTGGGCACGGCTCGGTGGTCGCGCTGCGGCCGGACAACGTGTCGGTGTTGCGCCCGGCAGAGCAGCTCTTCGAAGACATGCTCGCCGGGTGGGCCGGCCAGCAGTCGTCCCGGCTGTTGTCGTCGAAGACGATCGGGACAAGGGAAGCGCAGGTACGGCGGTTCGCTGGTTTCTGCGCCGCCTCGCCGTGGGAGTGGGCCGCGAGCGATGTCGAGGAGTGGACCACCGAGCTGTTGTCGGGACCCCGGCCGCTGACCCCGTCGACGATCCGGGCCTACCAGAACGCGGTGGCGCTCTTCTGCTCCTACCTGACCGATGCCCGCTACGGCTGGGCCGATCAGTGCATGGAGATGTTCGGCACGCATCCGATCCAGGTCTGTCACGAATGGAACACCGCCATCCACGTCGCCGACCACGAGGCACGACCAGCGGTCAGGCCGCTGACCCGGGTCGAAGTCCAGGCGTTGTTCGACCACGCCGACGACCACGTCGACTTCGCGCGCACCTCGAAGCGGAAGGGCTGGCTGACCCTGTACCGGGACGCGACCCTGTTCAAGGTCATCTATGCCTACGGCCTGCGCCGTCGTGAAGCGGCGATGCTCGATCTCCATGACTTCACGCGCAACCCCAAGGCGGTGGAGTTCGGCCGCTACGGCGTGTGCAACGTCCGATGGGGCAAGGCCAGCCGGGGCTCCCAGCCTCGCCGACGGGCAGTGCTGACGGTCTTCGACTGGACCCGGCCAGTCTTGGAGGAGTACGTCGAGGAAGTGCTCCCGCGCTTCGGGCTGGCCGACCCGGCGGTGTTGTGGCCCACCGAACGCCAGGGCCGAATCCGGCTGGCTCACGTCGACGACCGGTTCGCCGACTGGCGCGACCAGCTCGCCTTGGACCCGGTGCTGCATCCGCACTGCCTCCGGCATTCGTACGTGACACATCTGATCGAAGACGGCTTCGACCCGCTGTTCGTCCAACAACAGGTCGGCCACCGCTGGGGCTCGACCACCGCGCTCTACTTCGGGGTGTCGGGCGACTACCGCAACCGCGTGCTGCGCCACGCCCTGGACGAGGCGTTCATCCCGCCGAGCGTCGCTCCCGCTGAAAGGAACTGAGCAGCCATGACCACGCCGATCACGAAGACCGTCGCCTACAACTGGCACCTGCGCAGGGTGATGAGCGACAACGGCTTGCACAACACCACCGACCTCGTACCCCTGCTCGCCGACCGGGGTGTGGTGATGACCTCCACGCAGGTCTACCGGATCGTCACCGGCGAACCCGAGCGCCTCAACATGCGACTGCTCGCCGCCCTGTGCGACATCTTCGGCTGCACCCCCAACGACCTCATCGAGCCCTACGTCGTTGCCACCTCCAAGCGCGGGCGGAAGGCCGCTGGCGCGGCCACGCCGGCCGCTGGCCCGGGCCCGGTGAGCAAGAACCGGCCACGACGGGCCACCATCACCGGCGCCAGCGACGCCTGAGCCGGGCCGCTTTGCCGTCACCTGCCGCACGGCCCTGCGCGGACTGCGGTCGGGCACGCAGCGGCCGCGCGCCCGGGGTGCTGATCTGCAGCTGCCACGAGCGGCGTCGAGCAGCCAAGCAACTCGCCACCAAACGAGCCGACCAGCTCGCCATCGTGACCGGTCTGCTGTTCGCACTCGACCCGACGGTGACTCAGGGGCCTGTCGAGGATCTGATCACTCAGGTCGCTCCCGCACCCGGCGCCCGCGCTGCGCTCGTCCGCCACCTCGACGCACATCCCGGGGCGTTGACCGCGGGTGGCTCGCGGATGCCCAAGGTCGTCGCCGAGTTCATCTACGCCGCCATCGCGGCCGGCATCAACGGGGTGGTCTCACCTGGCTGCGCGCTCTGCGGCCGTCCGCGAACGCTGTTCCACACCCACGGCGACAGTGAACGAATCTGCACGACCTGCTACAGCCGGCTCCGCACCGCGACCTGCTCAAGTTGCGGACGAGAAGGGCACCGCATCCGGTCCCATACCGTCGACGGCCAGCCCGTCTGCCCCCGCTGCCACGACCGGGCCACGCCGCCCGAGGTGTGCGCCGGGTGCCAACAGCTGCGTCGCCTGAAACGCTCCACCCTCGACGGGCTGGGCTACTGCCGCTCCTGCATCGCCCGGCGGGCACCGACCGAGCCATGCTCGATCTGCGGTCGGGATCGCCGGGTCAACGCCCGCACGGCGGACGGCGATGCGGTCTGCACCGGCTGCTACGCCAAGACCCGAACCGGCACCGTTCCATGCGATGAGTGCGGTCAGGTGGTCCCACTCACCGCTCGCGCGGACGGGCGCATCGGCACCGGGACCGGCAAGAACATCTGCATCCGCTGCTACCGCCACCCCAAGCGCGAGTGCGGCATCTGCGGGCGGACCCGCCGCGTCGCGCTCAAGGCCAACGACACCAGTCCCGACATCTGCCCGACCTGCTATCAAGCCCCACTTGTCGACTGCTCGGTCTGCGGGCAACAGGCTCTGGGCCGACGCACCACCAAGGGGGGTCGGCCCTGGTGCTTCGGCTGCCAGGCCACGGATCGGATCGACCGGCTCCTCGCCGGACCCGATGGCACCATCCCTGTCGGGATCAAGGACGTCCGTGACGTGCTCGTCGCGACCAAGCGACCCCGATCGATCCTGAACAACTGGGACCGCATCGAAAGCCTCAGCCTTCTCGCACGCCTCGCTCGCCAACACGACGAGCTCAGCCACAAGCTCCTCGACGCCGAAGGCGACCGGTTCTCCGTCGGCTACCTACGCGCCCTCCTCGTCGCCACCGGTGTCCTGCCCGACCGCGACGAGCACGCCACCCGCCTTCGACGCTTCGCGGCCGCCGTCATCGACGAAGTAGCCGACACTCGACACCAGCAGACGCTGGGACGCTACGCCCGCTGGCACGTCATCGCCCGCGCCAAACCCGACCGCCACGGGCAGCTCGGCCCAGCCGTCGCCGACCGCTGCCGACAGGAGATCCGAACCGCCCAACGCTTCCTCGACCACCTCGCTGGACGCGGACGGACCGTCGACGACTGCAGCCAAGCCGACCTCGACTCCTGGCTCTCGACACGACGCTCGACCCGGATCCGATTCCCACGCTGGCTCCTCGACAACAGCCACCTGCCAGGCCTCGCGCTGCCCGACGCCGTCCCGGCTGCCGGACCCCGCGGCCACGTCGACCAGGACGAGCATTGGGCACTCGTGCGCCGCATGCTCCACGACCAGGACGCCGCCAACCCCGAAGACCGCGCAGCGGCCTGCCTCGTCCTGCTCTACGCCCAACCCCTCAGCAAGGTCGTCGCCCTCACCACCGACGACCTCACGGTCACCGACGACGGCACCTACCTCCGGCTTGGCATCGAACCGCTCCTGCTCCCAGCACCCCTGGACGCGCTCGTGATCTCGCTGCCCATAGCCAAGCCGTTCGGCGCAGCCAGCACGTTGGCGGATGAACGATGGCTCTTCCCCGGCAAACGGGCCGGCCATCACCAGCACCCGACCTCGCTGATGGGCAGGCTCAACAAGCTCGGCATCGCCACCCGAGCCAGCCGCAACGCGGCCATGCTCCACCTCGCGGCCACCGTCCCGCCCGCCGTGTTCGCCAGCCTCATCGGCATCAGCGTCGGCGCTGCGACACGCTGGACCGAGTACGCCGGTGGCAACTGGACCACCTACGCCGCCATCCGCACGAAGGGCACCGCCAGCCCACGTCAGAACCAGTAGTAGGAGAGCGCGAAGCAGAGAACGCTATCCGCGGCAGCGTCGGGCAGCCTTACGTGCTCCGCTGGACTGTCTTGAGTCCAAGATCGGTCATCAACCATCCGACAAGAGCGCCAACAATGCTGACGGCCAACCACGCCCAGATCGGCAGCGGGTGGACATACATGATCGTGCACATGGGCCCTCCGACGTCGTCGGGGCCTGTGTCCGAGCAGACGTTCGCGGGTCTCTGAAGCCCAAGGGCCAGGACGCCGGCAAGCGCGCCGAGCGCGGCACCTGCACCCTTGATTCGGCTCGCGCTGGCCGATGACACTCCCACAACCTCATGCTACTGGCCCTGCCTCCCTCGGCGCTCGGTTCATCGGGAGCACCTGTCGGCTATGGAACTCCGTCAGTTCGAACATCCGACTCCGCCGGCAGACGCCAAGGTCACCCCGATCGGGCTCGACGGCGCATCCTGCGACGAGGTGGTCTACCCGGTTCCCGCGCAGTACATCGGAACGGACCGGAAGAACTGGCACGAGACCGGGCCCTACTGGTCCAACTGGCACACCGGGACCGACTTCTCCGCGCCCTGCGGCACGACCGTCTACGCCGCGCACGCCGGCACCATCGAGATCGACAGCAGCCAGGGCTGGGCCGGACCGCAGCTGGTCAAGGTCACCACCGGACCCGGCTCGCTGACCACCTGGTACGCGCACATGCAGAGCGTCAGCGTCAGCCGCGGCCAGACGGTCGCCGCCGGCGAGCCGATCGGCCGGGTCGGCAAGGAGGGCAACGTCTCCGGGTGTCACCTTCACTTCGAGGTCCACCTCAAGAACGGCTCGATCTACGGCCCCGACAACGTCGACCCCTCGACCTGGCTGGCTGAGAACGCCTCAAAGCCGACCCGCTCCGTCTGATCGCTGCCGGGCGCTCCCGGCACATAGGTGACCAGCCAGAACTTTCGACCACGAGGTGAATCCATGCAGAGAGAGCGCCGACGCGACCCGTATCCCTGGACCTGGGAGATCCCTGTCGCCGTCGCCCTGGCGACGCTGTTCGTCGTCGTCATCGGCATCCAGCTCGGCCGATCGGTCGCTAACCTGCTCGCCGGCGCCGGGTGGACTTGGCCGGACGCCAACGCCGGCGCGTTCCCCTCCCCGATCGGGACCGCCTTCTGGACCAGCCTCCCCGGCGTGCTCGGCGGCCACGCCGACGCCGGACTGCCCGCACCCACCCCCGACGGACTGGCTGGTCGCGGCCTGGTGTGGGTCAGCCTCGCGCTCACTGAGGTCGCGCTGCTGACCGCCACGATCTGGGTCGGCGTGTGGGCCTACCAGCGCTGGGGCCCGGGGCGCATGCGCGGCATGGCCACCGCCGCCGAGGCCGAGAAGCTGCTGGGCGTCACCCGGCTGCGCAAGGTCGCCGGCATCGTCCGGCCCGACCTCTACGGCAAGCACGCCACCGCCCCGGCGGCACCCGTCCAGCGCGCCGCCGGCGACCTCACCGAACAACCCGGGCCGCAGCTCGGCCACGGGCTCAGCCCGTGGCTGCTGGACGGCCGCCGCACGAAGGAGGAGCGATGAAGCTGAGGTTCAGCCCGCTGGACGTGGGCTGGCGCATCGGCGACGCACACGAGCCGCGCGGCGGCGAGCTGTGGGTGCCGTGGGACCGCACCGCCGGCGTGATCGGCCCGCAGGGCTCCGGCAAGACACTCGACCTGCTCACCCCGGCGCTGCTCGGCGCCCCGGGCGCTGCCCTGGTGACCCTGACGAAGGTCGAGGACCTGCTACTCAGCCTCACCGAACGCTCCCGCGACGACCGGCCGTGCGTGGTGCTCGACCCGTTCGGGCTGGCCGAGGGCGTCGTCGACGAGCTGATCTGGGATCCGATCGCCGGCTGCGTGGACCCCAAGGTCGCCGAGCGGCGAGCCAAGGCCTTCACCGCCGGCACCGTCAAGGGCGCGATCACCGGCGGCACCGGCGACGACGCCGCCCGGTTCTACGCCGCGGAGTCCGCGAAGGTGCTGCAGGGCTACTTCCACGCCGCGGCGCTGACCGGCAAGACCCTCGAGGACGTCCTGCAGTGGGTCGCGAACCCGACCGCGGCCACCCAGCCGATGGAGATCCTGCGCCGGCACCCGCACGCCGAGCCGTTCTGGCACGGCCTGCTGCACGGGGCGCTCAACGGTGACGACCGCACCGCCGGCAACACCGTCACCACCGTGCAGCAGGCGGTGTCGCTGTTCTTCCAGGCCGACATCCGCCGCCGCTGCGTACCCAGCCCCGGGCACCCGGCCACCGACCTGGCTGACGTGATCCGCCGCCGCGGCACCATCTACCTGCTGGGCCGCGAAGACCCCTACGCCTCGGCCAGCCCGCTCATGACCGCGGTGGCCGAGCACGTCCTGGACACCGGGCTGCTGCTGGCCAACAACTCCCCGTGGGGTGGCCGGCTGTGTCCGCCGCTGGTCTCGGTGCTCGACGAGCTGCCGTCGACCGCGCCGCTGCCGACCCTGCGGACCCGCATGGCCAACGAGCGTGCCCTGGGGCTGTCGTTCATCTGGGCCGCCCAGACCCGGCCCCAGCTGACGAGTATCTTCGGCGAGCACGAGGCCCGGGCGCTGCTCGGCCTCACCAACACCCTGGTGATGTTCGGCGGATCCAAGGACGTCGCGTTCAACCAGGAGATCTCCGACCTGCTCGGAACGGTGCGCATCGGCCGGGTCACCCACTCCACCGGTGGGTTCAACGGCGGTAGCCGCAACTTCTCCGGCGACGACATCCCGATCATGCGGCCAGAGGAGGTCCGCCAGCTCCCCGAGCGGCGAGCCCTGGTGATCGCCGAGAACGGCAAGCCGATCATCGCCAAGCTGCACCGCTGCGTGGAGGGCAAGGCCGGCGAGAAGCTGCTGGCCGACCAGCGGGCGCTGCGGGCGCGGCTCACCAACGACCGCCGCATGGTCATCACCCCCGAAGCCCGGGCGACCGCTGCCCTCGTCGAGGCGCGCCGCCTCGGCTTCGTCGACGACGAGACCGACTCGACAAGGAGTGAGCTTTGACGACCGAGCAGGCCCGACGGGCAGCACCCACCCCGATGGTCTACGCGTTCCCTGTGCCGGGGGAGCACGTCCGGCTGGCCTACCGCGAGCTCCACATCGCCATCAACGGCACCGAGGAGCAGAAGAAGGCCCTGGGCAACCACGCCCTGCTGCCCCGGCCATGGGAGCCGGCCACGTGCCTGGACCCCGAGCTGCGCCACCAGCTGTGGGAGTGGCTCGAGGACGTCGTGATCTGGCTCAATCGCGAGTACACCTGGGACGTCTCCGGACTCATCCCCAGCTGCTGGCCTGTGCACCCGCACCTGGTCCACGAGATCGCGGTCCTGGCCGACCAGCGCCGCCGCGCCGGACTTGCGATGACCAGCGACGCCCTCGAGGAGTGGCACCGCTACTGCCTGCCGGCGTTCGCCGACCGCATGCGCAACCGGCTGCGGACCCACTGCGACGACGAGCACAAGAGCTGGCCGGCCAGGCCGCGGCACAACGAGCACCTGGGCGAGGCCAGTACCCAGCGGCGTGAGAACGCCTTCGCCCACGACGTCGACGCGCTGCCCGTCAACCGACGCGCCTACGAGCAGTCCGAGCCGCCTGGTCGACCGCGCCTGGTCGAGGTCGACCTGGACACCGGCGAGATCAAGGAAGACCCGCTCGGTGCGCAGCCGCGCACCCGAACTGAGAAGGGACCGAGGGAATGACAGAGGCGACGATGCTGATGAAGGAGCGGTCGGAGGCCATCGGTCGCGCACAGCGTGCACTCAAGGCCCTCGGCGAGCACCCGCGCTCGAGCAAGAAGGAGCTCGGGCACGCGCGCGAGCACCTCAACGCCTGCTACTCCCACGGCTCCGGCGAGTACGTGTGGAACGCCGTGGCGCAGGTCGAGGCGATGGCCGAGCGTCGCTACGGCGTCCCCAGCAGCGAGGAGCACCGGCAGCTGGTCGACGCGGCCGGCGACCTCGAGGAGCCTGCGACAGCCGCCCGGGGCCGCGCGGCCGAGGACCGTGCCGTCTCGCCGGCGACGTCGGCGCCCGATGTGGGACTCGCTCCCACCGCGTCGAGATGACGCCGAAGGCCCCGCTCGATGCGCGAATCGGGCTCAGAACGCCGCTGAGCGACCGGAAACCGGGTCTGATGGGCACCGCGGCACGGCCGCGTTGTGTCAGAGCGATTCTGAGCGATCCCGACGCCGCGGCCAGCAAGGCGTAGACCATGTCCGACCCGGCGGCCAACGCGCTCCTCATCATTGTGGCGATCGCCTACCTGGGCGGCGCAGTCGTGGTGGTCGCGGCGCTGGCCAAGGTCCTGGCCACCTGGTGGCAGGGCTGGCGCACCCGCCGTGCCGCCGAGCCGGTCGACCAGGCACTGCAACAGCGGGCCGCCGCAGCGATGGCGGCCGTCGCTGAGCGCGCGAAGGTGGCAGCGCCCGCCACCGACGTCGTCGCGATCCTCGGTGCGCCCACCGGTGATGCCGATCGCGGCGTGGGTGACGGCGGACTGGCCGTGACCCGCTTCCGCGCAGGACACCCGGCCACCGTGGTGTTCGCGCAGGTCGCACTCGCCGGGCTCAGCTGCGCCGCGGTAGAGAGCCTGGCTGCGCACGACCTATTGACCGCACCAACTGGAGTGTCCTGAGCCGTCCCCGGGCGACCAGTGCGGCACGACTCGCCGGTCGATGGGGATGTCCGCCGTTCCCGAGGCTTTGCGTGCTGCCGTTCGTCGCGACGACGAGCGGAAGGACATCTGGGATGGAGCGTGACGTGACGGCTTTGGTCGTCCCGACCATCGGCGCCGTGGCCAGCATCGACGCGGCGCCGGGCACGGTGCTGCTGGATGCGACGGGCGAGCCGGTCGAAGAGGTCAGCGAGTTCTTCGCCACGATGGTGGCCTGCGGCGCGAGCTTCAGTTCGCTGCGGTCCTATGGCCTGGCGCTGCTGCGTTGGTGGCGGTTCCTGGCTGTCATCGAGGTGCCTTGGCAGCGCGCGGGCCGGATCGAGGCACGCGACTTCGTGTTGTGGATGCGGCTGGTGGGCCCAGCAGGCCGGCCGGGCGGGTACGCGCCGGCGACGATCAACCACGCCCTCGCGGTGGTCAAGATGTTCTACGCCGACCGGACCCGCGCCGGCGACGGGCCACTGGTCAACCCGGTCCCCGACGCCGTCCATCGAGCCGGACGGAGGTCCCAAGCGCATCACAATCCGATGCAGCCCTTCGCGCCAGGACCGCGGGCGCCACTGCGGCAGAAGATGCCTGAGCGGATTCCTCGCCACCTGCCCGACGGGCTCTTCGACGAGCTGTTCGCTACGTTGCGCTCGGACCGGGACCGTGCCCTGCTGGCGTTCTACGTCTCGACCGGTGCCCGCGCCTCTGAACTCCTCGGCGTCACCGTGGACCTCGTGAATCCCGGCGACCAGCGCATCGGCGTACGTCGGAAGGGCTCGGGCCGGTTGCAGTGGCTACCCGCCTCCGCGGATGCGTTCGTGTGGCTTCGGCTCTACGAGCAGCAGACCGAGCGTCCGGCCGGCGAGCAGGCGTTGTGGCTGACCCGGCGACGTCCGGTGCGCCCGCTGACCTACTCGGCAGCCCGGCGAATGCTGCAACGGGCGAACGAGTCGCTGGGCACGGCCTGGACGCTGCACGACCTGAGGCACACCGCCGCTCAGCGGATGGTCGACGACCCCGCCATGTCGTTGACCGATGTGCAGTGGGTGCTGGGCCACGCCCACATCACCACGACCCAGCTCTATCTGCGTCCGCGGGAGGAAGAGGTCGTCGCCCGCGTGCTGGCCCATCACCGCGACCGGGTTGAACGGCCGTCCACACCACCACCGCCTGTGGACACGGCGGGATACTCCGCCGAGGTGCTGGCGGTGCTGTTCGGCGGGACACGGCCATGAGCGACCACATCGACCCGGTCGCCCACCTTCAGAAGGCCGCGCGCCCGTCGCGCAACGTGCCCGCCAACAACGGTGGCCTACGCCCCAAGGCGCCGACCCCGACGCTTCCGACGCCGGCGATCGCCCGGCCGACAGTGTGGGCCGCCTCCCAGATGAGCTATGAGGAGTTGCTCGCCGCGGTCCGCGACCTGGAGCTCGCGAACGGCACCACGTTGTCGAAGCAGATCCGCAGCCAGGTGTTGTTCGCGGAAACCCTCCTCGGATGGCTGCTGAGGTTCCCCGGGGAGTCGTGGCAGCAACGGTGGCACGCCTCCGGCGCGGACGCAGCCGGAAGGGACTGGACCGCCTTGGCCGCCGAGCCCGACAGACACGGGCACCTTGTCGCTGCTGCGGGCAGGCTCCTGCTGCTGGACGTGATCCGTCCCGACTACTCCTGGCTCTACGCGACCCAGGCCACACCCAGACTCTACGAACGGCTCCGGACGCTGCGTGACCCCGCGGGGTTCGCCGACATGGAGCGTCTTTGCGACGCGGATGCGCGGATGCTGCCGAGCGACCGGCGCCAGGCGTTGAACCAGCTCACCAGGATGCTGGTCCACAACGGCGGCACGTTGGGCGACATCACCCTGCCGGACTGCATCGAGGCCCACCGTGCGCAAGACGGCTACCGTGGCCGGTCTCACCCCCGCTGGTACACGCTGCTCCGGGAAGCCGCGATCCTGCCCGCCACCAGCCCGCCAACCATCTTCGCCGCGTCACGGCGAGGGCAGCTGACGATCGAGGAGATGGTCGACCGCTACGGCGTCGTGTGCCGCCCGGTCAGAGACCTGTTCGTCGCCTACCTCTACGAACGCCGTCCCGCCATGGACTACAACTCCATCCGCTACCTCGCGGCCAAGCTCGTCCTCTTGTTCTGGCGCGACCTGGAGATCCACGAACCCGGCATCGAGTCCCTGCACCTGACCGACGAGGTCGCGCGTCGCTGGAAGACCAGGCTCAGCGGCCCGGTTCTCTACGGCAGCAACCGCGTCGGGAAGAAGCGCGAGGACCCCTACACGATCCTCATGGCCGTCCGTGCTTTCTACGCCGACCTCTCCCACTGGGCGCTGGAGGACCCCGCCCGATGGGCCACCTGGGCCGCACCCTCCCCGGTCAACTCCCGCGACCTGGCCGGCATGACCAAGATGCTCAAGCAGTCGCGGTCGCGCACCCACCAGCGCATCCGGGAACTCGCGCCCCTACTTCCACGGCTCGTCGACGCAGCCAGCGACACCCGAGCGGCAGCCAAGGAACTGCTCGATGCCGCCGCAGCGACCCCGCCCGGCGAGTCGTTCACCCAGGATGGTCACACGCTGCGACGAGCGACCCTGAGCGACGACGGGAGCCGCGGCCGGAAGGTCAGTCGTGGCCACGTTTACGTCGACAATCCGGAGTCCGGCGGCACCAGCGACCGGCCGCAGGACAATCGCCGGAACCTAAGCCTTGAGGCCGACCGGGCGTTCTGGGCGTGGGCGCTGGTCGAGGTGCTGCGTCACACCGGGGCACGCATCGAGGAAGTCCTCGAGATCACCCACCGTTCCTTCGTGTCCTACCGGCTGCCCTCGACTGGTGAGGTGATCCCGATGCTGCAGATCACCCCGTCCAAGACCGACAAGGAGCGGCTCTTGGTCATCGGCCCCGAGCTCGCAGTGGCGTTCGCCGAGATCATCTCCCACGTCCGCGGCGACAACGAGCAGCTGCCGCTGGTCAGCCGCTACGACAGCGCCGAACGCGTGCACAGCCCCGAGCTTCCGTACTTGTTTCAACGGCCCTATGGGATAGGCAGGACCGCGATGAGCGCCTCCTACGTCATCAAGCTGCTCGACGAGCTGGTCACCACCGCGAAGATCACCAACAACGGCGGCACACCGGCCAAGTTCAGCCCCCACGACTTCCGAAGGATCTTCGCCACCGAGGCCGTAGCGTCCGGCCTGCCCGTGCACATCACCGCCAAGATCCTGGGCCACGACTCGATCGCGACGACCCGGACCTATGCGGCGGTCTACGACCAGGACGTGATCGAGCACCACCGTGCCTACATCGCCCGCCGGCGAGCACTGCGGCCGTCTCAGGAGTACCGCGAACCCACCGACAGCGAATGGGACGAGTTCCTCGGCCACTTCGCCCAACGCAAACTCGAACTCGGCACCTGCGGGCGTGCCTACGGCACCGGCTGCCAACACGAACACGCCTGCATCCGCTGCCCCATGCTCCGTCCCGACCCCGCCCAGCACCAACGGCTCCAGCAGATCATCGACAGCCTCGACGGCCGGATCGCCGAGGCCAGCAATCGGGGCTGGCTCGGCGAGGTCGACGGCCTGCGAACCAGCCGCGCCGCCGCCGAACAGAAACTCACCCAGATGCAGCGCACCGCCACCAACCTCGGCCTGCCCACCGTCCGGAGCCGACTCGACCCGTCGCCGGATGCGTAAGGCGAAGCTCTCTCGCCGTCAGGCCACGAACAGGCCGCGGAGACCCGGGGTGGGTGTCGCCCCATGACCGCCGTTCTAGCTAGCGACGCGAAGTCCATCGCGGTTGCGCTCGTTGCCGCGTGGCGATCGCTCCGAGGCCCAGTCGTCGATCGGCTGAGGCGGCGCATGAAGCTGCGGGAGAGTCTCGAACTCCGCGCGATGGGATCCAGTGTCAACCCCGGAACCAGCCGAGGGTGACACGCGTCACACTGGTGTAGAGTCGCTATCGATCGGCCAAGAGCGAATCCGATGGCGTCGGTCGAAGCGTCCGACGAGATCGATCAGACCATAACAACGTGCCATGAGTTCGGGCACACCGCAGGCCTGTCGCACGGTTCGACCCAGGACGACTGCATGGAGAACGTGTCAACCTCCAATCCACCAAACGCGCTCAAGTGGCGTCGCTATAGCGCTCACCACATCGATGACCACATCAACCCGTGGTTCTGATCTAACGAGAAGGGACGGTTGACATGGCAAAGCGATGGTTCGCCGCGACGCTGAGTATTGCCGTGCTCTTCGGGGTAGGGGCATGCTCGAACGAGAAGACTCAAGCCACTTCACAGGCGAACTCGCCGGTGGCGGACTCGGGACGCGCAGATCCTTCTGCTGCTCTGGTCGCGCATCTACGCGACACGTCCTCGGCTCGGTACGAGCCGTTCGAAACACCGAAGGACATGCTTTCTGACGCTGACGCCGCGATCATGGGTGAGGTGGTCTCCGTAGAGCTCGCGATGATCAGAAACGAGTTCGACGGCCAAGGCGGAGTTGTTGTAGGAGTCCGACCTCTAGAGGTTTGGAAGGAAGCCAAAGGCGAGCCGGCCGAGTTGACGTACTTCGTGGTACGCCGCGCAAAGAACGTCGGGGTCGAACCCTTCCGCGCAGGACTTCCCGTTGGCCATAACGTCGCGATCTTCGGATACACGTCCGATGTTCAGTTCATAGAAGGCGATCCTGGCCAGCCCATCCTTGAACCGGCACCTCAGGGTCTGTTCATCGAGACCGACGCCGGGTTGGCGAACGTGTACGCCCCCGGCGACGACGGCTGGCCAGAGATCAAGACGATGAAGGATCTTGCCGCCTCGATTCTATAGTGTCTGGGAACTGCTGCGTCGACATGCGAGATGGGAGTTAGGCGTAGTGCGGATGGACCCCCGCGTGCGGAATTTGCGGCAGGACGCACGCTGCGATAGGTCGGACAAGAGACGCCCAGCCCGAGATTGGATCTCGATGCGAGATCCAACCATCCAGTGCGGGTTAGCACGTCTGGGGCCGCCCGGCACACCTGAGTGACGTGATAGGCCGCGATGAGCCAGCCGGTTCGCTTTGGTGCAGAAAAGAGCTCGCCCACGTCATCCGACGTGACCGGACCTCGACCGCGTCGCGCTACGCGTGGGTGCTCGGCTACCTGGTGCTCGTGCTCACCGGCGCCGGCCTCACCGTCACCGCGGCCGTGGCCGCGCCGCAGCTGGCCGGTCCGGCGATGCTGGCCACGATGACTGCCGCCGTGGCGTTCCTCGGCCTGCGGGTCGCCTTCGATCGCCGGGAGGAGATCGCGGCCGATCTGTTCGCCATCAGCCTGACGCGCGACCTGGACGCAGCAGCCGAGCTGATGCGGTTCTACGAGGACAACGTCGTCCGGCCGCTGCCTGCTGGCGTGCTCGGCCGCGCGCGGGCGCACCTCGAGCGGCGCTGGTTCGCCACCCACCCTGAGCCGCAGGCACGGCTGGCCGCCATGCGACGGCACCTGGTCGACCAGGCGGCCGACTAGTCCCCGACGTCGCCGGCGTGATCGGCCACGGCCAGCGACCTCGGCTCGGTGCTGTAGGTCAGCACTCCCTCACGCGCGAGCGTCCGGATGATCCGCTCCCGCAACGCCGGCGGCCAGCCCAGCGCATCACCGAGCTCGGTCCAGGTCGGTCCGGCCCCGGTGCGTTCCCACACGCCGGCGACGTAGGCCGTGGCCCGGGCGGCGTCGCGCTGGACGGCGGTCGTTGCAGTGGCTGCGGCCTCCGCGCGGGCCTGCTGCTGCTTTCGCCAGGCCGCCTCGAAGACGTCCAGTGCGGGGGCGGACCAACCAGGTGACTGAGCGGTCAGATGCACTGCCAACCGGTGCCGAGGCAGACCCGGGCGCCCCGCGGCGCTCACCAGGTCGACGTAGGTGTCCACCAGCTCGTCCGGCGGGGTGCCTGCGTAGCCGGCGGCCGCAAGGAACTGCCGTACCTGAGAGCGCGTCGCACGTCGGGGTCGCTTCGTCGCAGACATGGCACCTTGATCGGCCGGGGGAGTGGGCGCCCAAGGCTACTGACCACCGCTCGGGCGGTCGGGCAAATCAGCGCCGAGGAGTGCCGCGCCGCGGCGGCCGCGGACGGTTGATGTCCTGCCGGTCGCGCGCTGCTCCCTGCGACGTGGTCGGCGCCGGCGTGCCCTCGCTGCCGTCGATCGGGAGCTCGAGACGCGAGACGATCCGGTAGCGAAGGTCGCGGGCGGGGCTGTCACCCAGCGGCTTCTCGGTGACGATTGCACGGGTGGCGGCACCGACGTCGTGACCCTGCTCGTGGGCCTGCTGCAGCATCGCTGCGGTGGCCGGCCAGTCGCCCTGCTCGAGCAGGCGCGGGTCGAGCTCGCGGGCCAGCGGCGCCCACCGCTCGGCGGGCGTCTTGTCGGCCGCGGCCGCCAGGCGAGCGCGGACGTCGCTGCTCTTGTGCAGCTCGGCCAGAGCAGCCTTCCGCGGGTCGGCATCCCAGCTCTTGACCGCGTCGCGCAGGTCGCGGCGGGCCTGCAGCTGGGACAGCTGCAGGCGGGCCCGCACCTGGTTGACACCCGGTTCCCAGGCCCGGCTGGGACGGGCCGAGAGGATCCGCATGGCCGCCACCCGCGCCTGTTCGGGGGCGAGGTTGTCGAGCCGCTCGGTGAGGAGCTGGTCGCCGAGGGCCCGGAAGGCGGGCTGCCCGCTGGCCACCGCGGCGGTGAGCGCGGCCGGACCGCGCTGGGCCAGCAGGTCGGCCGGGTCGAGGCCGTCGGGGAACCGGGCGAAGCCGGGGTCCATGCCGTGCGGGGTGAGCATCCAGAAGTCGCGCTCGGCAGCGACCTGGCCGGCCAGGTCGGCGTCGGTGGCCACGATCGGGTCGCGGCCCACGGCGGCCAGCTGGGCGGCCTGCTCGTCGGTCAGGGACGTGCCGAGAGGGGCTACGCCGAGGTAGAGGCCGTGGCTGGCGATCGTGACGGCGACGGCGTCCATCGGGCCCTCGACGATCACCGGGACGGCACCCTCGGCGAGCAGCTCGTCGACGACGCCGAACAGCTGCGCGCCCTTGTGGAACAGCGGGGTGTCGGCGGTGTTGAGGTACTTCGGTCCGGCCTTGTCGGCGTCGGTGAGGTCGGGGCGGCGGCGGCCGACGAAGCCGAGCACTTCGCCCTGGTGGATCACCGGGAACATCACGCGGTCACGGAACCGGTCGATGAGGCGTCCGGTGCTGGCCTCGGTGGCGACGCCGGCGGCCAGCATCTCTGCGTCGCTGACGCCGCGGCCGCGGAGGTGGTCGACCAGGTTGGTCCACCCGGCCGGCGCCTGACCGGGGCGGAACCGTGCGTCGCCGGCGAGGTCGACGCCGAACCGGCCGGTGAGGTAGTCGCGGCCCCAGGAGTCGGTGAACCGGGCCTCGAAGAAGGCCTGGGTGAGCTCGTTGATCGCGACCATGCGCTCACGCGTGACGGGGGAGGAGTGCCACTCCTCGGCCCGCTGGTACATGAGCCGGATGTCGGCTTCGGTGGGCTCCAGGCGGGTGCCGCCGAGGTCGCGGAGGTAGGCGGCCAGCGTGAGGTCGGGTTCGACGTACTGGTCCTCGTCGACGTCGACGACCAGGTCCTCCTCGAGCGCGTCGACCAGGTGCTCGTCGACCACGTCGACGGGCGGCTCGAGGTCCTCGGCCAGTGGCCACGGGGCGTCGTCGGGGTGGTCGACGAACGCCACGGGGTCGGGCTCGACGCCCTCCCACAGGTCGGCGGGCGGCTCGTCGAAGTGGACCTCGTGCGCGTGCTCGTCGGGGGCGGTCTCCAGCGCGATCGAGGTCCGCCAGACCAGCGCCTGGCACTCGTCGACGCCCTCCCAGCCGTCGCTCGGCATCGCTCGGCCGGCGCCCAGCAGGGCCTCGAGCTGCCAGCCGCGCTGCAGGCCGTGGTCGACGTTGGAGACCAGCGCCGGCCACCAGGTGCTGGCCTGGATGCTCGCGGCCCGCTCGGGACCGAACAGGTCAGCGAGCCGCGGCGCCCAGTCGGTGGTGACGCTCTCGCCGTGGGAGCCGTCGCCGATCTGCGCGGCGACTGCCGGCGTGAGCTGGCGGGCCATGCGCCACCAGATCGCGGCCGCGGCGTGCTCGTCGGGGAGCGGGCCGGCCGGGTGGTCGGCGGCGGTGGCGGTGCGCAGCAGCTGGTGGGCGGTGACGCCGGCGCGCGACATCGCGGCCAGCCGCTCGGCCAGGAGCGGGGTGAACTCGTCGTCGCGGACCTGCGGGGCCAGCGTGTAGAGCAGCTGGCGCCATTCCTTGAGTGCCGGCGTGTGGTCTCCGGTGACGGCCCGGTTGAGGCGCCGCTGGTAGGTGGAGGAGGCCTTCTGCAGCTGCGGAGCGCCGGTCGGTCGCCGGTCGTCGACGGGGACCTGCATGGCTGCGCGCCAGACCTCGACGTCGGCCACCGTGGATGCCTCGGGGCGGATGCCGTTCTGCGCCCACACCGGCAGCGAGGACTGCTCGGCGGCGCGGGTGTGGACCTGCTCGGCGAGCTGCTCGACCAGGTGCGCGCGCTGGGAGAGGTAGGCACCCCAGTGCGGGTCCTCGGCCAGACGGGCCGGGATCCCGGGCATCCACGGCAGCGGCCCGGCACCGGCGTTGCGCAGGCCGGAGGCGTCCAGGCGCCAGTCGAGGACCGCTGCCCGGTCGCGCGCGCTCTCCAGCTCCCGGTCGCCAGCCGCGGCGCGGAGCGCTTCGACAGGGTTCTCCCCAGTGGCGCCGAGCAGGAGCAGGTGGGCGCGCAGGGTGGGCCAGGCGGCCTCGTCCGACAGCCCGGGCGCCAGGGTCTCGACGGCGGTGTCCAGCGCGTCGACCAGGTTGACCGTGGTGCCGTCGGCGGCGGTGATGGTCTCGTGGCGCAGCAGGTCCTCGGCGGCGACGTAGAGGCTGTCGAGGTAGCGCTGGGCGGCCTCGCCCAGCCGGGTGGCCGGGTCGGCCTGCTCGCGGAGCAGGCTGGTGGCGGACCGCTGGGCGTCGTCGCGGGCCAGCATCGACTCGAGGATGTCGGTGGGGGTGAGCGGCCGAACCAGCGTCGGGTGGATCACCGAGTGCGGGTCGCCGTCGCCGACGACCTCGAGGTAGACGTGGTTGGCGTGAGCGCCGCGGGTCATCATCGTGTAGAGCTGCTGGCGCGACTCGGCGCCGGTGGCCAGGCCGTGCATGGTGTCGGCGGTGACGCCCTGGGCGGTGTGCACGGTGCACGCGTAGCCGAGCTCGGTGGAGCGGGCGACGTAGTCGGCGGGCAGGCGCACGGTGCGGCCGTGCTGGGTGTGCTGGACGGTCAGGTCGCCGCCGTCGTGGATCTCCAGGACGGTCCAGCGGTCGCCGTTCTTGACCCAGTCGGTGGCCGAGGTGCGCAGCCGGCGGTCGTTCTCGCGGGTGATGATCAGCTCGCCGATCGAGGCCTCGTTGCCGTCGGCGAGCCGCCGCACCGGGCCACTGCTGGCGACGTCGGCCGGGTCGATCCCGTCCAGACGGTGAGCGCGGGCCCGCTGGTTCAGCTCGCTGACCAGGTCGCGGGTCGGGGCGAGCATGATCGAGTCCAGGCCGGCGGCCCGGTCGGCCTGCCAGGCGGAGAAGACCTCCTCGGTCATGGTCGCCAGGTCGCCGACGTGGACCCGGTCGCGGTCGAGGTAGAAGCCGAGCGCCTCGCTCTTGCCCTCGCGCAGGGCCAGCGACGCTGCGCCCTCGGCCGGGTCCTTGAACCGGACGAGCTCGGTGAGCTGCAGCGCGCCGTGGGTGGCGCGGATGTCGCGGAGCACGCCGCCGGCGCCGATCGCGGAGAGCTGCTGGTCGTCGCCGATCAGCCGGACGCTGCCGCCGCGCTCGAGGATGTAGGAGACCGCCGCGTCCAGCGAGAGGGTGTCGGCCATGCCGGCCTCGTCGATGACGACGAGGGTGGAGGAGTCGATGCCGGCGACCCAGTCCGGCATCGCGGCTCCGGTCTCGCGGGCCTGCTCGAGGGAGTGGGTGAGCTTGGCCAGGGTGTCGGTCTGGGTGTCGATCTGGGAGCGCAGGGCGTCGGCGGCCGCGGCCGAGGGGGCCAGGCCGATGATGGTTCCGCCGCCGTCAGCCCAGGCGCTGGCCAGGGCTCGCATCGCGGTGGTCTTGCCCGATCCGGCCGGGGCGATCGCCAGCTGGAGCCGGGCGCCGGAGGTGGCCATCTCCTTGACGAGGGTGGCCTGACCGGCGTTGAGGGTGATGCCGTTGGCGGTCGACTCCAGCAGGGCCAGGTCGACCGAGGCGGCCTCGACGGCGTACCCGTCGTGCCGGCCGGCGGCGTCGACCAGGCGCTCCTCGGCGCCCAGCACCTTGCTCGAGGTGAACAGGTCGGCCCCGGCCTGGGTGTAGACCGAGGCGCCGTCGGCGCGGCGCAGCTCGGCCGGCTCGCTGATCGTGTCCCAAGGGCGGGCCATGCTCACCGAGCGTCCGTCGAGGACCTCGCTGACCAGCAGGGCGACCACTTGGGAGACCTGGTTGGTGGGCACGTTGGCGGCCCGGACCTGCCGCTGGGCCTCGGCGTAGACGTGCCAGTACTGCCAGGTGCTGCGGCTGCCCTCCATCGTTGCCACGATGCGGTCGGTGGTCTTGGCGAACCAGGC
>Ga0172380_10004109_pt1 | contig 19097 bp, 15 predicted proteins | sample Leawe162metaG_FD_119747 | JGI IMG/M metagenome (GOLD analysis project Ga0172380, IMG submission 119747) | Leachate microbial communities from a municipal landfill in Southern Ontario, Canada - Leachate well 162 metaG | ecosystem: Engineered > Solid waste > Landfill > Unclassified | place... | reverse complement strand
GCCTTCACCTTGTCGAAGCTTATCTTACCAGCACTGTCAAGAACACGAATGGAGTGAATAATGCTCTCAGACAAACCGTCGACGGCCTCGACGGGCATATTCATTGAAGCCGCCATGACGCGAAGCTCTGTCTGAACCGCGTTCAATTGCAAAACCGACGTGGTGTAGTAACCAAATCGATTCTGAACGCGATCCAAACTTCCACCCATCTTGTACAGGGTGTTCACAACTTCATCGGAATCCTTCGAGAGATCACGCATCGCGGCGGCACCGAAGCCAACAGCAACACCGATCTTGGTGAACATCGCCAGCTTTCCCATAACGTCACTCTTGATGCGATCCCAACCATCACCGAACTGGTCAGCCATAACTGCACCAAGCCGTCCCATCAACGTCTTCGACATCATTTCAAGTTTAACTTGTTCCTCACCCATCTCCTTGTTTACTTGCTCATGCGCCTTCTTGACATCATCGACACCTTCGGAGATCTTCCTGACAACTCGAAGTTGCCTGTCGTACGAATCCTGAGATTCGTACAGCTTATTGTTAGTCTCGTGAAGCGCGCGCAATGTAGCCTGTGCTCCACGTGATTGAGCGTACTTCTGATCGGAAAGTTTCTCCTCGAACTCTGCACGCTTCTTGAGCAATACGTTACGTTCGCGTTCCAGACCCTGAAGTTCCGTAGTAGCTTTCTTCTGATCTTCTAGGAAATCCAACTGCTTCAAAGCCGATGCTTCCGCACGCTTGTCACCACGCATTCTTGCTACTTCGATGCGCTCCTGGAGAACAGCACGCTTCAACATCATGCTCTTGATAGCTTGATCGGCCGACTTGATGCCTTTGTTGGATTCCTTCAGAACACTCTTGAAAGCATCCTTGTCGAAAGTCCTTACCGGAGATAACTCAGATGGAGCAATGTCGCCACGTGTCTTTCTGCTGATACTATCAAACAGATCCCCCAATGTCTTGCTAGGCATCGTTACTGCCATTTGAGTCACCTCATCAAGTCAAGTTTCGTATTTCGTCCAAAGCCTGAGAGGCTTCTTGGTGCATCTGCTGTGACGCAGACTTCATCAAGTCGCGGAATTTACTTCCGGATATGTTAATCATGTCGTTGCTACCAGCGGTCTTGGTCAGCACGCTCTTGAATATCTTCTGCGCGTTCTCTCCAATGAGGAACGAAAGCGGCACTGAGGCCGAGTCGACAAGTTTAGACTTGGACTTCTTTCCGGAACCGTAGAGCATATCGGAAGTCATGTTGGTACCGAGCATGATGCCAAGGTTCTCGAACAGTTCCTTCAAATAACTTCGCTTCGCATGTTGAAGCCAATATAGTTGTTCTTCGTTCAACGCCAAGAGGTTAGGATCACTAGGAAGAACATCGTATGCAGCACACACCCACCCACGAACAGCTAGTCTTGGATCGCTGTCCGCGAGCTTCAGTCCAAAGGGTTGTTACGATAATCCTCCAACGTCGAAACCGGAGTCATCGGCTCGCCGTGAATTGGACAGAAGATAGGTTCGATCTCTCCTGAAGTGGCGTTGATGATCTTTGGAATCCTGTTCTGAACTTCCAAACAACCTTCGACACCACATTCGAAACGCCAGTGGGTCTTGCGATACTGAGCCACATCGCTTGCAACCTCGCGATCCTCTTCGAAGAGTTCCTGGTATGCTGTCGACAAGGCGTCGAGAATTTCAGGCATTAACCCATCAACCAAAGTGGCGATAAGTACAGGCGCTGTCGTTTGGACTAGCATATGCGGTGGATTTCCGGGATCGCGCTCGATCAAGATTCTATCCTGCGTGGAAATGTCGGCGCCCATGAAATCGTAAATCGAGACATCGTTGACTGACACCAAGGCGAGGACCGCTTGAATGTAAACCATGTTCACTTTGAATTCATCTGGTTGTCTGGAGCGAAGACCCGCGTAACGTACAGCGAGAAGATGGTCAGGTGAAGACAAGCGTCGGAACGTCCACTTCATGTCACCGATGTTGTCGGACTTGAGCGGAAGCTTGCTTAAACCGAAGGAACTTAGAAGGCGATCCAACATGGGATGCTTCTTCGGTGCTTGTGGCAAAGCGGAAGAAGGTACAAGTCGCTTCGTATGAGCTTGAATCAAAGCGTCTGCTTCGGGATCTTCTTCGGCAGGTCGGTAACCTTGAGGAGGTGGGGGCAACGGCTCCGAAGCTCTTTGAATTCGTGGTGTCCCTGGTTCATCGATCAGCTCGCTCGGATCAACAGGAAGTTCCCTCGGAATGAATGCCGGAACCTCACGTTCGGGATCTGGTTGCAAAGGCTTGTTATCCTCAGCAGTTGGAACGTACTCCTGACCTGCGGGAAGTTCTTCTTCCGGTGTCTGTGGAACTGTTGCGCGAAGACTGTCATCAGAGTTCTGCGGCTGATTCGGAAGTCTAGGGAAAGGACGATTGTTCACTGAATCTCTCCTGTTTCGTTTGTTTTGTGCTTGAAGAAAACGCAAAAAGCCGCGAGATGGAATTCCATCTCGCGGCTTGTGTTAATCAACCAGTTTGGCTGTTGCGTTCACGCTCTTGGGTCGCTCCGAGAAATCCCATTTGCCAACTCTCACGTTGGCATCGTTGACAACTCTTGTTGGCAAGAGAAGCCAATAGGTGTGATCGGTCGTATTTACTGGCTTGCCAAACATCGACATCTTCTCAAGACCACGTTTCGCGTTGATCCTGTTACGAAGATTGAGAATTTGACTTGCGTGTTGCGCTTTCTCGTCGTTGGATAGAATCTGACCATCTCTTGATGCCGGGACGCCGAGCAACATAGCGTGTGATGCGACCATGTAGTGCGCGATCTTCTGAATACCGTACTCGACGGTGATCGTTCTTAGAATCGTTTGTGGGATCATAGTAGAGAGGAACACGACTGATCGTGTTATGATGCCATGCTCATCAGGGTTCAAGCTTTCGACATCGGACTTCCTGACCGATCTCAGGAATACAGCGTCGTCATTCTTCGTAGATCTCGGCTGTCTACGTTTAACGCTATCCTCACGAATTTCCTTCTTGGGTGCGATTGCGGTTTCAGGCAAGGCTTCGATCCTACGCAAGGACTTCACTACATCAACTGGCTTGGATTTCACCTTCTCGGAATCGACCAAAGGTGACAACCTGTCCAATGCGATCTTGGCTTTCGCAATGATCGTTCGATAGGAACGCTTGCGCAATTTCCCGGACTTGGTGTGATAGCGAACGAAATCAACGAATACCTTCACTGACCTGTGCTTGATCGCGTCGCTATGTAACAACAACGTGAGCTTCGTCTGCACGCGCCTGAGATTCTTGAGCTTGGTATGTTTGAGAATCGAAAGGATCAATCGGTAAGCTTGCGTGTTTGGTGGAAGAACTTTCTTCTCACGCTCGACTTCGACAATGATCTTAGTTGCCAAGGTTTCCCTCATGTCGTTCGACCTACGTGTTAGTTTTGCAGTTTCACGTAGATTCAAATTGTTCTCAATTCGAAGAACCGTTCCTCGAACCGTATGAGGTATTTACGGTTTTAGTTCCAATTGAGTTACCGACGGTGGCTTGCTTGAAAAGCTTCTGAACCTCACTATCGGTGAGTGTATGCCTGTCATCATCTTCATCGATCCACACTATGCGCCTCTCAACCATAACTACACCACCTTGAATTCAAGAAAAGCCGGGAAGTTTCCCTCCCGGCTTTATTTACGTATCTGTGTTCCTGTTAAAACTTAGCTCCTGGGAACATCTCCTTGACGAATTCCTTCGGTTCGAACTGAGCATAGAAGGAAGCCTGCTCGTTGAGTTCGCGCTGTGCGGACTTTGGATTCTTCTCGACGATGTTGATGACAGAAACGCAAGGCACGACGAACGTGTTTCCATCCTCCTCGGCGATGTAGACTTCGTCGCCCTTGATTCGAGAAACCGTTCCGGTGCGCTGTGCGTTATCAGCAAAGAACTTCACAACGTCGCCCTTCTCAGGCATCGTAGCAGAAGCAACAGTCTCGGATCCGAGACGAAGACCGATGTCGTTTCGCGTCGAGGCAGTGATTGCGTTGCTGAGAAGACCAGCGATGTCTTCCTCATGCGCACATTCGATGTACTGCTTTCCGTTGGGACCAGTGCGAACATTCCAGTTCGCCTTGAGTGTGGTATCCATGAAAGTGGTGTTAGCCACAACTGGAATGAAACGCTCCTTGTCCCTCAAAGCTTCCATCTTCATGGTGTGACGACGAGCGGTAACGATAAGGGTGATCCCGTGATGACGACCTTCGGTATGAACACGCGCAGTCGCCAGATTCGCGACAAGCTTGCCGTCGAACTTCGAACTGACGTAGTTCTTGATATCGGAAACCTTCGGCTGGGAGAGCGCCTTGTCGTAGGAAAGGGCGATCTTGAAACTACCATCGCGAAGTGCGCGCTGATCAGTAACACGAATATCCGAGCGCGTTCCGGAAGCCGTTGCCATGCGCTCATGGAATTTCTTTGCAATGTCAATAGACTTGGACATGTTGTTGTTCCTCTTGAGTATGTAGGTTAAATGATTTTGATTCTGGGAAGGTAAGTGAAGTTGGCGGACGCGGTGATGATACCATCTCCATCCGATCCCTTCTCAATTTCCTGCAAGCTACCCATCCAGCAGACAGGGTACTTCCAAAGCCTGTACAGAGACTTCCCCTTGTACAAATACTCGTAAAGATCAACTGCCCAACGCATGTCCATAAGATCCGCGAAGACATCTGGATAACCCAAAGCCTTTTCGAACTCGTTCTCCCACAACTCGACGCGCTGTGTCGAGATCGTGTAACCTTCCGAGCGACCAGGAACGCTCTCAACGGGGCGTCCAAAGGTCTCGGCGGAGAGTTCGTATTTCTGAACAACTGCACGTGTCATCGCATCAGGCGACCACGTCTGCAAACGTCCAACTTGAACCTGATTGTTGCCGGAACCGACAGCAATCGAAAGCCCATGCCAGATTTTGGATTCCGGTACGTACCCAGCGTGTCCCTCGAAGTCGAGAGACGGCGATGTAATGCCGTACTGGTTGGTAGATGGTCTGTAATCAGAAGACATCTTTACCTCTCAGTTTGTTACTATGTCGATATCTTTGCTTGAACATCCTTCCTGGGTTTCCTCAAGTATACCGAGAGGTTGTGCTTGTTCCTCTGCGATCTCAAGTACTTCGCCAGTCTGCTTGCTTGGAACAACTTGGCATCGACGCGAACGGCGCAAACAAATGTATTCTTGGGAAGTGTGACAGTTACAAACGTGTGGTCGTCGAACAGATTTCTGATGTCCGAATCAGGCCCTTGCTTGAAAGCATCGATGATACCGATAAGCTTTTTCTTCTGCTCGCCCTCTGGAATACCGCGCTTGTCGATGTAGATGTAGGCGTACGGATGCTTGCGCATCTGCGGCACCTTGATCTTCTTTACCTTTGGTTGTTCCGTAGCAAGGCCGCTCGCTGCTTTAAGGCGAGCGGCCATCGCAAGATCACCGCCCTTGATGAGATCGGTCATGATCTCACCAAGAACAGTTGGTTGGAGTCTTTTGTGTGTCGGTGTCATTTATTAGTTATGCCTGCGGTGTAAAAACGTTCTCATTGACCGAATACAAACCGAACAATCGCTTCACGGCGGACTTGGTGAAGAACCAGAACGTGAAGTGGAACAACGAAGGATCGTTCTCGTCGCGAATCACCGTGACATCGGATGGCGCAATCGCTCGAGCGTTACCAGCATCGTCCTGATACGGTGCGATGGTTCCGTTGGCAACCATGCCGTTGAGAATGCCGATGATCTTCGCCTTGATCGTCGCCACACCTGCGGCACGTGTCGGAGGAACGAAGCCGATGAGTTGCTTGTCGGTTTCGCGACGAACAACACGGGTGGCATCGATCTTGGTGCGAACGGAAAGAATCTCATGGTGGTGAGAAGCAGTGTCGTCGACGGTAACGTCTTCCTTGAGCTGGTAGACGTTGCTACCTGCGTCCTCAAGATAGAGAATGGAAGCGGCACCGAGCAAACGGTTCGCGGTATCGTTGAAGATTTCAACTTCGTTGAAACCAAGGAGGTTGGTATTGAGGATCGTCGATCCGTTATCGGCCTGACCGGAAATCTTCGCGGCACAAGCCAACGCAAGGAACGAACCATCGAGATAAGGGTTGACGACGGTGCCATCCGACAACGTGGTCTTCTTCCTTGCCTTCGTGGAAGCGATCATGAATCGACGACCATGCGCAGGAGACTTGCCATAGACTTGAAGTGTGCGTCGAGCGGTATAGATCAACGAACCTTCATCAAGCTCCGAGCCAACAGGTGTTCCAATCGGAGCACCGTAACCGAGCATGTGTTCGCGCTTGGCGAACGGATCGTTACCCTGAACGTTGAAAGCGAGGAACTTGTCAAGCCACTGCGACATGCGCAACGGGACGAGTTCCGTGATGTAGTTGACACCTGCGGTATGAGCAAGCGCGGTATCGATATCGGCAGGACTGAAAGATCCATCCTCGTCGGCGTCGCGAACCTGAATGATCGCGATACCCTTGGGGACTGTTTCCTGGTCGAACGCAACGTTGATTCCGATAGCGAGATCATTGTCTGCGGTAACTGGAGCAACGAACGCCAGCGCATCTTCCCTATTGTAGAAGACATGCGGGTTGTTGTAGTATTCAACAGGACGCAAGTAATTCGCAGTGATGTAGTAGCTGGAACCGAGAGCAGGCTCCGAACCGCGATGGGTGTAGGAGATCTTCATTCCGGAAACAACAGACGCATTCTTGATCGCGAGCGTGATGATGTTCGATCCGGAGATAAGAGACCAACTAGAGAAGGTAACTCCAGAGTTCGTGATCTTGATCGAGCTGGAGTAAGGCGTGTTCTTCAGAACGATGTAGTAGGTCGCGGCCTTTCCGGTGACCGACCCATTACGATCAAGAAGAACGTCTCCGGATTCCTTAGACTCGGTCGTCTTCTTGTCGAGTGTCCACTTGATCGTGTTGTTGTTCAAGTGCGTGACCGAAATTCTGTCACCAGTCACGAACCTGTTGAGATTCGAAAGCGTAGTGGAAATATCAGCATGCGTATTGCGCGCGACCAAGCTGATCTGACCAGGAAGAGTAAAGTAACCTCCGGTAGCTGTGGAAGCCTCAACCTCGCCGAAGCCACCTTCAGGCGTGTTCGAAGAATAGGAGAAGAGAACATAGCCGTAGTCGGTCACGTAAGGAGTCTCAACCCCAACAGTTCCCACCGTGAGGGTTACCGTGCGATCATCGAGAGCCGTGGAGAACTTCCTCGGAGCAAGAAGCGTAAACGCAAACTTGTCACCAACAACGTAGTTCGAAGCACCACCAGCGAATCCAACAACTTGCAAAGCCGTTCCCGAGAACGTGATTGCGATATTGTATACGGATCCAGTACGGCGATGGACCAACTTGATCGTCGAAGGAATAACCTTGGTCGCATCGACGTAGAGAGCCTGGGAAGCAATCTTGCTGAGAAGATTATCGGCAGTGGCTGACTTGTTCCCGCTGACGATAGCCACGTCGGTTGCCAGAGATGCAACTGCCTTGAACGTGAACGTAACAGAAGTGACGCCGTCGTTGATCGTCACGGTATCGTTGATTGCAGGCACTGCATTGAGCGTAATGGAACCTTCAGCCTTCTCCGCGATAGCGGTGGAAAGCTTGATCTTAGCTCCGCCGTACATGTTGATGTACTTACCTTCGTTGTAACCTTCAGCTACTGAGATGATACCAGCGGCGAAGTTCTCACCGGAGGTTCCGTAAGCGAAGGTGACGATATCAGGAGAGTCCTGAGCATCAACACCACCGGACATTCCAGACACCGAGAAGCTAGACCCCGTGGAAGCGATAGCGTAGTTGCCATTGCTGAGAGCCAAGCTGTTATCAATCACGGTGGGAACAACAGTGATCGTCGTGCTGGACTTCGTCAAGATTACGTTGCGGGAAATACGGCTTGCGATGACGACGGAGTCGATACCACCAGCTGTGCTCGCGATGGCAATTGCATTCAAAGCCGAGGACGTGATTGCAGTTACCACGTTGGCGAGCGTCAAAGCGACGGTTCCACCAATGGCGATTTCGGTAGGCAGAGCCGCCGTGGCCTTGAACGTGTATGTGATGCTGGTTCCGCCGACGGCGACAGTGATGGTGTCATCGGCGGTAGGCAGTGCGGAAAAGACGTACTGAGCACCAGCAACAAGCTTGATGTTATTGACATCGGACTCGTCGAGATACGCCGCGATACCAAGCCTCGGAGAAGCATTGTTGATCGACGCGATGGTATTGGCGACAGTCGTGGTGATATTCGAAGTAACGTTCTTGCCTCCGGAGAATCCGAAGACAGCGATGCCCGAAGTGGAACTCGTGATGCCATTGTTTCCAACGGTACCTGCTGTATTGTGGGTGAGAGTCGCCTTGCCGACATTGCCGTTACCCGAAGATGCGTCGACAGCGACGACATTCAAGGACGAAGCATTGATCGCAGTAACGAGATTGGCGGCGGTGTTTGCGGACTGCGCACCGGAAGTCGTGTCGATGATGACGCGAATGGCACCGGAGTTGTTGAGAGATCCATTGATATCGAACTCGAAAACAAGAGTACGGGAACCATCGGAAATCGTGACGTAATCACCATCGGCAGGTGAGTCGCTTGCCGATCCTACAAACGTTACCGATCCCGTAGCGGCGACTGCGGCGTTCACTGCAAGTGCGACCTTGTTGTTTCCAGCAACGATGATACCGTTCGAATCGAATTCGAAAGTCTTGGTGACATTCGAAGATCCGGAGATGCCGTTGTTGACGGTGAACGAGTCGCCGTCGTTGGGATTCACAGTGGTGAAATCGATGCTTCCAGAAGGAACGGTTGCAACGACGACACCAGCGTCGACGTTCGTAACTTCAAGAACGACGTTGACATTGCGTTCAAGAGCGAACAACTCGGCGTCTACGGAAATGGAACCTGTACCGACGTTGTCTGTGGAAGGAACAACAGTCGACGCAGAAGCGAACTGGTTCGTATTCGTAAGAGCGGAATTGATTTCGATAAGCGAAGGACCGTACACTCGGAAGGAGTAAACGTCGTTTTCGACATACGTCCCAGTTACTGAGAAGTCGATGCGAACACCGAACTCAAGATCGACTGTTAGAGTCTGAGCTTCTGCGGTATCGATGGTGAAGCTCGGTTTCTGGAGACCGGAAACCAAAGGGTTCGAAGGAGCCGATTCGTTACCAGCGGAGATTGGCGAAGAAGACCACTCGAAAGTCACTGCGGTTCCGACCACGCTGACAACGTCGATAGCATAGCTACGCGAGTATGCGTGAAGGAACAAAGCCGAGTTGGAGATTTCGCAAACGGCAGTTCCAGTTCCGGTGTGTTCGACATCGGAGAACGAGGCCGTGCTATTCGTGTGCTGGATAACATTGCCATCGGAATCGACAGCAGAGTCCGGTGGTGTCACGACGGTATCAACGAAGTAGTCGACGTTTCGCGTGTAGGAGTCCTGATCGATCTGCGATCCGACAGCGCTGATTGCGCGGATGTTTTCAGTAGGGATCGGATCGGAGACCGTGTAGTCGGAAGACTGGTACGACAGGTAGTAGGTCTCGATGGAGTTAAATACCTGGTCGCTGATGATCACGGATGCGTTGTCAGATCCGTACTTCCAGAAGTCCTTGCGAATCTCGATACCAGTGGAATCGACGAGCGTCGCCGTGGCGGTCGAGCCGGAAGACTTGACAAGAAGAGGTGCGGTGTGCGGTGCGGTCGAGGAGAATGCGAGAGGGGCGCTGTAGATGTACCCGCGTGTTACTCCGGTGTTCTTCTCCATGATGTAGCGGGAGCCACGTCCGGTGATTCCGAGAACGTGAATATCTGCGTTTGCGTTCGTGCTTCCGGAACCGACAGCCTCACCAATGTATGTTCCAACTGGCTGATAGCCAGAAGAACTGAGTCTCTGAGTCGACATATTTGAACCCTGTTACTTTGTATTTCGATATGTCATTTAATACGATATTTTGATTGACTTCTCCAAGACAATATTCGGACGAAGGAAGTTCTGTGAACCTTGAGTCGTGTTGTCGACACCGTCGACGATCTGCACATTGACGGTTCCTGGCTTCTTCGCAAGTAGCAAATACTCTGCTGGAATTTCTCCTGTGGTCAACGTCGCCAAGGCGTTGTCCGATACGATAACTCGTTGACTTTCACGCAATCCGGATATGCGTCCGAGAACTCGTCTTCCGACGAAGACGTTGCTTGGAAAGTCGATTGCGGCATCATCGAGATCTTCGATGCCGATGGTATATTTGTTGTCTTCGAATGTCAAATACAAATTATCTTCGAAGAGTGTTGTCAACGTGATTGTGGAAGACCAAGCTAGTTGCGTTACTGATTCACCGATAGGTGCCTTCTCCGGATTGGAGAACTCCGGAACCTTCGGAAGATGCAAGGCCCACTTGTCATAATCATTATGACCGTGGAGAACAAATCCAGTTGTTATTCCGGATAGTTCTCCGAACATCATCTGAATCGTTTGCGCGAGCATTTCAGTGTCGCGTTGCGATGTAGTTACGACCATGATGATGATTGGGATCTCACGCATTATGTGATGAACCGTAGTGAGAGATCCATTCGATAGACGAGCTGTTCCATCAGTGATGCCCAAACCGCTTGGCTTGAACGTGCATCCTGCGGTAGCGACCACGATGCAAGGCATAGAATTCTGGATCTCTTCGAAAAACTTGTGAACCGGAAGTTTAACTTTGGTCTTGTCCGATTCAGGATCGAAGTCCTTGTCAACGACATAGCGAGTGGATCCACGTCCGAACTGAGCAAGTAAAGACGATGCAACATCGTTTTTCGCTTCAACGAAGAAGCTTTGCATATGTTGTGCGATGGCCGTCTTTACAACACTCGAAATGTTTTCGTTCGAGTACGAAGCAACCGCCTCCTGCCTAGTCATAGGCTTGATGCGGGATAAATAACCGCGTGAGTTTGGAGGTACGGATTGCACGGACGTGGTCCCTTTGCTACGAGTGGAAACAAGTTCCTCTCTACTAAGAATTACTTGTTTAGTTACAACTTCACGGTACGGAAACACAAGTTTTTGCGTCGGTCACAAGGTGCGAATAAGCTTGTCGCAACTAGCTTCAATTTGAGTAAACCTGCTATCTTCGCGATGCGAATGAAGAATCATCTCCGGTTCCCAACTCTCCTTCGGATTTCTCAGGATATCGACGTTATCTACGGCTTCAAACCCGAACTTGGACGGCTTGATACCGAAGTATTCGAAATACAATTCCAACAGTGTTGTCTTCCTGATGTGAAACAACGAAGCTATTATCACCAGGTGTTTGAACATCTTCTGCGCATGGAAAAGCAGAGTCCTGATATCGGTTCTGTACTTGGCTTCCAGGTCGATGCACCACTGAGGTTTGGCTAACTTACATGAACGTGAACACCAACGCAGATCAAGTTTCTCCACGGCGTGTTCGCGCGATGAGCATAGATTTCCGCAGTTAACGCATACTTTGGTTCCGTAGACGTAGTCGAAAGTATTAACTCGTTCCGACTTCAACGTCTGCCTCAGCATTTCAGCACGTATCTTGTTGAATACGGAATCCAAGCGCTTCTTGATATCGCGATCAGCTTTTCCAAACATCTCGGCAGCATCTGGTATCTTGACACTGTCGTCAAGCAACGACTTGTGATGAAGCATGCAGTTGAGCGACTGATCATTGTCGAAGTTGAAAGCGCACGATCCAAGTCGACATGGAGTTGTTACGTTGCATTGGAGAGTGTCGCAATAGTGACTTGTTCCCCTCTTCGCGTATTCCAATCGCAAGAACTGGATGAACGCTTTCCTGTCATTTACGCTCAGAGCCATAGCATCGTTCAAGTCACTTTCGACTGGATCTAATCGGCGCTTTTGTTTTCGCATCCTTTTCGCGAGCCTCCCAAATAGATCGCAATTGTTTCGTGAACTTCTTTAACAACATCGTGTTGCCACGCTTCTCCAAAACCCACTGTGCGATACCTACTGCGTCGAATTCATGATCCTTGATGAAAGCCTTCTTGGATGTCTTGGAGACTTTCCAACCGAAACGTTCAGCTTGCGTTTGCTTGACTTTCTTGGATCTACTGCGTCGACTCTTTGGAGTGTCGTCAGTAACGTCAGGACTGTATCTCAGCGCCATGTGATTCTTCCAAGTGGATGCTTGGACGAGATTCACTTTAAGGTTGCGGTCAACGCAAATCGAAATGATAACACCGATCATGATGTTCACGAACTCGGCATTGCCACCACCACCCTTTCCTGGTCTTTGCTGGAAACGTTCAACTACGATTTCTTCGATACCCTCATTCCGGTCGATAATTCTAAGCAATGCTTTCTTGAACGCACGTACCTGCGAATTAACGAATGTTTCTCGAATGTCGGAGACTGTATCCTTCAACATGCCAATTGACAGTATTTTGTTCTTCGCTACGATGCACCAAGCGAAGTCAGACTTGCCTGGATCTGCGGCTAGGATCTTCTTGATCATGGGTTCTCCGTACTTTCGGAAAAACTGAATTGCAATTCGCGTTTCACCTTCTTGATGCCTATGCGTACTTCCTTCTCGGAAAGCTTTGCCTTGGTTTCCAGAAACGTCGGAAGGTTATCAGTCATGTCTTTGGTAGTGATCGAACGTACGCGATTGATGTCGCGTACGTCGAGTACAACGTCATTGTTATTACTGTTCTCGGAAGATCGTTTCACCTGGGGAACATGGGACACATTCAACGCTTCGAAACCCAAAGGTTCCAATCCGGTGTATCGTACCGAGTGTTTCGTGTCCGCGTACTTCTTCGCAATTGCTATGTCATTGGTTTCTAGGAGCTTAGGAACCTTCAATTCGACGAGTTCCACTTCGGATCCACGCCAACGCAGGAACCCAGCTTTCGAATCTTCATTATACTTGGTTTGCCACGGCGATCCGCAGTACCAAGCATTGTGTCCCATGCTTTGACGTTTATGAATGTCACCCAGCATGTAACCATCAATATCGTCGAACGAACTCAAATCAAGTTTGCTTTCGATTGGAGTACCGTTGTCGCTGATGGCGTTCGACAGAGCTTCGTGAATCACGGCATATGTTCTAGTACACGAACCCGAACTTGTCTTCAACAAGGCCTTGAGTATTTTCCTCAAGGCCTTGGTGGTAAGGTGCTGTTGACAAGGGACACATAGGAACCTGTAACTCAAATCGTCTATGGTCACGATTTCCGTCTTGGGATCATTCGTCACGACATGTAGATTTTTGGTCATGTCGAACTTCGCCAAAGACTCAAAGCCGTGAATCATCGTGAGGCCACTATGATCGTAGTACTCATGGTTGCCGTTGATCATTACCACGTGGATGCGTGGATCCTGAAGAAGGGCGAGGATCAAAGCGTCACCGAGAGTTCTCTCGGTTTCTTTGATTCCACGCCCGTCCCAAAAATCACCACTGATGACAAGGATGATCTTCTTCGCTTTGATCGACAGCACTTTGCTTACGAACTCATCACAACATGCTTTAGTTCTACCTAAGTAGTTATAAGCATGTCGAAAGCCGCCGAGGTGCAAATCGGCGGCTTGTAGAATAGCGACATCGCTTTCGCGCATGAATCAATCTCCGTCATTATCATCTGAGGTAACAAGTCCCTTGTTCTGCGCTTGGGTTTCAAGCTGGAAGGCATAACCTGAAACAAGCTGTGCCTGGCAATGCTTCTGAAGCATACGCTTGTTCTCAGGCATCTCAACTAGAAGCTTGAACTTGTTCCAATCAAGCTTCCCTCCGTTCGCTCCAAGAAGATCAGGGATCTTACCTCCCTTCTTGGTACCGTCTACATTCAAGGTAAGACCTTCACCACGTTTGACAAGCTGTCCAGTGGAGCGAAGGTACTGGAAGCAATCGTATGTTTCGCAAACACCGTCTCCGGGTTTGCCGTCGTGCTCCATACGAATGCGCATCAACGCTGTGCGTCTTGGAGTGAACATCTTGTTCTTCTCGTTACGGATTCGCTGATAGTGATACTTGTCTTCACCACCATTGATAGATTTCTCTCTGGTGTAATTCTCACCTGGCTTCGCGGGCATATCCAAGGCTTTCGGATGCCTCTGATCCGTGTAGCTACGGCAATCGTTGTTATGCTTGAAGGTATCTCCTCCAGTCATGTAGACTCCTGAAGAACCCATCACGCCAGGTTTTGTTCTAACTTGGTTCGTGAAGAACAAAACAACACGCTTTGCAGATACACGCCCCTTAATCAATGGGAATCCCCAGGCGAACATTCTCGCAGAAGCAGCCATTGCTCCAGCCTCGTCGTTATCATCGTTGGCTTCGGGAATCAAAGCGGCGGCGGAGTCGATGAAGTAAGCAGCTTGTGCAGATCCGTCGTACTCCTCACGACGTGAAATCTCTCCAGACTTGTCACGCCAAATCTTGTAGAAATTTCCTCCGCGATCTTCAATAACATCAGGAAGTAGATCAAGACTTCTCTTGATGTGCCTGAACACGCGCTGACCAATGGTCTCTTGGTAGTAGCGCATGTATGGGAGTCGAATCCAATTGCCACGCTCATCTTGCTCACCAACAAGGTCGTCGAGAACGTAGCCTGTGCGATAGCGAAGAATTCTGTCAACGTAACTAGAATTGAGTGCAGCTTCGGCATCATGCACGATAGGCATTGTTCCAGTTGTGATCGCAGATGCAATTGCGGTGAACATGCGAGAACTGTTGTGAACAATAAATCCATTGGCAACGAAATTATGAACGTCAGGCACAGTAACGTCATAGACTGGTTTCCGCTCATGAATTGTCTTCTTTGAAGAAACAGTTACTGCAATTAGATCGTTCTGAATGATAAAATTCAGTGATTCAGCAAGTTTCGGCAGAACGAGTTCTAGTGATGAGATGTGGTCAGGATACTTGAGAAGCTGAGAGATAGTAACATTCTTGTCAAACCCGAGGCGCAGTCTCTTGTTTTTACCATCAACTTTGTAGATTCCGCTATTGGCACCAGCGAAAGGTTTCTTGAACTCACCAACAATGTCAAACGCCCAAGCGTATGACATCCAGCAATAAGGATCCGATGCTGTCCAGTAGGCAAGCTTGCCATTTGGATTTCTTGTGCTTCTATTTTTGCTGATCTTTTCTCTAGACTTGCCGACCATCCCTTTGAAGTGAGCGAGAGCGTGAAACTCTCTACTAAATGTTCCAAAATTGAGAGTGAAATAATCAAGTAACCCGGTGTCTGTTCTGACCTTGCTTTTACGCAACCCACTCGGGATACCAACAGCCAGCAGAAGTCGAGCTAGATCAACTGCAAGTTTTTTACTAGCGATACCTTGACCGGAGTAGTCGCATGTGAAGTATGATTTCAAAAACTTATCGATGATAATTTTCGGGGATTTGAACATACATGCTGGTACGAATTTGTTACGCGCGCCGTATCCAGAGTGGAGAGTTTTGTTTCGAAGAAACTTAGTCACACTAGCCAGTATAGTTATCTTATGATACTCGTAGCTCTTGCCTTTGGAATCGTTCCTGATATATATGTGCTTGGTGTAGCTATCTTTTCCAAACACACGACCCAAAGCATCACATAGGTTATCAAGAATTTTGAGATTCTGACGCTTACCAACGTTGATAGTGTACTGTCTTGAAGTCCCACCATCTGCAAGAACGATGCCAAGAATTTCAGCTAGATCATCATCAAGATGAATTTCCTTACCGTTATATGATCCAACACTGATAGTGTCACCAGTATTGAGCAAACCGCCACGCTTAACGAACATGATGTCGCCGCGCTTTACTTTGCTAGCTTCACGATAGATAAGTTCACCAGTCTTCTTATTCACAACGAGAACTGGGTGCTCTTTAGTGCAGTTGAGTTTATCGAAGTAACCACCAGAAATCTCAACGGTCTCATCAACCATGCGTCGGTAGATGTGGGAGACTTTCCTTGGGCCAACTGCTGTGTTAATAAAGAAGTCCCTGCGGATACCCTTACCCCAAGGATCTGATTTTTTGAAGAGCTTCTTGATAGGCATCATGCCATTACTTGTCTGAATGATTGTATTCCCATCAACACATTTTCCAGAACCTTCGCCTCCATATTCGACGGTCATCTTGCCTGGAGCCAAACCGCCACCAAGCATTAGGTCGTAATGCAATATGCCTGTTGATAGAGCATGCTTAATGTTACTAGTTGATTTGAGATACACTGAGTGACAGTGCATCTTGTCTTCAATAGCATCAATGCCTTTAGATAAAGAGATGAACGAGTCAGATGCGATAAGCTCAGGTAACTTAAGCAACTTGGTCTTGGCTGTTGTGATTGAGTCTTCTTTTGACCTCTTATCTTTAGCCTTCTTATCAGCAACTTTATCGTCCACCACCTTGACCTTCGACTTCTTCGACTTCTTCGATAACTTCACTTCGTCATCAGAGTCAGTGGTCTTCTTCGATGATTTAACATTCTTGTCAGCCTTCTTGGCTTTCTTCTCAGGACCCTTGTCTTTGGTCTTCGACCTGTTACCCTCGAACTTCACTGCCTTTTCTTTCTTGCTCTTCTTCATGTCGAGTTAGATCCTTCTGAAGTTGATGTAGTGATCATGAACATTACCGCAAGCTACGCATTTGAAGACGGACTTCTTGATCTTGACGTCGTACTTCCACAAAGCTACGAGTTCTCCGCAACTGCACTTGATCAAGGCGGTGAGCTTTCTTTTGCTCTGATTCCCCAAACTCAAATTCGGTAGAACTTTCAGTTTAACACCTGATGCGGTCAGTTTGGGGCGAATGCCACGGATGATCGTATTCGATTTCCAATAGGCTTGCTTGCCTCGTCTTGTGTTCTTCAAAACGAGTTGGAACTCACGTTCCTTGCCTTTCGCCTTGGCTGTGATAGTTAGGTGCTTCCGTCTCAATTTCTTCGGAGCTACATTAGCTATCGCATCGGCAAGCCTCTTGTTGGCAAGCTCGATGGATATGAGTCCTGAGAACATCGGGTTGCTATCAAGATCAGTTAATGTTTCCCGATAGGATGTCTTGGTCAAGCTGTACACCGATGCTCCGAAATCGGTAAGATGGAATCCTCCACCTTGACTGATGCGCATATACTTCTTGGAAAGCAGACGACAAGCGTCTTTAGCCAAGGTGCCGAGTTGTTGGTGTTCCTTGGAATGATGCGACCCTGGTTCATCTGATCCAAGATTCCTCATCGTTATGTTGAACGTACATGCCACTTGAGTTGCCGATGATCCAACGTAACTGAAGTCGATGCCACTTTGGATGGGAAGGTGTGTCCCAACCAAAACTTCCTTCTTGAAACACAACCCGTGACCTAGCCCGCTACTTCCGACAAGTGTAATTCCCAAGTCGGTCAGATCTCGGGTCAATGCATTCAACACGTGATCGTGAACATCGAGGAATACGTCAACAAGCCTCTCGTTGTATTCCAAAAGTTCCGAAGCTCCTCGATTCAAATCACATAGGATTCCTAGAAGATCAGTAACAGCTTGGCAGTCTTTTTGGTCGGCAACACTCTTCGGATAGAGGCGGGCTATACAATCCAAGTTGCTCTTGACTAGATCTGGCATCTTCCTCGATGATGTATCCGCGAATGGGTTCGAGATGAAGTTCATCGCGGCCAGAGCTACCAAGCGATCATAACATGCTGGTCCTTGCTGTTCCATGTGCTTGAGCATCAAACCCATGCTGGTGAGCAGTTTAGGTATGTTGGAACTACCAAGTTGTTGCTTAGTTTGAAGATCGTCGATTGACTTGTTCTTCTCGATAGCATGTACAACGGCTTCTACGCTTGATTCGTTGGTCGTGTAGTTCGAAAAACATGATGCATCTTGCAGAGTTACCATGGCACCGTCGGACATCTCGTAACGCAACGACAATTCAGGCACGTCGCATTGAGTGCTCAAAGCCAAAGTTTCGATTGCCAGCATCTGCCCCGGCGTGATTCCGATGCGCGTCGAGAAAAGCTCCGATAGATCGTGCGACATGCGAAACGACAAGTAACCTTCAAACTCGCGTCGAATAATATCCGCTGATATGAGGGCTTGAGCTGTGTTGCATTTAGTCCCTCTCAATCTTATGCTTTCGAAAGGAAGAAGCTCCAACTCGAAGCCAAGGAAGTCCACCACGAGATAGTAAGCGTCGATATTGGTTCGCATGCAATATGTTAGCAACGCTTGCGGATCACACTTGCTCGCCAACATGTCCAGTGGCGGGACGAATATGTAGGCGTCGTATTGGAAAGGATCACAATCGTAAAACAACGATGCGTCTACGGTGAAATTGATGTCAGTGTAATCTTGAATACTCTTTATGCGTCGCGTCAATGATGCGGGTTGGTGCCAGTTGGGAACGCAAACACACGTGTAGGTATCATCACCTTTTGTCTGAGTCAACGTCCGATCCTGAGTACCTGGATCCCTGAGTCGAGCGCGATATTTCGGTATCTGATCATGATACACTACAAGTATGTTAGCCATCGTGTGAAACCAGCTTCCCCACAGTTGATCGTATGTTCTCATCCCCTATGACACGAGCGGTTTCGATTCCGACATCGTTGTAAAGGATCAGAACTGGGATTTTGTTAATTCGAAAAGCGTTTGCTTTCTTGACGTCAATCTTCTCTTCGACAAGTTTCCAACCTTGCGTAGTTCTTATTGTCGACAAAGCTCCCATTAACTCTTCCGATGGACGCTTGGAAAAAAGAAAGACAGCGGTGACATTACCCACCGCTGTCTCCATGCTATCAATGTCGGTGTTACCCAACGTGATGCTCATTATTATTATCGCTTCGATTTCTTTTTCTTCGACTTGGGCTTCTCGTCCTCATCGTCATCTTCATCGTCATCTTCATCGTCATCTTCGTCTTCATCGCGGGACTTCTTAGAAGACTTCTTCGACTTGGGCTTCTCGTCCTCATCGTCATCTTCATCGTCATCTTCGTCTTCATCGCGGGACTTCTTAGAAGACTTCTTCGACTTGGGCTTCTCGTCCTCATCGTCATCTTCATCGTCATCTT
>Ga0172380_10004108_pt1 | contig 19100 bp, 18 predicted proteins | sample Leawe162metaG_FD_119747 | JGI IMG/M metagenome (GOLD analysis project Ga0172380, IMG submission 119747) | Leachate microbial communities from a municipal landfill in Southern Ontario, Canada - Leachate well 162 metaG | ecosystem: Engineered > Solid waste > Landfill > Unclassified | place... | reverse complement strand
GCGCGCGCTGCAATGCCTGGCGTGGCAATCTGGTAGTCGATGCGCCAGCCGACGTTCTTCGCCCAGGCCTGGCCGCGATTCGACCACCAGGTGTAGGCTTCGCCGCCGGCCTCGGGATAGAGGCGGCGATAGACATCCACCCAGCCCTGGTCCTCAAAGACGCGCGTCAGCCAGGCACGCTCCTCGGGCAGGAAGCCCGAGTTCTTCTGGTTGCTCTTCCAGTTCTTCAGGTCGATTTCGCGGTGGGCGATATTCCAATCGCCGCAGATGACGATCTCCCGGCCCTCACGGCGCAGGGCCTCGAGCACCGGGAAGAACTCCTCCATGAAGCGGAACTTGGCCTGTTGTCGCTCCGGCGAACTGGAGCCGGATGGCAGGTAGGCAGAAATGACCGAGAGGTCGCCGAAGTCGGCGCGCAGATAGCGCCCTTCGGCGTCGAACTCGAGGTTGCCTATGCCCTCGACGACGCGATCCGGTTGCCGCCGCGAATAGATGCCGACGCCGCTGTAGCCCTTCTTCACCGCATAGTGGAAGCAACCCCGGTAGCCAGGTGGCGCGAGCATCTCCGCCGCCATGTCGGCCCGCTGCGCCTTGAGTTCCTGCAGGCAGAGCAGGTCGGCGTCCTGCTGCTGCAGCCAGGCGAGGAAGCCCTTCTTCGCCGCGGAACGGATGCCGTTGAGATTGAGTGAAATGATGCGTAGCATGCTGGTTCCCGTGCCACCGGACGATAGGGGAGTAGACTGTGGATTTTAGCCGCGATTTCATCCGCTTCGCCTGCGAGAGAACCGCGCTGCGCTTCGGCGAGTTCAAGACCAAGGCCGGGCGCCTTTCGCCCTATTTCTTCAACGCCGGCAGCTTCAACGACGGCGCGTCCCTGGCCAGATTGTGCGACTTCTACGCGCGCGCCATCATCGCCGCGGGCGTCCCCTTCGACACGCTGTTCGGTCCGGCCTACAAGGGCATACCCCTGGTCGCGGCTACCGCCGTGGCCCTGGCGCAACAGGGACGCAACACGCCATTCTGCTTCAACCGCAAGGAAGCCAAGGACCACGGTGAAGGCGGCCAGCTGGTCGGCGCGCCGCTCGCGGGCCGGGTGCTGATCATCGACGATGTCATCTCCGCCGGCACCTCGGTGCGCGAGTCGGTGGACATCATCCGCGCCGCCGGCGCCTTTCCCGCCGGCGTCGTCATCGCCCTCGATCGCATGGAACGGGGCAGCACGGCGCTGTCGGCGGTGCAGGAGGTCGAGCAGAGCTTCGCCATGCCGGTCATCAGCGTCGCCTGCCTCGACGACTTGATCGCCTACCTCGCTGCCAGCCCCGAACTCCAACAGAACCTTGAGGCGGTGCGCCGCTATCGCGCTGAATACGGCGTCAGCCGCTGAGTTTTCTGCGCAGCAGTTCGTTCACCTGCTGCGGATTGGCCTTGCCCTTGGTCGCTTTCATCGCCTGGCCGACCAGGGCGTTGAAGGCTTTTTCCTTGCCGGCACGGAACTCCTCCACTGATTTTGGATTCGCCGCCAGCACCTCGTCGATCAGGGCCTCCAGCGCGCCGGTGTCGGTTATCTGGCGCAGTCCCTTGGCGGCGATGATCGCATCGGCATCCGCGCCCTGGCGCAGCCAGAGCGCGTCGAAGACTTCCTTGGCCATCTTGTTGGAGAGCGTGTTGTCGGCGATGCGCCTGATCACGCCGGCCAAAGCGGGCGCCGACACCGGAGAGTCGGCGATGCTCATGTCCTCCGCGTTGAGGCGCGCCGAGAGTTCGCCCATCAGCCAGTTGGCGCAGGGCTTGGCGTTCTCGCGTCCGGCGGCAGCAACGCAGTCTTCGTAGTAGGCCCCTGTTTCCCGCGAGGCCGTCAGCGCCATCGCGTCGTAGGCGGAAAGACCGTAATCGCGCACCAGACGGCTCTGCATCTGGGTTGGCAATTCCGGCAGCTCCGCCTGCACCTCGGCGATCCAGGCAGGCAGAATCTCCAGCGGCAAGAGGTCGGGGTCGGGAAAATAGCGGTAGTCCTGGGCGTCTTCCTTGCTGCGCATGGCGCGGGTCTCGCCGGTCGCCGGATCGAAGAGCACCGTCGCCTGCTCTATGCGGCCGCCGTCCTCGATGGTTTCGATCTGCCACTTCACTTCGTAATCGATCGCCTGCTGCATGAAGCGGAAGGAATTGAGGTTCTTGATCTCGCGCCTGGTGCCCAGTTTGTCTCCCGGTCGGCGCACCGACACGTTGGCGTCGCAGCGAAAGCTGCCTTCTTGCATGTTGCCATCGCAGATGCCTATCCAGCGTACCAGCGCGTGCAGCGCCTTGGCGTAGGCGATGGCCTCGGCGGCCGAGCGCATGTCGGGCTCGGTGACGATCTCGATGAGCGGCGTGCCGGCGCGGTTGAGATCGATGCCCGACTTGCCGTGAAAGTCTTCGTGCAGCGACTTGCCCGCATCCTCTTCCAGATGCGCGCGGGTGAGCTGCACCTTCTTTTCATAGCTGCCCTCGCCGCGGCCGACGACGATGGACAGGGCGCCGCCGGCGATCACCGGAATTTCGAATTGGCTGATCTGGTAGCCCTTGGGCAGGTCGGGATAGAAGTAGTTCTTGCGCGCGAAGATCGAACGCGGCGCTATCTTGCCGCCGACCGCCAGGCCGAGCTTGATCGCGCATTCGACGGCCGCGCGGTTCAACACCGGCAGCACCCCGGGCAAGGCGATGTCCACGGCGTTGGCCTGGACGTTGGGCGCAGCGCCGAAGGCGGTGCTGCTGCCGGAGAAGATCTTCGACTTGGTCAGCAGCTGGACGTGGGTCTCGATGCCGATGACGATTTCCCATTTACCCATCTCAGAGATTCTCCGGCATGACACGGTGGAAATCTGTCTCGAGTTGGTAGCGATGGGCCAGCCCGAGCATGCGCGCCTCGTCGAAATAGTTGCCTATCAGATGCAGGCCCACCGGCAATTTGGCAGCGGAGCCGAAACCACAGGGAATGGACATCGCGGGCAGGCCCGCGAGGTTTACCGCGATGGTGTAGATATCCGAGAGATACATTTCCACCGGATCCGCGCTCTTGGCGCCGATGGGGAAGGCGACGCCGGGGGCGGTCGGCCCGGCGATGATGTCGCAGTGCTTGAAAGCCTCGGTGAAATCGCCGGCGATCAGGCGGCGTATCTTCTGCGCCTGGAGGTAGTAGGCGTCGTAGTAGCCGTGGGACAGGACGTAGGTGCCGATCAGGATGCGGCGCTTCACCTCGGCGCCGAATCCCTGGCCACGGCTCTTGCAGTACATGTCGGTCAGATCGCCGTATTCGGGCGCACGGTAACCATAGCGCACGCCATCGAAGCGCGAGAGGTTGGAACTGGCTTCGGCCGGGGCGATGACATAGTAGGCGGGCAGCGACAGCCCCGAGTTGGGCAGGCTGATGTCGACGGTCACTGCACCCTGGCGGCGCAGTTCCTTGAGCGCTTCGTCGACCGCAGATCGCACCTCGCCTGCCATGCCCTCGCCGAAGAACTCCTTGGGCAGGCCGATACGCAGTCCGGCAATGGGCTGCTCCAGCAGGCGCAGGTAGTCTTCTGCCGGACGTTCCAGCGAAGTGGAATCGCGCCGGTCGAAGCCGGCCATGGCGTTGAGCAGCAAGGCGCAGTCCTCGGCCGACTTGGCCATCGGCCCGCCCTGGTCGAGGGAGGAGGCGAAGGCGATCATGCCGTAGCGCGAGACCAGGCCGTAGGTCGGTTTGAGGCCGGTGAGCCCGCACAGCGCCGCCGGCTGCCGGATCGAGCCACCAGTATCGGTGCCCGTAGCCGCCGGCGCCAAACGCGCCGCGACGGCGGCGGCGCTGCCACCCGAGGAGCCGCCCGGCACCCGCGCGGTGTCCCAGGGGTTGCGCACCGGACCGAAGTGCGAGGTCTCGTTGCTTGAACCCATGGCGAACTCGTCCATATTGGTCTTGCCCAGGGTCACCACGCCGGCGGCTTTTAAGCACTGCACCACATGAGCGTCGTAGGGACTGACGAAATTGGCAAGCATTTTCGAACCGCAGGTGGTGAGCCAACCCTCGCTGCAGAAGATATCCTTGTGCGCCAGAGGGATGCCGGTAAGCGGCCCGGCGTGTCCGCTCGAACGCAGCTGGTCGGCTGCCTGGGCCTGGAGCAGCGTCTTCTCTGGGGCGACGCTGATGAAGGCGTTGAGCCGCGGGTTGAGATGGGCGATGCGCTCGAGAAACACCTGCGCCAGTTCGACGCTGGAGATATGCTTGGCTGACAGCGCCGCGTCTAGCTGGCGTAGAGACGAGTTGATCATTCGACCACCTTCGGCACCAGGTAGAGGCCGGCCTCGACTTCCGGCGCCAGCGCCTGGAACACCTCGCGCCGGTCCGTCTCCGTCACCTGATCCGAACGCAGCCGCTGCGCCAGCTCCACGGCGTGCGACATGGGCACGATGCCGGTGCTGTCGGTGGCCTGCAATTGCGCGATCAGCGCAAAGATGCCATTCAACTGGTCGCGCGTAGCGGCGGCCTCGGCCGCCGAAAGTTCTATGCGCGCCAGACGCGCCAGGCGCGCTATCTCGTCAAGGTTCAAGGACATGCGGTGCTCGCGGGCAGTATTGTGTAGCCCGATAGGTTATCATATCGCGGTTTGGTTCCCGGCCGGGCTGGCTGGCCTGAGCTGGTGCCAAACTGGGCGAACCCGTGCGCAACAACTGACCGAAAGTTCTCGATGTTCAACTTTCTCCGATCCTATTTCTCCAACGACCTGGCCATCGACCTGGGCACGGCCAACACGCTGATCTACGTGCGCGGCAAAGGCATCGTGCTCAACGAACCTTCGGTGGTGGCAATCCGCACCGAAGGAGGTCCCAACGCCAAGAAGACCATACAGGCGGTCGGCACCTCAGCCAAGCAGATGCTGGGCAAGACGCCGGGCAACATCATCGCCATACGGCCGATGAAGGACGGGGTCATCGCCGACTTCACCGTCACGGAACAAATGCTCAAGCAGTTCATCAAGCGGGTGCACGACTCGCGATTGCTGCAACCCTCGCCGCGCATCATCATCTGCGTGCCCTGCGGTTCGACCCAGGTCGAGCGCCGCGCCATCCGCGAATCGGCCCTGGGCGCCGGCGCCAGTCAGGTCTATCTGATCGAGGAACCCATGGCGGCGGCGATCGGCGCCGGGATGCCGGTGTCGGATGCCACCGGTTCCATGGTGGTGGACATCGGCGGCGGCACGACCGAGGTGGGTGTCATCTCCCTGGGCGGCATGGTCTATTCCGGCTCGGTGCGCGTCGGCGGCGACAAGTTCGACGAGGCGATCATCAACTACATCCGCCGCAACTACGGCATGCTGATCGGCGAGACCACGGCCGAATCGATCAAGAAGGAGATCGGCTCGGCCTTCCCCGGCTCCGAGGTCAAGGAGATGGAGGTCAAGGGTCGCAACCTGGCCGAGGGCATACCGCGCAGCTTCACCATCTCCTCCAACGAAATCCTCGAGGCCCTGACCGATCCACTCAACCAGATCGTCAGCGCCGTCAAGTCCGCCCTCGAGCAGACCCCGCCGGAACTGGGCGCCGACATCGCCGAGAAGGGCATGGTGCTGACCGGCGGCGGCGCGCTGCTGCGCGATATCGACCGGCTGCTGATGGAAGAAACCGGCCTGCCGGTGATCGTCGCCGAAGACCCGCTCACCTGCGTCGTGCGCGGCTCGGGACTGGCGCTGGAAAAGATGGACAAATTGGGCAGTATCTTCGCGAACGAATAGGCTGGGCGCTGGGTATAAGGGGAGCAGAGTCCTTCCTCACGCTTAGCCTATGATGTCCGTAGTCGGTCAACTGCCGCCGCCCTTTTTCAAGCGCGGCCCGGCACCTCTGGCGCGCCTGGCCTTCTTCCTGGCCTCGTCGCTGCTGCTGCTGGTGCTCGACCTGCGTTATCACACGCTCGATTGGTCGCGCCAGGTGGTGGCCACCGCCGCCTATCCGCTGCAACGTCTGGCCTACCTGCCGGTCGAAGGATTCGAGGGCGTATCGGAGTACTTCTTGAGCCTGGCCAACCTGCAGCGGGAAAATTACACCCTGCGCCGGCAACAACTGGACGCCGCCAAGCTGTTGCTGCGTCAGGAACACCTCGAACTGGAAAACCAGCGCCTGCGCGCCCTGCTCGACATGAAGCAGCGCCAGTCGGCGACCGCCCAGGTCGCCGAAATCCTCTACTCGGCGCGCGACCCCTTCGCCCGCCGCGTCATCGTGGACAAGGGCGCGCAACAGGGCATCGGCGCCGGACAGGTGGTGGTCGACGAGCTCGGCATCATCGGCCAGGTGACGCGCGCCTTCCCGCTGCTCTCCGAGGTAACGCTGATCACCGACAAGGACCAGGCGGTGCCGGTGCAAATCGTCAGAAACGGCCTGCGTTCGGTCATCTTTGGCGCCAGCGCCGGCGGCCTGGAGTTGCGTTTCCTGGCCGCCAACGCCGACGTCCAGGTCGGCGATGAACTGGTCACCTCGGGACTGGATGGCGTCTATCTGCCCGGCTTGCCGGTGGCCAAGGTGGTGCATGTCGATCGCGACGCGATCTACGCCTTCGCCCGCATCTTCTGCCAGCCGGTCGCCGGCGTCGAGCGTCACGGACAGGTGCTGGTCCTCGGGCGGCGCGAAGAGCGGCTGCCCGCGCCGCCCGAACCCGAGGAAAAGGACAAGCCGGGCAAGGGCAAGAGAGTGAAGAAATAATGCAACCTACCCATTCCTCGAATCGCATCCTGCTGCCGGTAAAGGGCTGGTTCATCTTTCTCACCCTGATCGTCGCCCTTTTCCTCGACATGATCCCGGTCGGGCGAGCCCCCATCCTGCCCGATTTCGTGGCGCTGATCCTGGCTTTCTGGTCGGTGCGCGAACCGCTGCGGGTGGGCATGAGCGTGGCCTTTCTGCTCGGGATCGCCATGGATGTCTCGGCCGGCAGCGTCATGGGCCAGCATTCGCTCGCCTATGTGCTGCTCAGCTACGCGGCCGGCGGCCTGTCCAAGCGCATCCTGTGGTTTCCGCTGGGACAGCAGGCGCTGCACATCCTGCCCCTGCTCCTGGGCACCCAGCTGGTCATGTTCGTCGCGCGCATGATGGGCGGTGGCGAATTTCCCGGCGTCCTCTACTTCGCGTCCAGCGTCACCTCCACCCTGCTCTGGTATCCGCTCACCTACCTGCTGCTCCTGCCCCAGTACCGGCCGCTGGAAAAAGACGAAAATCGTCCGATATAGATGGAGTTCAGGAACCCCGAACAAGAGCTGCAATTCTTCCACCGGCGTCTGACCAGCGCTGGCAGCTTCGTGCTGATCACTTTCGCCCTGCTCTTCGCCCGCTTCGTCTGGCTGCAGGTGATCCAGCACGATTACTACCAGACTCGCGCCGAGGACAATCGCATTTCCCTGGTACCCATACTGCCCAATCGCGGCCTCATCATCGACCGCAACGGCACGGTGCTGGCGCACAACTATTCCGCCTACACCCTGGAAATCACCCCGCAAAAGGTAGTCGATCTGGAGAAGACCATAGACGGTCTCGAACAGATCATGGATATCCAGGCCAAGGATAGAAAGCGCTTCCGCAAGCTGCTCGAAGAGTCGCGCAATTTCGAGTCGCTGCCCATCCGCACCCGCCTGTCCGATGAGGAGGTGGCCAAGTTCATTGCCCATCGCTACCGCTTCCCTGGCGTCGAGATCAAGGCGCGGCTGTTCCGCCAGTACCCGTTCAACGAATCGGCTTCGCACCTGCTCGGCTACATCGGCCGCATCACCGACCGGGACATCGAAGCGATAGAGAACAAGAACCTCGAAGACAACTACCGCGGCACCGAGCATTTCGGCAAGTCCGGGCTGGAGCAGAAATACGAGTTCGAACTCCACGGCCAGACCGGCTTCGAACAGGTGGAGGTGGATTCCAGTGGCCGCGCCGTGCGCGTGCTGTCGCGGATTCCTCCGGTGGCCGGCAACAGCCTGACGCTGACGGTAGACGCCAATTTGCAGGAAGTGGCGGAGCAGGCCTTCGGCAACCGGCGCGGCGCCCTGGTCGCCATCGAGCCTTCCACCGGCGGCATCCTCGCGCTGGTATCGATGCCCGGCTTCGATCCCAATCTTTTCGTGGATGGCATCGACAGCCAGAACTGGGACGCGCTCAACAACTCGCCGGACAAGCCCATGCTCAATCGCGCCCTGAACGGCACCTACCCGCCCGGCTCCACCTTCAAGCCCTACATGGCACTGGCCGCTCTGGAAATCGGCAAGCGCACCCCGGGCCAGACGATCTACGACCCCGGCTACTTCAATTTCGGCGGCCACATCTTCCACGACGACAAGAAGGGCGGCCACGGCACGGTCAACATGTACAAGTCGATCGTGGCTTCCTGCGACACCTATTACTACATGCTGGCCAACGACCTGGGCATAGACAATATCGCCGGGTTCATGCGCCAGTTCGGCTTCGGCGCGCGCACCGGTATCGACATCGAGGGCGAATCGGAAGGCGTGCTGCCTTCCCAGGAGTGGAAGCGGAAGCACTTCAAGCGCCCCGATCAGCAGCGCTGGTACGCGGGCGAGACCATTTCGATCGGCATCGGCCAGGGCTATAACTCCTACACGCCGATCCAGCTCGCCCAGGCAGTGGCGACCCTGGCCAACGACGGCGTCATGTTCCGCCCGCACATCGTCAAGTTCGTCGCCGACACCAAGACGGGCAAGTCCATCCCGGTCGAGCCCAAGCCACTGCGCACGCTCAAGCTCAAACCCGAGTACATCGAGATCATCAAACAGGCGATGGTCGGGGTAAACAAGGAAGGCACCGGGTCGCGGGCTTTCGCCGGCGCCGAATACGTCTCCGGCGGCAAGACGGGCACGGCTCAGGTCTACAGTCTGAAGGGCGAGAAGTACAACGAGGACCACACCAAGGAGCACCTGCGCGACCACGCGCTGTTCATCGCCTATGCACCCGCCGATCAGCCGAAGATCGCGCTGGCCGTGCTGGTCGAAAACGGCGGCTTCGGTGCCCAGGCGGCGGCGCCGATCGCCCGCCAGGTGCTTGACTACTACCTCCTCGGCAAACGCCCGAAGAGCGCCGCCCCGGCCGACGAAGAAGAACCGGAGGATGATTGATGCGATCGCCGCAGGACCGCTCCAAGGCGGAAGCAGCGTACGACACGGAGTGCCGAAGGCACGAACCACCGTCACCCCTTTCCCCGGGAAAGGGGTCGGGGGATAGGCCGTCATGATTCATCCGCGGCACATTTACCAGCGCATGGTGGCCCCGATAGACACGCCGCTGATGACCCTCTCCTCGCTGCTCCTGCTCTACGCCCTGATCGTCCTCGCCTCGGCCTCGCCGGAGCGTTTGGGCGCGCAGGTGCTCAACATGCTCGTCGCCCTCGTCATCATGCGCTTGGCGGCGCAGCTGCCGCCGCAGAAGCTGATGCACTTTGCGCCGCCGATCTTCATCATCGGCCTCGCCCTGCTAGTCGCCGTCGCCCTCTTCGGTGACGTCACCAAGGGCGCGCGGCGCTGGCTCAACCTGGGCTTCATGCGCATCCAGCCATCGGAAATCATGAAGATCGCCATGCCGCTGATGCTCGCCTGGTATTTCCAGAACCACGAAAACTATCTGCGCTGGCGCGAATACCTGGCGGCGACCATCATACTTCTAGTCCCCGTCGCCCTGATCGCTCGCCAGCCAGACCTCGGCACCGCAGTCCTGGTGTTTGCCGCCGGCTGCTACGTGATATTCCTGGCCGGACTCTCCTGGAAGGTCATCGTCACCCTGGCAGTGGCGGCCGCCGCCGCTGCGCCACTCGCCTGGTCGATGCTGCGCGACTATCAGCGGGCGCGCATTCTCACCCTGCTCGATCCCGAGTCGGACCCGCTGGGCAAGGGCTTTCACATCATCCAGTCGACCATCGCCATCGGCTCCGGCGGCATCCTCGGCAAGGGCTGGGGCCAGGGCACGCAAGCGCAACTGGAGTTCATTCCCGAGCGCCACACCGACTTCATATTCGCCGTGCTGGCCGAGGAGTTGGGCTTGATCGGCATCACCGTACTACTGGTCCTCTACGCCCTGCTCATCGGCCGCGGCCTGATGATCGCCGCCCAGGCGCCTACCCTGTTCTCGCGTTTGCTCGCCGGCGCCATCACCCTCATCTTCTTCACCTACGGACTGGTCAACATGGGCATGGTGAGCGGCCTGCTGCCCGTGGTCGGGGTGCCACTGCCCTTCATCAGCTATGGTGGCACCTCTCTGGTCACCCTGTTCCTGGGCATAGGCATCCTGATGAGCATCCACAAGCACCGCATGCTGGTTCAGAAATGATGCGATGGCTGCCGCTCCTGTTGCTCCTTCTCACCGCCTGCGGCAGCGCGCCGCGGCGAGCGGCGCCGGAGCGGCCGGAGACGCCGGCGCCGGCCGCAAGCGCTGTCCCCGCGCCGCGAAGCAACGCACCGGCCGGCGGTGGCTACTACAAGGACGACGGTCCAGGCGAGCATCCGCCCGATGTCACTGCCATACCCGACGCCGAGCCACGCCCCGAAGCCCTGAACCGCTTCGCCAACAAGCCCTACTCGGTGCTCGGCCGCGACTACGTCCCCATGACCCGGCTCGGCCCTTACCGGGCGCGGGGCATAGCCAGCTGGTACGGGCGCCGCTACCACGGGCAGCGCACCTCGACCGGCGAGATCTACGACATGTACGGCATGAGCGCCGCCCACCCCACCCTGCCCATACCCAGCTACGCCCGCGTCAGCAATCCCGCCAACGGCAGGTCGGTGGTGGTGAGGGTCAACGACCGCGGGCCGTTTCACGCCGATCGCCTGATCGATCTCTCTTACACCGCCGCCGCCAAGCTCGGAATCATCGGCGGCGGCAGCGCTCTGGTCGAGGTCGAGAGCCTGTTGCCGGGCAGCGCGACGCCCGCCGCGCCGGCTCCCGACCCCATCGCCCAGATCGCGCGGGCCAGTGCGAGCGAGCAAACGGTGCACCTGCAGGAGAGCGGTGACGCGCGCGGAATCTATCTGCAGCTCGGCGCCTTTGGCAATCGCGACAACGCGGAAAATCTCAAGGCCAGGCTAGCGCTCGAACTCGACGATCTGGCCGACCACCTGGTCGTCACCGGGAGCCGCGGCGTCTTCCGTGTCAGCCTCGGCCCCTGGGCCGATCAGGCTGAAGCGCGGCGTGTCGGCGAGCGCCTGCGCCAGACCTTCGAACTCAATTCGCTACTGGTCGAACGCTAGGGCCCCGCTGCTATAATTTGCGCCAGCGGTCTTACAGGCCCGCATCACTGACCATATCACATGCGTCGTCTCCTGCTCCTCGCCCTGTTGGTCTCATCTATCGCCTGGGCGCAGACAGTTCCCCAGCCACCGAGCATAGCGGCGCGCGCCTGGCTGTTGCTCGACTATGGTTCGAACTTGGATCTGGCCGGGTTCAACGCAGACCTGCGTGTCGAGCCGGCGTCGCTGACCAAACTGATGACCGCCTACCTCGCCTTTGCCGCCTTGAAACAGGGGCGGATCCAGGCCAAGCAGATCGTGCCGGTCTCGGAGCGGGCCTGGAAGGCACCCGGCTCGCGCATGTTCATCGAACCGCGGCAGTCGGTGACAGTCGATGAGTTGCTGCGCGGCATGATCGTGCAATCCGGCAACGATGCATGCATCGCCCTGGCCGAGATCATCGCCGGTTCAGAGGAGGCCTTCGCGCAGATGATGAACGGCGAAGCGCAGCGCCTGGGTCTGATCAACACCCACTTCAGCAACGCCACCGGTCTGCCCGACGCGCAGCACTATTCGACCGCCAACGACCTGGGACGCCTCGCCCTGGCGCTGATCCGCGACTTCCCCGAGTACTACACCCTCTATTCGCTCAAGGAGTTTCGCTACAACGGCATCACCCAACCCAACCGCAATCGCCTGCTCTGGCTCGATGCCAGCGTCGATGGCGTCAAGACCGGGCACACCGAGGCGGCCGGGTTCTGCCTGATCGCCTCTGCCAAGCGCGGGCCGCGGCGACTGCTCACGGTGGTGATCGGCGCCGATTCGGACAGCACGCGCGCTCAGGAGTCGCAGAAGCTGCTCAATTTCGGCTTCCAGTACTACGATGCAGTCAAACTCTACGACGCGCGCCAGCATATTGCCGAGTTGCGCGTCTTCAAAGGCGCGGCAAACGCCGTGGGCGCCGGCTTCGAAAATGATCTGCTGGTCTCGGTGCCGCGCGGCCGGTCGGCCGAGCTCAAAGTGCAGTTGATACCACTACAGCGACTCGTGGCGCCGCTGCCCGCTGGCAGCCGCGTCGCGACGCTGAAGCTCAGCCTGGGCGAGAAGCCGTACGGCGAGTTCGCCGTGGTATCCCTCGATCCAGTCGCCGCTGCGGGCGTCCTGGGCCGCGCCTGGGATTCGCTCCTCCTGATGTTCAACTGATGATCTACCTGAACGGCGAATTCCTGCCGCTGGCCGAGGCCAAGGTTTCGGTGATGGATCGCGGCTTTCTTTTCGGCGACGGGGTATACGAGGTCATCCCGGTCTATTCGCGGCGGCCGTTCCGCCTGGCGCAGCATCTGCGGCGCCTGGGCAATACGCTGGCCGGCGTGCGCCTGCCCAATCCGCACAGCGACGCCGAGTGGACCGACCTCATCGATCGCATCATCATCCAGGCGGAGAGCGCCGACCAGCAGGTCTACCTGCAGGTGACGCGCGGCGTTGACAGCCGGCGCAGCCACGCTTTTCCACGCCAGGTCAGGCCGACCGTGATGATCATGAGCGAGCCGCTGGCGCCGCCGGAAAGCGCAGAGTGCGAACAAGGTGTGGCTGCCGTCAGCGCCGTGGACAATCGCTGGTTGCGCTGCGATCTCAAGGTGGTGTCACTGCTGGCCAACTGCCTGCTGCGCCAACTAGCGGTCGATGCCGGCTGCGTCGAGACCCTGCTGCTGCGCGACGGTTTTCTCAGCGAGGGGTCGGCCTCGAACATATTCCTGGTAAAGAACGGCGTCCTGCTGGCACCGCAGCAGAACCACCTGATGCTACCCGGCGTGACCTACGACGTGGTTCTGGAACTGGCCGCCGCCCATGGCCTCAAATATCAGGTGCGCGATATTCTCGAGGCCGAGGTGCGCAACGCCGACGAATTGTGGATGACTTCGTCTACCCGAGAGGTACTGGCTATCGTCGCCCTCGACGGGCGACCGGTCGGCGACGGCCGGCCGGGTCCACTGTATCGAAGCATGTTCGGCTGGTACCAGGCCTTCAAGCGCGAGGTGATGCACGGTGGGCGAAACACCTGAAACGGACAGGAGCAGTGAAGAGTCTTCACTGCTGGAGTTTCCCTGCGATTTCCCGATCAAGATCATCGGCAAGCGGCAGGACGACTACGCCCAGGCGGTGCTCGCCGTGGTAATGGCCCACGCCCCCGACTACGACCCCGCCACGCTGGAGATGCGTCCCTCGGCCAAGGGGACCTACCTCAGCCTGACCTGCACCGTGCGCGCGACTTCGCGCGAGCAGCTCGATGCACTCTACCGCGCGCTCTCCAGCCACCCCTTGGTCAAGATGGTGTTGTGATGCGAACCGTGGGGCAGGACTTCGCCGTCCGAGCTTTGGGACGGGTAGAGTTCCAGGAGACCTGGCAGGCGATGCAGGATTTCAACGCTGCGCGCCACGCCGAGACGCAGGACGAAATCTGGCTGCTCGAACACCCCCCGGTGTTCACCCTCGGCCTCGCCGGCAAACCCGAACACCTGCTGCGCGACATCGGCATCCCGGTGCTGAACACCGATCGCGGCGGCCAGATCACCTATCACGGGCCCGGACAACTGGTCGCCTACCTGTTGCTCGACCTCAACCGGCGCCGCCTGAGCGTACGCGGACTGGTGCGGCGCCTGGAGTCGGCGGCGATCGGCCTGCTCGGCGAATACGGCATCACCGCGCAACGTCTGGAAGGCGCCCCCGGGGTCTACGTGGCCGGCGCCAAGATCGCCGCGCTCGGCTTGCGCATCAGGCGCGGCTGCAGCTCGCACGGCCTGGCGCTGAATGTCGACATGGACCTCTCCCCCTACGCGGCCATCAACCCCTGCGGCTACCCCGGCATGACGGTGACCCAGCTGCGCGATCTGGCGCCCGAATCGGATCTCACCGGCGTTTCCGCCCGACTCCTGGCACAATTGCGCACCCACCTGGGCGACGACCATGAATGAACCGACAAACAGGCAGAGAGGCGAAGCCAAGACGGCGCGCATACCGATCAAGATCGTGCCGGCGGCGCGGCTGGCGAAACCTTCCTGGATAAGGGTGAAAGCCGCCTCGGACGCGACGCGTTTCAACGAGGTGAAGAGCATACTGCGGCAACAGAAGCTGCACACCGTCTGCGAGGAAGCGTCTTGCCCCAACATCGGCGAATGCTTCGGTAAGGGTACCGCGACCTTCATGATCTTGGGCGACCTGTGCACCCGACGTTGCCCCTTCTGCGACGTCGGCCACGGCCGGCCGCTGCCCCCGGACAGCGCCGAGCCCGAGCTGCTGGCGCAGACCGTCGCCGCCCTCAAGCTCAAGTACGTGGTGATCACCAGCGTAGACCGCGACGACTTGCGCGACGGCGGCGCCGCGCAATTCGCCGCTTGCATAGATAAAGTGCGCGCGCTGTCGCCCGCGACCGAGATCGAGATCCTGGTGCCCGACTTCCGCGGCCGCCTCGAGGTCGCCCTGGACGTCCTGAGCGCCAGGCCACCCGACGTGCTGAACCACAATCTCGAGACCGTGCCCCGCCTCTACAAGGCGGTGCGGCCGGGTGCCGACTACGCGAACTCGCTGGAACTGCTGGGCCGCTTCAAGCAGCGCAATTCAGGCATCCCCACCAAGTCCGGGCTGATGCTCGGCGTCGGCGAGAGCGACGAAGAGATCATCGAGGTGATGCGCGATCTGCGCGCCCAGGGCGTGAGTATGTTGACCATCGGCCAGTACCTGGCGCCCTCGGCACACCATTTGCCGGTGCTGCGCTACGTCCCGCCCGAGACCTTCGAGCGCTTTTCCCGGGAAGCCGCGGCGATGGGCTATGCGCACGCCGCCTGTGGTCCCATGGTCCGATCGTCTTATCACGCCGATCAGCAGGCGCAGGCGGCGGGATTATGAATGCCAAGCTGAGGTACTATTACGCGCTTTGAGCGCGCCGCTCGATCGGCCCGCACAACATAAACGGAGGAGATCCATGTTTTTCGCAAGGCACAAGGCCAGGTTAAAGGACCTGGAGCTGGAGCTCGCGCGCGCGAGCCGAAGAGTAAAAGAGTTGGAAGATGAGCTGACTGCGGTGCGCGGCGACACGGCGGCCCAGAACGCCAAGGTCGGCGAACTGCAATCGGAAGCCGACAAGTGCAGCGGCATCTACCGCAACCTGAAGTCCTTCGGAGAATCGTTTCTCGAAATCCAGCGCTCTCTGGTGACGATCGCCAACACCATGAAGGAGGAGAAGAAGAACGCGATCGAAGCCTCAAAGGTGTCCCGCTCCAACCAGGGCGCCATCGAGACCATCTCCGGCAACATGAAATCGATGTCGGACGACACCCAGGCCATGTCGGGCAAGGTGGATGTGCTCTCCGAGCGGGCCAGCCAGATCGGCGGCATCGTGCAACTCATCAAGGAGATTGCCGACCAGACCAACCTGTTGGCGCTCAACGCCGCGATCGAAGCGGCACGGGCCGGTGAACAGGGGCGCGGCTTTGCGGTAGTGGCGGACGAAGTGCGCAAACTGGCCGAACGAACCACCAAGGCCACCAGCGAAATATCCGGTTTGGTGTCGCACATCCAGGAAGAGACCCGGGTGACCAAGGAGCAGATGGAGCGCTGGACGCACAAGACGCAGAGCTTCAGCGACGACGGGCAGCAGGCGACCGTGGGCACGAAGCAACTGTTTGACATCTCGCGCGCCATGGAAGGGGTGATCGCCGCATCGGCGCTACGCAGCTTCGTGGAGGTAGCGAAGGTCGATCACCTGGTGTACAAGTTTGAAATCTACAAGGTGTTCATGCGCGTCTCCGACAAGGCGGTGGGCGATTTCGCCGACCATCACCACTGCCGACTCGGCAAGTGGTATTACGAGGGCGAGGGCCGCGAATGCTACTCCGCCCTCGCCGGCTACCGGGAGATGGAGGAACCGCATCAACGCTTTCATAACAGCGGACTGGCCGCGGTAAGGCATTTCGAAAGCGCCGACTATGCCAGCGGCTTCACGGCGATCGAGTCCATGGAAGCGGCGAGCATGGAAGTCCTGGCGAACCTGGATCGCATTGCCACCAGCGGCGAGGCGGACCGGGCTGCGCTGTGCCACAGCGACTGAGGGTCCCACATCGCCAGGTGAGCCAGTCTGCAGATTTCGGGCACAGCGTAGACCGATGCTGAGCAAGCTCAACCCGGCGCAACGCGAGGCCGTGCAATATCTCGATGGTCCCCTGCTGGTGCTCGCCGGCGCCGGTTCGGGCAAGACGCGGGTGATCACCCACAAGATCGCCTATCTGGTGGAGAGCTGTGGCATCGCCGCGGCGCGGATCGCCGCCATCACTTTCACCAACAAGGCGGCACGCGAGATGCGCGAGCGCCTAGGCAAGCTGCTGCCCGAGGGCAGGTTGGCAGGGCTCACCGCCAGCACTTTCCACGCGCTGGGCGCGCGCATCCTGCGCCAGGAGGCAAAGTCGTGCCGGCTCAAGGCCAACTTTTCCATCCTCGACGGCTCGGACAGCGCCGCCATCATCGCCGGGCTTGCCGGCAGCATCGACAAGGCGCAGCTGCGCTCGCTGGCCGGCCGCATCTCCAATTGGAAGAACGATCTCGTCGACCCGGAGCAGGCCGCCGACCAGGCCGAGGACGCACTGGAGCTCGCTGCGGCGCGGGCCTACGGCGACTACGAGAAGACGCTGCGCGCCTACCAGGCGGTGGACTTCGATGACCTGATCGCAATCCCGGCCCGGCTCTTCCAGAGCGACGCCGAAGCGCTGGCACGCTGGCAGGGGCGCCTGCACTACCTGCTGGTCGACGAATACCAGGACACCAACCATTGCCAGTATCAACTGCTCAAGCTGCTCACCGGCAGCCGCGCTGCGCTCACCGCGGTCGGCGACGACGACCAGGCGATCTACGCCTGGCGCGGCGCCAGCGTCGAGAACCTCAATCTGCTCGCCAGCCAGTATCCGCAGCTCAAAGTGATCAAGCTGGAGCAGAACTACCGTTCGACGACGAACATACTCAAGGCCGCCAACGCTCTCATCGCCCACAACCCCAAGCTGTTCGAGAAGCGCCTGTGGTCGGAGCATGGCCACGGCGATAGCGTCAGCGCCGCCGTTTGCCGCGATGCCGAGCACGAGGCGGAGCTGGTCGTGATGCGGCTGATGGCGCACCGCTTCGACCACCGCGGCGCCTACCGCGACTATGCCATCCTCTACCGCGGCAACCACCAGGCGCGCGCCTTCGAGCAGCAGTTGCGCAACCACAAGATCCCCTACCTGCTCTCGGGCGGCCAGTCGTATTTCGACCGCGCCGAGATCAAGGACATCACCTCCTACCTGCGCCTGATCGCCAATGGCGACGACGACCCGGCCTTCATCCGCGCCATCACAACGCCACGTAGGGGTGTAGGCAGCACGACGCTGGAAAGCCTCGGCCGCTACGCCGGCAGCCGGGAGATCAGCCTCTTCGAGGCGGCATTCGAAGCCGGCGCCGACAGCCACGTACCAGCGAAGCAGCTCGCTGGCGTGCGCGAATTCGGCGAATTCATCAATCGCCTGGCGTGGCGCGCAGCGCGCGAGCCTGCCGGACGCCTGCTCGAGGACCTGGTTGCCGCCATAGGCTATGAAGAGTACCTGTTCGAGACCTGCGAAGCGCGCGAGGCGGAGACGCGCTGGGCCAACGTGCGCGACCTCATAGACTGGCTGACACGCAAGGGAGAGGACGAGGGCAAGAACCTCCTCGAACTGACGCAGACCATCGCCCTGATCACCCTGCTCGAGCGGCAGGACGAGGACATCGACGCCGTGCAGCTGGCGACGCTGCACGCCGCCAAGGGGCTGGAGTTCAGACACGTATTCCTGGTCGGCGTCGAGGAAAACATCCTGCCGCACCGCGCCTCGGTCGACGCCGGCAACATCGACGAAGAGCGGCGCCTGATGTACGTCGGCATCACCCGGGCGCGCTTCAGCCTGCACCTGTCCTGGTGCCTGCGCCGGCAGCAGGGCAAGGAGTGGAGGAACTGTGAAGTATCGCGCTTCGTCGCCGAGATGGGCGGCGAGCTGAAGATCAGCGGCGGCAAGGACGTCACGTCGCAGGACAAGAGCGCCGGGCGCGCCAAGCTGGCGCAATTCAAGGCGCTGCTCGGGGGCACCGCGGCAGGCAACTGAGCAAAAGGCGGCTCAGGCGCCGCTTCGCGCCTATTTCTTGATCTTCGGTTCCTTGAATTTGGCGCCAGACTTGTTGGCCATGAAAATGATGGCGCGCGCCAGTTCGTTGTCGGTCACGTCGGCGCCGCCTCTCGGCGGCATGGCGTTCTTGCCCGCCGTCGACGACTTCAGCAGGCCGTCCAGACCCTGTCCCAGGCGCGGCCCCCAGGCTGCCTTGTCACCGGGTTTCGGGGCACCGGCAGCACCGCTCTCGTGGCAGGCAGAGCATGCCGCCTTGTAGATTTCCTCGCCGCTCTTGGCTCCCTCCGGCCCGCTGCCTTTGGCAGCGGCCATCTCCAGCTTGGCCACCGGCGCGATGCGAGTGGCCAGAGCTTCGTCGTCACTCTTCGGCTTACTACCCATAGCCAGCACCACCGAGGTGCTGCACAAGAGAGTGATGAGGGCTACGAGATCGAGGCGAGACATGGATGTTCTCCTGGTGCACATGACAGAAACCAAATTATATCGGTTTGCGTCGTGACCGGCAGCACATGGACGCCACTGCCCAAAACCGCTATGCTAGCGGCCCTCGCGCTCGTAGCTCAATGGATAGAGTACTGGCCTCCGAAGCCAGGGGTTGTGGGTTCGATCCCCGCCGAGCGCGCCATATTATTGTTTTAAAAATAACTAATTGTTCATGTTATGCCATCGCCAAGCGACCAAGGATGATCGGGGCGGTTGGAGCAGTTGTCAT
>Ga0172380_10004107_pt1 | contig 19102 bp, 17 predicted proteins | sample Leawe162metaG_FD_119747 | JGI IMG/M metagenome (GOLD analysis project Ga0172380, IMG submission 119747) | Leachate microbial communities from a municipal landfill in Southern Ontario, Canada - Leachate well 162 metaG | ecosystem: Engineered > Solid waste > Landfill > Unclassified | place... | reverse complement strand
GCCATTAACAGGCGCTACCCATTTTCCGCCAATGAAATTATCATATTTGGCTTTGTAAGGGATGGTTACCCCAAAACCTTTTAATAAATCTAAACTCATGCTGACTCCTTTGGTTTTCTGTTGAAATTACTGTTATTAATTAACGTACTGAACTTACTTTGATTTAAGCTGTTGTAGTATTGCTGGGTTTTCTAGGGTGGATATATCCGTGGTTATATCATCACCTTTTGCCAGTGAGCGTAATAATCGGCGCATAATCTTTCCTGAGCGAGTTTTAGGTAGATTGTCACCAAAGTGAATTTCATCTGGTTTGGCAATAGGACCAATTTCTTTGCCGACCCAGTCGCGTAATTGTGCAACGATAATCTTGGCCTCATCACCTTCAGGTCTTTCAGCTTTTAGCACTACATAAGCTACTATGGCTTCGCCCTTGATTTCGTGTGGCCTGCCTACTACAGCGGCTTCTGCTACTAGAGGGTTAGCAACAAGTGCTGATTCAATTTCCATTGTTCCCATACGATGACCTGAAACATTTAATACGTCATCAATACGACCCGTGATGGTGAAGTAGCCTGTTTTCTTATCTCTAATGGCACCATCACCAGCTAAATAAAGATTTCCGCCTAAATCTGTAGGGAAGTAAGATTGTTGATAGCGCTCTGGGTCATTCCAGATGTTGCGTATCATTGATGGCCAAGGTTTTTTAATGACAAGGATGCCGCCAGTTCCCCACTCCACTTCATGACCATTTTCATCTACAACTGTAATTTGCATGCCAGGAAAAGGTAGCGTACAGGAGCCGGGTACGAGTGGTGTAACGCCAGGTAATGGTGTAATGGCATGCCCACCAGTCTCAGTTTGCCAAAAAGTGTCTACTATTGGGCAGCGGCCGCCGCCTACTTCATTGTAGAACCACATCCAAGCTTCTGGGTTGATAGGCTCGCCCACTGAACCCAGTAGACGCAGTGACGATAAATTATGTTGACTTGGCATGTTGCCACCAAGTTTGATGAGTGAGCGTATTGCAGTTGGTGCCGTGTAAAAAATACTGACCTTATGTTTTTCTATTACTTTCCAGTAGCGGGATGCGTCAGGATAAGTAGGGATGCCCTCAAATATGACTTGTGTCACACCCATTGCCAATGGGCCATACGCGACATAGCTATGGCCTGTAATCCAGCCTACATCTGCAGTACACCAAAAAATATCATGATCTTTAATATCAAAAGTCCAGCGCATGGTGTTCATGGCGTGGAGTAAATAACCCCCAGATGAGTGCTGAACGCCTTTAGGTTTTCCTGTTGAGCCTGAGGTGTAAAGTAAAAAGAGTGGATGCTCTGAATTTACCCACACAGGATCGCAAGTATCAGCTTGATTTGCAATGAGGTCACTCCACCAAATCTCGCGAGTGTCATCCCAACTGACTTCTCCGCCAGTGCGTTTAAAAACAACCACTTTTTCTACACTGGCGCATTGACTATCTAACAGTGCTTCGTCTACCGCAGGTTTAAGTGGCAGTTGCTTACCGCCACGGAACTGGCCATCGCTTGTGATGACAATGCGCGCTTGTGCATCGTGAATGCGTTCTACAAGGCTTTTTGCAGAGAAGCCACCAAATACTACTGAGTGAATTAAACCAAGTCGAGCGCAAGCTTGCATGGCGATGATTGCTTCTACACCCATAGGCATGTAGATAATCACACGGTCGCCAGTATTGAGACCTAGAGTTTTGAGTCCATTTGCAAACATGCATACTTGATGATAAAGCTCGCGATAGCTTACAACCCTTGAGCTGCCATCATCTGCTTCAAATAATATGGCAGTTTTATCACCATTTTTATCTAGGTGTCGATCAAGGCAATTGTAAGAAACGTTGAGTTCACCATCAGAAAACCAGCGATAAAAAGGAGCCTTAGTTTCATCAAGGATATGATTAAATGGTTTGTGCCAAGTGAGTAACTCGCGCGCAAGTTTTGCCCAAAACCCCTCATAGTCATTTTCAGCTTCTGCGCAAAGTGCATTGTATGCAACCATGCCTTGTACCGTGGCTTGGCTCACGGTATTTTCGCTTGGATGAAAAATGCGGGTTTCTTTATGATCGTTAGTCATAACGTTTCCTTAAAAATTACCAGATACAGTTAAAGCACCGCGTGACCTTTTTGTATTTAACGTAAGTAATACAAAATCTGGTGCTTTTGGACATTAATGTATCTAAACAATTGTTTGATAAGTAAGTTGAAACTATTGTTAGCAAACTTATCATTGCGGGTTTAACAAAATGAAAGCATGTCTACAAACTTGTTTACTGGCATTGCTTCCAGTGTTTTTTGGTCTAAACACAAAGTGAGAATGTCGGTTTGTGTTTTTGCATCAAATCGTCTTGCTAGATTGATTTTGAATTTTTTGACTAATTCAGGAATACCCTCACTACGACGTCTTCTATGGCCAATAGGATACTCAACGGCGATGTTCTCTGAACTGCTACCATCTTTAAAGAATACCTGTACGGCATTGGCAATAGAGCGTTTCTCAGGGTCGAGATAATCACGGGTATATTCTGCTTTTTCTACGCAAGTCATTTTGCTACGAATGGCGTCAATGCGAAGGTCTGAAGCCGCTTCATTTTCATAATCTTGTGCAGTGAGATTGCCTTTCAATAGACCGATAGCCGTCATATATTGAATACAGTGGTCGCGGTCCGCTGGGTTGTCGAGTGGTCCTGTTTTGTCGATGATGCGAATCGCTGACTCATGGGTAGTGATGACAATTTTATCGATGGCATCAATTTGTTCAATGGTTTGTAACCGGCTGCCAACTTGTTTGTTTAATTGTAACGCGCACTCTACTGCTGTTTGTGCGTGGAATTCTGCAGGGAAGGAGATTTTAAAGAGTACTTGTTCCATGACATATGAACCGTAGTTGCGTTGGAATTTAAAAGCATTGCCTTTAAATAGCACATCATAAAACCCCCATGTTTTGGCAGTTAGTGCAGAAGGGTAGCCCATCTCACCCAGCATTGTCATCCAAGCGAGACGCACCGCTCTTGAAGTTGCATCACCAGCGGCCCATGATTTACGTGAGCCAGTATTAGGGCTGTGGCGATATGTACGTAGACTTTGACCATCAACAAATGCGTTAGAGACCGCATTGATGATGTCTTCTTTGTTTCCGCCTAACAGCTTGGTAACCACAGCAGTTGAAGCAATTTTAACGAGAATTACGTGGTCAAGCCCTACACGGTTAAAGCTGTTTTCTAAAGCCAGTATGCCTTGAATTTCATGTGCCTTAATCATGGCGGTGAGTACGTCTTTGATCGTGAGTGGTGCTTTGCCTTCTGCGATATTCTTGCGAGACATGTAATCAGCCACGGCTAGAATGCCGCCTAGATTATCCGATGGGTGACCCCATTCTGCGGCAAGCCAAGTATCGTTAAAGTCTAGCCAGCGAATCATGGCTCCGATATTGAATGCGGCGAGAATTGGATCTAGCTGATATGAGGTGCCAGGTACTTTTGAACCATTAGGTACTACCGTTCCGGCAATGACTGGCCCTAGAAGCTTTGTACATGCAGGGTAGTCTAAAGCTTCAAAGCCGCAGCCTAGCGTATCCATTAGGCAGTTACGTGCGGTATCAAAAGCTTCATCGCTTTTAATTTCGTAATCGGCAACATAGTTAGCAATATCTACGATGACTTGGTCAGGCGCAGGGCGAACGTTAGAAATATGCGAACTCATATCTTTAATAACCTTAATTGATGAATTGAAGTTGAAAAACGTTATCTTTTTTCTAATGGCACAAATGGACGGTTTTCTGGTCCTGTGTACTCAGCATTTGGTCGAATGATCTTGTTATCAATGCGCTGTTCAATGACATGGGCAACCCAGCCGGTAGTGCGTGATATCACAAAAATTGGCGTGAACATGCCAGTAGGAATGCCCATCATGTGATAGCTTGATGCACTGTACCAATCGAGATTGGGGAACATTTTTTTCTCGCGCCACATCGTAGTTTCAATACGTGCAGAAACATCAAACAATGTCATGTTGCCATTGTCTTCACATAGCTTACGGCTTACCGCTTTGATGGATTCATTTCTTGGGTCGGCGATGGTGTAAACCGGATGACCGAAGCCGATAATAATTTCTTTGCGAGCCATACGTTGCATGATGTCTGCTTCGGCTTCATCTGCTGTTTTATAGCGTTCGATAATTTCCATGGCAGCTTCATTTGCGCCACCGTGCTTTGGCCCACGTAATGCACCAATCGCACCCGTGATGCAGGAATACATGTCAGATAAAGTGCCCGCTATTACACGTGCTGTGAAAGTGGATGCGTTAAATTCATGTTCAGCGTATAGCACGAGTGAAGTGTTCATTGCGCTGATATGGAGATCTGAAGGTTTCTTGCCGTGTAACAGGTACAAAAAGTGAGCCGCGATTGAGTCTTCGTCTGATTCCAGATCAATGCGCTTATTATTATGGCTAAAGTGATACCAATAAATCAGAATCGAACCAAAGCAGGCAATGAGTCTGTCGCCTAAATCTTTGGCAGCATCAATATTGCGGTCAGTAGATTCTGGTTCCAATGTCCCTAACATCGAGCAGCCTGTGCGCATGACGTCCATTGGGTGAGCGTTAGCTGGAATCTGCTCCAACACTTTTTTCAAGGCGTCAGGTAGTCCACGGAGTTTTTTTAGCTTTTGGTGATATGCGGAGAGTTGTACCTGGGTCGGTAATTCACCATGTATAAGCATGTAGGCTACTTCTTCAAATGTGGCTTGTTTAGCCAGTTCGATGATGTCATAACCGCGGTAATGCAGGTCATTTCCAGTGTGGCCTACAGTGCAGATAGCCGTGGTACCTGCCGCCACGCCCGCAAGCGCTACACCTTTTTTCTTTTTAGGTGCTTCTTGATGAGATGATTGCGTGGTTGTTGACATGCTATTTTTCTCCCTTACTATGTTGGTTTTCACCTTTGAAAAGTGCATCCAATTTTTGTTCATAGGCGTGGTAGCTTAGATGATCGTAAAGTTCTGCACGTGTTTGCATCAGATTTACCACATTAGCTTGCGTGCCTTCATGGCGAACAGCTTCGTAAACTTTGAGTGCAGCTTGATTCATGGCGCGGAAAGCTGATAAAGGGTAAAGCACCATACTTACATCGGCGCTACCAAGTTCATCCACTGTAAATAATGGCGTAGCGCCAAATTCTGTAATGTTTGCTAGAACAGGTACATTGACAGCTGCTGCAAATTGCTTATACATACTAAGTTCGGTGATTGCCTCGGGGAAAATCATGTCAGCACCGGCTTCAACACACGCACATGCGCGGTCAATTGCCGATTGCAGACCTTCAACAGCCAATGCGTCGGTGCGTGCCATGATGACAAATTCCGGGTCGGTTTTAGCGTCTACAGCCGCTTTAACACGATCCACCATTTCGGCTTGGCTCACAATTGCTTTATTCGGGCGATGGCCACAGCGCTTGGCTTGTACCTGATCTTCAATGTGTACGGCCGCTGCACCAGCTTTGATAATGCTTTTGATGCTACGTGCGATATTGAAAGCGCCGCCGAAACCGGTGTCGATATCTACTAGTAGCGGGGTTTCGGTGATGTCTGTAATTCTGCGCACATCAACCAGCACGTCTTCAAGTGTTGAAATACCCAAATCTGGTATGCCGAGGGAGCCGGCCGCAACACCGCCACCCGATAGATACAGGGCTTTATAACCCGTTTGCGTTGCTAGCAACGCATGATAAGCATTTATAGCGCCGATGATTTGTAATGGTTTTTCGGCGGCTAATGCCGTACGAAAGCGTGCACCTGCAGATGTGGGTTGGGTCATGATAGTTAGCTAAAAAATGATAAATTTGCTTGCTCTGAAATCGCAACGCCGGTCACCTTGGCTTTTTGCAACACTTGCCAGAAGTACCGATAAGTTGCACGGTCGTGTAATTCGCCTGCATATTGAATTGGTCCCCAATCAGCTTGTTGCGCCGCAAGGAGAATGTAGGCGGCATCAATCACTTCATCAAAGTTGGGTTTCATGGCATCTACAATTGCCTGAATCTGTGTTGGATAAATACTCCACATACGTAAAAAGCCGAACTCATTACGTGCGCGACTTGCATCGCTGAAAGTAGTCTCTACATTTTTCAGGTCCAATGTCACGTTATGTGCGGGCACAACACCGTTAGCTAATGCAGCGGCGGCAACTTCTGCCTTAGCACGTGCTAGTAGGCGGTGTTCAAACTGCCCTGGGCTGCGCATTGCACTGGCTGGAATGGCACCGTTATGGGCGCTCACAAAGTCCATTAAGCCGAAGTCCAGTACCTGTAGCCAGGGCAGGGCGGCAATTTCATGCACTTGTTTTAGTGCGCCGTGGGTTTCAATCAGAATGTGTATCGGAATCTCGCGCGCAATGCCTTGAAATTGCGCTGCCTTTTGAACATAGGCAATCATTTCTTTGGCTTGGCTGACGTTGGTACATTTAGGAATGGTAATGTAGCTCAACACCTTGCCTGCGCCACCTACCAGAATGTCTATATCCTGTTTCCATGCTGCATGCGTGTAATCATGAATGCGCGCACCTGCCATGCGGTGTTTATTGGCATCAGAATTCAGTACTCGCACAATCATCTCTGCGTGATCACGTTCTTGGCCAGAGGCTGCACCGTCTTCGCAGTCACAAGTAATATCAAAAACAGGCCCGATACTATCTTGAAGCGATAAGGCTTTCAAGATCAGCTTTTCGCTACCGGCAAAGTGCTCACATGCTGGAATCAGCGGGAACGGTTTTTCGCCTCCGAAGAGGGCTTCATTTGGATGCACTGCCATTTATTCGTTTCCTTTGCGTGGCATTAATACGGTGTAATCAAGATCTAATACAATATTCGGGTGGTAGCCATCTGCCGTTTTAATTTCAGTGATTTCTGCAGGAGTGGCATTTTTGACACCCAGCATGCGCAGGCGGAGTGCGCCTATATCTGTTCTGCTGTTTAGCTCCCAGCGATCAAGCACCTCTGAAAAAGTATAAATGGTGTCCCCGGCAAAGCATGGGTTAGCATGTGTGCCGCCATTGATAGCAAGAATAGTTAACGCATTTTCTAAGCCGCCAAAACTTAATGCACGGCAGATGGAAATCACCACGCCGCCATACACTAAGCGTTTGCCGACTTTTTCAGCTACAGCATCCATGGTATTTACTTGAAGATTTTGGTCGTATTGGTTCTCGAAGTGCAAACGTGCATTATTTTGATATAGGCGAGTTGCTAGAGAGTGGTCGCTATCGTTAATTATCATCCCAGCACTATGGTTGATACGCTCGCCCACCTGATAATCTTCCCAGAAATAGCATCCGCCTGTAGCTGCAGTATTAAAGTATCTGGCAGAGAAATTCTGCGGGATATTCAGGCTTTCAGCACTCACATAAGCTGGCAATTCCGGAATCACTGTTTTCGGCGCTGGTGCATTCAAGTCTTTTTTGTGCACCATTACCCAGCGTACCCAGCTTAATACCGCTTGTTGGTTCTGGTTAACAGCGGTCGAATGCACATAAACCACCCCATTTTTACCGTTGGAGTTTTGTTTTAAACCAATCACTGTGCTGGATGTTGTTAAGGTATCGCCAACAAATACTGGTTGTAAAAAACGCACGTCGGCATAACCTAGATTGGCGACGGCATTGACTGAAATATCAGGCACGGTTTTACCAAAGGCGATATGAAAAGCCAGCAAGTCATCAATCGGCGTACTTGCATAACCTAGTGAGTGCGCAAATGGTTCGCTACAATGCAAAGGGTTGCGTGCGCCGGTTAGTGCAATATATAGCGAAGCATCGCCCGCAGTAATCGTGCGTGGCGTGGCGTGCTGAATCACTTCATTCATTGTGAAGTTTTCAAAAAATCGGCCAGCGTTAATTTTGTTACTTGCTGTTCTGTTCGTATTCGACATTTAAATAAACTCTTCTTCCAGTTCGGAAATTGCTTCATGTAGTTTGATGAGTCGCTTTGCAGCTTTGATATGATGATGCTCGACCAATTTGTCATTGACCACAACCGTACCACGTCCTTCCTCGTTGGCTTCTTTTAATGCCTTTATAATCAATCTGGCATTTGATACCTCTGCGGCTTTTGGTGTGTAAGCATCGTTACAATAGGCTATCTGCGCTGGATGGACCAATGACTTTCCATCCAGCCCCATGTCTCTTCCTAATCGACATGCGTATTCAAATGAATGCATGTTTTTAAAGTCGCTGGTAATGCCATCAATCACGCACCTACCATAGGCGCGTGCGGCTAATATCACCAGTGAAAGTGAGGTTAGAATCGCTGAGCGTTCATGCGTGACATGTGCATGTAGCTGAGAGATTAGGTCGGAAGTAGCCATGACGATGCAGCAGATTCTGTCCGAGGCGGCCGCTATTTCTTTTGCATTAAGTACGGCAATAGGGCTTTCTATCATCACCATGATAGGCATGTGCGAACCGCCTGCATCATCTAAGCAAGCTTGTGCTTTTAATACATCTTCGCGAGATTCAATGTTTGGAAACAATATGGCATTAGCCCCAACATTGGCGACGGCGCGAATGTCATCTTGACCCCATGCTGAATCAAGATTGTTTACACGAACTACAATTTCACGATTGCCATACCCGCCTTTTTTAATGGCTTCCACAACATTTATTCTGGACTGCTCCTTTGCATCCACCAGAATTGGGTCACCTAAATCAAGGATAACGGAGTCTGCTGCCAAAGTGCGTGCGCGATCCAGATAGTGAGGGTTGCAGCCTGGTACATATAGCATGGAGCGCCTTGGACGTATGTTGTATTCCATATCAACGAGACTCTTAAATAGTGATGTTGACTTGATTATATAGATTAAATTATTTTCATGTCAACATATATCTTATGTCTTATATAAGATATAAAACACTAGACTTAATTGTTCCCCCGTGATATAAATTAATAACAGTAACAGATGGTGCTGACCAGATAGAAGATAGAGGTAATTGAATGAGTGGTAACAATAATGAATAAGCAACTGATTTCACCGAGCTATCGACCCTTATATGATCAAATTAAGGTGTTGATTACACAAAGCCTTATTGGTGGCGAATGGCGGCCGGGTGAGATGATTCCAAGTGAATTTGAATTGGCGGCACGCTATAAAGTAAGCCAGGGTACGGTACGCAAAGCGATTGATAATCTGGCGGCTGAGAATATTTTAATACGCCGCCAAGGAAAGGGTACGTTTGTAGCTACACACAAAGCCGAGCTAACTAAGTTGAGATTCTTAAGGTTGACCTCTGTTACCGGTAATAAAGAGTTATTAGAGAATAAGTTTATCTCATGCATAAAAACAAAGGCTGATAGCTATATTTCAAAAATATTAGGGGTAAAAGTCGGGGCTGCAACGATTGAAGTGAAGCGCCTGCTAACTTTTTCAGGTCGACCTTTGATTTATGACCACATTATTGTGCCGGCAACATCTTTTAAAGGTTTGAATGGTGCCAAGGTTGAAGAAAGTAAAGGTTCAATGTACAGCATGTATGAATCTCAGTTTGGAGTACGAATGATTCGTGCGGAAGAGTGTTTGAAAGCTGTGGCAGCAGAAAAAGAGGTTGCCTCTGCGCTAGGTTTGAAGGAAGGTTATCCGTTGTTAAGTATAGAGCGCGTTTCATTCACCTACGGAGATAAGCCGATGGAGTGGCGGTTAGGGCTTTGTCTGACAAATGACCATCATTATCTCAGTGAACTTGAGTAATGATTGAGCTTACAAAAAATTGACTTTTTGATGTAAGTAATAGAAGTTGTGATTAATAACATGGCTGATTTTAGGTCAGCATATAGGGGTTACACATGAGTGATTTAAAAAAGCGCGCGCTTGATTACCACCAGTTTCCGGTACCTGGTAAATTAAGTGTGGAATCATCTAAGCCATGCGTCACTCAGGATGATTTGTCGCTGGCTTACACTCCGGGTGTGGCTGAGCCCGTGCGTGAGATTTATGCGGATCCTGCCAATGCCTATAAATATACAAATAAAGGCAATCTGATCGCAGTGATTACCGATGGCACAGCGGTGCTGGGTATGGGTAATATGGGTGCGCTTGCTAGCAAGCCGGTAATGGAAGGCAAGGCTGTACTATTTAAGCGATTTGCCGGTATCGATGTATTTGATATTGAGATTAATGCAAAAACTCCAGATGAATTCATTGAAACCGTAGTCAATATCTCGCCTACATTTGGCGGAATTAATCTTGAAGATATTGCTGCACCGCACTGCTTTTATATTGAAAATGAGCTTAAAAAACGTCTAAATATTCCAGTGTTTCATGATGATCAACACGGTACAGCCGTCATCGTGGCTGCCTCATTGTTAAACGCATTAGAATTGCAGGGTAAAACCTTACCAACAGCAAAAATTGTGTTTCTAGGCGCAGGTGCTGCTGGCTGTTCATGTGCAAAGTTGCTGAAGTTGATGGGCGCGACCAATGTGACTATGGTCGATAAAACCGGCGTGCTTGATACCGCTCGAGACGACCTGCATGACAATAACCGGGAGCTTGCAGTGGTCGCCGGAAGTGTTAAAACAATAGCAGAGGCTATGCTGGGTGCAGATGTATTTGTGGGTGTTTCAGCAAAAAATGCGTTAGATGCCAGCTTGATTAAAGGCATGGCGAAAAATCCGGTAATTTTTGCATTGGCTAATCCTGACCCTGAAGTGCTTCCTAGTATTGCCCATGCGATTCGAGATGACATCTTGATGGCAACTGGTCGCAGTGATTTTCCTAATCAGGTAAACAATGCACTGTGCTTCCCGTATTTGTTCAGAGGTGCGCTGGATGCAAAGGCCAGGCAGATCACCGACAAAATGAAAATAGCGGCTGCACATGCCTTGGGTGCGCTTGCGCGTGAACCAGTGCCACAAGCAGTGCTCAATGCATACAACCTGAAAGAATTGAAGTTCGGCAGAGATTACATTATTCCTAAACCGTTTGATCCGCGTCTATTAGAACGTGTTTCAAAAGCCGTTGCCGAGGCTGTCTGACATGCAAACCTTGCAGTCACGTAAAAGGCCTAAAAATCTGAATCTGTTTACGATTCGCTTGCCGGTCAACGCGATTATATCGATCATGCATCGTATGAGTGGCATGTTGCTCTTCTTGACTTTGCCAGCAGTGGTTTGGGCGCTAAGCCAATCAGTGCAAAGCGAGGCGAGTTATATCGCACTCGTTGGCATGCTGCAGCATTGGTTAGTGAAGCTGTTTTTAATAGCATTTTCCTGCGCATTTTTTCACCATTTCTACGCAGGTATCCGTCATTTAGGCATGGATGTGCATTGGATGACTAGCTTGCAGAAAGCGAGATTTTCCAGTCGTTTAGTTTTGTATCTTGATGTACTGTCGGTAATGGCGTTTGCGTTTGTGATCTGGTAAAGGCATAGGATCAATCATGTTGATAGAACTGCTTACGAAAAAGTACCCAGGTATGCGTTTATGGCTCGCCCAAAGGCTATCTGCAGTAGTGATGGCGGTTTATCTGGTTGTATTTGCGCTGATTCTAATCATTAGGCAGCCATCAAGTTATGTTCAATGGATGGAAATAATGTCACCTTGGTGGTGGCGTCTCGTCACTATGCTGTTTTTAACTAGCTTAGTTATGCATGCTTGGCTTGGTGTGCGGGATGTGTTTAAGGATTACATATTTAATATTAAGTTGCGCGCACTTTTACAGATTCTGGTGGATGTGTTGTTAATCATTTATCTTTGCTGGAGCGGTGTTATTTTATGGAGCATTCAATTTTCATGAGTATACAAAAACACCAATTTGATGCGGTAATCGTTGGCGGTGGTGGTGCTGGACTGCGCGCGTCCCTGCAGTTGGCTGAGTCAGGCGTAAAGGTTGCGGTACTGTCGAAGGTTTTCCCTACGCGATCACATACTGTAGCCGCGCAAGGTGGCATTGCTGCTGCTTTGGGCAACGTGGCAGGCGATAACTGGCTGTGGCATATGTACGATACTATAAAGGGGTCTGATTATCTGGGCGATCAGGATGCGATTGAATTTATGTGCAAAAATGCGGCCAAAGCGATTATTGAGCTTGAGCATTTTGGTATGCCGTTTGACCGTCTAGATAACGGAAAGATCTTTCAGCGCCCATTCGGCGGCATGACGCAGAACTATGGTGAAAAACCAATTTCTCGTACCTGTGCTGTGGCTGATAGAACGGGTCATGCCATGTTACATACGCTATATCAACGTAATATCCGTGCCAATACCCAATTTTTTGTAGAGTGGTTTGCGCTAGATCTAATACGTGATGTTGATGGTGACGTGCTTGGTGTCATTGCCATGGAAATAGAAACCGGCGATATCCATATTCTTGAGGCAAAAACCACTTTGCTCGCTACCGGCGGTGCTGGCCGTATCTTTCAGGCCAGCACTAATGCTTTCATAAACACCGGCGATGGTTTGGGCATGGCGGCACGAGCCGGACTTCCTTTGCAAGATATGGAGTTCTGGCAATTTCACCCTACCGGTGTGCTGCATGCGGGTGTCCTCATTACCGAGGGTGTGCGCGGTGAGGGGGGGTATCTGGTAAATTCTGAAGGTGAGCGCTTTATGGAGCGTTATGCACCTAACGCTAAAGATTTAGCCAGTCGTGATGTGATCTCGCGCGCAACGGCTACTGAAATTAAACAAGGCCGTGGCGTAGGTAAAAATAAAGATGCAGTTTATCTGAAGCTGGATCATCTTGGTGAAGAGCTCATTAACAAACGCCTGCCGGGCATCCGTGAAATTGCAAAAACTTTTGCCAATGTAGATCCAGTGATTAATCCGATTCCTGTAGTGCCGACAGCACATTACATGATGGGCGGCATTCCTACTAATCTGGATGGACAGGTGGTGGAATATATTGAAGGCACAGAAAAATTAGTGAAGGGTTTATATGCGGTGGGAGAGTGCGCGTGCGTTTCTGTACACGGCGCTAACCGGCTAGGTTCTAACTCATTATTAGATTTAGTGGTGTTTGGTAAGGCCGCAGGTGACAAAATGGTAGGTGATATTAAGCGTGGTCAAGCGCATAAGCCCTTACCAGAAAATGCTGCGGATATGACTCTGGCACGTATTAACCGCTTGAATAATCAGCAATCTGGTGAGAGCGTGACAGAAGTTGGCGCAGATATGCGAAAAAGCATGCAAACCAATTGCGGCGTGTTCAGATTTCCAGACCTTCTGGATGAAGGGGTGAGCGCGATTGATGAAATTGCTGACCGTACACAACGATTGCAGATTAAAGATAAAAGCAAAGTATTTAATACCGCACGTATAGAAGCACTAGAACTGGATAACCTGATGGATGTGGCGATGGCCACTATGCACACTGCGCACAACCGTAAAGAAAGTCGCGGCGCACATGCCCGTGAAGACTTTTCTGAGCGTGATGATGAAAACTGGCTTACACATTCACTATATTATAAAAACGACCACAAACTGGTTTATAAACCGGTGCGTTTGAAGCCTTTAACCGTAGCACCATTCGTGCCTAAAATAAGGTCATACTAATCATGAAGTTCTCAATTTACAGATACAACCCCGATGTAGATAAAAAACCCTACATGCAGGATTACGAAGTTGAGTTGCAGGAAGGCGACCAAATGTTGCTGGATGCGCTGATTCGTATCAAGCAGCAGGACGATACTTTATCGTTACGCAAATCATGTCGCGAAGGTGTGTGTGGAAGCGATGCCATGAATATCAATGGTAAAAATGGTTTGGCTTGCGTTACAAAACTACAGGATATTGAACAGCCGGTGGTGATAAGGCCAATGCCAGGCTTGCCTGTGATTCGTGATCTGGTTGTGGATATGACACAGTTTTTTGAACATTACAATTCAGTGAAGCCATACCTGATTAACGATGATCCGCTACCGGAAACAGAACGTTTGCAAAGTCCGGAAGATCGAGCCAAGCTGGATGGACTTTACGAATGCATCATGTGTGGTGCCTGTACCACCGCCTGCCCAAGTTTCTGGTGGAATCCAGACAAGTTTGTTGGTCCTTCCGGCTTGATGCAGGCTTACCGTTTTATTGTTGACTCTCGAGATCAGGCTGAAGCCGAGCGTTTAGAAAATCTGGAAGATCCATATCGGCTATACCGTTGCCACAATATTATGAACTGTGTGGATGTGTGCCCGAAAAAGCTGAATCCAAATGCAGCGATTGCCAAGATTAAAGATTTAAAAATTGAGCGATCAAAAGAAAAGAAAACAAAAAAAATCTATTCAATCAAACCGGCTTAGGAGTGATTCATGCTGAATGCAGAAATCTTACGAGAGGCAGAACAAAGGCGCTTTGCCTGGCGTTGCAGGCGCGGCTTGTTAGAGCTGGATATTGTTTTGCAGGAATTTGTTAGCAAACAATTTGAGTCACTCAATATGATTGAATTACAAGCGTTTGACGACCTACTGGCATTGCCTGATAACGATTTATGGGATTTGATTAACGCATCAAAAGATTTTAAAAAAGCAGAACCATTAGCAACAAAAACAGCAGGCGACATGCTGGAAAAATTAAGGTCTGTCAGACTCAACCATAATTAGGAGGCAAATTAACGTGATGATGCATATAGGTGAAGAGCCTCTCTCTTTAGACGCAAATGCTTTGGGTGATCACTGGCCCGGAATTCAGCTGTACTATCCACCGGTGAAATATGCACCAAGTCTGGGTATTTATGAGGATATGGAGCAGGCCTCGGCACGCATGCAAAAGCATGCACACTATACCCATGCGCATACTTTGATTTTTGACCTTGAAGATGGCTGTCGGCAAAAGGAAATGAGCCGAGATCTGTTGCGTCAGGAACTGCCTAAATTACGTAAGGTGAATGAACGCGTGACCATTGCGATTCGTGCAAACTCGTTCCGTACCGATGAATACGAGCTAGATATGGCGTTGGTACGCGACATGGGTGAATATATCGATGTGGTAATGCTGGCAAAAGCGGGCGAGGCTTATGGCGCAGCAGAGGTACGCGATCTATCGAGTTTTTTATTAAGTGTTAATCCGCATATTACTATTCAGCCGATTATTGAGCACCCTAAATCGCTCAAAATTGCGCCTGATCTCATGCAGTACAACACAGTGAAGCATGTGGTATTCGGTATTCATGACTTCTCCAAAGCGATGGGTATTCACATTACCCCTGAAAACTGGATTGATGAGCTACAGTTTTATATGAATCAGTTGATGTTTGAGGCACGCATCGCCGGTAAAGGGGTGATTGGCGGTGTTGAAACATTGATCGGTGCTAGCGCCATGCCAGAAAAATTTCTTGAACCGCATGATGTGCGTCGCTGGCTTGATCTGCATGGTGACAATGAATCACGCGTGGTTTACAAGCATGCATGTAAAGAGGCTGCGATGGGATTAACCGGCAAACAGGTGATTCATCCCGGCCATATCCATTTATGTAAAACAGCTTATACACCATCACCGACAGAAGTAGCCCAGAAAGTCAGCATATTAAAAGCTGCAATTGAGGCAGATGCCTTACTGGGCGGTGCCATCAAGTTTGAAGGCGAAATGCTTGATCCGCCTATGTTTGGTAAGGCGCTACAAACCCTTTTGCGGGCACATGCATTACGCGCGCTTAAATCAAGTGACATGGAATTTGCCCTACACGTGCTACAACTATTGCCGGCACAGGTAGTTCGCCAAAACTGGCCTTATGGAGTGCTATTATAATGTTCACAGCTTTTCCTCAGTGGGAATGGGAAGTCCCAGAAAACTTCAATATCGGAGTTGCTTGTACAGATAAGCATCTAGGCACGGATCAACAAAACAATATTGCTATGATTGTTGAGGATGATACGCTTGGTACCGCCAGCATTACTTTCGCTGAATTGGCTGTAAAAACTGACCAATTTGCACAAGTGCTACGTGATCTTGGTGTGAAGCCGGGCGACCGTGTGTTGATTCGTTTACCTAACAGCCTTGATTATCCTATTGCATTTCTGGGTGCCATGAAAACAGGTGCTATTTCAGTGCCGACTTCAACTTTGCTTACGGCAGAAGAAGTTGCATATTTAGCAAAAGATTCAAGTGCGGCAGTGTTAGTAACCGATGCAGCCGCTTGGTACGGGATGGCGGATGCACTGGTCAATACGCCAACACTGAAACATGTGTTACTGTCGCAGGCGGCAGAAATTAAGCCACATCCTAAATTTAATGTACTCGATTTAGCGGTTTGTATACGAACTGCAAAACCATGTGCAAACCCTTATCAAACCAAGGCTCATGAGCCTGCTTACCTTGTCTATACATCAGGCACAACGGGCTATCCTAAAGGCGTGCTTCATGCACATAGAGCATTAATCGGTCGACAACCTGCTTCAAAATATTGGTTCAATTATAGTGACAATGTGCAAGATCGTATTATGCACTCTGGTAAGTTTAACTGGACTTATGTACTGGGCACGGGGCTTATGGATCCACTGTATTTGGGAAAAACAGTGATAGTGCATGAGGGTAAAAATGATGCGCAAAAATGGTTGGATTTGATACAAAAACATCAAGCAACTATATTTATTGGTGTGCCAACCATCTATCGCCAGATTTTACAAAAAACAACGACTGATGGTAGTCAGTTACCCAGCATGCGGCATTTTATGAGTGCTGGTGAACATTTGTCAGATGAAGTATTAGCGCAATGGCATGAGCGTTTTGGCCTGGATATTTATGAGGCTGTTGGTATGAGTGAGTTTTCTTACTACTTGTCACAAAGCATCTATAGGCCAATTCGCCCAGGATCAGCGGGTTTTCCACAGCCTGGCCATCATATTAAGTTGCTCAATCCAGACACCATTGAGCCGGTAGCAGTGGGTGAAGAGGGGATGATTTGTGTACCAGATACAGATCCAGGTTTGTTCTTACGCTACTGGAATCTAGATGAAGAAACCTTGAAATACAAACATGATGGGTATTTCTTTACTGGAGATTATGCCAAATATGACGCTGATGGCTATATTTGGTTTTTAGGGCGCAAGGACGACATTATCAAGAGTTTTGGTTATCGTGTTTCTCCCTATGAGATAGAGCGCGTTTATAAAGGTCACGCTGACATTGCGGACTGTGCGGCAATTGGTGAAGAGATTGAAAAAGATAAGCTTTTGGTCGTGGTGTATGTTATTTTAAAGCCAGATGCGAAAGTGACACCAGATGCGCTTTTGCAATATGGCAAGCAGCATCTAGCTGCGTATAAAACACCAAAAACTGTATATTTAGCTAATGACTTCCCCCGCACTAAGAATGGAAAAATTTTGCGTAAAGATATTAACTCGAGTATTGCGATAGCGAAGTCATCAAGATGAGTGTGATTAAACAAGAAGATTTGATCGCGAGTGTTGCGGATGCCTTGCAATTTATTTCTTATTACCATCCAACAGATTTTATCCAAGCACTGGCTGAAGCCTATCAGCAGGAGCAGTCACCTGCAGCTAAAGATGCAATCGCTCAGATACTGACTAACTCTCGTATGTGCGCGGAGGGCAAGCGCCCGCTATGTCAGGACACTGGTATTGTAGTTGCATTCGTCAAAGTGGGGATGAATGTGCGTTTTGAAGGGGATTTAACATTAGAGCAAATGGTAAATGAGGGAGTGAAGCGTGCTTATTTACTACCAGAAAATAAGCTCCGTGCATCAATAGTGAGTGACCCAGCAGGTAAACGCACTAATACTAAAGACAATACGCCAGCGGTGGTACATATTTCACTTGTTTCTGGTGATAAGGTGGATATCTCCATTGGTGCAAAAGGCGGTGGTAGTGAAAATAAAGCCAAACTTGCGATGTTGAATCCGAATGACAGTATTGTGGATTGGATTATAGAAGTAGTGCCGAAGATGGGCGCGGGTTGGTGCCCTCCAGGTATGCTAGGAATTGGGATTGGTGGAACTGCTGAAAAAGCAATGCTACTTGCCAAAGAATCATTAATGGCGCCTATTGATATGCACGAGCTAAAAGCACGCGGGGCTAGTAATCGTTTAGAAGAGCTGCGCCTTGAGATTTATGAAAAAGTAAATGCTTTAGGTATCGGTGCTCAAGGATTAGGTGGTTTATCTACTGTGCTTGATGTCAAGATTTTAGATTATCCAACCCATGCAGCAAGCCTCCCTATTGCCATTATTCCTAACTGCGCAGCAACGCGTCATATACATTTTGAGTTAGATGGCAGTGGCCAAGCAATATTTGAGGCGCCAAGTCTTGATGATTGGCCAAACATTAGTTGGCAGCCTAGTGCGGAATCTCAACGCGTTAATTTAGATACCATTACCCGAGATCAAATTCAATCTTGGAAACCAGGTCAAACGCTATTGTTAAATGGGAAGTTGCTGACGGGCCGTGATGCAGCGCATAAACGCATGATGACCATGCTGCAAAAAGGTGAAAAGTTACCTATTGATTTTACAAATCGTTTTATTTATTACGTTGGCCCTGTGGATGCTGTTCGCAATGAGGCCGTTGGCCCAGCAGGCCCGACTACTGCGACACGTATGGATGATTATACCGAGATGATGTTGGGTCAATGCGGCTTGCTTGGTATGGTTGGTAAAGCTGAGCGTGGTGATGAAACTATCACTAGTATTGCTAGGCATCAAGCCGTATATCTCACAGCAGTGGGTGGTGCCGCTTATCTTGTCAGTAAGGCGATAAAAAAAGCCGAAGTGATTGCGTTTCCTGATTTGGGGATGGAGGCGATTTATGAATTTACCGTGCAAGATATGCCAGTAACAGTGGCCGTGGATGTAAATGGTCAGTCGATCCATAAGATGGGGCCAACTGAGTGGGTTGCGCAGATTGCACGGCGTAAATCAGTTAAAGCTTAACTCTGAGGCTGGGTAGATTTCTCGTGCATGACGTATACGTATTTTTAATGAACGACATTATTTTCTAATTTAATCTTGAAACACACACTATCATGTTAAAAGCCTACGCCGCGCACGTGCAAGAACGTGCAGCTCAACAACTACCGCCCTTGCCACTCACCGCTGAACAGGTCGCACAACTTGTTGAGCTCCTCAAAGCCCCACCAGCAGGT
>Ga0172380_10004106_pt1 | contig 19103 bp, 16 predicted proteins | sample Leawe162metaG_FD_119747 | JGI IMG/M metagenome (GOLD analysis project Ga0172380, IMG submission 119747) | Leachate microbial communities from a municipal landfill in Southern Ontario, Canada - Leachate well 162 metaG | ecosystem: Engineered > Solid waste > Landfill > Unclassified | place... | reverse complement strand
TTTTCCGATGGAGGAGGGCGGGGCGCCTACCAGGCGTACGTCTGAAAAGCTTTCATTCACATAGAGGAAGTATTGGTTCCCGTAATACATGGGACTGACCTGTGCAGACCAGAATTTGGGGTCGAGGCCTTTTAGCGCTTCTTCGGTTATAGATTTGATATTGGAGGCTATGGCCGAATCGCGTTCTGCCTCGGTCATCGGTTCATTTATGTCTGTAAGTACACGGGCAGTTACGTCTTCCATGCGGCGCAGGAATGTGACGCGAAGGCTTTTGTTGGGCAGCTCGTCGGCACGTGTCATAGCCCAGAATCCGTCTTTCAGGTAATCGTGCTCCACGGAGCTGTGAGCCTGAATCTGGCCGTATCCGCAATGATGGTTGGTTATGAGCAGTCCCCGGTCCGAGATGAGCTCACCGGTGCAGCCGCCTCCGAAATGAACGATGGCATCTTTCAGACAGGCTTTGTTGACGCTGTATATATCTTCTGCTGAGAGCCGGAAACCGAGTTTTTGCATATCTACGATCTTCTGTTCAATGAGCACGGGAAGCCACATACCTTCGTCGGCGCAAAGGGATTTTGGAATAATAAGTGCTGCAAGCAGCAGCAGGGTAAGCAGGGTACGTCGTTTCATGTTTTTTTTACGTTTTGCATTATTGATTTGGCTGTACCCAGCCAAGCAGGGGGCATATGAATAAGCAGGTACAGGGAAATGTCTTTCAAGGGCTGATGCAGCAATCCGGCCGCAAGCGGTTTGACGGCTTGGCGGATACGGGTCGTAACGGGGATACGCGTGGGATATGCACTCGTGTGCATAAGATGGATCATCCAGGCGGCCGTAAAAAGGATGTAGGATTTTTGCAAACGGGAAATGAGCGGGTTGGCTGAGAGAGCGTTGATCTGGCTGTCCAGAATGGCAAGGAGGCTGTCCACGCGGGCGGAAGATAATCGCTCCAGTGTGAGCCCGCCGCTGTTCATGTGGTACATATAGGTTATCTGACGGGTGATGGCCAGGCTCGTAAGATGTTCGGCCATACGGAAACTCCATTCGTTATCTTCGTGAATGAGCCCCTCTTTGAAAAAGAGGTTATGCTGCAGAATGAAATCTCTCTTTATAAGCTTGTTGCACGCCATTATAGGTATTTCGCGACGGAGTACGGCTTTGGCGCAGGCATAATTGCCCTGCGTATAAAGAGGCAGATTGTCGTGCAGTCCCAGGGCTTCGTTGCTCTGGGGAAGCACATCTACGGCACCGGCCACCAATTGCACGTCTTTATATCTGTCTGCCATGGCAGTGAGGTTGGCAATGGCGCCGGGGGGGAGCTCGTCGTCGCTGTCAAGAAAGAAAACGTACTCGCCCGAGGCGGAATGCAGGCCGGTATTGCGTGCAGCAGAGAGGCCGCGGTTGTGGTCGTGGCGAAGGAAAAGGGGCGCGGGGTGGGCGCCTTCGGCGCATACGGTGTTAGCGGGTGTGCCCACGGGCACACCCGCTAACACCTCAGCGGCAATTTCCATGCTGTTATCTTTGCCGCAATCGTCTACCACAATGATCTCAAGATCCTTGTGTCTTTGTTCCAGTACGGAATACAGGCAACGCTCAATATAGCGCGCCGTATTGTAAACGGGTATTATTACAGATACTTTCATTTTACGCGTACTTTAACGGTATGGCCAATGTGTTTTTTTTCGGAAGGCGTAAGTCCCAGCAGCCAGATAAGCAATCCGGTGACTGCCAGCGATACAAAGGTAGTGATAATAAGGTCCGTCCAACCGTCCAGGTATCGGTGAGTAAGCCAGGGCAGGGGTACAGCCAGGAGTGAGATGAGCACTACAGGTCCCAACACTTCCTTAAGATATGCTGTGAGCGGAAACCGGATCTGTTTTCGCAGGTAAAATAACCGGTAAATGTATCCGGCCGTATTAACAATCGCCCAGGCAATGAGTATGGTATAGGGTTCCATCCCGTACTTTAACAGGAAATATGTGGCGGGCAGGGTTAAAATGCGAATGAGCGCCAATGTGATCTGATAGTTCCTGATGTTGCCGGTAGCCCATGTGGCTGTCCACAGCGGACCGCACAGCGATTCCACCAGGTAATAAATAAGGGTAATGCTGCAGAACGCGACACAGTAATCCGGGACTTCTTTGAGCCATACGTTCAGAATGAATTCCATATTCAGTAAAATGGGCAGCGTAAGCGCAAAGATCATGTAGTAGGAGAATTTGGAAGTCTGGATAATCAGGCCCCGCAGGTAATGCTTGTCGTCTTTGGCATATGCCTTGGTAATCTGCGGATTAAAGGAAGACTGGAAGTAGATGACAAAATTGTAAACTGCCGTGCTTACCTGGGTAGCCACGCTCATAGCGGCGTTTGTGACCAGCGGAGTGAACAGGTTCAGCAGAAAAACACGGCCTTGCGTAACGGCCAGGTTGGCAGCCGAATCGCACAGCGTCCAGCCCGAGAAACCCATCATTTGTTTGAAGAGGGTCTTATCCCATTGCCACTTAAAGTGGCAGACAGGGAAGCGTGCCAGACAATAATAACGGGTGATAAGCAGGATGATAAGAGCCACAAGGGTAAGTAATCCGGCGTACAGAATAAGTTTATCCAGCGATGAAACCACCAGCAGACCTACAATGCCCAGTTTGAGTACCACGTCGGCAATGCTGATATAGGCATAGAAGGACATTTTCTCGTGTGAAAGGATGCTGGCGTTGTATGGTGTCTGGATTATATTTATACATACAGACAGCACCGAGAACTGAAATACCCAGTGTGCGGCCTGCATCCGTTCCGGAGGTATGACCAGTTTGTGGGTGAGGAACCACAAACCGGCGGTTTCGGACAGGACCACTATAATGAGCGCCACAAAAAGGTAAAGGGTCATGCCCGTGTCGAATACCTTTTTTAGTTGCAGGGTGTTGCCTTTCCCCAGTTCAATGCTCATAAAGCGCTGGGTAGAAGCGTTCAGGGCCGACTGCAGGAATGTGAATACGGTCACAACACCGCCCACAATCCCGTAAATGGCAAAGTCGTCAAAACCCAGCGTAGATAATACAATCCTTGAAGTATAAAGCGTAACCAGTAACCGTACGATCATCCGGACGTACAGTGCCACCGTGTTTTTGGCTATCAGGCGTTTATTTTCCAGCTCGGTCATGGAGTCGTGTTATCGGCCTATGCAGAGGTAATGAAATCCGTTGGCAGCCATATCTTCTGCCAGGTATATGTTGCGTCCGTCCAGAACAACGGGCTGTTTCATCACTTTCTTTAAAATCTCCCAGCCGGGCATGCGGAATTCTTTCCATTCGGTCACTAATACCAATGCATGGGCATTAGCGGCTGCCTGGTACAGGTCTTTGGCATAGGTGATCCGGTCACCCAGACGCCTGCGGCACTCGTCCATGGCCACCGGATCGTAGGCCTGTACCTTACAACCGGCTTTCAAGAGTTTGTCTATTAGTACCAGCGAGGGGGCTTCACGCATATCGTCTGTCTGCGGTTTGTACGACAAGCCCCAGATGCCAATGGTCTTTCCTTCCAGCTGGCCTTCAAAAAAAGAGGAGAGTTTATGAAAAAGCACTTCTTTTTGTCGTTCGTTCATCTCGTCTACGGCTTCCATGACTTTCATCCGGTAGCCGTGCTGCAGGCCGGTATTGATAATGGCTTTTACGTCTTTAGGAAAACAGCTTCCTCCGTACCCGCACCCCGGGTAAAGAAACTTGTTGCCTATGCGCGAGTCGGATCCTATGCCGGCACGCACCATGTTCACGTCGGCGCCCACGCATTCACAGAGATTAGCCATCTCGTTAATGAAGGAAATACGCGTGGCTAACATGGAATTGGCGGCATATTTGGTCATCTCGGCCGAAGGAATGTCCATAAAGATTACCCGGAAATTCTTGAGAAGAAACGGGCGGTAGAGCGTTTCCATGAGTTTGCGCGCCCGGTCGTTCTCTACGCCCACCACTACGCGGTCGGGGCTCAAGAAATCACGGATGGCATCGCCTTCTTTTAAAAATTCGGGGTTGGATGCTACATCAAAAGGAATATCAGTACCCCGTTTTTTCAGTTCTTCATGGATCGCCTGCTTAACTTTTTGGGCCGTTCCCACAGGTACGGTGCTTTTGGTGGTGAAGAGCAGGTATTTGTTCATGTGGCGTCCAATGGTATGAGCAACGTCCAGTACGTAATGGATGTCTGCACTCCCGTCTTCGTTGGGAGGCGTGCCCACGGCGCTGAAAACAATCTCTACATGGTCCAGGCATTCAGTCAGATTGGTGGCAAAATGCAGTCTGCCCCCGTTCTGGTTACGCATAACCATCTCTTCCAGTCCCGGTTCATATATGGGGATAATTCCTTTTTTGAGCTTGTTTATTTTATTGGCATCGATGTCAATACAGGTCACGTTGGCGCCCATTTCAGAAAAACACGCGCCCGACACCAAACCTACATATCCTGTTCCGACAATTGCAATGTTCATGATTCTTTATTGATTGTTAAATGCATGCGCTGCAGGTACCAGCTTACGGTTTCTTCCAGGCCCCGGCTAAACACGGTTTGCGGGCTCCAGCCTAATTCGTTCCTGAGTTTTGAGGCGTCTATTGAGTAGCGCAGATCATGCCCCGGGCGGTCCGCTACAAAGGTGATGAGTGGCAGCGAGGTGCCTGCAGGACGGCCCAATTGACGGTCTGTGATCTCAATGAGGAGTTTTACCAATTCTATGTTTTGCCATTCGTTGTTGCCGCCAATATTATAGGTTTCTCCGCTTCGGCCTTTGTGGAATATCAGATCAATGGCCTGCGCATGGTCTCCTACGTAAAGCCAGTCGCGAATGTTCTCTCCCCGGCCGTAAACGGGCAGCGGCTTTTGCTGTACTATATTACTGATTATGACAGGAATAAGTTTTTCCGGGTACTGACAGGGGCCGTAGTTGTTGGAGCAGTTTGAGAGCAACACGGGCATGTTGTAGGTGTGGTGGAAGGCCCGTACAAAGTGGTCTGCCGAGGCTTTTGAGGCCGAGTAGGGCGAACGGGGACTGTATGGGGTGGCTTCGGTAAACGCCCGGTCGTGAAACCCCAGAGCTCCGTAAACCTCGTCGGTGGATATCTGGTAGAAGACGTGCCGGTCTGTGGGTTTCCAGCAGGTCCTGGCCGTCTGGAGCAGGGTCAGGGTCCCCATGACGTTAGAACGTGCGAATTCAAAGGGATCTGTGATGCTCCGGTCAACGTGACTTTCGGCCGCCAGGTGGATCACTGCCCCGATACTGTATTGTTCAAAGATCTGCATCATGCGGGCATGATCGCAGACATCGGCCTGAATGAAAACGTAATTCGGAGCCTCTGTGATGTTCCCGAGGTTGGCGGGATCTGCGGCATAAGTAAGTTTATCTGCGTTTACAATCCGGTATTGAGGATATTTGGTGACAAAAAGTCTTACTACGTGGGAACCAATGAAGCCCGCTCCGCCTGTAATGAGAATGCTTTGTGTAAATTCTTCTTTCATATACATTTAACCTGCGAAAAAGTTATTTTTTGCGTTCAATCAGCCGGAGGATATATTGACCGTAAGGATTATCTTTCATGGGTTCAACCGAGGCACGGAGTTGTTCGGCGGTACGCCATCCGTTGGCAAAGGCAATTTCTTCCAGACAGGCAATCTTAAGACCCTGCCGCGTTTCTATCACTTCTACAAAGGTGCTTGCTTCTGCCAGAGAGCTGTGAGTCCCGGTGTCCAGCCAGGCAAAGCCGCGTCCGAGACAGGTAACGTTCAGCCGGTTGTTTTTCAGATAGTATTCGTTAACGCTGGTGATTTCGAGTTCTCCCCGGGCCGAGGGCTTAATGTCTGCAGCCACATCCACCACGTCGTTGGGATAAAAATAAAGTCCGGTCACGGCATATTCGGAACGCGGATGCAGCGGTTTTTCTTCAATGGAAACGGCCTTCCCCTCTGTATTGAACGCTACCACTCCGTACCGGGAGGGATCTGAAACCTGGTAGCCAAAGATATGCGCAAAGGATTCTTCCCGGGCCGAGACAACCGCCTGCCTGAGCCGTTCGGCAAAACCGTTCCCGTAAAAAATGTTATCGCCCAAAGCAAGGGCTACACAATCCCTTCCAATGAACTGACGCCCAATGAGGAACGCCTGTGCCAGTCCTTCGGGCCGGGGCTGTTCTGCGTACTGAAAACGGACGCCTAAATCTTCCCCGTTGCCCAGCAGGTACCGGAACGAGGGCAGGTCCCTTGGAGTGGAAATGATTAGTATATCACGTATTCCGGCCAGCATTAGGACCGAGATGGGATAATAGACCATGGGTTTGTCGTATACAGGCAACAATTGTTTGGAGACGCCTTTGGTGATGGGGTAAAGCCTGGTGCCAGATCCGCCGGCAAGAATAATTCCTTTCATTTGGTAAAGTTAATAATTATCTTCTTATTATATTTGCAGTGCATGAAATGCTCTATCCTGCGTATACCGCTTCTTTTGCTGGCATGGAATCTTTTGATGATCATGCCTTTATCGGCCCTTCCTTCCGACGGACTTTCTGTGCCGTCCGGACAGGACCCTGCACAGGAAGGTCTCAAGCCTATTGAGGAATTTCTTGGCAATAAGACCGTTGGTGTGATGACCGGATCGCTGGGCGAGATTCTGTTGACAGAACAATATCCGCAGGTTCCCCTGCAGCGGTACGACGACATTATGGACGCCATTGCCGCCCTGTTGTCCATGAAGCTCGATTACGTGCTTACAGCCTACACTACTGCCTTTGTGGCAGTACGCAACAACAGCGGTTTACAGATAGTACCCCGTCACCTGACCAACGAGGGTGCCGGGGTGGCTGTATCTAAAGAAAATAAGACAGGTTTGTTACGGCAAATAGACTCGGTGCTCACTGCTTTCAAATCAGATGGTACATTGGAGGAGATTGTGGGGCACTGGATACGGACAGACGGGACGGATTACGTGGTCCCGGATTTTCCACAGGAAAATTTTTCCGGAAGTCCCCTGATTGTGGGAACGGCCGCCAACCGCGAACCCATATGTTTTATACGCAACAACAGGATTGCCGGCCTGGACTGGGAACTGATGATGCGTATCGGGCAGGCTCTCGGACGGAAGGTCCAATTTGAGGATATGAAATACGCTGCGCTCATTGCAGCGCTGCAATCGGGGAAGATAGATGCGATTGCCTCGAACATGACCGCCACAGCCGAACGTAAAAAACAGGTGGACTTTTCTCAGGTATATTTTATGAACCCGCAGGTACTTGTTGAACGATCACAGGCTAAGACAGTTTCCCAGGATTCGTTCTTTCACAGGCTGGCAGACAGTTTCAGAAACAATGTCCTTAAAGAGAAACGTTATCTGCTTATTTTGAACGGGCTTAAAGTGACGCTTATTATAGCTCTTTGTTCGGTGGTCCTGGGAACTTTACTGGGTGCCGGCATCTGTTTTATGCGAATGTCCCGGCGCCGTTTTTATAGCGGGTTTGCCAAAGCTTATATTTTGTTCTTCAGGGCAATACCACAAGTGGTGACGCTCATGATTATGTTTTATGTGATCTTTTCTTCTGTAAAAGTGAGCGGAGTGGTGGTTTCCGTTATCACATTTGCGTTGATATTTGCTTCCTATTCTTCTGAACTTTTCCGTACTTCGTTACAGAGCATTCCCGTTGGACAGAAAGAGGCTGGTTATGCGCTAGGATTCAGCAAAGTACAGACATTCTTCAATATTCTTTTGCCCCAGGCGGCCCGGGTAGCCTTTCCGGTGTATAAAGGCGAGATTATTTCGCTGGTTAAAATGACTGCCATTGTAGGTTACGTGGCGGTACAGGATCTGACTAAAGCCGGAGATATTATCCGCAGCCGTACCTTCGATGCATTTTTCCCGCTGGTTCTTACGGCAATTATTTACCTGATTATCATATGGTTGCTCACGCGACTTATGGATGCTGTGGCGCGGCCTGCGACCGGGACAACTGCCGGTAATAGGTGAACGTGTGTGAGGGCAGCAAAGAAGGGTGGAGTATGGCTATAAGGTCTGCCAGTATGAGGTGTGGGCTAATGGCACCCGATTCGTAGTAATCACTGCCGCCTTCCGGAGTGCTGCGAAGGTTGTTGTTCCAGACGTTGCCGTTGCGGAAACAGGGTACCCGGGCAAAGCGGTTATCGAGGTTTTCAAGCTCGGCAAGTTGCGTGTAGTGATTGGGGTTTAGCCAGACATCGGCTTCCAGCGCATAGAGGTAGGCCTGTTCGGTGCTGATGGTGGAACTGTTAACTCCCGGGCATGTTCCCAATAAAACACCTCCGGCATCGCCAATGAAAATGTTCTGATGGCTTTCGGAGCCGGGCAGGTACCATATATCGTTGAAAGGTGCATTTATCAGCACTTTTTCCTTCTTTTGGCCTGTTACCAGTGATTTATATTCCAGGTATGCGTCCCTGATCTCACAAAATTGTTGCCGGGCCTGATCTTCAAGCCCGTAAAAAGCCGCGAAGGCTACAAGGAACTCGGCTTTCCCCAACGGATGTCTCTCGGTATGCTCGGGGATCTGGATCACATTCAGGCCGAGTTGCTCCATCTTGGTAATATAATCGGCCGTTTTTCCATGGATAGAATAGGCGAAAACCACATCGGGGGCCAGTTTTAAAAGGGTCTCGTAGTTGATGGACGATTCGTACCCGACGTCGGTGCACTGCCGCAGTCGGGGATTGTAAATGTAGCGGGCGCCCGAGACACCGCAAACGGAAGCCGATGCGCCAATTGCATGGATGAATGCCAGGTGTGTGGTGGAAAGGCATACGACGCGTTTTACCGTGCCAATTTCGTGGCGGAAAGTTTTATCCGATGCGGGGTCATGCAGGTATAGAACCTTACGGCCGTCTTCCAGAGCAAGATAGAAATTCTGTGCATATTCCGGATTATAAAGAATAAGGCCCGGAGTTTTGTGAGGAAATGCAGGTTGCACGGGAACGACTTGTTCCTGTGCCGCCTGTTGTGCCTGGCTCTGCTGTTGTTCCCGGACCGGCTGTCTGCCGCCTCGTCCTTGTCCGCATCCCAAAAGCGTGCTGCTCAGGGCAAACAACAAAAGCAAAACGAGGCAGCCTGTGTGGCCGCCCCGGGATTTCTTCTGCCAGTGTACGCGTATTTGGCTCATTCGGAGCCTTCCACGGGACTCGAACCCGCGACCTGCTCATTACGAATGAGCTGCTCTACCGACTGAGCTAAGAAGGCTTTTATTTATAGGGTTGCAAAGATAGAATAATTTTTTGATCTTGCTATCTTTGCTTTATGATAGATTTAATTGTAATAGGAGCGGGTCCTGCCGGAATGATGGCAGCGGGTACAGCAGCCGAAAACGGGTATAAGGTATTATTGATAGAAAAGATGGAGCGTGTGGGGAAAAAGCTTGCCATAACCGGCAAAGGCAGGTGCAATATCACAAACCTGAAAGACTGGGACGAATTCAGTCTGCACGTACACCCCAACCCAAGATATTTAAAACCGGCATTCTATTTTTTTCCAGGCAGTGCTACCGTGGCTTTTTTTAATGAAATCGGACTGCCTACCGTACTGGAAAGAGGAGACAGGGTGTATCCGCAATCACAGCGGTCCATTGATGTGATTAATGCGCTCCGAATGTGGCTGGAACGTGTCGGGGTTATGTTGGAACCGTACCAAAAAGCCATCCGGTTTGAAATGAATACCGGGGAAAAACGTTCCACGATCGCTGGCCTGGTTGCGGCAAACCGGTACGGGAACGAAAAAATGCTGGTGGCCCGTCATTACCTGTTGGCTACCGGGGGCATGTCTTATCCGGCCACAGGCTCTACGGGAGACGGATATGCTTTGGCCTTGGGAACAGGACATACGATAGCCCCTGTTTTTCCTTCATTGGTGGCGGCTCTGCCTGTAGATTACGACCGGCAGCTGGAAGGCATTCAGTTGAAAAATGTGCAGCTTAGTCTGTTTACAGACGGGATTCGCCGGTGTACCGAGGAAGGAGAGGTCTTCTTTACCGATCTCGGGATTGAGGGTCCTTTGGGACTCCGCCTGAGCAGGCAGCTGGTGGTGGCCATGGACAAAGGACAGCGTGCCGAACTGCGCCTGAATCTGAAACCGGCACTTACCCGTGAACAACTCTCGGCCCGTTGGAAAAAAGAAGTTGCTCCCTTGTTGCGCGGTTATATGCCCGCCGCCCTCGTGGAACCGTTTATACGGTACGTTCGCCGTGTCGGCGTTACTGAAGTGGAAGCCATGCAGGATTGGCGTTTTGCTATTGCCTCGTACGGAGATTGGGCCCGGGCTGTGGTAACGGCTGGCGGTGTTCCAATGTCCGAGGTGGACGCCAGGACCATGCGGTCGAGACTTGTTGATAATTTGTCTTTTGCCGGTGAGGTTTTGGACATAGATGCCGACAGTGGCGGATACAACCTGCAGGTAGCCTTTTCAACGGGCCGCCTGGCCGGAGCTAAGTGGGCAGCTACTGCCCAATATGTTTCTTGATATAAAAGTCCAGGTGAGGAATGACCTGGATATGCATGCCGTGCTTGACGGGCTGCGGTTTATGAAGTTCCAGAATAATCATGTCTCCCATTTTCAGGTACATGAAATGAGACAGTAGGGATATCTTGTAACATATCTCTTCCTCACTGGGTATTTGATAGGTTACTATTTTGCGTTCGTCTATCTGTAGATCTAAATGAGTGAGTTCTTCTTTTAAAAAGAATTTGCGGGGCATTGGCAATGAATAATCGAGCATGGTTCCCGCAGGCCAGAACTTAAAATCAACAAGTGTCTTAAGTCCGTTAATATTAATGCCGGCATTGACATCCTTATAATACCTGGAAGCATAGACAGGCTTTATGGCTCTGCCCAATCTGTCTATCCTGATTATGTAACACAATGAATATTTTAGTTTGGCGCAGGTCAGTGGCCAGTAGTAATCGTCGGCAGGTTTGGCCAAGACCGTATCTGGCTTTAAATAAAAGTCTTCCGGGCTAAGTGGATTTGAGATTTGTTTATAAGGAAAGACTATGAGTTTCATATCATTATAGCAGGGTCCGCATGCTGAGCCTGATGTCTGTCAGGACTTTTTTGGTGTCGAGGGTGAAATCGCCCTTCATCATCCAGTCATAATAGGATGGTTCGGCGGTGAGGACTTCGGTGACACGGCGGCCTTTGTGTTTGCCAAAGTTAAAGACGGGTTCGTCTTTGTCGTTGAGAATGATCCTTCCGGCGTAATCTACAAAGTGGCTTTTGGCAGAGAAATCCGAGAGGAATTGCACTTCGTTTTTTAGATCGTCTGAGTATTTATCCAGCTGGGCTTCCAGGATCTCGTACGTGGCAATGGTGTCGGCCTCGGCACTGTGTGCATTTACCAGGTCTTTATCGCAATAGAAGCGGTAAGCGGCTTTGAGTGTGCGTTGTTCCATTTTGTGGAAAATGTTCTGAACGTCTATCATTTTGTGTTTACGGAAGTCAAAGTCGATTCCGGCCCGGAGAAATTCTTCTGCCAGCATGGGGATGTCAAACCGGGTGGAATTATAGCCGGCAAAGTCGCAGCCTTCCATCCAGTTAGCGAGTGATTTTGCTATCTCCTTAAAAGTGGGTTCATTGGCCACATCTTCGTTTGAGATGCCATGGATTGCCTGGGCCTCAGGCGAAATGGGGATTGTCGGATTTATCCGGCGGGTTTTCACCTCGTGAGTACCGTTGGGGTTAACTTTAAGGACACAGATTTCTACTATGCGGTCGGTGGCAACATTAAGCCCTGTTGTTTCAAGGTCCAGAAACAACAGGGGATTTTTCAGGTTTATTTTCATTTAACAAAATGTATGGTGTGTTTGGAGCTACTTCTCACTTCTCACTTCTCACTTCTCACTTCTCACTGTGTTATCATCATGGGCATAATGAGGGCGCATAGCTCTTCGTGTTCCGAGTCCGGAGTCACGGGGGTGACCAGGCCAACGCGGGAGGGATCGCTCAGAGCAACACAAACTTCTGTGCCGGGCATGTTGGAGAGCAGCTCGGCAAGGAAGGTCGATTTGAAACCCATCTCAATGGCTGTTCCGTCGTACTGGCAGGAAAGGCGTTCCTGAGCGGCAATGCGGAATTCAATGTCCTGGGCCGATACAAATATCTGGTTTGCCGAGAAAAGCAGTTTCATGAGGTTGGTAGCCTGGTTGGAACATACGCTTACGCGACGTACGGCATTCATAAGTTCAATCCGGTCTGCAATGATCTTAAGAGGGTTATTCTGAGGAATAACGCTGCGGTATGCAGGGTAGTTGCCTTCCACCAGACGGCAGATCATGCGGTATGCCCCAAAATTGAAGAATGCGTTCTTGTTGTCGAAAGAAACTTTTACGTCTTCTGTTATTTTGGCCAGAAGGTTCTTAAGAATGTTGGCCGGCTTTTTGGGGAGAATGAACGAGGCGTCTTCTTCGGAAAGGATATCGGTACGGGTATAGCAGACCAGTTTATGGGAATCTGAGGCCACAAGATTGGCCGCAGTGGTTTTCATATCAAAATAAATACCGTTCATAACGGGCCTTAGCTCTTCGTCACCGGCTGCATAAAGGGTGCGGTTAATGCCTTCCAGCAGTACAGCAGCAGGGAAAGTGATGGTGTGCGAATCGCTTACTTCCTGCGGTACAGGATAATCCACGGCAGGATAGCCGGGTACCTGAAATTTGCCGGTAGCCCAGGTAAATTCAATAATGTTCTGTTCTTTATTGAATGTGAACGTCAGGGGCTGCTCGGGGAATTCTTTAAGGGAATCTGTAAGTATCCGGGCCGGTATAGCTACGCTGCCTTCTTCCGTTACGTTATCAATAGGCATTGAAGTACGTAATGTGGTTTCCAGATCCGATGCCGTTATGGTCAGGGAATTATTTTCCAGGTTAAACAGGAAATTATCCAAAATGGGTAAAGTATTCTTGGAAGCGATAACCCTACTGACGGATTGCAGTCTTCCCAACAGTTCTGAGCTTGATACAACAAATTTCATAGACTATTCTTTTATCTGGCAAATATACTAAAAAAGTGAGTTTGAGGATTCAGGGGCATAGGATTTTTCCATGGCAAGCAGTTTCTGCTTGCGTCCTAATCCGGCTGCGTATCCCACAAGTGATCCGTCGTTTCCGATAACTCTGTGACATGGGATAATGATGGCAAAAGGATTGGCATTGTTGGCCTGTCCAACGGCCCGGGCGGCTTTGGAATTACCGCTCATCTCGGCCAGTTCTGAATAGGACACGGTGGTTCCGTAAGGAATTCTGGTCAGGTTAGTCCATACATTCTGTTGGAATTCGGTTCCTTCAATATGCAGGGGCAGCTTAAACAGACGCAGTGTTCCGTCGAGGTACGCCTTGAGCTGGACAAGTGCGTCTTCCAGCACGGCGGGCAGGGGTTCTTCGGGAGGCATTTTGACGCCGTTTTTATAAAAACCGTTCAGGCTTTCATCTTCCTCGAACGCCGAGGAAACGAGTTCGTCCGTCTCGTTGGCTGCAAAGCAGAAGTTCCCGAAAGGGGTCATGGTGTAAACCTTATAGCGTGGCTCGCCGGAACCTCCGGTGAGTGTCACCACCATATCACGGGCTATGCGTGCAGTGGCACCCTCGGCGCCCAAAAGCCGGTGCAGCCGCTTATAATCTGCCAGGATGCTTCTGCGTCGCTGACGGCCCCTGAGCAGGTGACTGACCTCATCGGCCAGGCGTTCCGGTTCACATTCCTTTTGGATTAGTTCGTGAACGGTCGCTTTATTAAGTATCAGGTTGGGGAGCGAGATGTATTTCACTTTGATAATCATTTTTGCTATGGCGGCAGAAAGGGCGTTACCGCCGTAACAGACCAACTGGGGACAATTAAGAACGGCTGTTTCCAGTGTGGCGGTGCCACTGCTCACAATGGCCGCTTCTGCCTGACGGATGATTTCATAGGTGTGTCCGTACATAACCCTTACCGGAAGATCTTTTATAATGGAATCATATACGGTGGTGGGAATGTTTGACATGGCTGAAACTATCCATTGGTAATCTTTGAAATCGTTAACAATCTGTATGGCTTTTGGGAGCAGGAATTCAATTTCTTTAAGCCGGCTCCCGGGCAGGATAGCCAGGATTGGCTCAGGTCCGAGTTTGAATTTTGCGCGGAACACATCCGGTGAATCGGTTTTTTCGAGTGTGGACTGCATATGGTCCAACAGCGGGTTGCCAAGGTAAACGGCATCGATACCTTTTGATGCAAAGTATTCTTTTTCAAACGGGAAGATAACATACAAACGGTCAACATTGTTTTTTATCTTTCGTATACGCCATTCTCTGGAAGCCCATACCTTGGGTGCTATGTAATAAAATGTTTTTATGCCGTGCTTCCGGGCATAGGAGGCTATTTTAAGGTTAAAGGTAGGGTAGTCTATAAGTATAAGCACATCGGGCCGATATTCAAGAATTTTTTTCCGGCAGACGTTAAGCCGTCTTAGCAGTGCCGGCGCCTTGGTAAGGACTTCTATGAAGCCCATTACGGCAGAATCTGCATCGGGACCGAAATATTTAATCTCGGCCTGCTGATCTGAAATCTTTAATTCCTGGATGAGCCGCCTGGCGTAATTATTGCCGGATGCTTCGCCGGCTATAATAAAATAGCGCATAGTTATATACCGTTATCATCCCGTGTCAGATCCTTCCACACTACTTTCAACCGCTCCAACTCGGGATAGTTTGTGTTATCAATCTTATGCGGAACTATGGTAACGTAGTTTTTGTCCAATAAATTGTGGTCACATTCAAGGTCCCCGGGTTCCAGGTTCTCGTATTCGCCTACCATCCAGTAATAGGGGTGTCCGTAGGGGTCTGTCCTCGATTCAATTTCTTTTATCCAGGCTCCCATGCCAAAACGACTCAGGCGGATGCCGTTGATCTCGTGGATGCTGCCCTGGGGTATGTTTACGTTAATGAATGTGTATTCTGCAGGCGGGTGTTTTATGAATTCTTCTATGATTTTTGTGCCATAATAGATACTGGCATTAAAGTCTGCATTGGGACTGTGGTCTTTCAGGCTGAAAGCCAGAGAGGGAATTCCGTTAAGAGCCCCTTCCTGGGTGGCGCCAAGCGTTCCTGAATACAATACGGCAGAAGAACCGTTGAATCCGTGGTTGATCCCGGAAAGCAGCAGGTCAGGTTTTTTGCCGGAAAAAAGAACATTCAGCGCCATTTTAACACAATCTACCGGTGTGCCGGAACAATAATATCGTTTAATACCTTCTTCAAAGGAGCCGTCGGGACTGCTAACGGGGACCATCCGAAGCATTTTTCCAATGCTAACTGCACTGGACATAGCGCTTTGGGGATATTGCGGAGCTACTACGGTAATTTCACCAAAAGGACGCGCCATTTGAATGAGCGCCTGTAATCCTTTGGATGTATAGCCGTCGTCATTGGTAATAAATATGTGCATAGGTTGCGAAATTAATGATTTTTTTTGAGCATTTCACTGCTAATGTTAACTTTGCAAATGATTTTAACAAAAACGTCAAATATGAATAAGATTAAAGTGGGAATTAACGGCTTTGGCCGTATCGGTCGCTTGGTTTTTCGGGCCGCCCAAGAAAGAGAAAACATTGAAATTGTTGGGATAAACGATCTTATCAGCGTGGACTATATGGCCTATATGCTTCGCTATGATACCGTTCACGGTCAGTTTACCGGTTCCATTGATGTAAAGGACGGAAATCTTGTTGTGAATGGACATGCAATCCGTGTGACTGCAGAGAAGGATCCTGCAAACCTTAAGTGGAATGAAGTGGGTGCTGAATATGTGGTTGAATCCACCGGTCTTTTCCTGACCAAGGAAAAAGCACAGGCTCATATTGCTGCAGGAGCAAAGCGCGTTGTTATGTCTGCTCCCTCGAAAGATGATACCCCTATGTTCGTTTATGGTGTGAACCATAAGACCTACAAAGGTGAAACCATTGTTTCCAATGCTTCCTGTACCACTAACTGTCTGGCTCCCGTTGCCAAGGTGCTGAACGATAGTTTTGGTATTGTTGAAGGTCTTATGACTACTGTACACGCTACCACCGCCACCCAGAAGACCGTAGACGGTCCTTCTGCAAAGGACTGGAGAGGTGGACGTGCTGCCGCAGCCAATATCATACCTTCGTCCACGGGGGCTGCAAAAGCTGTTGGCAAAGTGATTCCGCAACTGAACGGCAAACTTACCGGTATGTCTTTCCGTGTACCTACCGTTGACGTATCTGTTGTTGACCTTACCTGCCGTCTGGAAAAACCCGCCACATATGAAGAGGTTAAGGCTGCCATGAAAGCCGCTTCTGAAGGTGAGATGAAAGGTGTTCTGGGCTATACGGAAGATGCAGTGGTTTCTTCCGATTTCATACACGATGCCCGTACCTCCATTTTCGATGCCGAAGCCGGTATTTCACTGAATCCTAATTTTGTGAAGGTAGTTGCCTGGTATGACAACGAATGGGGATATTCCAACAAAGTGGTTGAACTGATCCAATACATGAGCACTGTCAAATAGTTGATCTCATGAAGTAAGTAGTGCGGAAGGGCTTTCCTTTCCGCACTGTTTTTTTTATACCTTTGTATATTATGAATAATCCGGAAATAATAGCGGAAATTGGCTGTAACCATAAAGGCGATATGCAGATTGCCAGGGAATTGATTGTTACGGCAGCCATGTACTGCAAAGCAAATATTGTAAAATTCCAGAAGAGATGTAACAGGGAGCTGCTTACCCCAGAGGAATACAACGCCCCTCATCCGAATCCCTATAATGCGTACGGAGCCACGTACGGAGCACACAGGGAGTTCCTTGAGTTTGATCTGGATCAGCACCGACAACTCAAAAAATGGTGCGAAGAGGCCGGCGTGGAGTACTCCACCTCGGTATGGGACATTACCTCGGCCCGGGAAATTGCCTGTATCGGGCCCCGGATCATAAAAGTTCCCTCGGCCTGCAACCTGAATAAAGAACTGTTGTCGTTTCTTTGCGAATATTTTCCGGGGCAGATTCATGTTTCCATGGGTATGACCACCAGAGATGAGGAAGAGCAGATAGTATCGTTCTTTGAACAAAAACAACGTAACCGGGACTTGGTGATCTATGCCTGCACTTCAGGATATCCAGTTTCTTTTGATGAAGTGTGCCTGCTGGAATTGACCCGGTTAAGGCAAACTTTTGGAGAGCGCGTGGGTGCCATTGGTTTTTCCGGCCATCACCTGGGTATTGCCGTAGACTCGGCAGCCGTGGCGCTGGGTGCCGAGTTTATTGAACGGCATTTTACTCTGGACAGGACCTGGAAAGGAACCGATCATGCGGCATCGCTCGAACCGGACGGCTTGCGCAAGCTGGTGCGTGACAGCAAAGCCGTATGGAGGGCCATGAAAAGTAAGAACAACGGGATTCTTTCTGTGGAGATGGAGCAAAGAAACAAACTGAAAAAGAATCAGGTGAAATGGTAAAAACAATTGCTTTTGTTCCGGTCAGGGAAGGAAGTAAATCCATACCCCTGAAGAATATTAAGGATTTTTGTGGAAAACCTCTGGTTTATTGGGTGCTGAAAGCATTGAATAACGCTGTGCCGGTTGACCGTATTGTGGTGGCTACCGATTCCATAAGGATAGAAGCTACCGTTCAGTCTTTCCGTTTTGACAAAGTAACTGTTTACCGTCGCAGCGCCACCAATGCTACCGATACGGCCTCGACCGAGAGCGTGATGCTGGAATACCTGGCCAAGACATCGCTTGAAAGTGACGATATTTTTATGCTGGTTCAGGCTACCTCGCCGCTGACAGAAACGTATCAGATTGAAGAAGCATTTGAACAATACCATGCCCGGGGTTATGATTCCATGCTCACGTGCGTGCGTCTTAAACGGTTCCTCTGGAACCCCGACGGATCTGCGCTGAATTACACGTTTACGGCCCGGCCGCGCAGGCAGGATTTCTCGGGATCGTTAATGGAAAACGGTGCTTTTTATATCAGCCGGGTTGGAGCTGTTATGCAATCTGGTAACAGGCTTTCGGGCCGTATAGGTATCTATGAGATGCCGGAGCACACAGCCGCCGAACTGGATCATCCCGACGACTGGATATCCATGGAACAACTCATGCGTAAATATGTGTTATCAAAGATAAAGGGTAAAAAAATCAAATTATTTCTGACCGATGTAGACGGCGTAATGACCGATGCCGGAATGTATTACTCCGAGAACGGCGATGAGATGAAAAAGTTTAATTCTCAGGATGGCTTGGGAATGAGATTATTACGTGAAGCCGGGATCAGGACGGGGATTATTACCACCGAGAATACCAAACTGGTGGAGCGCAGGGCTGCCAAGCTTAAGGTGGATTACCTGAGTCAGGGCCGGAGGGATGGCGGAAAGCTCGAAGCCGCCATGGATATCTGCCAGAAGGAAGGGATATCACTGGAAGAAGTGGCCTATATTGGCGATGATATGAATTGTATAGAGTTGCTGTCGTCTGTGGGGTACGCAGCCTGTCCGGCCAATGCGGTTACTGCGGTGAAGTCTTTGCCCGGTATAATCATCTTGCAGAAAAGGGGAGGGGATGGTGCAGTAAGAGAGTTCACTGAATGGATCCTGAACCTCAGGTAGCCGATAGAATCAATGGAGCGAAATCTTATATACATAGCAGCTACTCCTCTGACAATTAAGATAAAAGAGCTGTTTTTTCTTGAAATATTTGAACAGGCCGGTTACCGGGTGGAATACTGGAGTTTGCACCGGTTCTATCATCCGGCTATGCGCCTGCCCGACGAGTTGAACGAACCTGGCTATGTGATTCTGGATACTCCCGGTGACCTTAAAAACAGGCTTTCGCTGTATGATCCTTCTCATACGTATATTATTTATACGCTGGATTTTGTTTATTTATACCGTCTCCTGTTTGATATGGTGAACAGGGCCGGTTTCCGTATATCTTCCATATTTCCTTATTCGGGTATTTCCCATATTCAGCTCACACGTCAGGAAAAGATCCGCCGGGTTTTCTCTTCAAACATTATTAAGAAGATTCCGGAATTTCTTAAAGCCAATGTGCTTTTTAAATGCTATTGC
>Ga0172380_10004105_pt1 | contig 19116 bp, 14 predicted proteins | sample Leawe162metaG_FD_119747 | JGI IMG/M metagenome (GOLD analysis project Ga0172380, IMG submission 119747) | Leachate microbial communities from a municipal landfill in Southern Ontario, Canada - Leachate well 162 metaG | ecosystem: Engineered > Solid waste > Landfill > Unclassified | place... | reverse complement strand
ATTTACCATTTGATGTGCTTCTAATTCAAGAGCTATTACATAAGTTTCGTTTCCTACTATAATATTAGGTTTTATCTCTTTATCTGAGAACGATAAATAATCTTTCCTTCCGGATTGAGTAAAGCATTCTTCCATTTTTGTAAGAGCATATTTGCCTACTAATTCTTCTTTGTTTTTCTTAAATACTTCTAAGAAAAGAGTTATTGCTTCATCATATTTTTTTTCACTCTGTTTATTTAGAGCTTCTGTTAATTCGTCTTGTGGCTGATCTGTATTAACTGAATCCATTTTACTAAGGATTTGGGTTGGTTCAGATTTCTCGATTGATGAACGGTTTGGATTAGGATTAGTTGTAAGTGGATTCGAGGCATCCACGGTTGATTGATAAGTGGAAATTTTTGTGTTCCCATTCCAAAATACCCTTTGTGCATATATTGTACATCCATAATAGGCTTGGATATTATAAGTTGTATTATCAAAAATACTGTTGCCATAAGTCATATATCCATGTGCTATAGGATTAGAATTATAAACTGAATTTATGCCAATCGAATTATTTCTAATAACATTTGAACCTGGGTACCCGCTCGCTGTTAAGTCAGGTGAACAATTTGTATAACAAGAAATACCATAAGTTGAATTATATCTAAAGTTATTTTGTATCAGTTGTGGACTTGAATAATAATTTAATCTTAATCCTGTTTCATTATTATCAAGAGTTGAATTCCATATTGTTGGTGAAGAATTATAACAATAAACACCATGTGTTGCATATGTAATTGTACAGTAATTTAGACTTCCCGTACTACTACTATTGAATTGTATTCCTCCCCATGTACCTGAACTACCACTTCTATTAAATGTAATACTATTGGTGGAATTGCCCATTGCACTTAAAGTACCATTTACTATTAATTTCTTTCCTGAAGCAAAAGTTAAATTTACATTTGGTGAGACTGTTAATGTTTTTCCGGAGGGTACTGTTATATCATTGCTGAATGTTAGGTTACAATTAATTATCTCTTCAGTTAAATTTATCTGTACTGAATTAGAAAATTCTGAATCTTCACTTGTATTAATTGTCTTAACTTTATAATGAATATTCTTCCAATTAGCGAAACATAAATTATTATCTAAATATGAGGTAATATTTTTCCCAACTTCAGCGATTTCCTCATAATTTGTGGGCGGTTCATTATCGACTGTAATGCATCTATATATTTTATATCCTATCCAATAATCTTCAGCGGGAGAATGATGTTCCCAATTTAGAAGTGGTTTACCATTACTTAAACTAATTGCGAGGCTTTCTGGTGCATACGGTTCAAACTTTGCTGTACTGGGTCCTGATTGACTTTTTGCCGTCCAGATTTCAACATCCCCGGAATTCCATTCTGGATTTAACATCGATGGCGACCAATAAAAATAATAGTTCCCTAATGTACCTTGAATACATTTAATCCAAATATCTTGAGGAGCATCGATAAAAGGATCATAATTCCCATAATTATCATCTCGATAGTCTAATAAAATATAATTATTTGGTGAACCTTCGACATATAATTTATATAAACCATAACCAAAATCTCCTCCAGAATTACAAAAATCAAAACCTCCCCAACTTCCCATTGGTTGATTATTACTAGGAGGAGCATATGTAGAATATTGATAATCGTCTGACAAAAGGATGGGATTAGATGATGGTAAAATTTGGTCCCAAACTTGACTTACAGCTTCAATTGCAAATGTAGGTACATTTCCAGACATATTTTCTGTTCCTATTAAAATCTCATTCATAGGATATAGTAATTTGCTTGGAGAAGAATTGATTTGAGAAAATGAATAATTAGTTAATAAAATTAATATTAGTATCATCTTTTTAATATCAACCTCATTTTAGTTTATCGTAAAGATACTCTTTGCTCTAAATGTTGGAAAAATTAATTCCTTATTTTTCGTAATTGCAGGTGAAGCACCTAATGCTCTTTCATCTTCAATATCTATTTTCCAGTTTAGTTCTCCTTTATTATTTAAAGATATTATAGCTACTTCGTAAGCTCCTTCCAAACTTGCAACTCCTATATAAATATTACCATCTACATCACTTATTAATGGACTTGTTATTCCAAGAGTTTTAAGATCATATTTCCACCTAAGATTACCCGAATGGGAAACTGAATATACTTCAGTAACTCCGAAATAAATATTTCCATCATAATCAATTGTAGGTTCAACATTGTCGAATAAAGGCATATCATCATTAAAATCAAATTGCCAGGATAATGCACCTTTAGAATTTAGGCAATAGAGTGTTTTTATCGGAAGATCACGATAAGCCCCAGGTATAAAATATATATTACCCTGCGAATCAACTATGGGAGAGGATAACAATTCCATATTACCGTATTCCCATTTAACTTTTTTATCTATAACATCCACCGCAATAACCGAAACGCTATTTCCTTGTATATATAACGTTTTGCCATCGGGAGAAAAAGTTGGTGCTCCATCGCCATCCTCTAAAAATTTTTCGTCTGTTAATTCCCAAAGTAATTCTCCTTCCGGACTAATTGCCTTGAGTGTATGCTTTTCAGTAACACAATAAATCGTACCATCCAATCCCACATTTATTCCGAGATTCCAAATTGAGCAGTCATTATCATATTTCCAATTTAATTTTCCATCATAGCCGGAAGAATATAGACCGCTGGCATCAGCCCAAATAACTGCATCTTTTGTAAGTAAAGGGGTTGTATTAATGGTTCCTGAAGCCGGATTATTCCACATTTCACTTCCGCCTGGATTTAGGGAAGAAAGCCTGTGAAAGGAGTAATTACATGTAGTATAAATATTTGAATTATTATCCAGTGCGATTGAGCTTTCGGTACCATAATACGGTATTTTCAATTTTATCTGACCTAATTTGGGTCCGCGAAATGGACTTCTCCCATTTGATTGCGGATTGCCATGATTCATAGACCAAGGGGATTCCAGCAAGGATGCCCATGTAATATCACTTTGAGGTGATATATCCAAATCAATTATCGGGTCAATCGACTTATCACACCTATAAAATAGAAAGACGGAAACTACCCCTAGTAAAATGAATAAGGTAAAATTCTTTTTCATAAATTAAATCCCTAAGTTAATTATTGAATAAAGTTAATTAAAACGAACCTTGATGTTCTTTTACATGCTTCCTCCTATTTTTTAGTAGTAACATCATAATTAAGAATTATAAAAACAATGCAAAAATTTTTTCCCTAATAACTTTTATTATTTCATTAAAATCATTTTCTTTACTTGAATTAAGCTATTCGTTTTGATTTGGTAGAAATATATTCCGCTTGCAACTAAGTTGCCAAAGGAATCTTTCCCATTCCAACTTACTTTCTGCCTTCCTGCATTTTGATATTCCTCCACTAATACATTTACTAATTGTCCAATGGAATTATATACCTCAAGTTTTACATTTCCTTCTGTCGGAAGTGTGTATTCAATTGTAGTGGTTGGATTAAATGGATTTGGATAATTTTGATATACTTCAAATGATGTTGGTAGTTCCTTGAGAATTTCTACATCGGTAGGTAAATCAATTTCCTTTTTCATTATCATTCCATTATATCCTACTAACCATAAATATCCATCTTTATCTTCTACATCCATTATTTTGCTCGTAGTTTCCAACTCTTGATTCCACGTAGCCCCCATATCTTTTGTAAAAAATAATTGGCTTGTAGAATCGCCAAAGTTCTTTTGTGCCGTCATCCAACCAATTTTTCCGTTAAATGGAGAAATTCCTGAAACATATCCAAAGTCCCAGCTTATATTTTGCCAGTTTTTTCCGCCATCTGGGGAAGCAGCAAACTTCTCAGCACCATTACCTCCTGTCCATAGTGTGTCTTCATTTGCTATCTTTAATTTATTCGTCGGTGATCGAAAAGTTGCAATAAGTTCCCAATTTACTCCTCCATTCTCTGTTTTAAATACATCTGTATCTCCAAAACCATCATGAGGAGGTGATGAAATTGCCCATCCAATATTTTTATCTTTCATTTGGATTGACCTGAAAAATATATGATTATATGGTTCAGTGCCTCCGATGGCCAACTGTGTTTCCCATGTTTTGCCACCATCTGAAGTATGGATTATTGTCCCTTTTTGATGACCTTCATCAATGTAATGGGACCCTACCATCCAGCCATTATCTTCATCAATAAAATAAATATCATTAAAACTATAATCATACTCTGTTCCATATAATTCCCATGTATCTCCTCCATTTTTTGTAGAATAGATCTTACCTAACCCCCCGGTAGTATATCCAATATTTTTATTTACAAAAAAGATACTCTTAACATAATCTTCACCTGCTATCTCCTTTAGCTCCCAGTTTTTTCCTCCATCTTTTGTTTGTAGGTATTGTGGAGTATAGGTTGTTATCCATCCGTTTAATGAATCAATTAAGCAAATACCATATAAATTTTTGATAGTACCGCTATTCTGCACCTCCCATTGCGATTTAATGGTAGTTGAAGAAAAAAGAAACACTAAGGAAAGAAGAATTGATATGTAACATGTTTTTTTCATAACCACTCGCTAATTATTAATTTAATTAATCGAAAATTGATTTTACAGTTTAGTCCGGATTTATTATTTCACTAATAACATTTTTTTTGAGATTCTATTTTCATTTGCCTGTATAGAATAGATATATACACCACTTGATAAATTACCACCATCAAAATTAACATTATAATATCCGGCTTCTTTCTTTTCATTTACGAGTACTGCAACTTCTTTCCCTGTTATATCAAATACTTTGATTACCACATCACTTGTAATCGGTAATTGATAATTTATTGTCGTAGTCGGGTTAAAAGGATTAGGATAGTTAGTAATTGCAAATTCGGTTGGGATATTCTTTTCCTCTTTGGGTTGTTCTTCCTGATTTTCTTTTAATTGAATTCCATATATCTCTACAAATAATGGAGTTGCATTGGAGTTTTCTGTTGAGTAATATGGTCTTGGATCGTATTCTACTCTATCGAATTGTTTCCAATTTGCTAAATAGTAATCATTATCAATGAATTGTTTAACTCCCCTATTTACGCTTCCAACAAGAACCGGAGTTCCTCCATTTATTAATCTCCATATATTATATTGAGTTACAGCAGTATTTGGATTATCCACCCATATAACTTTTATTGGGTCCCAAAGTATAGTTCCAAATGTTACATCTCTATTGTAGTTGCTTGGTTTTCCTGTATATGAAATTGTATGCGTTTCATTATCATTGATTATAAAAGTCCTATAATCTGTTGTCAAGTTATCTTCCCATTTACTAAAACTATAGTTGAAGATGATCCTGATGTAATATAACTTATTGTAACACTATTAATTGTAGCATTTGTAGGGATAGAGGATAAAGATACATTAAAATATGACCTAAATATTCTCTTATTAGGAGCACTATAATGACCTCCCATATCATATGTTCCAAAATCACTAAATGTATCAATATTGTTTACAGTATTTTTATAAACGGAGTTCGATAATGCTCCGATACTAATGTTTTCCTGAATTGGTGGTGGTACCTGTGAGTATAAACAAGAAGCAAAAATTAAATAGATGATAACAATACTAAAATACTTTTTCATAACGTTTCTCCTTTATTGGAAAAATGATTATTTTTAAAAATGAATAGCCCTGTAAATATTTATTATATTTACGCTTTAGATTACCGGTCCAAAGAAGCTATTCTTTTTGGGATAGTGTTAACCCACTATCCCTTTTTTATTTTATGGTATTTATTCTTTTAGTATTCCCTTAAGTAATAGCATCTGATTATTTATTACATCCTCAATCACAAAAACAGCACTCTTTTCAAAAACTAAACCGGCTACTGCTATTGCAAATCTATTTTCTAATTTATATACGTACTTAATATCAGTTCCATCGTAATGCATTATGCCACCTCCCATTTTGAAGAATAAATCATTCTTGCTTCTACCCCACATCTCTCCCATAAATCTTGTATTGGAAAAATCGATCCCATAATTATTGAGGTTTATAAATTCATTGAGTCTGCCATTCTTCATTCTATATATTTCATTTTCCTTATTTATAAATAACTCACTATTTATCAAATTCATATTACAAGTAAATTGACCTGTCGTATCAAATATAATATCAATTAGTGTATTGTTCTTAAATTCACTAATATAATTGTCATGCCAACCGCTTTTTGGATTTCGGGCGGAATAGACATATATTCTGTTATCATATTTTAAGATTTTATTAAACCAAGAATCGGGATATTCGAAAAGCTTTTCCCATTCAAGACCATTGTATTTATAGATTATTCCAAAATTTTTATCTACTTGTTTAACCGTTTTGGCATATTGACTATGTCTTCCGCAAACATAAATATCATATTTCTCTGTTCCATGTACACTTGCAAAGACTTCATCATATTCATAAGATGTTGGAAGTGCAAAATCTTCCTTCCATGAAGTGCCATTGAATAATAGAACTCTACCAGAGTTAGTGGCAGCAAATATTTTATTATTATTTAAACCGAAAATTCCTCCAATATTTTCTACTGAGAAAGTACGGGTGAACTTTGTTCCATCGTAATGTTGTAGTTCCTCGCCGATTTCTGAACCTTGTGCACCAACTAGCCAAAAATCATCCTCTGAAACTCCCCACATGCCTGTCGAAAAATATCCTGTAGATTTTGATATAGTATCCAACGTCCATACATAATCTCTTCTCCCTGCCTCAGGTTCTATTGGGTCGGTGATTCCTTCTTTACAGGAATTGAATATAACTACTACCGTAATAACTAATAATATTCCCAACTTTTTCATCTCTTCCCTCAATATTTTTTAAAATCAATATTTTTTTTAATTGCAAGTAACATATCAAATATTTCCCGTAAAAGTCCTAGTACAAGTACGAAAAATTTTTTATGGACAATTTGTCTTCTCTAATTTGTAAAAAATGATTATTTTTAGAAATGAATAGCCCCGTAAATATCTATTATATTTACACTTTAGATTACCGGTCCAAAGAAGCTATTCTTTTGGGGATAGTGTTGACTCACTATCCCTTTTTTATTTTATGGTATTTATTCTTTCAATTTCCCACGTAATAAGTATACTTTTAGATTGATACTATCTTGTATTATAAATACAATAATATCTTTGAATATTAAACCTTCATATGGCATAGTGAATCGATTTGAAAATTTATATATATATTGCATATCACTTCCATTATAGTGCATAATCCCACCGCCCATTTGGAAAAACAAATCATTCCTATTTTTTCCCCATATATCACCCATAAATCGTGTTTCATTAAAATTAATTCCATAATTATCTAAATTAATAAATTGTTTTAAGACCCCGTTTTTTAATAGATAAATTTCATTCTCTTTGTTAACTAATAATTCGTTATTAATTAAATTAATATTACAATCATATCTATTTGTAGTATCAGAAAGTACTTCAAATATTTTACCATCTTTATATTCACTAATAAATGAATTATATGAACCATTTTTTTTATAACGTGCGTTTCTAATATATAGTCTATTCTCATATCTAATTATTTTCATAAAATATGATAATTCATCATCAAGGAATATCCTTTCCCATCCCAATCCATTATATTGGTAAATAAATCCATGTGTATGAAGGTTTTCAGGTTTTATAGACCTATATTCTAATAAGTTCCCAGAAACGAAAATATCATATTTTTCAGTTCCATCAATCCAGTTAAATACATTATCAGTATGAGGCACTATCGGTAAACTTAGCTCTTCTTTCCAACTTGTACCGTTATATTGATATATGATACCAAATTCACTCCCTGCGTATATTTTATTCTCATTTAATCCCCAAATAGTGAATATATTAGGTATGTATTGATTATTACGCTCGAATTTATGTCCGTCAAAATGCTGAAGTTCTTCCCCTGGATAAGCCCCCATATATCCACCTATCCATAGATCATTTTCTGATACTCCCCACATTGAGGAAACTGAAAATGATGCATTTTCTAAGGTATCCACCGTCCATTCGTAATCCCTTCTTCCGGCTTCCGGTTCGAATGGTTCAGTTATTCCCTCTTTGCAGGAATTGCTAATTATTATAAGGACTAACAGGGATATTAATATTAACTTCTTCATCAGATTCCTATGTATTTTTATTTTTTCTAATCATTTTTTTAAATTCCATTGGGAATCTAATAATTAATTCTGTTAAAAAATATCGTACAAGTACGAAAAATGAAAAGTGAGAATTGTTCGTTTTTGGGATATTTTCGAGGGGTGGTGATGATTTTCTTTGTTTTTAAGCTATTTTTAAGTCGTACTTCTACTATTAAGACAAGGCATCCTAAGTGCAAATATTTTTACCTTTTAGCAATTTAGCATCTTCAATACCGCGTTTAATGCTTTTAAGTAATTCTGGATTACTTAGAATCTCTTGCATCTCGAATTCATCTACTAAATTATTATGCTCAATATATCTTTGCACCGATGTTTCAATAAAATTAGATAAAGGTCGATTATCTCTTTCAGCTAACTTTTTGAACATTTCATAGTTTTTATCGCTTAAACGAAGCGTTACAGTTTTTGGCATAACTACCACCTTACGAATATAATTAACACATATTTATTCAAATATATTCAATTTTATTCACATCTTCAACACTATTATATCTGTGAGAAAATAGTGCTGATGTACTATACCTTTTTATTGTATTACTTTTTAATCTTTCAATTCACCACGAATCATTAGGTTTCTTCTTTTAGATTCTTCGGATACTAAAAAAATCACCTCCTTATCAAAAACAATTGCATCTAATACTTTTATATTGGGGTATGGGAAAACTACTTTAAAATCTGTTCCGTTATAATGAGCTATACCATTATTAACAATTGCAAAAAAATCATTATTGGCTCTTCCCCAAATACCAGTTATAGAGCTTTCGAGTTCATAAAAATCTAATATTTCTTTTAAGTTACCTTTATCGAATGAATAAACCTTCTTCTGTGAGGAGGCGATAGTGCCATTTTTAAGAATTGCTACATCGTAAGATAGATCCTTAGAACCAATCTCTTTAATAATATTATTTTCATAATACCAAAGTGTTTTATGCCATGAAGATATATCATAGCCTTGTATTAAAACCCCATTATTATCATCAACATAAACTTCAGTGAATTGTGCATAAATTGGGGATATATTTAAGTAACTCCACTTTAATCCATCGAAATGAAATAGCACACCAATTGTTGGATATTGAGCATTATTCCTTAATCCCCTTCCGACTGCATAAACATTCCAAGGTGCATTGCCATACATATCTTCTATAAAAACATGAGTAAAATCCTCCACTTTTACATCCGTATGCATCTTGCTGTCCATACCGTCATACAGCCATATTGATTGCAGGGAACTACTTGCAAACCAAATATTCGTTGGTGAAGTAGCAAAGAGAGTCTGAGCCTGGTAAGGAAAATAAAAAGTTTTAGTTATCCAATTAAAACCATCAAAATGGCATAACTTTTTATCACCAATAGGTTCTGAAGCTAAAGAATAAATATCATTATACGATATTCCCGTCAATTTCCTTAATCGAGATTCAATTAGAGTATCCACTTTCCACACATAATCCCTTCTCACCACTGTCGGTTCTATCGGTCCGTTTATTTCTTCTTTACAAGAATTGAAAAATGTAACTACCAAAATCGCTAATAGTACTAAAAACTTTTTCATTTTTCCCTCAATATTTTACATTCAATAATTTCAACTATTTTTACGATAAATAATTATTTTTTTTAATTGCAAGTAACATATCAAATATTTCCCGTAAAAGTCCTAGTACAAGTACGAAATATTTTTTATGGACATTATGTCTTCTCTAATTCGTAAGAAAAGTTGAGAAATCTTCAATTTTATTAAATAGAAATTAATTGTATAGAGGATTTTATAATTTTACCCAAGTAGCAGTAAAATCGATAAAGTTCGGTTAATTTTCGCTTTGCAATTGTGCAACTAATTCTGGAGAAAATGTTCTCCGCCGTAGATAATCTACGGCACTGATTGAATAATTATTTAATCAGAATCATTTTCTTAATTGCAGTATTCTTACCGGATGTAAGTTTATACAAATATAAGCCACTTGATAAATTACTTCCGTCAAACCGTATAGAATAATTCCCTTTTTCCTTATAATCATTTACTAATTCTTTTATTTCTCTTCCAAGAGAATCATATACTTTTAAAGTTACAAATGATCTTTTATCTAAACTAAATGAAATATTAGTCTCAGGGTTGAATGGATTTGGAAAATTATTTTCTAAGTTGAAATTCAGATTAGATTCCGCTAAAGAATTATCATTTGCAGAACCTATTGAACTTATTATTTTTCTTGGAATCATTAACCCAAGTGTTTCAACTTGATTGCTAGGTACTGATGAAAGATTCGAATTATCTATTGCAACAACGTAATACTTGACTGATTTCTCCCAAATTGGTTTAGTATAATCGACTAAATAATCAATAAATGTATTTGTAGGGTGATTAACAGTACCAGCATATGACCACCCTTCGTTGTTATAGTTACGATAAATTCTATAACTTGATATGTCCGTCTCTGAATTTAAGTCCCACATTAGTGTTGGGTGGTCTGGATTTGAATATGAAAATCTACAGTTTTGTATTTTTGCCGGTGCACCGGCATACGGATTTGTGAAATAAAATGTAAGTGTATTCTCACCGGTTACTTGAATGGTAAAATTTAAAGACTCTCCATTAATTGAACGTGGATTGCTTTTCGGTGAAAAAACATTATTAAAATTTAGATCAAATGCATCTTCTAAATCGCCTCCTGCATCATCTTGCAAATAATATGGTTGTATGCATCTATATGCAATGCCCCCAATATTTTGATAAAAATTCATCTCATCTTCATTTGAATCAAAATTTTGAGTTGTTCTAGTAACTGTTTGAGTTGATGTATTAATAGTAAAATTCCAATTTCCATCAGCACATTCTACATCAATTGTTGGTACCCACGAATTCTTTGTAACATGATAGATATAAAAACCAGTATCCTTTGAAGCATCATGCGGACTAGAATGCCTCCTATTTTCAATTAAAAAGTATTCATTAGTATTTGTACCTAAAGGAATTTTAATAACATCTCCTAAAGTCATGTAATCGGACATTGTTATTGAGACGTCACTATTAACAGATAGTGGCGTTAACCAACCAAGATGCATTCTTTCCCAAGCGCACATACCTCTATCATCATTCCAATATGGTTTGCCCGTCATTAATCCTAAATTAGAAATAAAATCAATATGGTTTCCACCGAACAGGTAATGTCCTAATTCATGAGCGGCTATATAGGTAGTATAATCTCTCCCATTAAAACCGCCCCGCATTTGAACGCCTCCTCCAATATTCCAATTATTTTGAATTGTAACACCCTCATTAGTAGTATAACTTGAACTCATTTCTAAGAGTGCAATACCAGTATAATCACTCATTAAACTTGTAGAATTTCTGTAAATTACAAAAACAAGATCTACTTTTCCATCTTTACCCCAAGAGGTTCCATTTAGATTATCATATAGTGAAAAATTCACCTCGGGGTCAATTCTTGATAATACTTCTCTATTTACTTGACCAATACTTGAATATTGATTTTCATTTAAATTTGTTGTAACAAGGTTATCATATACATCCCCAATTATTTGAAATGTATGATTTGACATTTGATCGAAATAGTGTGAAATATTTGGATAGGAATAAGGACCTCCGGTGGCATCATTAACAAAATTATTAGCCCACGATGGAAATGAGTTTAATGGCCATTCAGAACTTAATTGGATATCATTTTTAAATTGTACAAAAACAAAATATGCCCTTACCGTGCCAGTTAAGGGGATACTGTTTGACATTACAGAACTAGTTGTCCCACAAGCTAAACCAGATGAAAATAGTTGACTATTTGAAAATAAAAAAACACAAATAATAAAAATTATCTTTACGCTTTTCATTTCAACTCCGCTATTTATTTTGAAAAAATCATTTTGATTATTCGGAAATTATTACCTGTTCTTAAGGAACAGAAATATACTCCACTTGAAAGATTTTCTGTTCTAAAATCAACTTGATATACTCCGGCTGGTTTCTCATCATCAGCTATTATTTTAATTGTTCTACCAAGAATATCTGTGATTTCTATTTTAACTTTTGTAAGCGAAGGTATTTGATATGTGATTTTTGTAGAGTTATTAAAAGGATTTGGATAATTCTGAAATAGTTTAAAATTCTGAGGTAACTCAGGATTGTCATCTTTTACTGATACAATTACTCCAAATTTAACTCCGTTAATTATGGCACCGGTAAGCTGACGTTCGGGAGATTCTCGATTCATTGATAAAATACCTATTCCATCTGCAATTAGTTCATTTATAAACATTTCTGGATAGTTTACATCTCTTACTAATACTAAAACAGAATCACCATAAACATCCCAAAAATAAGAACGAGTTATCACTGCATTCTTTTTACCAACTAAACTTAGTTCATCTTTGAAAGAATATTTATATGATTCGTAAATCGAACCATCAGGGAGAAACAGACTATCTATGGGAAATTCTTCTGTAATATCACCGTCATTATCAATATCTTCGAAATCTAACATATATGAGGCACCACTAATAGTATCGTTTCTCTCCCATGAGATATATTTTACGATTGATAGTGGAGGACGAGCTTCATATCTCCAATCAATCTTTTTGAAATATTTCTTCCCATTTATTACACTATCCTTTATAACTTTTGTTGTGTAATATTTTGGCGGAACTCCCATATCTTCGAATCGGTATTGCCATGTATCACCTACATGTAAAGGATTAAATTCATAATAAGTTTGTGATTGATTGATGGTAAATGGTGTCGGACTTACATTTGTGTTATAATCAAATTCCTGCGAAAATATAAGTCCGGAACTAATAGTTACCAAAAATATCATCAATTTTATGTTTTTCATAACACCCTCATAATGTTAATAAATGTGATCTTTCCTCTCATTTGAGTAGCAATAGTTGTGCCGATAATTTTACACGTACTCAACAAAAACCAAATTGAAACATGCTGCTCGAGATTAGCAGCATATTACCTGCTATTTCATTAATAACATTTTTTTTGCGATTCTATTTCCATTTGTTTGTATAGAATAAATATATATTCCGGTGGATAAATTGGCTTCATCAAAACGAATGTTATAATATCCTGCTTATCCTATTTACGCTTTAGATTACCGGTCCAAAGAGGCTATTCTTTTGGGGATAGTGTTAACCCACTATCCCTTTTTTATTTTATGGTATTTATTCTTTTAATTTACCACTGATTATTAATGTATTCCTTTTAACTTCATCGAAGACTAAAAAGACCACTTCCTTATCAAAAATAATTGCATCTAACACACTTGTATTGGATAATGGATAAATTACTTTCAAATCCGTCCCGTTATAGTGTGCAATCCCATTATTAACAATAACAAAAAAATCATTAGTTGTTCTCCCCCATATTCCATTTATAGAACTTTCGATTCCGTTAAAATCTAATATTTCTTTTAAGTTACCTTTATCTAATGAATAAACTTTCTTCTTTGAAGATGCAATAGTGCCATTTTTAAGAATCGCAACATTATAGGAACCATCATTTGAACCAATTTCTCTAATATTATTATTTTCATAATACCAAATTGTTTTAGTCCATGATAATCTATTATATCCCTGAATTATTACCCCATTATACTCATCGATATAAACATTAGTAAAATTTGCTTCAAGTATAGGTATATCCAAGTAATTCCATTTTAATCCATCGTAATGTATTATAACACCAAGAGTTACAGATTGAGGACTATGTCTCTCTGCTCTGCCTACTCCATAGACGTTCCATGGTGCATTGCCATACATATCGATAATAATAACTTCCGGAAAATCCTCCATTTTAATATCGGTATGCATCTTACTTTCTATCCCGTTATACAGCCATACTGAATGCTCGAATCTACTTACAAACCAAATGTTTGTTGGGGATGTGCCAAAGAAAGACTGAGCCTGGTAAGGAGAATAAAAAGGCTTATTTATCCAATTAAGACCATCAAAATGCCACAACTTTCCATATTTATAAGGTTCAGGATCTAATGCATAAACATCATTATACGACATCCCCCATAATTGATTTGTTCGAGTATCGCCAAGCGTATCAACTGTCCAAACATAATTTCTACTTCCCTCTTCATGTCCAACCGGATCGTTAATACTCTCTTTACACGAACCAAAAAATATAATTACCGAAATGGCTATTAGAAATAATAACTTTTTCATTTTTCCCTCAATATTCTAGTGAAATAATTTGAGCTGATAATATTTATAAAAATTTAATTTGTTATTTATACTAATTAAATTATAAAATATTTTTTGAATTTGCTTTTATAAATCAATGCCAAAATTTTGGGATTGATTTTGATAATATTTTTTCTATATCGATTTTTTAAGAAGGAATTATGGTAAGTTTATATTATCACCCAAGCATTCTGCTATCTGCAAAATGCTTGGATAATAAAAATTATTTGAGGTCTTTTAGGTAGCTAAGTACTATATCGGGAGTAAGGATTTCGGGTAAAAGAACTGCCTCTTTTTCGGGCAAATAAAGTACATATAAAGGTACGCTATTACGTCCGAACTTTGCTAATTCTTTCGCAATCACTTCATCTTTATTTGTCCAATCCGCCTTTAATGCTATTATCCCCTTATCGGCGAATGCTTTCTGCACTTCTTCACTTCCGAATGCGACCTTCTCATTTACTTGACAGCTTAAACACCAAGCAGCAGTAAAATCGATAAATACAGGTTTATTTTGGCTCCGTAATTGTGCTACTAATTCGGGGGAGAATGTTCTCCACTCAATTAATCCCTGCGAATGAACTGCGTCAGTAGAAGCAGATATCGGTTTTATATATGTTATCGATAAAGCCAATGCTCCGATAAGTATCAATCCGCTAATTACTTGAGCAATTCTCCGAGTAGCTAATGGTTTATGAAGCACACTCCATCTTCCATAAATCCATCCGCTTAATGAAACGAGCAATAGCGACCCAAGAAGTATTAATACTCCCTCTGCTCCTGTCTGAAGACTTAATACCCAGATTAACCATAAAACTGTGGCAACCATTAAGAATCCCATAAACTGCTTGAAGGTCTCCATCCAAGCACCCGGTTTCGGTACGAATTTTAAGAGTGCCGGAATCGATGTGAGCAGCACATAAGGCAATGCCATTCCAAGTCCGAGTGCAGTGAAAATCAACATCGATACATAAGCCGGTTGGCTAAGAGCAAATCCTAATGCTGAGCCCATAAATGGTGCTGTACATGGAGTTGCAACTATCGTAGCTAATATACCACTAAAAAATGATCCGGTATAAGTCGATCCTTTTGGTGCATTCTGCCCCACTGCTGTAAGTGTAACTCCAATTTCAAAAACTCCGAATAAACTCAATCCGAAAAGGAATAATAAAACTGAAAGGACTATTACGAATGATGGCGATTGTAATTGGAAACCCCATCCGAGATATTCTCCCCCTGCACGAAGGATTAATAATAAACCTGCGAGTGCCCAAAATGATATCAATACTCCAAATGTAAATGCAAGTCCGTGCTTTCTTAATTTACTTCTTTCTTCCCCCGCCTGTTTAATAAATCCCATAATCTTTAATGAGAGTACAGGTAAAACGCATGGCATAAGATTCAATATAATTCCACCTATAAAGGCGAATAAAATTGCTAATAAAATCGATTGGTCAGCATCAGATTCCATTGCCGGTACGTTGGTCGTGGTATCTGAAACAGTTGCCGGAACGGTAGTTCCATCGGTTCCCGATACATTTAATGAATCGCTATCTTGAGGAATGGTTCCTGAAGTAGCTGAATTCTCGGAGGTAGCTGAAGTTTCCAAAGGAGAAGTAACTGCCTCTCCGTTTCCCTTTTCTATCTTAAGATTTAAATTCGTCTTAATTACATCCGGTGGAAAACAGGTCTCATCATCGCACGCCTGAAAATTAAATTCAATCGGAATTACATAATCACCGGGAGATACATTCTTACCAACTACAAAGTTCAAAGCAACCGAAATCTCACCGCTATAAATCGATACCGGTACTGGTGATACTTTTAATAATTCTTCCTTTGGAGTAGGATAACTAACTTTAGCTATCGGAAATAATTTATTGCCCGAAGAAACTACCATCGGAATAAGAAAATCTTCTTTTGGCTTATTGGAATTTATATGGAATCCATCTTTTATATCGGCAATGATTCTTACTTCAAAACTTCCACCGACAGCAGATGTAATATTACTCTTACTAAGTTTAACTTTTACTAATTCCGGTTGAGAAAAAGAGCTAACGGCACTAAATGCTATAATAAATATAACATAAATGCCAATTTTTCTAAAATTCATTAATTCTCCATTAAATTTTTGTTACTACTATTCTTGAACCTTCAATTCGAATCACTTTTATTGCCGCACCCCTACTTATATAATCTCCTTCGGAAACTACATCGTACTTTGTATTCTCGAAAACTCCTACTCCCGCAGGTCTTAAATCTGTATGAGATTCACCCTCCGCATTTAATAAAAATGCAAATTTTTGATTCGAGAATCCTGTTTTAATATTAATATTAGAATGGAGTACTAGATTTTGGAACGCATGAGACTTTGGCAGGAATTTTAATAAAATAAATATTAAAACTCCCGAAGCAACAAAAGTAACAGCTAACTGAATTATAGCGAATGAAACAAATGAAAAATCGGTCAATTCATAATCTGATAATAGCCCTAGGAACAAACCTAGTACCATCATTACAATTCCTGCAATTCCGAAAATTCCGAAGCCGGGTATTACAAATATTTCTAAGAGCAGTAAAATAACACCTGCAAAAAAGAGTATTATTTCAATGACCGAAGCAAGTTGAAGAATATAGCTGGTTCCGAAAAACAGGGCTAATGCAATTATGGCGGCTGTCCCTGCAAATCCCCAACCGGGTGTTTTGATTTCCGTAAATAATCCTACTAATCCAACCATAATTAATAATGAAGAAATTATCGGATTATTAAGGAAACGTACTACATCCTCAGCCCAATTCGAGCCGACTGTTACAAATTCAGGATTAGTTATTCCAAAGGCTTCAAGTGCTTCTTTTTCATCTGCAATTACAAAATCCGCCATTAAATATTTTGCGGCTTCTTTTGCCGTTAATGTTATAAGTGTAGTACTGTCATCTTTAAGTTCCGGCACAATCACTTTTTCATCAACCATTCCTTCGGCAATATCCGTTCGTCTTCCATTCTTTTCGGCGGTGGCACGCATCTCAGAACGCATATAAGATTGATATTTTTCTGATTGCTTTAGCCCTGCTCCATCAACTACCGTGGTTGCACCCATAGATGCACCCGGTACCATAATAACTTTATTACATGAAAGCGAAATTAATGCTCCCGCAGAAATTGCACGTTTATCAATAAAAGCTATCGTCATTATCTTGGAATTTAGAATAGCATCTTTAATTTGTGTCGCCGCATCTACCCTGCCACCAAATGTATTTATTTTGAATAAAATGGCTTTTGCATTATTCTGCTCCGCTTCACTGATAACTCGGCGGACATACGGTGCTAATCCAAGATCAATATCACCTTCAATATTACCAAGATATACCTTATTGCTTTGTGCAAAAAGAGTGTTAGCTAATAGGAGATAACCTATTATAAATAAACGAGTTATTAGGTTTGTTTTCATTTTATTTCTTGCTATAAGCATAATTGAGAATTTTGTAAACTAATTTTGCTGCTACAAATGATGAAGATGTATCTTTTTTATCGGGAGCAAGCTCCACGACATCAAATCCGACTATATTTTTTGATTCACCCACTCTCTTTAAGAGGTTCATTGTCTCATCCCACATCAATCCACCCGGTTCAGGCGTTCCCGTATGTGGCATGATCGAAGGATCAAGTCCATCCACATCAAATGTTATATACACATTCTCTTTAAGTGAATTGACTACTTCTTCCATCCAATAATCACCATATAAACCGGTTCTAATGCCACGTTCATAGAATGTTTTTATACCATGCTCCCGAATAAAATCCGCTTCCTCTATACATTGTGCTCGGATACCGACTTGTACTATATCTTTAGTATGTTCTGCGACTCTCGCCATTACTGAAGCATGTGAGAACTTGCTCCCTTCATACGATTCACGCAAATCTGAATGCGCATCGAATTGAAGAATTGAGATATTTTCATACTTTTCAATATGAGCTAAAATCGGAGCACTTGAAATGGAATGCTCCCCTCCAAGAGTTACAACGAACTTACCCATATCTACAAACTTCTTCACATTCTTATAAATTTCTGAAAGTGCCTTCATTGAAGAGAGTTTGTCTAACTTCATAGGGGATAGTGTGGCTATCCCCTTTTCAAAACATAATTCACGATTTAATTCTTCATCAAAGAACTCAACATAATGAGATGCCTCTATAATCTCTGAAGGTCCGTTCTTCGTCCCCTTGCCATAGCTTACGGTCTTCTCGAATGGTGCAGATAAGATTACAATTTCGGAATCTTTCAGATTGGAGTATTGATCCTCAATTGCTAAAAAATTCTTCTTTATGCCAAGTTCTTTCATTTTTATTCCTCTTTATAAATTATTTTGCATCATTTGCTTTAATGATTGTTGCAATCGCAGTGCGCTCAAATTTCACTTTTACATTATTACCAAGATCAAGAAGTACAGTCTTTTCTTCAAGACCTGCTACCGTAGCGTGCATTCCGCTTCCTGTAATTACTTTATCCCCTTTTTCTACTGCCGAAAGTAATTTTTCTCTCTCTTTTGTTTTCTTCTGCTGTGGACGAATAATCATAAAATAAAAAATTGCGAATATAGCACCAAACATAATAAGTGTGCTAACCATACTTCCGCCACCGCCTTGACCTGATGGAGGTGCCATTGCTAAT
>Ga0172380_10004104_pt1 | contig 19118 bp, 15 predicted proteins | sample Leawe162metaG_FD_119747 | JGI IMG/M metagenome (GOLD analysis project Ga0172380, IMG submission 119747) | Leachate microbial communities from a municipal landfill in Southern Ontario, Canada - Leachate well 162 metaG | ecosystem: Engineered > Solid waste > Landfill > Unclassified | place... | reverse complement strand
TAGGTCAGGGGGTTGCGCTGCACGGCGCTCACATGGATGCCGCCCTTGTGGGCAAAGGCGGACTGGCCCACGTAAGGCTGGTACTTGTTGGGGGAAAGATTGGCCAGCTCGGAGACAAAGCGGGAAACCTCGGTGAGCCGGTGCAGGTTGGCGGCGGCCGTGAACTCGTAGCCCATCTTCAGGGCCAGGGCCGGCATGATCGAGGTAAGGTTGGCGTTGCCGCAGCGCTCGCCAAAGCCGTTGGCCGTGCCCTGCACCTGGGAGGCGCCCATGGAGACGGCGATCAGGGAGTTGGCCACCGCGCACTCGGAATCGTTGTGGGCATGGATGCCGAACTGGATCGAAGATTTTTTTGCTTTAAGATGCGCCTTCACCGCCTCGATGATCGCGGCCAGCTCGTTGGGCAGGGTGCCGCCGTTGGTCTCGCAGAGCGCCAGACAGTCGGCACCCCCGGCAATGGCCCGATCCAGGGTGGCCAAGGCGTATTCCCGGTTGGCCTTAAAGCCGTCGAAAAAGTGTTCGGCATCGTAAAACAGATGCTCAACATGGGGCCGCAGATACTTGAGCGACTCCTCGATGATCAGCAGGTTGTCGTCAAGCCCGATGCGCAGGGCATCGCGGACATGGATGTCCCAGGTCTTGCCGAAGATGGTGATCCCCGGGGTCTTCGCCTCGATCAGGGCCTTGAGGTTACCATCCTGCTCCGCCGAGTTGGCAAAAAGTCTGGTTGAGCCAAAGGCCGTAACCTTGGTATGCTTGAGCTCGTACTTCTGAATCTCCTTGAAGTACTCCACATCCTTGGGGTTGGAGCCCGGCCAGCCGCCCTCGACAAAGTCGATCCCCAGTTCGTCGAACTTAAGGGTGATGCGCAGCTTGTCCTCCAGCGAGAGGTTGAAATTCTCGGCCTGGGTGCCGTCCCGCAGGGTGGTGTCGTAGATGGTGACTGGATGTGTCATGCCCTTAAGTTACCTTATTAATTAATCGTACACCAGATACGGAATGTAAATTGTTCGGCAGTGCGGCAGATGCGCATCCCTTCGGGGCATAAACTCCAGAGGTCGGCGAAGTGTGCTGTTGCACACGAACCGGCCGATGACAAAGCAGATGCGGTGCTGCCGGGCAATTTACCCTTTATCCAGCCCGAAGGCATCGTGCAGCGCCCTGACCGCCAGCTCCGTATATTTCTCCTCGATAACGCAGGAAACCTTGATCTCGGAGGTGGAAATCATCAGAATGTTGATCCCCTCCTGGGCCAAAACCTTGAACATGGTGGAGGCGATGCCCGCGTGATTGCGCATGCCCACCCCGACGATGGAAACCTTGGCGATGTTCTCCGAGCCGGTCACACTTTCGGCGCCGATCTCCGCACCCACCCGTTCCATGATCTGCATGGTTTTCTTGTAATCGGTGCGGGTCACGGTAAAGGTCATATCGGTGAGCGCGCCTTCCCGGGTATTCTGGATGATCATATCCACGACAATCCCCTCGCTGGTGAGCGGATCGAAGATCCTGGCTGCGGTGCCGGGCACGTCCGGGACTCTAGCGATGGTGATGCGGGCTTCGTTCTTGCTGCAGGTTACTCCGGATACCGGATTCGATTCCATTTCTTGATCCTCCTCTACCACCCATGTTCCCTCGGTTTCCGTGAAGGTGGAACGAACATGGACGGGAACTTTATAACGTTTGGCAAAACCAACCGAGCGGATGTCCAGCACCTTGGCGCCGAGACTGGCCAGTTCCAGCATTTCATCATAGGAGATACGGTCAATCTTTCTGGCGTTCTTGCAGATGTTGGGGTCGGTGGTGTATACCCCCTCCACATCGGTGTAGATCTCGCACTCATCCGCCTTGAGCGCGGCGGCCAGGGCCACGGCCGTGGTGTCGGAGCCGCCGCGGCCCAAAGTGGTAAGGTCGCCGTCCTCGGTCACCCCCTGAAAGCCGGCCACCACCACGATTTTGCCCGCGTCCAGGTTGCGGTTGATCAGCGCCGCATCGATCTGCTTGATCCGGGCCTTGGTGTGCATCCGATCGGTGACGATCTTTACCTGATCGCCAAGCAACGAGACGGCATCGAGACCTGCCTCCTTAACCGCCATGGCAAAAAGGGCGATGGTCGCCTGTTCGCCGGTGGCCAGGAGTACGTCCATCTCCCGGGGGTCGGGAATGGCCTGCATCTGGTTGGCCAGATCGACAAAACGGTTGGTTTCCCCGGCCATGGCCGAAAGGACCACAACCATCCGGTGTCCCTTGCGGCTGTAGCCCATGACCCGTTCAGCCACCGCCTTGATTTTTTGCGGATTCGCCACCGAGGTTCCGCCGAATTTCTGCACGATTAACGCCATTGCTGCCTGCTGCTCCTGATTTGCTTAGGTTGAAATCTTCAGTTTCCCAGCTATTGCCATCGGGAAAAAATTTGAATTCGCAGTGTGCAACAATTTTATTTATTTTTCAACCGAACAAATGATGAACTCGCAAAAATGAAAAAATGTCCTCGATTGTGGTGGTGTCACGATTTCCTTGATGGGCCTAAGCGAATCGCGCCCCCTGGAAAAAAAGAGGCAAAAGAAACTTGTAATACTCGTCCGATCTTGCTAAACAATACATGCTTAATCAAGGAAGTCCATCCATATGAAGGCGGGGGTATCCGCGACAATCCTATGGAAAGGAGTATTAATGGTAGAAATAAACAAGCTACTCGCCCTTATTCGTCAGACCTGCAAGTCTTCCCTTTACCGGGTATGCCCACCGTGTGTGGCCGCCATTTCCCGGGGCTTGACCCGTTTCCATAGTCACACGCAAAGACATCTGATTATCTTTTCAAATACCTCTCATTTCCTTACCATTGGTGTTTCTCTCGCCTTGGTTGTTGCCTTTTTTCTTTCTGCCGTGGATGGGCAACCCATCCCGAACGGGCACGATTTGCACGCCACCGGCGAGATCGAGGAATTTCTCCCCGCCGTCCGGGAGATTGTCGGGGAGATTCAGCCGGGGGATTCGCTGACTTCCTCCTTCCGTTCCAACGGAGTCGAGGAAGAGGTGCAGGAGTCCGTGATCTCCGCCTTTGACGGCGTGGTCAATTTCCGGGAGATGAAACCAAATGATCGCTACACCCTGACCCTGGATGACGATGGCAGTTTGCTCAAATGCCTGTACGAATCAGGCCCCCTTGAGGTCCATGCCATCGAGCGCAACCCCGAGGGCTCTTTAACGGCCAAGAAACTCGATGTCTCCCTTGATTGCCGGACGGTAAAGTTGCAGGGCAAGGTCGAATCCTCGCTTTTTGCCGCGCTTTCCGCTTTTAAGGAAGATCCCAAGCTGATCTACAGCTTTGCCGACATCTTTGCCTCAAAGATTGATTTCAATACGGAGACCAGATTTGGCGACACCTTTGAGCTGGTCTTTGAAAAATATTACAAAAACAACCAGTTCGTCGGCTACGGCAAAATCCTGGTGGCGCGTTACAACAGCAAGGAAGTCGGCCCCCTGGAGGGCTTTTATTTTGATCGGGGCCGGGAGGATATCGCTTACTTCGATCACCGGGGCAACGAACTGAGCGAATCGTTTATCCGTTCCCCCATCCCCATGGCCAAGGTTTCCTCTGGTTTCACCTATAACCGTCTCCATCCGGTTCTGAATATTGTTCGCCCCCATCTTGGGATTGATCTTGCTGCGCCGACAGGCACCCCGGTCATGGCCGTTTCCAACGGCCGGGTAAATTTTACCGGCAGCAAAGGCGGCTTCGGCAAGCTGATCATTCTTGAACATAGCAACGGCTACCAAACCTACTACGCTCACCTTTCCCGCTTCGCCACCAATATCAAAAACGGCGCCAAGGTGCAGCAAAAACAGATCATCGGCTATGTCGGCGCCACCGGCATCGCCACCGGCCCGCATCTCGATTACCGCATGGCCCAAAACGGAGTGTTTTCCAACCCCTTCAATGTCAAGTTTCGCCCGCGCTCCCAATTGACGGGATCACAGATGGCTCTTTTCCGGCAGGAATTTCAAACGCTCACCCAGTTGGCCGAAAGTCTTGATGATCCCAAGGTCATGGTCGTAAAAAACGTGGTGGTAACGCCGGACAACCCAATCTCCATGCTCTGACCCCTTTGCCCTGCCCTGCTCCTTTTCATATCGTTCTGGTCGAGCCGGAGATCCCCCCCAACACCGGGAGTATCGCGAGGCTGTGCGGGGCCACGGACACTGTCCTGCACCTGGTCCGCCCTTTGGGCTTTTCCACCGACGACAAGCACTTGAAGCGCGCTGGGCTTGATTACTGGAAGTTTGTCGATATTCGTTACTGGGACAGTTTCGAGGAGTTTCTCGCACCCCAGGATGAGCTGCGCTTGCATTTTTTTACCACCAAGGTGGAGCGGCCTTATACCGAGGCCCGCTATCAGCCCGGTGATTATCTGATTTTCGGCCGCGAAACCAAAGGACTGCCGGAGGAGATCATCAACCTCTATCGGGAACGCTGCGCCACCATCCCCATGCACAACCCCAACATCAGGAGCATCAACCTGGGGATGGCTGCGGCAGTGGTGCTTTACGAGGCGATCCGCCAAAATGAACTCCCATGAAACCGCAAGCAGGGCTTGCTCCCAACCTGACCGATTGATGGTCAGGTTGCGGTTGTACGTCATTGAACTTCTGGGGCTCCAACCATCCCCCTACCCAAGACAACATCACGGGCAGGATATTCGTCTCGCCTGCGCCATAGGCCTTCCCTTCGGGATATATTTTTCTATCTTTAATCTCACGCATGGCTTCACGATCCTGGGGATCATTGAGGGCGTGTCTGTTCTGTTTTTTTTGCCGCTGGCGTTTTTTCTCTCCTGCCGCGAGCGCATGACTCTTCTGGCGGAAAGTCTGGTCCTGATGTGCGTCGCCACAATCTTCGTTGCCCTTTTTCACTACGGCGGTATTTACGGGACCGGCATTTACTGGATTTTCAGCCTGCCGCTCACCGCATTTTATGTTGCCGGTCAGGGTCGCGGCTGGCTATGGTCCTTCTCCTTGCTCGTCTTGCTGGGGGTTGTCCCGCCAGCCCCCGGTTTTACCAGCATTCATCTTTTGCATGCCCAGCTTGCCTTACTTTATTACACCGCCATCTCCGCTTCGTTCAACATGCTGCGCACCAAGTACTCGGCAAGATTGCACCGGATGACTATAGAACTTACCGCTACCCTGAAGGAACTAAGGGAAACTCAGGCCCAGATTGCCCAATCGGAAAAAATGGCGGCGGTTGGCCAGCTGGTGGCCGGAGTTGCCCATGAGGTAAATAACACCACAAATTTTATCACCGGCGCCCTGCCGCCCTTGGAAAAACGTCTTGCCGAGCTTGTTTTTCTCTTGGATAACATCGAGGCGGATGGTCCGCCGGAACTGGAAAAGGCTGAAGAACTGAAACAAACCATTGATCTGTTGCTGGGCAATATTCGGGAAGGGGCGCGGCGCACCTGCAAGATAGTTACGGATCTTAAAAAATTTTCCCGGCTTGATGACGACTTGTCCCAGCCAGTCGATATTAACGATGGGCTGGAAACCACCCTCTCTCTGGTTACCCCGGAGTATAAATATAAAATGGAGGTCATCTGCGAGTTTTCCGCAGATCTGCCGGTGGTGTACGGTTCGCAGGGGCAGCTGAACCAAGTATTCATCAATATAATCATCAACGCTTTTCAGGCCCAGCCGAATACGGGCCGGCTGTTGATTCGCACCTTCAGCAGGCAAGATAACGTCCATATCCTTTTTAAGGATGACGGTCCCGGCATCCCGCCGGAAATTAAGAACCGGGTATTCGAACCGTTTTTTACCACTAAAGAGGTTGGCGTGGGGACTGGCCTTGGTTTGAGCGTTTCCTTTGGCATCATCAACAAACACCGGGGCAGGATTCTGGTTCGAAGCGAGCCTGGCCAGGGCGCGGAATTTGAAGTGATCCTGCCGGCAGGGCCGGATCACTTCAAAGAAAAAACTGCATCCTTATGATCAATTCCAATATCCGCCTGCGAAATTGATCATCAATCAGGGCGTGGGGTTTGGGGTAGCAGAGCCCCCTTGACCGCGTACCGGTATTCCAGATCCTGCATCAACATTTTCTCCAGAGTCGCATCCAGAAACTCCTTCTGACAATCCACCCTTGCCATGCTCCCCTCACGTTGAAAGGCCATGTAGCGGCAGCCGCCGAAGCAGAGTGGGAGGTAGATGCAGCCCAGGCATCGCTCCTCTTTTTGCCAGTGGTCCAGACAGTAGCGCTGCCGCCATTCTTCGTTGAACCCCTGGCTGATGTCGCCGCAGGCAAACTCCGGGTGACCGATGAGGGTGACGCATTTATAGAGGGTGCCGTCGTGGTTGACACAAAAGGCGTCGTCAAGATCGACCATGCAGGGCGAGGGGCGGAGCTTGGGAAAGCGGTAGCCGCGCTTGAGAATTTCCTCCCGGATGAAGAGCGAGGCCACTACCAGCCAGGGCTCCTGCATCGAACAGCAGCCGCCGCTGAACTCCGGATTGGCGAACCGGTCGTTGACCTGCATCACCGGGTAGAACATGACCGAAGAGAAGGCCTCCGGCCCGAGGCCCATGGCGGCAAGGGAATCGAGCAGTTCGGGAAAGCGGCGGAAGTTGTCGCAGGTGTAGTTGCCGCTCAAAAATATGGGCAGCAGGCCGTAGCAGTCTTTGAGATTGGCGAGGATCGTTGCCCAGCTTCCCCGGCCGTTTTTGTGCGGCCTGAAATGATTGTGATTTGCTTCCGGCCCATCGACGGTGATCTTGGCGCTGACCAGCCCCAGGCCCAGCAGTTCTTCGACAAGGGCTGGGCTGAGCAGAGAACCGTTGCTGACCAGGGTGAATTCGAACTTGCCGCCCCGCGCTTCGATCAGGGGCTTGAGCCGGCTGGCCAGGAACCGGATCAGGTCCGGGTAGAGCAGCGGTTCGCCGCCGTAGAAATCGAGGATCAGCCGGTTTTTCTCCGTGGTATAACGGACAAGAAGATAGCGGATCAATTGCTCGGCGGTGGCCTCATCCATGGCCGACCCGTCCTTGAGGCTTCCCTCGTAACAGTAGCGGCAGGCGAAGTTGCAGGCCATCCCCAAAATCACCGAAACCCGCAGGTTGGGGTTGCACCGGTTGATCTCGGCGAGATAGCCGTGAACCTCCTGCTGTTCCCGGAGCGGATCGTCCACCAGCATCGAAAGTTTGGCCAGGGAATCGGTCAACTCCGGGGGTGCATTGCCGGCCCGCACTGCGGCCGGAGCATCCACGGGAAGCAGGGCCAAACCACCGGTTCTGGTGGAAAAGAGGACCTGCTGCTCCGGATGACCGGGCAGGTGGCGAACAATAAGGTAACGAGAAAGGGGCATGGGAAGCGGGAGGAGTCAGGGGACCGACAGGGCCCCCTGACAAGAGTGGGATCAGTGGTCGCCGGATGCGGCGGATGCCATGCTGGGCCTATTCGAACAGCATCCAGCCGAGGCGGCCACTTCGCTTGCATCCACGCCAGGGTCCAAAACGGTCAGGGTCTCCATTGCAATACCTCCTGTGATTGGGTTTGGCCAGAGACCCGTATGGCCCCTGAAAATAGATTGAAAGCCTTCTTTAAAAGCTCACGCGCATCCCGGCAAGCAACCAGCGGTTGGGGATGGGGTAATACAAATCATTCGAGGCGTTGCCGTTAAAAAGGTTGTTTGCCTTAAGGTAAAGATCACAAGCCAGCCGGTCGGTGCGGTAAACACTCCGGCCGAGGCTCGCATTCCAGATCATGCCGTCGGTCTGTTGGGTCGGAATGTGGTCGGTATCCCACCAGATATACTGCCCGGCCAGATCGGCATTCCAGCCCGTCTTGTCGCGATAGCGGAGGGTCAGATTGGTGGCGGTGGACGATGATTTCTCGACCTCATCCCCTTCCGGAGTTATGAGGATATAGGTGGCGTTGGCTACCAGCCGCAGGTCGTGCCACGGGCTGGTCTCCAGTTCGGCCTCCCCCCCCTTACGCTCGCTCGCGCCACCGTTGATCCAATAACCATTTTCATCCGTTGTCCAGCTGTCGGTGATCCGGTGGTAAAAACCGGAGAACTTGAGGTGGATGCCGGAAATAGCCTGGCTCTCGACCCCGACCTGGAAGGAAGTGACCGTCTCCGGTTTCATATCCGGGTTGGGACTATCCCAGAGACCACCGCCGGCGATATAGGAAAGGATCGGGTACTGAAAGCCCCTTGAGGCGGTGGCCCGCAGCAGGGTATCGGGTCGGAGTTGGTAGGTGGCGCCCAGGGAGGGGCTCAGGATGGAGCCGCTGATGCTGTGATGATCGTAACGGAGCCCCGGAATGACGGTAACCCGGCCGAATTGCATGGTGTCACTGGCAAAGAGCCCCCAAACCTCTTCGTAACCGGGCTTCGACTCGTCCTGGGCCGGCGCCCACCAGTTGGTCTGAGACCAGGGGCCGAAATCGGTGGTGGAGGCCATACGGCTGCGGTTCAACTCGCCACCCAACGTGACCTGTTGCCAGTCACCCCGCCAGGTGAGCAGGGCGTTGGCCCCTTGGCTCTTTTCGCGCCAGTTGGTTTTCCAGAACAGGCTGCCGGCATCGCCCTCCGGGCTGGTGGCCAGGATATCGCGGTTGTTGACAAAGGTCCGCTCATACTGGCGGGCGCCGATATTGAGACGGAGCGAATCGGCAAGGGGGGTGTCGTAGTTGGCGGTGACGAAGTAGGTACGATCGCGGATATCTTCGCTGAAATAGGGAGTCATGTAGTCAAAATCACCGTTGCGCCAGTGGGGATCGACAGCGCTGCCGGTGAAGGTAAGCAGACCAGCCTTGGGCAGGTCGACGGTGAATTTACCGTAGGCACGGCCCGAATCGTAGTAGCGATCGTTCTTAAGGCCATCTGAATCCTGCCGGCCGGCATAGAGATAGTAGCCGAGCCGCTCGACCTTGCCGGTCAGATCCGCCTCATAGGCGGCGACCCGGCGCTCGCCGAACTCGACCGCCAGCGATCCGGAAGGCTTGGCAGTGGCTCCGGTCTTCTTGGTGAAGATATTGATCACCCCGCCCTGGGAAGAGCCCCATACCGAAGAAGCAGGCCCCTTGATAATCTCAATCCGCTCGATGATCCGAAGCGGGATGTGGGAGAGATTGGCATCGCCGCTCATGGCCGAGTTGAGCCGGACCCCGTCGATCAGTACCAGCACATGGTCTTCTCTGCTGCCCTGGATGTAATTATAGGCAAAGCCGTTAAAATCACCGGTTCTGGCAAACAAAAGACCGGCCTGCCGACTCAGCACCTCAATCAGGCTCTGGGCATGGATCGCCTCGATCTCCTCGGCAGTAATGATGCTGACGTTCTCCGCCACCTGGCTCATCGGCTTGGGAGCGCGGGTGGCAACCTCGACCAGCTGGGAGTCGTCGAAATACATGGCCATGGGAGCCGAAGCCCCGCCCGGCTCGGCAGCGCTGCTTAAGCCGGGCAGCAGGGCAAGGAGAAAAAAGGCTGTTCCGGCGGAGGTGCGACTAACAAAAAAATACCGATGCTCCATGTTGATCTCCCAAGCAAATAATTAAATATTGCGCATAATCCTAACAGCTTAGGCGCTCCCCCCTGCTCTCCCCTTGATTAAAGGCGGCCCTGCCGCGCATTTAACCCTGCAATCTCTGCTTGCACAATACCGCGCAAGGCTCTAGGATTACTGCATGTGTTTGACACCTGTCATTTCCAACGGGTTTATCCACCGGTAAAAAAGTGTATCCCCTTCATGGCGCTGTTGTTTCTGGCCTTGTCCGTTCCGGCCTGGGCCCTGGACTGCGTCCTGCTTCAGTCTTCGCCGCTCAAGCCCTATGAAGTGGCCTGCCATGACCCCTGAAAGTAGCTAGGCCTTCTTTAAAAGCTCACCCGCACCCCGGCCAGCAGCCAGCGGTCCGGCATGGGAAAAAACGGGTCACTATAAGCGTTGCCGTCAAAGATATTGTAGACCTTGGCGTAGAGGTCGCAAGACAGCCACTGGGAGCTGTAAACGGTGCGGCCCAGGCTGGCGTTCCAGATCAGCGCTGCATTTTGCTGGTACTCAACCTGCCCGGCATCCCACCAGATATACTGACCGGCCAGCTCGGCCTGCCAGCCTGTCTTGTCGCGGAACCGCAGAATCAGATTGGCGGTGGTGGTACTGTCCTCCTCCTGGTCGCCCTCCGGTTGAAGCAGGGTGTAAGTGAGGTTGGCCACCAGGCTTAAGTTCTGCCAGGGAGTGGTCTCCAGTTCCGCTTCCACCCCCTTGCGCTGACTGGGGCCACCGTTCTTGTAGTTCCAGTCAATATCGTCAAGCCGCCAGGTGTCGGTGATCTGGTGGTGGAAGGCGGACAGCTTGACACTCAGGCAGGAGAGGGTGCGATTCTCCACCCCAACCTGGAACGAGGATACCTTTTCAGGCTTGAGATTCGGGTTGGGGTTATCCCAGATACCGCCGCCTGCGATGTAGGAGAGGATGGGGTACTGGAAGCCCCGGGAGGCGGTGGCCCGCAGCAGGGTATCCGGCCGGAGGAGATAGGTGGCGCCCAGGCTGGGGCTTAGCATGCTGCCGCTGATGCTGTGTGCGTCGTAGCGCAGGCCGGGGGTGAGGGTGAGGCGGCCAAAGCGCATGGTGTCGTTGACAAAGAGGCTCCAGGTTTCTTCATAACCGGGCCGGGAAACATCCTGAGCCGGCGATCCCCAGTTGGCCTGGGTCCAGGGGCCGTAGTCGGTGGTGGTCCCCATTTCGTTGCGGTTTATTTCGCCGCCCAGGGCAACCTGCTGCCAGCCGTTTTGCCAGGTGAGCAGGGCATTGGCGCCCCGGCTTTTCTCGTGCCAGTTGGCCTGATAAAACAGGGCGCCAGGATCGCCATCCGGGCTGGTGGAGAGAATATCCAGGTTCTGGATAAAGCTCCGCTCATACTGCCGGGCGCCAAGGTTGAGGTGCAGGGAATTAGTGAGCTGGGTGTCATAGTTGGCCGTAAGAAAGTAGGTGCGGTCGCGGATATCCTCACTGAAATAGGGGCTGGCATAGTCGAAATCGCCCCCGCGGGAGTGGGGGTCGACGGCGCTCCCGGTCAGGGTGAACAACCCCTGGGCGGGCAGATCCACGGTTAATTTGCCGTAAGCCCGGCCACTGTCGTAGTAGCGGTCGTTCAGCAGGCCGTTGGAATCCTGCTTACCTGCGTAGAGAAAGTAGCCGAAGCGGTTGACCTTGCCGGAAAGGTCCGCTTCGTAGGCGCCCACCTGACGCTCGCCGAATTCGCCGGCCACGGAGCCGCTGGGTCGGGCGGCAGTGCCGGCCTTTTTGGTGATGATGTTGATTACCCCGCCCTGGGAAGAACCCCAGACCGCGGAGGCCGGCCCTTTGATGATCTCGATCCGCTCGATGATCCGCAGGGGAATGTGGGAGAGTACGGCATCGCCGGACATGGCCGAGTTGAGGCGGACGCCGTCGATGAGCACCAGGACATGCTCATTGCGGCTGCCCTGGATAAAAGTCTGGCCCTCGCCGTTAAAGTCGGGCGGGATTACGGCCACGTTGACTCCTGCCACCCGGCCCAAAACCTCGGAGAGGCTCTGGGCATGCATGGCTCCAATCTCTTCGGCGGTAATGATGCTGACGTTCTCGGCCACCTGGCGCATGGGTTTGGGCGCCCGGGTGGCGACCTCCACCATCTGGGAGTCGTCAAAATACATGGTCATGGGCGCCGAAGCCTCCCGCTCGGCAGCGCTGCTTAAGCCGGGCAGCAGGGCGAGGAGAAAAAAGGCGGCCCCGGCGGAGGTGCGGCTAACAAAAAAAATCGACTGCCCCATGTGGATCTTCCAAGTAAAAAATTAAAATATTGCGCATAATCCTAACAGTTTAGGCGCCCTCCCCTGCTCTCCCCCTGATTAACGGCGGCCCTGCCGCACGTTTAACCCCGCAATCTCTGCTTGCACAATACCGCGCAAACCTCTAGGATTACTGCATGCGTTTGCCAACTAACCTTTCCAACGTGGCCAGCCGCCGGTGAAAAAGTGTATCCCTTTCATGGCGCTGCTGTTTCTGGCTTTGGCCGTTCCGGCCTGGGCGCTGGACTGCGTCCTGCTTCAGTCTTCGTCGCTCAAGCCATACGAGGAGGCCCGCCACGGCTTTGAAAAGGGTTGGCTTAGCCAGCATCCATCTTCGGGGCCGAAAAGTATCAGCACCAACAACGTTACACATATTTTGCTCTCCGAGCAACTGACAACAAACAATTTTTCTCTGAAAAAACAACTGCAAGGAGCTCGGCTGGTGGTGGCCATCGGCGATCAAGCCCTGGAATTTGTCAGGGATCTGCGGGAGGTGGTGGTCCTCTATCTCCTGGCGCCCTCGGCCCCGGAATCCCTGCCCAAAAACTTTGTCGGCATCGAGATGCGCATCCAGCCTTCCCGGCAGCTGGCCGCGATCAACCGGGCACTGCCCAAGGTCCGTACCATCGGCGTCCTCTACAACCCGAGCAAATCCGGTCGCTGGGTGCAGGAGGCGCTGCTTTCCCCGGTGAATTCGGTCCAGACCATGCTTTTCAAGAAGTTCGACAATCAGACCAGCGTGCCAGACGCCCTTCAGGAACTGGCCGGCAAGATCGACGCCTACTGGCTCCTTCCCGATCCGCAGCTCACCACGCCGCAGGTCCTGGGCAGGCTTTTTGAATTTTCCATGCGATCCCGCGTTCCCATCATCAGCTTTTCAGAGAAATACCTGGCCCAGGGCGCCGCCCTTGCGGTGACCTTCGACACCGCCGACCTTGGTGCCCAAGCCGCCGAGCTTGGGGCGCATCTCGCCCGAAACGGCCTGAACAATGAGAGCCCCTCCCTCATCCCGCCCCGCAAGGTCAGAGTGACGGCCAATACCACGGTGCTTAAGCGGCTGGATGTCCCTTCCGTTCTTTCCGGTATCGACGAAACCTACATTCCGGAGATCGGTCGATGAATATTCTGCATCAGTATTGGCTGAGGAGAAAATACTGGTGGCCTAATGGATACCGGCTGAAGCTGTTTCTCTCTTTTCTCGGGGTCATGATTCTCTGCGGCACCGGCCTGATCGTGCTTTTCGGTCAGATCCAGAGGCAGACCCTGCTTGAGGAAACCCACAGCCAAGGGAGATACATTTCTTCGATCCTGGCCCGCAACCTGGAAACCCCGCTGTTTTTTATGAACAGGATGCAAATCAACGCTAATGTGGAGGCGATTTTAGAAGCAACCGATCTGGTGGCCGTGTTCATCTATGATAAGGACGGCCAGCGGATCTTTTCCCATGTTTCTCCCCAGGCAGGCGCTTCCGCTTTCGGGCCGGATGAATTGGCCCATTATAGCAAAATCATGACGGAATCTTTTCCCCTGGGCGAGGAGGAGGTCAGCATCCATGGGCACCAAGGGAAGTTCCTTACCTTCGGCAAAAGGATCATCAGTGCCGAACCGTCCAGCGATCAGGCCGCCATGTTTTTTGATACCGGCGAACCGCAAGAGAGCGCGGCCACCGACCTTGGTAGCGTGCAGCTTGTTTTCAGCCTTGCCAAATATCAACGGGGCACAGAGCAGATCATCCGGCATGCGGCGCTGATCTTTCTTACCTTTCTGCCAATTTCCCTGTTTATCGCCTTCCTGCTGGCCAGGGACGTGGTCAAGCCCTTGCGCGTCCTGGTCGAAAGCATGCGAATCCGGCTGGGAAAGAGAGAAGAAGATGAAAAGGAAGAGGAAGAAGAAGAGACAACCGATGAGCTCGGCCAGCTCGACACCAGCTTGAAGCAACTGGTCGGCCGTCTCGACCAATCCTTTGCCACCATCGCGCAAATGAACGAAGGGCTGGAAAAAGAAGTGGCCGCCCGCACCGCCGAACTCACCAGGGCCATGCAGGAGCTCAAGGAAACCCAGGCCCAGATTACGCAGACGGAGAAAATGGCCGCCGTTGGTCAGCTGGTGGCCGGGGTGGCCCACGAGGTCAACAACACCACCAATTTTGTCACCGGCGCCCTGCCACCCCTGGGAAAGCGGCTGGAGGAGCTGCGGAAGCTTCTGGCTGACCAGGGTAAGCAGCCGCCGGATCCGGAGCGGCCGGAGCGGATTGATGAGCTGATGCGGAGCATCGACCTGCTGCTCGGCAATATCCGGGAAGGGGCGCGGCGCACCAGCAAGATCGTCTCCGATCTCAAAAACTTTTCCCGGCCCGACAACGATCTCATTCATCAGATCGACATCAATCATTGCCTGGAAAGCACCTTGGCCTTGACCATGCCTGAATACCGGTCCCGGATCGAGCTGGTCAAGGAGCTTTCCCCGGACTTGCCCATGGTCCCCGGTTCCCAGGGGCAATTATGCCAGGTGTTCATGAATATGATCATCAACGCGGTCCACGCCCAGCCGGACCATGGCTTTCTGCTGATCCGCACCTTCCGCGCCGAGGATGGGGTACATGTGGTGTTTGCCGATAAGGGTCCGGGCATTCCCAAAAATATCCAGGCGAGAATATTCGAGCCTTTTTTTACCACCAAGAAAATCGGCACGGGCCTGGGGTTGAGCGTTTCCTTCGGCATCATCAATAAACACCGAGGCACAATCCTGGTGCACAGCGAACCTGGCCAGGGCGCGGAATTCGAGATTATCTTGCCGGAAAGGCCGGAACCAGTCATAATAGAAGAGGAAAAATAGTATGCTATCACAGGGCACTGCATCTTGCGGCGATCGGGCCGGCTCACCTGCATGAGGTACGCATCACCGTCCCGTTTATAGCTGAGCTGGGCAGCTTGTCTGCCCTAGCGAAACTTATGCCCGCAGGGTGAGTTCCGTGGTTATTTGACTTTTGTGAGGTTTCTCCGTGATCGGATACGAAAAATGAGTAAGAAAAAAGGCCGCGTATTATATGTGGACGATGAGGAAATCAATCTGATCAACTTCAGGGAAACCCTGCGGGACGATTTCGAGATCTTCACCGCCGGGTCCGGCCATGCGGCGCTGGCTCTTCTCGAGCGGGAGGGGGAGATGGCCCTGGTGGTCTCCGACCAGCGGATGCCGGGGATGAGCGGCATTGAACTGCTGGCCATGGTAAGGGACCTGTACCCGGACACCATCCGGATGATCATCAGCGCCTACACTGAGATCAACGAGCTGATCGAGGCCATCAACAAGGTAGAGGTTTACCGGTATTTCGTCAAGCCATGGCAGGAAGACCAGCTGCGGCTAAGCATCGGCAACGCGGTGGGCTCCTATGCTCTTGGTCAGGAAATCAAGGAGTTCGTCGATGAGGGAAGAAGGCAACTGGCGGAACGCCGAAGGAATTTTGAGGAAAACAAGAAATGAAACGAGCCCGCCTGCTGTTTATTGATGATGAGGAGATCAACCGGGACAACTTCCAGCAAACCTTTGCCGATGAGTACGAGATCCTCCTGGCCGCTTCCGGAGAGGAAGCTCTGGAGATCATGGCCCGGGAGGATGATCTCGCCCTGATCCTCTCCGACCAGCGGATGCCCGGCCTTTCCGGGGTAGAGATTCTTGCCCGGGCCCGGGAGGTTGTCCCGCAGACGGAACGGATCATGATTACCGGCTATGCCGACCCGGACGACATCATGGCCGCCATCAATCAGGGGCAGGTGTACAATTATATCCTCAAACCCTGGGCCAGCGGCGAACTGCGCATCGCCATCATCCAGGCGGTGGAACGGTATCAGCTGAAAAAGGAAAATCGGCTTCTGCTTTCAGCTCTGGGAAAAAAGAATGCCGAGCTGGAGGATCTGGTCCGGACCAGAACCCAGGAGCTGAAGAATCTCCAGAGTATGCTGCCCATCTGCTCCTACTGCCGGAAGATCCGGGACGACAAGAATGCCTGGCACGAGCTGGAGGCTTATCTGCGCCGCCACAATGACATATTTTTTACCCACGGCATCTGCCCGCAATGCTACGAAAATGTGATGGGGGAACTGTCAGATTTGGGGCAGGGGAAAAAAACTGACCAGAAGTAAGCCTATCTCTTAACCGAGGCCAGGGACAGGGCAAGCCGAGCCGCCCGTACCGAGGCCCCTGGGGAGCCCAGCCGTTCCCGGACCTCGGCCAGACCGGCCAGCATGCGAGCGCGCCCGGTCTGGCCTGCCACCAGGCGCATGGCGGCAGCGGCGATTTTATCCGGCACCGCCTCATCCTGCAGCAGCTCCGGCACTACCTCCCGCCCGGCCACCAGATTGACCAGGGAAGCGTATTGCACCTTGATCAGCCGCCGGCCCAAAAAATAGGTGAGCGGCGAAACCTTGTAGGAAACAACCATCGGCACATCCAAAATGGCCAGCTCCAGGGAAACCGTGCCCGAGGCCGCCATCACCGCATCGCAGGCCGCCATCAGCTCGTAGCGGTTTTCCCGGATCACCCGCACCTCGACCCCTGCCTCAGCCAAACCGTTGGCCAGCAGATCAGCTTCGCTCAGGGTGGGGGCCAGGGGGAGGAGAAAGGCCACCTTGCCCAGCTGCTCTTCCATCAGTTTTGCCGCCGCCAGAAAGGTTGGGAGCATCGCGGCTATTTCCCGCCGACGACTGCCGGGCAGGATGCCGATCACCGTACTCTCCGGGGCAATGCCCAGGGAAGCTAAATATTCAGCCCGGGGCCTGGCGGCGCGTACCGTATCCATGAGGGGGTGGCCCACATACTCCACTTTCATCCCGCGTTTTTGGTAAAACTCCTTTTCAAAGGGCAGGATCACGGCCAGCCGGTCCACCAGCTTCTTGATGGTCTTGACCCGCCCGCTGCGCCAGGCCCAGACCTGAGGGCTGATATAATAGAACACCGGGATCCCCAGCCGCCTGGCCTTTTTGGCCATGATCAGGTTGAAGTCTGGATAGTCGATGAGGATCAAGAGATCGGGGGGCTGCTCGCGGAGTCTTTTTTCCAGGGCGTGCATGGCCTCGCGAATAAAACTGAGATGGCTGATGACCTCGATGATGCCGACCACGGCCAGCCGGGAGGAATCATAGAGGAGCTCCATCCCTTGGGCCGCCAGGGCCGGGCCGCCGATGCCGCAGACTGCCAGGCCTGGGGTCTGTTCCCGCATGGCGGCGACGAGCTTGGCCCCGTGCATGTCGCCGGAGGCCTCGCCAGCTATGAGCATGATTTGAGGGTTATTCATTGAACAGCTGGCTGTGGGTGTCGGCATGTTCCCTGATCCGGGCCATGATCTCCTGGGCCACGGTCAGGGCCAGCCGCCCTTCCCGGCCTGAGACCTTCGGTTGAGTCCGGTTGCGGACATTTTTGACAAAATCCGCCAGCTCCAGCTCCAAGGCATCCTGATGCAGGTAGCAGGAAGAGATGACCTCCTCCCGGGGCATATCGTTTTCGTCCAGTCCCTTGCCGGGTTTGATCACCGTGATCTCCTTCTTGCCGTAATCGACCGCCACGAAGGAATGGGGCTGGAATATCCGAAGTCGCCGGATGTTTTCCCGGGAAACGCGGCTCACCGTAAGATTGGCGGTGCAGCCGTTTGCAAAGATCAAGCGAACATTAGCGATATCGGTGGTCTGGGTGAAAACCGGCATTCCCACTGCGTGCATGGAGGCGATGGGCGATTTGACCAGGCTTAAAATGATGTCGATATCGTGGATCATCAGGTCTAGGACCACATCCACATCAAGGCCGCGAGGCTTAAAAACATGGATCCGGTGCGACTCGATGAACAGCGGCTGGGTGAGGTACTCGGCCATGGCCAGAATCGCGGGATTGTACTGCTCGATATGACCGATCTGCAGGATGCGCTGCCCCTGATCTGCCAGGGCGATGAGCGAATCAGCCTCGGCCGGCGTGGTGGTCATGGGTTTTTCCAGCATGACATCCTTGCCGGCCAGCAGGCAGACAGAAGCTACCTCGTGATGCAGGCTGGTGGGCACCACCACACTCACCGCCTCGACCTGCTTGAGCAGTTCCCGATAATCGGCAAAAGACGTAGTATGGCAGGCTGCAGCGACTTCGGCGGCGCAGGCCGGATTGAGATCCGCCACCCCTACCAGCTCTACCTCCGGGTTAGCCATGTATTTTTGGGCATGAAACTTGCCTAGATACCCTATCCCGATAACCCCGATGCGTGTCCGACTCATATAACCTCTCTGCCTGTAAGCTTAAATTTACGGAAAATTACGCCATTGCGCGGGAAGTGACAAGGTAAAAGGTGAAAGACCCAGAAACCAGGAGGCAAATAAACATGCTTTGCCCTTGGCGCCTTACACCTTGAGCCCATAGGCAAGTTGTGCTACTATCTTTATAGCTATCCGGCATTGAGCCGTAACGGTCAGTCAACAAAGATATGCCGGTCGCCAGCGGCCCAGCCTTCGATGTCATATGAATCTGCCTTCAAGCATCTCCAATCTGCGCCTTAAAACCAGGATCATCCTTGCCTGCGCCTTTTTTGTCCTGACCGGGGTCGTCGGCCCGGCCCTGCTCCTTCCGCACCTTGTCGATCTTGACCGGCTTAAGGAGAGGCTGAGCGCCCAGGTAAACGCCAGGCTGGACGGCACGCTGCAAACCGACCGTCTGGAATGGGTCTGGCTGCCCCTGCCCCATCTGACCCTGCGCAACACCCATTTTACCAGCGAGGAAACCGTGCTGGTCGCGCCCAGGGCCGAGGTATATCCGGACTGGCGGGCCTTCTTTTCCGGCCGGATCAGAATCGGCAAAGTTTTGCTGGATAGTCCGGAAATCTTGGTTAAACGATTTCCGGCTTCACTTGCCACCCCCATTGATCATGAGCTTGCCGGTCTGAACGTGATGATCCGCAACGGGGTTTTGCAGGTTGCCGAAAACAACCAGTTTGCCTTGCTGCAGAACAAGAATTTTACCCTCAAATCTTTGCATGGTCGAGTGGCGGTCAGCCTTGATGCCATCGATTTTGATCTTTCCGGCGAGCCGGCGCAAGGCGGAAGTCTTGCCGTAGCAGGCAACTATCTGCGGCAGCAAGCAGCCTACCGGATAAAGTTTTCCTGCCGTAACTTTAACCTTCAGGAGGTCTTTCATCCCTTTGCCCAGGGAAAACTGGCGCTCGGGGACACGCCGATCAATCTCACCGGCAACCTTGAAGGGAGGGGGATTGAAAAAATTTCCGGCAAGATCGTGGGCGACTCCCCCTGCCTGCTCGTG
>Ga0172380_10004103_pt1 | contig 19122 bp, 17 predicted proteins | sample Leawe162metaG_FD_119747 | JGI IMG/M metagenome (GOLD analysis project Ga0172380, IMG submission 119747) | Leachate microbial communities from a municipal landfill in Southern Ontario, Canada - Leachate well 162 metaG | ecosystem: Engineered > Solid waste > Landfill > Unclassified | place... | reverse complement strand
CCCTTCGAGCGTCATGACAACGGCACACCGGCAGCTGCGTGATGCGGCGAGAAGCGTAAGCATCGTCGCCTCATGACCGACAGTATTAATGCCGACGACCACCATCGCCGAACCCGCGATCATCCCGCGCACGTCGGAAGCCCTTGCGTATTGACCGGTAGCTTCGCTGCACTTTTTCCAGAATGTGTGCGGAGGGCCCTTCTTCCCGAAATGCGGACCGAGCATCTCGAAGATATGGCCGATCTTCGGGCACAGAGTCAGCTGAGCGACGACCATCGGCACGACAGCTTCCGTCTTTGCCTCAGGTTGCAGAAGCGCTCCCACGCTTTCTAAACCGCGTTTTAACATGGTGCCTCCCCTTCTAGAGCTGAAATGAGCAATGTGTTGAAGCCGAACGCTTCATGGCACGAATCTATCAGTACCTGCCCATCCGTCAAGGAAAAAGAAATCCGTCGGCACACGCGAGCGCCGACGGTATTTCGGGAGTCCTCACGTCCCCCATTGTATGTATGTACTGTCGCGCGTCAGTGGCTCGCCCTACCGTTTAGGCCGCTTCTGCCCCAGAACACGCTCCGGTCTCTTGCACAGCGGCTTCCCATTCCTCGAATGGGCCTTGTGCCGTTTGATGCGAAGAATCGAACGTTTAACTCGTGCCATGCATCCTCCAAGAACAAATGGAGCCACCGGCTCATGGGATGAGTGTACACAAATATCGTAGCGAGGCAAAAAAATACCCGCCGGCGTCCATAGCCGGCGGGGTCGAATTCGTAGAGAGTCAGATAGTCGGAACGCTGGCGAGCGACCGATTGATGGCACTCAGCACTGCCATCAAATTCGCCGTGGTCGTATCGACATCCATCCCGACTCCCCAGACAGGTTCGCGTCCGGGGAAGTGTATCGGAACGAATGCGATAGCGGGTACATTCGAGCCGCTCGTGCCTTTGATCGCGTGCTCCTCAAGACCGAGCACGTTCATCTCGATGCCGAAACGCTCGCGCATCGCACTTGCAAGCGCATCAACAGGGCCGTTGCCAACACCGATGACGACTTCGGTCTTGCCGCGCACGTGCAACGTCGCGGTGAGCTGCCGGCCTCCTGTGGTCGGCTGCTCGGAGTGCTCGACAAGTTCGTACGGACTCTTCCGATCCAAGTATTCGTCTCGGAAGATATTCCACACGTGGTCGGCGGTGACTTCCGTACCCGTCGCGACCGCGACCTTCTGGATCGCCGCACTGAGGTCGAGCAAGAAGTCGGACGGCATCGTGACACCATGTTCTTCTTCCATGATGTGGCGCGTACCGCCCTTCCCCGACTGGCTGTTCACCCGGACGATCTCCTTGAGGCTCCTTCCGATGTGAGTCGGATTGAAGGTCAGGTATGGCACCTCGAAGTAGCGACCGTTCGCACGCCGCAATGCACGCAGACCTTTATTGATCGCGTCCTGATGGCCTCCCGAGAATGCGGTACACGCATATTTCCCGGCATAGGGATGACGCGCATCGACTGTCATCCCCGTGCATTCCTGGTAGATCCGCACGATTTCGGTGATATCACCGAAATAGAATTGTGGATCGACTCCCTGCGTCATCATGTTGCCGCCGAGCGTGATGATGTCGAGATTTCCAGTACGCTCGCCGTTGCCGAAGAGCGTCCCTTCCACCCGGTCAGCACCGGCCTTGAGACCTTGTTCAGTCGCCGCAACGCCCGTACCCCGGTCGTTGTGCGTATGCAGACTGATGATGACAGAGTCCCGGCGCGCGATATGCCGGCACATCCACTCGATCGAGTCCGCATACGTGTCTGGCGTCGACAATTCCACCGTCGCTGGCAAGTTGATGATCGCCTTATGATCCGGCGTCGGTTGCCAGACGTCGATGACCGCATTGCAGACATCGCGGGCGAACTCGATTTCTGTGCCCGTGAAGCTCTCTGGGGAATATTCGAAGGTCCACTTCGTCTCCGGCTGTTCCGCAGCCAGCGCCTTGACCAGCTTCGCTGCGTCGACGGCGATCTTCTTGATACCGTCCTTGTCCTCGAAGTACACAACGCGACGCTGCAATTCAGACGTCGGATTGTACACATGGAGGATGACTCTCTTGGCACCCCGCACAGCCTCGAAGGTGCCGCGGATCAGTGGAGCGCGGGCTTGCGTGAGCACTTGGATGGTCACGTCATCCGGGGTCATGTTCTCGTCGATGAGTTTCCGGACGAATTCGAGTTCGGTATCCGACGCGGTCGGAAACCCGACCTCGATCTCCTTGATGCCCATGTCGACGAGCAGCTTGAACATACGGCACTTATTCTCAACGCTCATTGGCTCCATGAGCGCCTGATTGCCATCCCGCAGACAAACGCTGCAGATGATAGGCGCCTTCGTTATGGTCTTGTTTGGCCACGTCCGATCCGGTAAATGGATAGGAGTGAACGGACGATACTGTTCGAACGGCATGGTCTTCGCCGGCCGCTGCATTATTGTGTCCATGACTCGGTCTCCTTATTGTTTCCTGCCTCTAATAGAGGCGATTGTACCGATACTCTCTAACGAATTATCAAAGAGCAAAAAACTGTGCGCTCTCTCAAAAGAGAGGAGGCCCTTCACCTTTCGGTGAAGGGCCTCCTTGTTTCTGAATCTTGGGATTTAGAGACAAGCAGAACCTCCACCGTCGGTGGTAAGGAGGAGCCCAAGAAGGAGGCCTTTAATCTGCTTGTAATGCATATCTCCAAAATAGCCTATCGGCGCTTGCTGTCAAGCGCGGTGTTGACAGGCCAATCCGTCGCATATACCCTGCCGGTATGCACAAGGTTTCTGCAAACACGATTATTATCGGTCACTCAATTCTCCGAGGGGCTGTCGCCTAGTGCATCCACATAAAGACAGAAAACGGCCCCTCACAAGGGGCTTTTTTGTTAGACGCAGTTTGGGACCCGCTTCGAAACGATTCGGACCGGATCCCAGACCGAGGGTCTGGGCAGGTTTCGTGAAAGAACCTGCGCGGTTCTTTGACGTGACCTGTTTTCAACTCACCAAGAAACGGGGTCGGCAATGTTCATGCCTCATACGCTTACGACCGAGTATCGAGGTCGGCAGACGTTCTCGTCGCTCTCGGACCACTTGAGCAATCTGACATATCTGGCGCTCAACGACGCAATGCTAGAGATCGACCTTGTCGGTGTATTTAAGTCAACGATCTACTACCCGATCGACCTGCGTCCGACGGTCGAAGATTCTCATCTGGTCTTCAAGTGTACGCAACAGATCTTGAGCGAACTCGCGTCGAAAGAAAGCCGAGGGCTCAACGTTCCCGAAGTGCTGTCACTCTCAAAAGAACAGCCCGGAGTCGATCTCGTTGCGCTCGGCCAACGCATACTGACACCCTTCGGTGCATACGCATTCTGCCTGATCGGCGGCGGCGGTTACTTGCTGCCATTCGACCGACCTTGGGGTGACCGTCTCACCGTCCCCACGACAGCTGCACCAAATCCACTGGTGCAATAGCCGGGACTCAAGACTGAAAAGAGTTACGTTTGGCCGCCGCGAACAGTGTCGCGGCGGCCTTCATTTTTCTCTTTGACAACTTCCGTGTCGGCGATACAGTGTCTACAGGTAATGCCTATGAATCGGTTCCCGGCAACGGCCGGGGTTCGGGCCGATGAGGCGGCTTCTGCATAAGTGGAAGCCCGGGTTCTCCCGTAACAGAGATAATCCCGATACGATCGTCGGGATGAGAATAAAATAAGGTGGCACCGCGGAAAGAAACCCGCCCTTAGAGCACAAGTGTTTTGTGCTGTAAGGGCGGGTTTTTGTATTCCACGGAACAGAAGCTCACCCCGCTCTTCTGTTCGTTCACACCGGAGGGAAAGCATGCCGACAGTTACCAACGGCCAAGCAAAGGCCATCCTCAAGATCACTGGGATCCCTTTGGACTGCGACTGCAACCGCTTGAAGGCCGCTCTTGAACGTCACGGCGGAAAGACCTACAAGGAAAAGGTCGAGCCGAATTTCATTAAAATGGTGCTGCCGGAAAGACGGATCACGGCACACTTCGATGGCCTTTCCGCGACGATGATTGCGTGGGGAGCTGAAATCGTTCGACTCGCACTCAACGAGTGCTCATACACGCGGTTTGAGATCGCCGCGATCCTACTCCGGCGATAGCGAGCACGGTAAGACCAAAGAAAGACCGCGGTGACGTTGCCGCGGTTTTTTATTTCAAACGCTCTGCCGCAATGAAACTTGTGTAATTGAACTTGAGGTCCTGAATGGATTCTTCGAGTATATCGAGCTTGTACATGGTCGCGGCGGCACGTGCGGCGATGACCGCTGTCGAGGCCGGAAGCTTTCCTTTGGCAAGGTCTTCAGCGGCTTTGGCTGTATCTTCGTATTCGCGTATCTTCGCCTTGGGCCACAAACGCTTCAAATACATACGGCACTGTTTGATAGCCTGGTCATGCGACGTGATGGTCCTTATTTTGTCGGCGGTCACGCCGCGCTTCACAAGTAGATTGTGGTGAACATCGATCTCGAATATCTTCTTGATATGAAAGCGGTGCTTCGCCATTGCGTGTATCGCTTCGAGGACTACGCCCCCATTACTGTTCTCTATCGGGAAAATACCCAGCGCGATCGTTCCGTCCTCAAGCGCCGAAAGCACGCGTTCGGCGGTGACCAGGTATTCGATGGTGAATTTCTTGAGACCGGCTTTGTGTGCATACGCACGCCCCGCCTCTTCGGAAAAGCTCCCCCTCGCCCCCATCACACCGATTTTCATGCACGAATCCTACGCGCTTGACACGATTTTGCAAAGGTATATTCTATTTTTATGAGTCGTATAGCCGCGTTCGCATATTTCTTTAGCTACTGGAAACAGGGGGCTTTGGCGTATGCGGTAGTCAGGAAGTAATAAAAACCGCAAATCACCAGAAGCCCCCTCCGCAAGAGGGGGCTTCTTTGTTGAAGTAGTGGCCTGGAATCTGAGCCGAACGTTTCGACCTAGATTCCAGATCGCAATTCCGCGACTGGTACAAGTTCCGTGAAGGAGCTCGTAAGCTCTTTGACGCAACTTGTATCGTTCATAGAGAGGGACTGAATCATGGCTCAACGATCACGTCGCTTAGGTGTACTGCACAACGGACTAGAACAAGCGCCTTTACGGCGTCTCTTGCGGCAGTTTGAGAGATACCAGTTCTCCGACTTGGATATCATGCCTCACCACTGTGATTCGGATGAATCGCGTATGCGTCGATGCATTGGTACGGCGGATGTACTGCTGCTCGACACCTGTCTCGTTTCGCATGGCAACCTGTGGCACTACGTCCGAACCAACCTCAACGGGCCATGCGCTCTGTGGGCAGAGGAGCTCGACCCGTGGACCGTACGCCGCATCGAAGCGCTCGGACTCCGCCATCGATTCAGCATCGTGCTGACACCGACCGCAGGCCGCCATTCGCTGCCAAACCGGGGACGTGTACTGCCCGTCGATTGCGATGATTCCGCATATCGCGCAGCCCTCGCACTGCGCAGCATGTTTCCGACACCGGCCCAGTACGGGGAGAATTCATGTCCGTACTGAACGACAATTTGCAGGACGCCGGCCATCAGCTGGCCGGCGTCCACCCTTCCTTTCTTTGTTATTTGGAACCTTGATCACAACAGATCCAGATTCCAGACCGCAAGGTTCTGGCAAACATATGCATACATACAAAATACAGTTTTTGTGGCGAACATCTCAAACCCTTTAGAGATTGTTCTTTCACAACCTCCAGCGAATAAACCCGTTCGCTCGAAACCCAACGACAGGAGATGCTCATGCTAACGGAATTGCTGCAGTACCGCATTCCTCCGCTCGCCCTGCTCCCTATGATGGCAGCGACAGTGGTTCTGCTTGTGCTTTGGTGTCATGCTTTTTTGCGTTCAGTAAAATGGATGCAAAAAAAGTCAGGACAACTAGGAATGGAGAAGATTTCCCGATTCTTCAAGTGGCTGGACGACCCGTACGCTGCGTTTCTCAGCTGGCCGATCGTGTGGGGATTAGTCTTGTTGTTCATCTATCTTGTCAACGGATTCCCTCCTCCTGATCCGGAAATGCTTAACAAACCATGGCCTCCGGGATTCTCACCATTCTCCTGGTAACAACCCGACAAGCATCCTCGAAGTGCCATTAGAGCTCGAAACCGCAACATGGAGAAGTCAGATGCAGAATACCGCTATCGCCTCGTCTATCGACGAATTTGCAAAACGGTTCAACTTCCTTCGAGATAGAACGCTCCACATTGGCGTGGAACGAGAAATGTTCCTAACTCTCAACGGGACTATCGTTCCGCACGCGCACAAAGCGCTTGGGTTGCTTCACTCCGCGAGCGACCCTCACGGGCAGGTATCGTACGAACTTTCCGCGTGTCAGATTGAAGGACATGTCGGACCGTGCGGCCTGCATAAAGTTCGGGAGGAGCTTGCGGATCTCGAAAACATGCTGTCCTTGGGCCTCAAAGACTGCGGCCTGGAACACAGCTATGCAGAGGTGGCGCCGAAAACTATGCCGCTCGATATCTTCCCCGACCCAACAGGTCGGTACCAGCAGATAACGAAAGAGATGCCACGTGAGATCTTGCTCGCTGCGTGCCGCATCATCGGCACGCACGTACACATTGGGATGCCGGACCATGAAACGGCGCTCCGCGTGTACAACGCGGTCATCCATCGTACCGAGGAGCTCTGCCGACTCGGTGACCATTCGGAAGGCGAACGTCTCAGAATTTACCGAATGGTAAAGCCTGACTGTATGCCTCTCTCGTACGCATCGTGGGACGAGTTCTACCGGGATGCCGTAGCGAAGGGATTCGCGGGAAATCTCCGCAACAACTGGAGTCTTGTTCGCCTGACAAAACACGGAACGATCGAATTCCGCACGTTCGGTGCGACGGGATCGATCGATGAGGTGTGTAGTTGGGTTGAAATGTGCCATCGCCTATGTGCCGAGGCACTCCGCTAAAAACGGGGAGGGGGCCTCTTATCCCCCTCCCTTCCTACTCACCTAATACAACGACTACTATGTACTACTTCGCCTACGGTTCGAATATGGACGAGAAACAAATGCGTAAACGCTGCGCTGATTTCGCGCTCATTGGTCCTGCACTGCTCAAAAATTACAGAATAGCGTTCACTATCTTCTCACCGCGTCGAAAATGCGGCTGTGCGGATATTGTCCCCTCGACGGGGAGCGTCGCCCCTGGGCTGCTCTACAAGATACGCGAGAAAGACATCGGGAACTTTGACCTTTTCGAGAACGTCAAAGAGCATATGTATCGACGAATCACCGTGTCGGTCGTCGGAAACGATGGAGCGGTGTTCCCCTGCGAGACGTACGAGGTCGTACACAAGAAGGAGGGGTTGCTACCGTCGAAAGAATACATTGGTGTCATGCGAACGGCCGCAGAAAAGTACTCCTTCCCCGAGAAGTACCGGCAATTCCTGGCCGAGATGGGTACGATCGACTAGTTCTTCTCGAGCAAGGACCTCACCGCCCCTTCACTCACCTCGAATGCATCCAGCACTGCTTTGCAATACGGATTAAAACGATACACATCGTGGAAAAGAGAGGTGTCGTGCTTCACGCTCTCTACCGCATCCATAAGATACCCGAACGAAACGGTGTCGATCTCGCTGCGATTGAACCCGCCGCGTGCGACTATTTGCCCTATGAAGTGCGTGAGGAAAAGCGATTCTGCGAGATGCTTGTCATGTTGCTCCGCGGTCATTTCAACGACGTCGAAACCAATGCTCTTCAGGAATGAAACAAGTTCTGTTTTTTCTTTCTCCGGTATTGAACTGCCTGCGACGACGATGCGAAAACCGTTCACATCCCCCTGCTTCTTCTCGTAACTCTCCGGGCCCCACATAGGGTGGGTCGCGATGTAGGGGTGCGTACCTGCGAGGCGCTTCAAGGCTTCCACTGTGTGAACCTTGACCGTCGCCACATCGACGATGACTGTGTCCTCGCGCACGAGCGGCAAGATATTCTTGAGCGTTTCCTCGAATGCATGGATAGGTACTGCGAGCACAAGTGCATCAGACTGCGCCGTCTCGGCAAGCGAAAAGAATGCCTTGCCGTCCGGCTCTTTACGTGATGAGTACACACGCACGACGGTGTCCGGAGAGAAGCGATTCACCAGTGTGTGTACGAGCGTACCGAACGCGCCGTACCCGATGATGCCGACGGTCTTTAATTGCATCCGCGCAGTGTACCTGTACGCACATATACGAGCAAAGCCCCCGAGGTGGGGGCTCTGAGATATCTTTCTGTTTCGGAAACTACACACTGACTGCCCTCTGTATCTAAGTCGATTGCGCGGGCACGGGGAGAAACTGAAACTGCTCTTAATATGAATAGTATCAGACCCACCATCACTTGTCAAGGGCCGTCAAACGATATCCTGCCAAGGAGGCGGAAAGGGCCAAAATAAGGCTTATTTTCAGCCAAGGACCGGTCAGCCCCGTGTTGATCTTGCTGAATCCTTGCGTTTTCCGATGGCTACGAGAAGCGGGGTCGCAAGGAAGATCGACGAGTAGGTGCCCGCGATGATACCAACAAGGAGTGTCAGCGCGAAGTCCTTGGTAGATGCGGGACCCACGGTAAAGAGGATCATAAGAGTGATGAGCACCGTGAGCGATGTATTTATCGAGCGGACGAAGGTCTGGTTGAGCGATCGGCCTGCGGTCTCTTCAAAAGGCTCCTTGCGATTCTTGTCGTGATTGATGGCAAGATTCTCGCGCGTCCGGTCGAAAACAACGATGGTGTCATGGATCGAGAAACCGAGCACCGTGAGGATCGCGGTCACAAAGAGCGTGTCCACCTGCGCACCAGTGAAATGTCCCAGTGCCGCATAGAACCCAACGGGGATGATGACGTCGTGTACGAGCGTCACGAGCGCGATGAGCCCGTAGACCCAGCTCGAGACCGGCTGCGAGACCTTACGAAAGGCGTATGCAATGAAAAGCAGTATGCACAGGAGAACGAGACCGAGCGCAATGAGCGACTTGTTGCGCAGCTCAGTGCCGATGGTGGGACCCACTTCGGTGAGCTGGTCGATATGCGCGGCATTACCCTCACGGGAGAACATTGCGGCAAGCTGCCCGCGCTGCTCATTCGAGATCGTCTGCGCGCGAAGCGTGTAGCCGTTCACCCCCGATTCGCGGAGTGAGTAGCCTTCGAAGCCCGCATCGTTCAACGTAGTGGTCAGTGCGACAGGGTCGGGGCGAGCACCATCGTATCTCACCTGTACGAGCGTACCGCCGGTGAAATCGGTGCCGAGTTTCAGACCGAATATCGCGACCGAAAGCAGCGACGCGACAATGAGCGCCCCCGTGATGCTGAAGAACAATGTGCGATGTTTGACGATGATCATACGTTATTTATTCGTGCCGGAGCTAAAAAGGAATCGCGCAAAGCCAGATCTTGCGTTGATGCCGAGTGCGAACAGGAATGTGCGCGAGACCGAGATCGCGGTGAGCATCGATACCAAGACGCCGAGCCCGAAGACGAGCGCGAACCCTTTTATGAGCGAGGTGCCGAGCCAGAAAAGGATGACGGCGGTTATCATAGATGAAATATTAGAGTCACGGATCGACGGCCACGCGCGTCCAAATCCATCGTGTATGGCCTCGGCGGTCGTTTTCCCCCCGCGGAGCTCCTCTTTCATACGTTCGAAAATGAGTACGTTCGCGTCGACGGCCATGCCGATCGAAAGAATGAATGCGGCAATGCCCGCCGCGGTGAGCGTAACGGGGATCCACTGGAAAAGCGCGAGAATGACCGCGATGTAGAGCATGAGCGCGACCACCGCGACGAGGCCCGGAAGTCGGTACCAAAGGATCATAAAAAGCGCGACGGCGCCTATCCCCCAAAGACCCGCGAGGATGCCGTCACGTACGGCCTTGTCGCCCAGAGTACCGGAAACCGTCTGCGTGGAAATGAGTTCGATAGGTACAGGAAGCGCGCCGTAATTCAGATTACGCGCAAGCTGCTTCGCCTGCTCCGGCGTGAAGCCTCCTGATATCACCGCTGTGCCGTCGGGAATGGATTCGCGAATGACCGGTACCGATATCGGAGCCCCGTCGAGGAAAATACCGAAGTTGCGGCCCACATTGTCCTTGGTGAGTTTCGCGAACGTTGCTGCTCCTGCGGAATTGAAGTGGAGTACCACGACCGACTCGCTCACTGAGCCCGCGCCGCTCTGGAATTGCAGTTGTGCGCTCGCCAGGTCCTTGCCCGTGATCGCGGCAGATTCAAAGTAATCACTTACCGTCGAGGTCGCAAAATCGCTCGGCAATGTAACACCTTGCTTCATCAAACGGAACTCAAGTACCGGCGTCTGCCCGATGAGTGCGATCGCCTTTTGCGTATCGGTGATGCCCGGAAGTTCGACGATAAGACGTTCTTCAGGAGTGCCTGCGAGCGTGCCCGCATGTTCTGTCTGCACGATAGGCTCCGAGACACCGAAGAGATTCACACGTCGCTCAATGGTGTCGCGCAGCGCCGCCATAGAGTCGGCCGTATCGCCAGATTGCAGAGCGCTCAGGTCGGCGCGATAGACGAGCTGTGTTCCTCCGGAAAGGTCGAGTCCGAGACGGAACGGCTTGGAACCGCTCACGACACCGTGATAGACGAACCAGCCGATAGCGATGCCGATGAGAAGGACCACGAGGGCCGTGACGCGTTTTTGTGCCATGGGGCTACAGTATACGCACTAAAAATAGGCCTGCAATGGGGCTCAGGAACGGCCCTTTTCAAGCAAATCAAGCAGGTTCTTGAATATCATGGCGACCGCAACGGGGCCGATGCCTCCCGGGACGGGAGAAAAAACAGATGCTTTCGCCGCACATGCTGGATCGGCGTCGCCTTGGATCTTGCCGCTTATCTCGCTCGCTCCCGCGTCGATGAGCGCGACACCTTCTTTCACGTGTTCGGGCTTGATGAATCCCGGATTGCCCGCACCGCATACGACAATGTCCGCATTTTTGAGATCGCTGATACTTCCTTCTTCGAGGGTGAACATCGAAACGGTGGCACCTAATTTCTTCAAGAAAGCGGCGCTCGGCGCACCGACAAGCCTGCCCCCGCCTATAACGACCGTGCTCTTCCCTTTTATCTCAACACCACCCCGGCGAAGAAATTCCACGACCGCAAGTGCGACCGGCGCTTCGACGATCGCGAGTTCGCCCGAATGGCGCGGATTGATCACATCGACGTCTTTGTCATGCGGGATCTCCGACAATACCGCGTTCGTGTCGATCTCTTTCGGAAGGGGCAATTGCACGATAAGAGCATCGATTCTCGGAGAAAGTTCCCGTACCGCGTCGATCGCGGTCTCCGTCGTCGCGCTCTGCGATAGATCTATACGGACCATTTCCACCCCGAGGCGGTCGGCCGCTCGCGTCTTGATACGCACGAACGACTCGATCACGGGATCATTCCCTGCGACGATGATGCCGAGTTTTGCACCCTTCAATTTCCCGGACGCAGAAAGTTCCGCGTATATATCCTCTGCAATGGCACGTCCGTCGAGGATCATGCGACGCCGAAAATTGTTTTTAATTCAGCGATCCCCTCTTCAAGCGTCACCGACGGTTTCCATCCGAGCAGCGCCTGCGCTTTTGCATTATCCGCTTGCGAGTCGTGCGCCTCGACGCGCGGCGGGCCATAGGTGATCTCACCGCCCACGAGTTCTGCGAGGTACTGAATGGTGACGTTGCGCCCGGCTCCGATATTGATGACCTCTCCTTTACCGACTTTCGTGCTTTCCGCAGCCATAAGATTCGCCCGCACCACATCGCGCACGTGCGTATAGTCGCGCGTTATCGTTCCGTCGCCAAAAATCGTGATCGGACGCTTCTCTTTGCGGGCGAGCAGGAACGCACCGACCGCAAGTGCATATGGGCCTTCAGGATCAAGCCGCGGACCATACACGTTGAAATAGCGGAGACTCACGGTCTCAAGGCCGTACACGTCCGGCCATAAGGCGGCAAACAATTCACCGACATATTTTTGCATACCATACGGATTGACCGCGTTCGCAAGCATCGTCTCAACGAGCGGCATCGTTTCCTGATCGCCGTACGCGGAACCCGAAGAGGAATACACGAGACGGCGTACCTTTGCTTTTGCGGCGGCCGCAAAAGTGGAAACGGTTCCGACAACATTGACGTCGGTGGTCTCGACGGGATTCTCGACGGAATACTGGACACGCGGTATCGCGGCGGTGTGATACACGGCATCGGCGCCGCGCATGACCTCTTCGAGCTCCTTTGTCGATCGCACATCGAGCTCGTGATAGATGGCCTTCGTATTGATACGATCCTCACGCTTCCCCGCAGAGTAGTTGTCGACTACATGGACCTCAACACCGCCTTCGACGAGCGCATCGACAATGTGCGAACCGATGAATCCCGCTCCACCCGTGACGATCGCTTTCTTCATCTCTCCATAGTACTGCGATTTTCAGGGCTACGCGAGTCTCAGCTACCCCGCGCGGTGAATACGACGCGCACGGTCTGTAAAATAATGAAAAGGTCGAGCAAGAGTGAGCGGTGCTTGAGGTAGTACAGATCGTAGGAAAGTTTCTCCTTGGTCTCTGTGATATCGGCGCCGTGATGCGGATGCCTGTCGTGCCGGAGCTGCGCCCATCCGGTGAGACCGGGAGCGACGAGATAGCGCGCGTTGTAATACGGGATGCGCGCATTATATTGCCCCGCGAGCGCGGGAAGCTCCGGACGCGGGCCGACGAGCGAGAGATCGCCTTTAAGCACGTTCCACAATTGCGGCAACTCGTCGATGCGAAGAATACGGAGCCATTTACCGACGCGCGTGATCGTGAGCTGCGAACGTCCGCTCGCCCCGTACTCGCCCGAGTCGTTACCGCTCATGCTTCGGAACTTCAAGATGTTTATGGGGCGCTGGAATTTTCCCACACGCTCCTGCGTGATGAATATAGGGCCGCGATCGTCGAGTTTGATCGCGAGCATCACAAAGGGATACGCGAGGAGTGAGAGCAGGCCGCCGATGACGGCGCCAACAATGTCGATCAGGCGTTTAATGAGATCGTATACTCGTGACGCGCTCAAGTTCTGCAGCACCCATTCATAACTGATGAGCGAGAGCGGTACGCGATCGAACACTTCCTGATAGAGCTCAGAGGCCTCAACGAGCGCAAAGCGGTTCTTCTGGAACGCGGCGTCGTAGATGATCGGAAGCGCTGCCGAGACCGCTCGATCAGAGAAATCGGCGACCAGGAACGTCACGTCGTCCTCTTCCGCCACGCGACACGCTTGCTGTATCACCTCGTGTGACGGTGACACGGAGGTGTCGATCACATAATCAAATGCGAACGTCGCATGCTGGTCGTGGGCGATCTCCTCCGCGAGCGCCCGCGCATCCGTACCATGTGCAATGAGCACGCCGCGTAACTTCTTCGATCGCGGAAGGCGGGTGAAGATCATACCGCGCCACGCGAAAATAAGGATGAACGACACCACCAGGTACAGTACCAGGATAGTCTTCGGTGAAAGCCCGAAGGACGGCACGAAGAAGAAAAAGAGTGCCGCGATCATCATGTTCACGATCTGCGCATACAGGATCGTCGTGATGAGCCTGCTGCGGAAAAGGCGTGTGTGTCGTCCGTAGAGACCGGCGAGGAAAAAGACAACGATCCAGGCTGCAAAGAGAAGCGAAAATGGCCTTATATGCGCCGTAAAGAGGTCGCTCGAGGGCAGTTGCGCATAGCGCAAAAAAAGCGTGAGCCAGAGCGACGCAATGAAAATGAGGATGTCTCCCGCAAGCAAGAGCAGGTATTCCCGTTTAGGAACGAGGGTCATACAGTGGTACTATGACATAAAATCCCTATGAAACAAGCCACGAATGGGAACGCTCCGGCAAAAAGGAAGGTCCTCTTCCTCGTCACGAAAGCGACCTGGGGCGGTGCCCAAAAATATGTTTTTGACCTTGCGACCCGTTTACCGCGGAACGAGTTCGATGTGGTGGTTGCCTACGGAGAAAAAGGCAAGCTCGCGAGCGACCTGTTCGTTGCAGGTATCGAAACCTGTGAGATCTCCTCGCTTGCTCGCGACGTCGCGGTGTTCTCCGACCTTAAAAGCTTCTTCGAAATACTCAGTTGCATCGGCACCACGCGGCCGGATGTCATCCATTTAAACAGCTCGAAGGCCGCCGCGCTCGGCGCACTCGCCGCACGATTTCAAGGGGTGCGGAAGATCGTATTCACCGTCCACGGCTGGCCGTTCAAAGAGGATCGGAATGTGCTCGCTCGCGCACTTATTCGCGGCATCAGCTGGCTCACTGCCGTGCTCAGTCATACGGTCATTGTCGTATCAAAAAAGGACGAGCAGATAGGCAGATCGATGCTCTTCCTGAGCAACAAGATCCGCCACATCCCCATCGGGATACATACTCCCGATTTTTTGACGCGCGAAGAAGCTGCCGCAAGACTTTCCATACGTACAGCGTCACCACGTATCGTCACCATCGCTGAGCTCACGGCAAACAAAGGTCTCCGATACGCCATCGAAGCGGTCAGTCTTCTGAAGAGCCGCGGCACGAACGTTACATATTTCATCATCAGTGACGGAGAAGAACGCGAAGCGCTTGAAGCGCTTGCTCTCGAGAAAGGCGTTTCGGATCGTGTACGCTTCCTCGGGTTTGTCGACAACGCGGCGCGCTATCTCAAAGCATTCGATGTTTTCCTTCTCCCCTCGATAAAAGAGGGTATGCCATACGTGCTCGTGGAAGCCGAGAGTGCCGGCCTCCCGATCATTGCGACAACTGCGGTTGACGCCACATACAGCCTCCAGGTACCGGCGGGAGATGTGAACGCGCTTGCCGATGCGCTTGTCGAAACGCAAAACTTACAGATTGGAACGACCTTTGGCGGCTCATTGGTCGACATGATCGAGAGGACATCTGACGCTTACCTGTCTGCGCAGACGGGCTAAACAGCCCCGATAAGCTCCGTGTCGTCGCGCGCTCGGAGACTCGGCCGGGCATTGCGGCGCAACGCCATGAGCACACCAATAGCTGCGAATTCGGTGAGCAAGTGAGACCCGCCGTAGCTCATGAACGGCAGCGTGGTGCCGGTGATGGGGAGGAGTCCCATGTTCATGCCGACATGCACGATGAATTGCGCAAAAAAATAGACTGCCACACCGACGGCGAAGAGCGAATCGAAATTGTCCTCACCGCGCGCCGCTATGGCCAAGATCCGCACGATCACGATGCCGAATAGCCCGAGGAAAATGAGTACGCCGATGAATCCCCATTCTTCCGCGTATGCGGCGAAAATAAAGTCGGTCTGATATTCCGGCAGGAACTGCAGTTTCGATTGTGTTCCGTACCCTATCCCCTTACCCGTGATCTCTCCGGATCCCACGGCGACGGTAGATTGATAGGCGTTGTATCCCGTACCCCGGATATCGGCAAGCGGATGAAGGAACGTAAGAATGCGGTCCTTTTGATACTGATGGAGTCCGTATTGCCACAAGCCGCCGCAGATGATGGCGCCCGAAATAAAGAGCACTGCAAGGTGCTTCCATGAGATTCCGGCGACCAATACCATACCGAACCATATCGAGAAAACGATGATGGCAGAGCCGAAATCGGGCTGGAAGAACGCGAGAACGAAAATAACAAAAGCGTAAAGGCCCGGAACGATCACATGTCGAATATGTTTGATCTCGATGTGCCTCCGGGCAAAGTATTTAGCGAGGATCGCCACCAGGATGAGCTTGGCGGGGTCGACCGGCTGTACGAAGAATAATCCAAGGTTGAAGCGGTTCTGCGACCCCTTGATGACCGACCCGAACAAAAAGATGAGCGCCAGGAGGAACGCGACGACTCCGTACAGTATTGCGAGCACCTGCGTACGCCGGAGGAACCCGTAGCTCGGGAGGCTGGTCACGAAGAACACAACGAGCCCGATACCGAGCCATACGAGCTGCTTTTCGAAATACGCATTTTCCGAGGAGAACGAGCGCATCGTCGCAAGACCCAATGCAGAAATGGCAACAGCCGATGCAAGTAAGTACCAGTCGATGTGAGCGAATGCGCTGGCGCGCGCGCCGGTCACTCGCAAGGAACGCCGTATCATAGCTACTTCAACGCCTCCGGTGGAGAGAGCGGAGTGATCGAGATGCGACCGACAGCGACATTGAACGGATCGGGCCAGGTGAAGATGACGCGCTGCGTCTCGCCGGCAGCAAGCGTATCGAGTGCGGTCTGCGACGCGGCAAAAGCATTTCCCGCCGGATCGAACACAGCGACCATAAAGGTGAGATCCTTTAGGTCAACGACCGACGTGTTGTGCGCGCTCGCGGTGATGCGCGGCGCTGTTGCGGCATCCTCAAGCACGGTATTCGTGATCTCGATGGCTCCGGAGGTGTCTGTGAGTCGCTCCCAGACGAGCGGCCTGGTGAATTCAAAATAGGTGTGAGCGACGACGCGGTTTCCCGTGTCGACGGCGCCGGAAAACACGGGCGTCACGGCACCGGGCATGATGTACGTCACTCCTTCCCGCTCGGCGACGAGCACATTACGCTCGTCATAGAGGCCGAATCGGTATGGCGCGATCTGCACGCCCGCGTTCTGGTTCGGATTCTGGATGTACGCGACCGCGTTGTATGTCCCGCTCCGTACACGAAATGAGCGCGCCCACAGGGTCGCAGATGGGCTGAGTGCTCGTACGTCGAGAATGTCGCACGGACCGCCTTTGTCGGTCGCGGTCTCCCCCTGATTTTGGATACCATCACTGCACGTGGGGGGAATACTGAAATACCAATACGCGACCGGCCCGCCAATGAGGACAAGAAAAAATAGGCCGACTCCGGAAGCGTACGCGGTGCGGCGTCTTGAGGCCCATGACATATACCCTATTGTACCTGCGAATAGGCGCAACAAAAAACACCCTTGAGGGGTGTTTTTTGTTTTGAGCACTCTGTGTTGGCGCCGACCTACTCTCGCCTTGCGACTACCATCGGCGCAGGAGGGCTTAACTGCCGTGTTCGGAATGAGAACGGGTGTGACCCCTCCGCCAAAGCACCAACACAGAACGCTCAAACGGTTCGTGAGAACCACTGAGTATTCTGTCTGATATAGACTTACGAAAAAACGACAAAGAAGAATCGAGCGTGTTGTTTGATACGCGACTCCCACAATTTCCTATCAGGAGTTCTGTCGGGGGATTAGTACACCTCGGCTCAACACATTGCTGTGCGTCCACCTGGTGCCTATCAACGTGGTCATCTCCCACGGCCCTCAAACGATTCCTTATCTTAGAGTTGGTTTCCCGCTTAGATGCTTTCAGCGGTTATCCGTTCCCGACATAGCTACGGGGCGATGCACCTGGTGGTACAGCCCCCAGACCAGAGGTCAGTTCATTTCGGTCCTCTCGTACTAGAAACGAATCTCTTCAAGAATCAACGCCTGCAGCAGATTAAGACCAACCTGTCTCACGACGGTTTGAACCCAGCTCACGTACCTCTTTAAATGGCGAACAGCCATACCTTTGGGACCTTCTCCAGCCCCGGGATGAGATGAGCCGACATCGAGGTGCCGAACTTCGCCGTCGATTTGGACTCTTAGGCGAAACCAGCCTGTTATCCCCAGAGTAACTTTTATCCGTTAATCTTCAGTTGCATCTAATGCAAACTGTCGGTTCACTATGCTCCGCTTTCGCGCCTGCTCGTCAAGTACGACTTGCAGTCAAGCCACCTTTTGCCATTACACTATCGGCACGGTTTCCATTCGCGCCTAGGTGACCTTAATAGGCTCCTCCGTTACTTTTTAGGAGGACAGCGCCCCACCGAAACTGTCCATCAGATACTGTCTTTCTCATGTTTCTCATGAGAAGTTAGAACATACAGAAACAAAGGATGGTGTTGCATTGGCGACTCCACAGAGACCAAGATCCCTGCTTCAAAGTCTCCCATCTACGCTACGCAGTGCACCCGTATGTCCAATACCAAATTACAGTAAAGCTTCTGGGGTCTTTTCGTCTAGCTGCAGGAAGGCGGCATCTTCACCGCCCTTGTATTTTCACCGAGCAAATCCCCGAGACAGTTCCCAACTCGTTATACCATTCGTGCGCGTCTGAACTTACCAGACAAGGAATTTCGCTACCTTAGGACGATTATAGTTATCGCCGACATTGACCGGGGCTTATACAAGCCAGCACATACATAAATGCATGTACCGATCGTATTTGACCTTCCGGCATTGGTCAGGCATCACCCCCTATACTTCCTCTTACGAGTTTGCAGGGAGCTGTGTTTTTGGTAAACAGTCGGTTGGGAAATTTTAACTGCGGCCCTTCTTGCGAAGGGCGGACCTTATTGCTAACTTACGGTCGCTTTTTTGCCGAGTTCCTTGGGGATCTCTCACTCGTTCGCCTTGGGCTACTCGCCCTGAACACCTGTGTCGGTTTGCGGTACGGTCTACTACTGGTTAAGCTTAGAAGCTTTTCTTGGAAGCGTGCTCCCCTGAATCAGCTTTGGCCGAAGCCTCCACTTTTCCACTTCGCTCGGACTATAAGAGCCGGATTTACCTAACTCTCATCCTCACGACATGAACCCCAAACCAATAAGGGGCCCAGAGTACAACACTCCGTCACTCCATCGCACCAGTCGCAGGTCATGGAATATTAACCATGTGTCCATCGCCCCCGGCGTTCGCCATCGGCTTAGGACCGACTAACCCTTCGATGATCTCCATTGCGAAGGAAACCTTGTTCTTTCGGCGTGCGAGAATCTCACTCGCATTGCGGTTACTCGTGCCAACATTTTCACTTCCGTATGCTCCACCCCGGGTCACCCCTTGAGCTTCATCGCGAACGGAACGCTCTCCTACCACTTATATTTCCTTCCGGAAATAAAAATCCGCGTCTTCGGTAATATGCTTAACCCCGATCATTTGTGGCGCGAAATCTCTAAGTCAGTGAGCTGTTACGCTTTCTTTGAATGGTGGCTGCTTCTAAGCCAACATCCTGACTGTCTGGGAAATTTCACCTCCTTGTTTGTACTGAGCATATATTTAGGGACCTTAGACGGCGATCTGGGCTGTTTCCCTT
>Ga0172380_10004102_pt1 | contig 19124 bp, 23 predicted proteins | sample Leawe162metaG_FD_119747 | JGI IMG/M metagenome (GOLD analysis project Ga0172380, IMG submission 119747) | Leachate microbial communities from a municipal landfill in Southern Ontario, Canada - Leachate well 162 metaG | ecosystem: Engineered > Solid waste > Landfill > Unclassified | place... | reverse complement strand
TGGGAACGCACGCATGGGACGCTCCAGCGTCCCAATATGGCGGCTAGAACTAGAACGGTAAGCGCATAGATGCAGGCGAATCATCAAAGCAGCTTTGTGGTTTTGCCGGTTGGATGGGTAACGTTGCGCGACGCTGGAGCGTCCGGGGCGGCATTCCCACGCTGGAGCGTGGGAACGATCAATGACGATCAACGACAGGATGAACAGGATTTACTAAGATGGGTTTTCTATCCTGTTCATCCTGTAAATCCTGTCTAAACGTCTGTTGGCTTCCGGCTTGTCCGGCTTAGGATAATTTGAGGTAATCATCTTGCAGTTCAAGCGCATCAAGCGACGCGTCGATGGCGTATTGCTGTTGGACAAACCGGTCGGCATCAGTTCCAACAGCGCATTGCAAAAGGCCAAAATCCTCTATCAGGCGGCCAAGGCGGGGCATACCGGCAACCTCGACCCGGTGGCGAGCGGCTTGTTGCCGCTGTGTTTCGGCGAGGCCACCAAGTTCTCGCAATACCTGCTCGATGCCGATAAAATCTATCAGGCGGAATTCACCCTGGGGCAAACCACGACCACCGGCGATGCCGAGGGCGAAGTAACCGGCAGCTCGCCGGTCAACGTAACGCAACGCGATATCGAACTTGTGTTGCAACGCTTCACCGGTGCGATCAGCCAAGTCCCGCCGATGTATTCGGCGCTTAAATTCCAGGGCAAGGCGCTGTATCATTACGCGCGCGCCGGCGTGGAAATTGAGCGCCAGGCGCGCGCTGTGACGATATATTCCCTGACGCCTTCGAGCTTCGACGGAACCCGGCTGCGGGTGAGGGTCAAGTGCAGCAAAGGCACCTACATTCGGGTGCTGGCCGAAGACATCGGTCGCGCGTTGGGTTGCGGCGCATTCATGAGCGCATTGCGCCGCACCGGAACCAGCAATTTCGACATTGCCGACGCACTGACCCTGGGCCAACTCGGGGAAATGAGCGCAGCGCAACGCGACGCCATCCTGTTGCCGGCGGACGTATTGGTGACGGCATTGCCCAAAGTCGTGCTGGACGAAGATAGCGCCTATTACCTGAAACGCGGCAATCCGGTATGGGTTGCCAGACAAAAAGAACGCGGCACGGTGCGTCTGTACGATGACAAAGAGATTTTCCTGGGCGTCGGGGAGATACTGGACGACGGCAAGGTCGCGCCGCGCCGCTTGCTTGTTGAGACGCGTGAGGGGGGAGGCGTGAGGGGGGAGGCGTGAGGGTCGCTAGGTTTTTATCACGCTTTACCTCTCTCGTACCTCACCCCTCACCTCCTCACGCCTCCCCCTCACCGATAAAAACGAGTTAACGGAATGAAATATCGTCTGCAAGCCTTCCTGATACATCTTTCGCTTAGCGCGCTGGTGCTGTCCGTCGCGTTCGCGCTGGTGGCGCTGGTGTGGTATCCCGCGCCGCTGTTCTGGGCGGACGGCGGGCGCGAGGTGATCGTCCTGATGGCTTTTGTCGACGTGATTCTAGGGCCTTCGCTGACTTTCGTGGTCTACCGCAAGGGCAAAAAAAGCCTCAAATTCGATCTGAGCGTAATCGCCGCCTGCCAACTGGCGGCGCTGGCCTATGGCGCCATGGTTATGCACCAACAGCGTCCGGTGTTCGTCGCTTTCGCGCTGGACCGGTTCTACACCGTCACCGCCGAACAAGTGGAGACGCAAGCGCCGAAGAAGCTGAAAGACCTGACCGCGCTAATGCCGCACACATCCAACTGGGTATACGTGGGAATGCCGCAGGATAAGGAGGCGTTACGCCGACTTTTCATCGGCCAAGGCCAAGGCGATCCGGTGCTGTCGGTGCGCACCGATCTTTACCAGCCGCTGGATGAAAACAACTTGCGCCATGTGCTGTCCCGGTCGGTGGATATGCGCGCTCTGCTCAAGGACGAAACGCGCAATACCAGAGAGCACGACCGCCAAACGCTGGAGAATTTCCTCGCCGAAAAGCGCGTGACCGAGAGCGAGGTCGCTTTTCTGCCTTTCGTCGCGCGTTATCGGCAAATGTTCGTGGCCTACCGCAAATCGGATGCCCAGCCTATCGGCTTCCTGGAAATCCAGCCCGACCTGCTCGGCGGAAAATTGGAGTGATACGCCATCTGCTGCCGGTGTTTTTTGCACTGTCGGCGCTGTCATCCCATGCCGGCGAAACGTCCGTCAGCACCCGCCTGCTGGTGCAGGAATCCCCACTGGCCGGCTTCCAGTTCCATGAGGGAAAACACCTGTGGGAGAATCTGCGCATTGGCGACCGGCTGGACTTGATCCGCGAACCCGATAATCCCTACGATGCCCGCGCGGTGCGGGTGGAGTGGCAAGGGCAATTTCTGGGATATGTCCCGCGCGCCGACAACGAAGCCGTCGCGCGCCAACTCGACCGCGGCGCGAAACTGGCAGCGCGCATCGCGCGCCTGAAACAAAGCCGCAACCCATGGCAACGGGTGCTGTTCGAAGTGTATGTGGACAGCGCACGCTAAAATGCAAAGATTTAGCCGACGGGTGGGTACAAAAACCTACCCACCCACCGCACTTTCACCAAACGGGTGGACGCAAAGTATATATGATAAAGTTGTTTAGAGCTCCCATGTTACACATTTTGACAAGCGGTCAACGGAGGTTTCTAGGATGAAAATCAATCTCATGGCGACATTCATACTGCTGTGCGCGTCTTTTGGCACACAGGCTCAGGAGGCCACGTTCACCACCCAGTCGCTGACGCCGGAAAGTGCGCTGACCGCAGCGCAGGCAGCGCTGGCGCAATGCCGCAAAAATGGCTATCAGGCAGCGGTGACGGTGGTCGATAAAGCGGGGCTAACCCTGGTAGTGCTGCGTGATCGCTATGCCGGCGCGCACACCGTGGAAGTTTCCGCCAACAAGGCCTGGACGGCGGTCAGTTTCAAAACCGCCACTGCCGCCCTGGCCGAGGAAACCCAGCCGGGCAAGCCCATGAGCGGCCTGCGCAACCTGCCCAGATTCCTTGCCGCGGGCGGCGGGCTGATGATAGAAGGCGCGGGGGTGCTGCTCGGCGGCATCGGCGTATCCGGCGCACCGGGCGGAGAAGCGGATGCGGCATGTGCCAAGGCGGGTATTCAGGCTATCGCCGAATCGCTGGAGTTCTGAATATACTTTGCGCGGCCACAAGTTGCGGGATGCGATTGCGGCGCAAATTGTGGCCGCGCAAAGTATATGTTGTCTTGCGGGCGCGCCTTGCATCGCATCCTGCGAGACGCGGCTAAATCGGCAATATTGTGGCGAGGCAAAATATAGTAATATCCAAAGAAAAAGTATATGCTTATGAATATACTTCATTGACAATGGAAACCGTCATGCTAGAAACACGAGTTGCCAAGCTGTTCAAGAACGGCGCCAGCCAAGCGGTTCGTCTGCCGGCGGATTTTCGTTTCGATGGTGATGAAGTATATATCACCCGCGACGAAATGACCGGCGATGTGGTGCTATCCACGCATCCCGGCGCGAAGGTCTGGAAAGAGTTTTTCGATTTGTTGCGCACCGTCGACGCACCTGCCGATTTCATGGCGGAACGACCGATGAACAGGCCGCCGCAAGCGCATGGCGTATTCGACGATGCGGATGCTTGATTATCCTAGAAAGCTCAGTTGACCGCTTTCCAAGATGCGTAACATAGTGGTTCTAAACAACTTTGTCATATATTTTGCATTCACCTGTTTGGTGAGAGCGCTACGGGCTGGATTGCACGGTTTTCCGGGCGCATGGCGGCGTTGCAACTTCTTGCAATGGAACGACCATTGCGCGTCGTTGCGCCTCTTGTGCCCAAGCCGTCAGGCTGTCGGGTATGCCCTGCACCCGGAAAACCGTACACTCCAGCCCGTTCAACTGAGCTTTCTAGGATTATGCTACATATGCTGGATACGGACACGGCAAGCTATATTATCAAGGCGAGGTCGCCGACAATTGAGGCGAAACTGGGCGCCATTCAGCCAGCCATGGCTTGCATATCGGTAATTACGCGCGCTGAATTGTTGTATGGCCTGAAACGGTTGCCGGCTGGTCACCGCCTGCATTTTGCCGTGCGTCTATTTCTGAGAATCGTCCGAACGCTCGCATGGGATGCGGAAGCCGCCGGCTACTACGCCGAAATTCGTCACCAACTCGTGAGCACCGGCCAGACTATCGGGGAACTGGATATGATGATCGCAGCGCATTCGCTATCCTCCGGCGCAACCCTGGTGACCAACAACATCCGCCATTTTGAGCGAATTGAGCTTCCATTGATGTTGGTCAATTGGCATGATTTTTAACGCCATATAAAACCTGTCGCCATCTTTTTTCCATTTTCGTGCCAAATATCATGCTGAAACAAACACCACTCAACCAAACCCATCGCGACATGGGCGCCCGCATGGTCGATTTCGGCGGCTGGGATATGCCGGTGAGCTACGGTTCGCAGATCGAGGAGCACCATCAGGTGCGACGCGCTGCCGGGATGTTCGACGTGAGCCATATGTTGCCGGTCGATATCACCGGCATCGGCATCCGCGATTTCCTGCGCTATCTGCTCGCCAACAATGTCGATAAGCTGAAGGAGCCGGGCAGGGCGCTTTACTCCTGCATGTTGAACCCGGATGGTGGCGTGATCGACGACCTGATCGTGTATTTCATGCAGGAGGACTGGTTTCGCATCGTGGTCAACGCCGGCACGGCGGATAAGGATGTAGCGTGGATGGAGCGGCAGCGCGCCGTTCACGCGCTGAATCTGGCCATCCGACCGCGCCGCGATTTGGCGATGATCGCGGTGCAAGGGCCGAATGCCCGTAACTGTGTGTGGCAGGCGCTGCCTGCCGTGCGCGTTACGACCGAACCGCTCAAGCCGTTCCATGCGGCTGAATTTGCGCAGTATTTCATCGCGCGCACCGGCTATACCGGCGAAGACGGCTTTGAGATATTACTGCCTGCGCCGGAAGCGGTCGATCTCTGGAAAACCCTGCACAGCCTGGGCGTTGCTCCGGTCGGCTTGGGCGCGCGCGACACCTTGCGCCTGGAAGCCGGGATGAACCTTTACGGTCAGGATATGGATGAAACCGTAAATCCGCTCGAAGCGGGGCTCTCGTGGACGGTCGATCTGGCCAGTCCGCGCGATTTCCTGGGCAAGCAGGCGTTGTTGGCAAGGCCGCTGACGATGCATATGCTGGGACTGATTCTGCTCGATAAAGGGGTGCTGCGCGCTCACCAAAAAGTGCTTACCCCGCATGGCGCGGGCGAGATCACCAGCGGCAGCTTTTCCCCCACTCTGGAGCGCTCCATCGCCTTTGCCCGCCTGCCGTTGGCAGTGGCGGCAGGCGACAGGGTGCAGGTGGAAATCCGCAACAAACTGCTGGACGCAAAAGTGGTAAAACCGCCGTTCGTCCGCAACGGCAAGAGTTTAACCTAAGCCGGACAATTGCCGGAACCAAAAATATTTACCGCAGAGACGCAGAGACGCAGAGACACAGAGATTTTGTAGGGTAATGATATGGTTTCACCATCCGTTATACCTCTCCGCGCCTCGGCGTCTCTGCGGTAAAAAAGAATCACCCGTAGAATCGCTCCAGTGCTTGATCTACGACACATTCTTCGCAAAAAATGCAACGACTTGACTAGTAAGTTACTATAAGGAGAAATTCAATGAACATTCCCGGCGATCTGAAATACGCCAAATCCCACGAGTGGGCCAGGCTGGAAGCAGACGGCGCCGTCACCGTCGGCATCACCGAACATGCCCAGGAGCAACTGGGCGACTTGGTTTTCGTGGAAAACCCTGCTGTCGGTCGCATGCTTGCCGCCGGCGAAGAATGCGCGGTGGTCGAATCGGTCAAGGCGGCATCCGACATTTACGCGCCGCTGGCGGGCGAGGTGATCGCAGTCAACGGCGAATTGAATGACGAACCGGAAAAAATCAACGAAGACGCCTATGCCGCCTGGTTGTTCAAGATCAAACCGGACAACGCCGCCGACCTGGACGCGCTGCTTGATGCGGCAGCCTATCAGGCGTTGGTGGAGAGCGAGGCGTAATTTGTAATTTGTAATTCGTGAGGGGTGGGGGGTGAGGGGTGAGGCGGAAGATTGCCATCTGCGCTACATTTTCCTCCTCACCCTTAACGCCTCACCCCTCACGCACCTCACCTTTTTTCCGAGAACCAATCATGCCCTTCATCCCCCACACCGAAGAAGACATCCAGGCCATGCTGGCCGACATAGGCGCGGCTTCGGTCGAAGACCTGTTCGACGAGATACCGGCGGAACTGCGCGCCGATAGCCTGAGCGGCGTGCCGCCCGCGTTGAACGAGATGGCGATGGGGCGCTTGATGCAGGAACGCGCCGAGCAGGATGGGCGCTACCTGAACTTTATCGGCGCGGGCGCTTATGAGCACCATATCCCGGCGGCGGTATGGCAGATCGCCGGGCGCGGCGAATTTTACACCGCCTACACGCCCTACCAGGCCGAAGCCAGCCAGGGCACGCTGCAATTGCTGTACGAATTCCAAACCATGATGGCCTCGCTCACCGGCATGGACGTGTCCAACGCCAGCCTTTACGACGGCGCTTCCGCACTAGCGGAAGCCGTGCTGATGGCGGTGCGCGCCCACAAGACCGCGCGCCGTATCCTGATACCGGCCTGCGTTCACCCGATTTGGCGCAAGGTGGTCGAGACGCTGGTGAAAAATCAGGGGATTGAGCTGGTGACCGTGCCGTATTGCACTGCCGGCGGAGACGCCGTGGCCGCATCGTTGCAGCGTTTCTCAGGCGGCGATTTTGCCGCGTTGGTAATTCAGCAGCCGAATTTCTTCGGCGTGCTGGAAGAAGTCGATGAACTGACCGATTGGGCGCACGACCACGGCATGTTGGTGATAGGTGCGGTCAACCCGGTTTCGTTGGGGTTGCTCAAAGCGCCCGGCCAGTGGGGCAAAAAGGGCGCGGACATCGCGGTGGGCGAAGGCCAGCCGCTGGGCGCGCCGCTGTCTTCCGGCGGCCCGTATTTCGGCTTCCTGTGCTGCAAGCAGGCGCTGGTGCGCCAGATGCCGGGGCGTCTCGTCGGACGCACCGTCGATCTGGCAGGCAAGCCCGGCTTCTGTCTCACCTTGCAGGCGCGCGAGCAGCACATCCGCCGCGCCAAGGCGACCTCCAATATCTGCACCAACCAGGGCTTGATGGCGACTGCGGCGACCATCCATCTCGCGCTGCTCGGCCAGGACGGCCTGGAGCGCGTCGCGGCCACCTGCCACGCGAACACCCGCAAGCTGGTCGAACAGGCGGTGCAGATCAATGGGGTGGAACGATTGTTTTCGGAGCCGTTCTTCCACGAGGCGGTAATTACTTTCGATCCGCCGGTGAGCGAAGTGCTGCGCGCGATGCAGGCGCAGGGCATACTCGGCGGACTGGACTTGGCGCCGTATTTCCCCGAACTGGGCAACGCGTTGCTGGTGTGCGCCACCGAAACCAAGACCGATGCAGACATTTGCAAGTTCATCGACCACCTGGAGCGCATCATCAGTCGGCGCAGCCAAGCGCCGGCCTGCACCCGCCTGAAGCCGCCGACCGGTACGAAAGGGATTACATGCTGATATTCGAACTCTCCCGTCCAGGGCGCAAAAATCCAGTCCAAGCGCCCGCAACGCAGCCCGAGGCGGACGACATCCCCGCTCACTTGCGGCGCGCCGACAAAGCGCTGCTGCCGCAGGTTTCCGAAATGGACGCAGTGCGCCACTACACCCGGCTGTCGCAACAAAACTTCTCGATAGACACCTATTTTTACCCGCTCGGCTCCTGCACCATGAAATACAACCCGCGTGGCGCCCACCAGATGGCGATGCTGCCGCAGTTGCTGGCGCGCCACCCGTTGGCGCCCGATGAGACCGGCCAGGGCGTGCTCGCCTGCCTGTACGAATTGCAGGAAATGCTCAAGGAAGCGACCGGTATGGCCGGCGTATCGCTCGCCCCGATGGCCGGGGCGCAGGGCGAATTCGCCGGGGTCGCGATGATCCGCGCCTACCATGCCGCCCGTGGCGATTTGGCGCGTAGCGAAATACTGGCGCCGGATGCCGCGCACGGCACCAACCCCGCCTCGGCGGTGATGTGCGGCTACACGGTCAGGGAAATTCCCACCGATAAAGACGGCAACGTCGATCTGGCCGCGCTCCAGGCCGCCGTCGGCCCGCACACGGCGGGGGTGATGCTGACCAATCCCTCCACGCTGGGCGTATTCGAAAAAAACATCCGCGAAATCCAGCACATCGTCCATCAAGCAGGCGGCCTCTCTTACTACGACGGCGCCAACCTCAACGCCATCCTGGGACGCGTCAAGCCGGGCGACATGGGCTTCGATGTAATCCACGTCAACCTGCACAAAACCTTCTCCACCCCGCACGGCGGCGGCGGGCCGGGCGCCGGCCCGGTGGGGGTGAGCGCGCGCCTGCTGCCATATCTGCCGATTCCGCTGGTCGTTGTCGTCAACGGGTGTTATCGCCTGATGGCGGAACCGGATATGCCGCACAGCATAGGCCGTCTATCCGCCTTCATGGGCAACACCGGCATTTTGCTGCGCGCCTACGCCTACGCCCGCATGTTAGGCGCGGGCGGAATGAAGCGCGTGGCGGATTTCGCCGCCCTCAACGCCAACTATTTGATGGCGGAACTCTCCAAAGCCGGTTTCGACCTCGCCTTCCCACAACGCCGCGCCAGCCACGAATTCATCGTCACCCTCAAGCGCCTCAAGGAACAAACCTGCGTCAGCGCGATGGACGTGGCAAAACGCCTGCTCGACAAGGGCTTCCACGCCCCCACCACCTATTTCCCGATGCTGGTGCCGGAATGCCTGCTGATCGAACCGACCGAAACCGAATCGAAACAGACGCTGGACGCCTTCGTCGCCGCGCTCAAGGAAATCCTGGCCGAAGCCCACGCCACCCCGGAACTGGTCAAAACTGCGCCGCACACCATGCCGGTGCGGCGCTTGGACGACGTGAAGGCGGCGCGGGAGTTGGATGTGGTGTGGAAAGGGTGACTGAGTGTAGCCGGTTAAATTTGTATTATGGTACGATAGACCACAATGAATGCGATCCAACTTTTCCGTCGTTTGTTAAAACAAGGCGATGTTTGCCTCGATATGGTTGTATGGTCGCTGCCCAAAGCGACTATGGATAGGCCGCACGGACTCAAATATCGCCTGTACTGCGGAAAAGCCGGCCAGTGCATCGTTCGGCTGCGACAATGAAACCGGCAAGGGCGACCATCGACATTATGGCGAGTGTGAAGAAGCCTATATCTTCGTCAGCCTGCCGCAGTTGATCGACGATTTCAAGCAAGACTGTGCCCGTCTGGCGGGCTGGAGATGGGAAACATGAATAATAAGGTAGAGATAGTCATCACGACGCCGGAGCAGGCATTGCAAGACTTTGCCGACATTTGGTGCAAGGCTGAAGCCGGCGCAGCCATCGTCCCATCCATCGGTTTCGGCTCTCCATCGGAGTTGTTCGCAGCACTTACCGATAAAAGGCTGGAGTTGCTGCGTTACGTTGCCCAGTACGAAGGGTTGAACATCCACCAACTAAGCAAGCAGATCGGCAGGGACTATAAAAACGTCCATACCGACGTCAAGGCGCTCGAAGAACTCGGATTGCTGCAACGCGAAAAGGGGCTGCTGGTCGCGCCGTTCGATGAAATCGACATCAAGGTCGATCTCAGGAAGGCGGCGTAGCCCGGCCCGGAAATTTCATACCCGTAGTAGGACACAAGTAAAATGTTCCATGCGCCTTGTAGAAGCGCTCTTCAGCCGCGATTTGTCCGTTACGAAATGTCACCGTCGATCAGGGCTAAAGCTCCTCCTACACGAGGCATTCGCGGTTTTATGAACCTAAGCCGGACAATTGCCGGAACCAAACAGACGTTTAGACAAGATTTACAGGATGAACAGGATAGAAAACCCATCCTGTCAATCCTGTTCATCCTGTCATTTTTTTGCGGAAAGCCGCTCCAGTGCTTGATCTACGAGCTGGAGCGCAATCCGAGAGCACCCGTCAAGGCGCGCGAGCGGAGGTGTATTGCACCTCAACGAGCATACCATTTTATGCTGCCCAGGCTGCACACTTGCTTATCCCACGATTGGTGCGCTATATTGGTAGCAATTTTATTGCCACCAATCAGGACAGCAAACATGCATGCCGAAAAAATATCCATTTCAATCCCTTCCGGGATGATAGGGTTTATTGAGCAATACCGTATCGCACACACCTTGAAAAGCCGCTCCCAGGTCATCGGCGACGCGCTGGAACTGCTGCGCCGACAAGACTTGGAAGCAGCGTACCGGGACGCCAGCCAGGAAACCGACACGGATTTCGACATTGCCCTTGCGGATGGATTAAGCAATGAAACGTGGTGAAATCTGGTTTGCCGACCTGAGTCCAACCAGAGGCTCCGAAATTGCCAAGCGCCGCCCCGTATTGATCGTGAGCAACGACGCCAATAACCGCGCATCCAGCACCATCACGATATTGCCCATCACATCGAATGTAGCGCGCGTCTACCCGTTCAAAGTCTTTCTTGGCGCTGCCGAATGCGGCCTGCCCAAGAATTCCAAGATACAGGCGCAACAAATCCGCACCATAGCCAAGGAGCGGATAACAGGCGGCGCAGTCGGGAAGTTAGGCAAGGAAAAATCGCGCGAAGTGGATGCCGCAATCGGCTTGCATTTAGCCTAGAAAGCTCAGTTGAACGGGCTGGAGTGTGCGGTTTTCCGGGTGCAGGGCAAGGCGCAACGACGCGGAATGGTTGTTCCATTCCCTTCTCAAGGAGTTGCAACGCCGCCATGCGCCCGGAAAACCGTGCAATCCAGCCCGTAGCACTCTCACCAAACGGGTGAACGCAAAATAGATGACAAAGCTGTTTAGAACCACTATGTTGCACATCTTGGCAAGCGATCAACGGAGGTTTCTAGGATGATAACCCAGGCTGGCGACACCCTCACGCTGCATTTCGCGTTAAGCGCGCTGAACGGCAGTGAACTTGACAGCACCTTCGGCGCCGAGCCAATCACGCTACGGCTGGGCAGCTTTGAGCTGGACGGCAATCTGGAAAAATGCCTGATCGGTCTGGAAACGGGACAACGCTACGAATTTACGCTGGAACCGGAACAGGCCTTCGGCCCCGGCGACCCGGCGTTGATCCGACCCATATCCAAAGCGATGTTCGGCGACCGCGTCCCCGCACCCGGCAACTTGATGGAATTCACCCAGCCCGACGGTGAAAATCTCGCCGGCATCGTTCGGGAAATCGGCGAAGAACAAGTCACGGTGGATTTCAATCATCCCTTGAGCGGCTGCGTGGTGCGCTTCGAAGTGGAGATATTGGAAATAGCCAGGTAGGTGCTTACTGGCTTGGCCGACACACTTTCATATAGCGTTGGGTTGCGACAAGCATGCAACCCAATCTACGCGGTCAACTGAAGCACGCGGTGCGCCGGGAATATCACGCGGAAGGTGCTGCCAGCGCCCGGTTCGCTGTCTATTTCCAGTTTCGCCTGATGACGCGTCAGGATGTGTTTGACAATCGCCAAACCCAGTCCTGTGCCGCCGGTTTCGCGCGAGCGACCGCGATCCACCCGGTAAAAACGTTCGGTGAGGCGCGGAACGTGCTCTGCGTCGATGCCGAGGCCGGTGTCGGTGACGGAGAATGCCGCTCTATCTCCGGCATTTTCCCAGGTCAGGACGATTTCCCCGCCTGCCGGCGTATAACGGATGGCGTTGCTGACCAGGTTGCCGAAGGCGCTATGCAATTCATCTTCGTTGCCCAGCAAGCCTTCCTGCGCGCGGCTGTCCAGGCGGATCCGATGTTTGCCGTTGCTCAGCGACAGCGCTTCGCGGTACAGCGTTTCGATTAGGTGCGGCACGTCTACCGGGTTTTCCTGTGCATTTCCGCTGCTGCTTTCCAGGCGCGACAAAGTGAGCAAATCCTCCACTAGGCGCTGCATGCGCGTGGTTTGGCTGTGCATGAGCCGCAGATAGTGGCGGATTTCCTCGCCTTCCAGTTTTTCCGCGTCCGCCAGCGTTTCCAGGAAGCCGCCCACCACGGTGAGCGGCGTGCGCAACTCGTGGGAGACGTTGGCGACGAAATCGCGGCGCATGGTTTCCACCCGCTCGATTTGGGTTATATCGCGGATCAGCAGGAGTTTTTGCTCGTCGCCGAACGGCGCCATCTGGATGGATAGCGTTAGGTCGCGGTTGCGCAGGGATTTGATGACCAGCGACTCGCGGTAGTTGTGGGCGGCCAGGTATTCGGAGAACTGCGACTGGCGCAGCAGGTAGGATAGCCATTGACCCCGGTCGCGCTCCAAGTTCAGGCCGAACTGCGCTTCCGCGACCGCGTTGCACCATTCGATCTGATCCTTGTTGTTGAGCATCACGATGCCGTCGGGCATGGCCTCGGCGGCGCGCTGGAAGCGTTCCAGCGCGGCTTCGATGTCGTACTGGCTGTTCGACTGGCTGCGCCGCTGCTGGTAAAGCCGGGAAAATACGTCGTACCAGATGCCGCGACCGCCGGGAACTTCGTTGGATTCCGGGTGTTCCAGCCACCAAGCCAGATCGCGCAGGTTGCGCAAGTGAAATACAATGTAAAACAGCAGTGCTACGCTAAAGAACAGCAAGGCCGCGACCGCGTCGGCGGCGGCCCACAGGGCGAGGGAGAAAAGCGCTGTTGTTGCCAGCGTTATCAGTGGGCGCAGCCAGAATTTGAGCATGACGATTACTTATGTCTTGCGCGGAGGAATTTGTCCGGTTTGATTGCCCCCGGCGGGCGCGATTTTCGCGTTGCATCCCGCTGGAAACAATCCAATCCGGACAATTTCTTCCCGCGAGAAGGCATAATCTTTTCCTGCTACAGCATTAGCTATGCCTTGCGCGGCACCTGGCCGCAACCAATTCACCGTAGAGGACACGGAGGATGCAAAGGAAGAGCACCAGGTTTTCCTCCGCATATTCTGCGGTGAATTGGTTCTTTCCGTTTCCTTGACCATTCGCGCAGGGAGTCGTAGGGTGGATAAGCGTAGCGCATCCACCGAGTCGGCACAGAAAGGTGGATGCGCTACGCTTATCCATACCACATTATCTCCGAGAATAAATTTATCCTGATATTGCATATGGTTTAACTTGCCGTTGACGGATAAAACAGGTAAACCCGGTATCCTGCGGCTTTTGTTTCGCCCATGTCGATAGTCAGCTTTACTTCGATTTCGTCCTGGGCGGGCATGCCGTTTTGCAGCGGGGTGCCTGGGGGCAGATATTCCTGAGGCTGGAAGAGACGGCGCGCCAGAAGTTTGTCCTGATAGTCGGTGAGCGTCAACTCAAGCAGCGGATAGGCCTGCGGATAGGACGCGCGGTTGCGTTGCGTGGCGTGGAGCTTAACGATGTTGGCGTGATTGGGGTCAGCTTCCAGCGATGAGGTTTCAATGCTCAACAAATCGGGGTTGTTCGGCAGCGGAACGTGGCAACCCAACGCGCTGCAAGCCTGTTCGAGGGCGGGGCGGAGGCTGGGGGCGAGGGACGCCAGTTCGGTGCGGAAGAAGAAGAGGGTTTGCGCGAGCAATCCGACCACCAGCAGTGCGTTGCCGACCGGCCACAGCCAGCGGAAGTCGCGTGGGCGGGCGACAAGCTTTGCCACGGGCGATGGCTCAGGCTGGGCTTCCAACGGCGAATCCTGGGTTGCGAGGGATTCTTTCCACAGATTTTGCGCCAGCGCTTCCAACACTTTGTCGGCTTCGGCCTCGGTGGCTTCAGGTAGCTTGCGCTGGGGCGTAATGGTATGCGGAGCGGTATCCGCCACGGATTCGATGGGGTCAGGCTCAAACCCCGGAACGGAACCGAACACCGGCTCCCGCCCGAAATCCATATCCGCTCCGAAATCCGGGGTGAATTCGGCTGAGAGCACGTGTTCGATCTGAGAAATCGCGCTATTCGGGGATGTCGATTGCGCTGCTTCGACCGGTTCCGCTACAGGCTGGAACGCCATATCCGGGGTGTAATCCAGCATCGCGGCCGGATCGAATATAGACGCGGATGCGGGGGTAAGCTTAGGCTCCGGTTCCGGCTTAGGCTCCGGTTTTGGTATAGGCTTTGGTTCCGGCTTTAGCGCCGGTTTGGGTTCCGGTTCCTGCGTTGGTACAGGCTCCGGCTCCGGTTCTGGTATCGGCGCAGGCTTTGGTTCCGGCTCCGGCGCTAGTTCCGGCATCGGCTCGGGTTCCGGCGCTGGCTTTGCCGGCTCCGGCAGTAGCTCAGGTTCAGGTTCCGGCTCCGGTTCCGGCTCAGCCTTAGACTCAAATTCAGTTTCGCACCCTGGTTCAGGCTCTGTCCACCACGGCTCCGCTTCAAGCTCAAGCACGGCAGAGGAAGGTGGCTGAACCGGGGCGGCGCTTTTCAGCGCCGGGGCGGTTATTTCTTGCTGCGGTGTTTCGGTGGTCGCAGGTATCGGCGGATAGTCCAGCGCCAGCGATAGATAGGCATTGAATACCTGGCCGCACTGTCCGCAACGCACCCTCCCGTCACGCGCCAGCAGTTGCGCCGCAGTGACACGGAAAGTGGCTTCGCAGGAAGTGCAGGTGGTGGTATGCGCCATCAGTAGCGTTTGACTCCAGCCAGGCATACCCAGCCTTCATGCTCGGCGGCGGTGGCGATATCGAACCATTGCCGGTAGACCGCCAGCACTCCCTCCGCCTGGGTGGCAAGCACGCCCGATAGCGCGATTTTCCCGCCTGGGCGGACGGCTTGCGCCAGCAGCGGCGCCAGGACTTTGAGAGGATTGGTCAGGATATTGGCGACCACGATGTCGGCAACAGTCTTGGGCGCATTGTCGGGTAGGTAAAATTCGGCTGGAACGGCGTTCAGTTCGGCGTTCTGGCGGCTGGCATTGATGGCTTGCGGGTCGATGTCCACTCCCATTGCGCGCGCGGCGCCCAGTTTTAGCGCGGCGATGGTCAGGATGCCCGAACCGCAGCCGTAATCCAGCACGGTTTCGCCGCCGTCCAGATTTTGCTCCAGCCATTGCAGGCACAGGTGGGTGGTGGGATGGCTGCCGGTGCCGAACGCGAGGCCCGGGTCGATAGTCAGATTGACCGCAGCGGGATCGGGCGGCGTATGCCAAGTAGGGATGATCCACAGTTTGGCTGTAATCTGGAGCGGTTCGAACTGCGCTTGAGTAAGCCGCACCCAGTCCTGTTCGGCGACGGGCTCTATGGTGTAGCACGGGGCGGCGTCCAGCCTTGCGGCAGCCATAGCTGCGGCGACGATGGCCGGAATGTCCGCATCCACGGCGAACAACGCGCTGACGACGTTGTTGTGCCACAGGCTGTCGACGGGTTCACCCGGCTCGCCGAATATCGCCCGTTCTTCCACCGTCTCAGCATCGGCATCCTCAATGGCCGCCGACAAGGCGCCCAATTCGAGCAGCGCATCGCTTAAGGCGCCGGCGGTGTTTTCATCGGCCTGGATTTTGAGCGATAGCCACGGCATTGAAGTAAAGTCCTGAGTGGTGAGTGCTGAGTCCTGAGTGGTGATGTAGGGTGGGCACGGCTTTATCGTGCCCACGCGGGTTAACGCGACAATTTCCGCGTGGGCACAAAAAACGTGCCCACCCTACCATGCTCAGGACTGCTTCTTGGCTGCTGCGAGTTTTTGTTCCAGGTAGTGGATGCTGGCGCCGCCTTGCAGGAATGCGGCGTCGCGCAGCAGGTCCTGATGCAGCGGGGTGTTGGTCTTGATGCCTTCCACCACCATTTCGGAGAGCGCCGTTTTTAGGCGCGCCACCGCCTGGTCGCGGGTGGCGCCGTAGGCGATCAGCTTGCCTATCATTGAGTCGTAATATTGCGGCACCACGTAATTCTGGTAAACATGGGAATCGACGCGTATGCCCGGCCCGCCGGGGACATGGTAGACCGTGATGCGTCCGGGCGACGGCACAAAGGTGTACGGGTCTTCGGCATTGATGCGGCACTCGATGGCGTGTCCCTTGAAATGGATGTCCTTTTGCGTGAAACGCAGTTTTTCGCCGTTGGCGATGCGTATCTGCTCCTGCACGATGTCCACGCCGGTAATCAGTTCGGTAACCGGATGCTCGACCTGCACGCGGGTGTTCATTTCGATGAAAAAGAATTCGTTGTTTTCGTAAAGAAACTCGAACGTGCCGGCGCCGCGATAGCCGATGCGCCGGCACGCGGCGGCGCACGCCTCGCCGATTTTGTCGCGCAGCTTGGTGCTGAGTAGTGGCGCGGGAGCTTCTTCGAGTATCTTCTGGTGGCGGCGCTGCATTGAGCAGTCGCGCTCGCCCAAATGCACCGCGTTGCCGTGCTCGTCGGCGAGCACTTGGATTTCGATATGGCGTGGGTTTTCCAGGTATTTTTCCATGTACACCATCGGGTTGCCGAAGGCGCTCTGGGCTTCCGTCTTGGTCATCGCGACCGCGTTGAGCAGCGCCGCTTCGGTATGCACCACGCGCATGCCGCGTCCGCCGCCGCCGCCGGATGCCTTGATGATCACCGGGTAACCGGTTTCCTTGCCCATGCGCAGCACTTCGGCCTCGTCCTCCGGCAACGCGCCGTCGGAGCCGGGTACGCACGGCACGCCGGATTTTTTCATCGCATCCTTGGCGCACACCTTGTCGCCCATCAGGCGTATGGTTTCGGGGCGCGGACCGATAAATACGAAGCCGCTGTTTTCCACGCGCTCGGCAAAGTCGGCGTTCTCCGAAAGAAAACCGTAACCGGGGTGGATCGCCTCGGCATCGGTGACTTCCGCCGCGCTGATGATGGCGGGAATGTGCAAATAGCTTGCATGAGACTGCGGAGGGCCAATGCACACCGATTCATCGGCCAGCTTGACGTATTTTGCCTCGGCGTCGGCCTCGGAATGCACCGCGACGGTCTTGATGCCCATCTCGCGGCAGGCGCGCTGAATGCGTAGCGCGATTTCGCCGCGGTTGGCGATTAGTATCTTCTCGAACATTTATGAAATTCCGTTAGGCGTGAGGCGTGAGGGGTAAGGCGAAGCAGTAGTGGGTTCGACTTTCCGCCTCTTCACCCTCGCCTTCTAAGCCCTTCATTTATCGAACATATAAAATTCCGTGAGGGGTAAGGGGGAGGCGAATTGGTGGAGCACTTTCCGCCTCACCCTCACCCCCCAAAACGCGAGGGCTAGTGGTGGGGTAAGGCGAAGCGGGACCGTTTTCCGCCTCCCCCTCACCTTCTAACCCCTTACCTTACCCAATAATAAACAGCGGCTCGCCGTATTCAACGGGTTGGCCGTTTTCGACCAGAATCGCCTTGATCACGCCGCCCTGGTCGGCCTCAATCTCGTTGAGCAGCTTCATTGCTTCGATAATGCACAGGGTGTCGCCGACATTCACGCTTTGCCCGACTTCAACGAAAGCTTTGGCGCCGGGCGAGGAAGAACGGTAGAAAGTGCCGACCATCGGCGATTTCACCCTATGACCTTCCGCCACCACGGGGGCGGCGGGCGTCTCGACAGGCGCCGGTGCGCCGGGCGGAGGGGCATAAGGCATCTGCGGCGCGTATTGGGCGGGCATCATCATCGTTTGCGGCGCCGCTGGGCCAAAGCGGTTGATGCGCACCCGTTCTTCGCCTTCGGTGATTTCCAGCTCGGCAATGCCGGATTCGCTAACCAGATCAATCAACTTCTTGATTTTACGTAAATCCATAATCTAACTAATCCTTTTGATATTGCAGGGCAAACTGCAGCGCCAGCTCGTATCCTTTCGCGCCCAGGCCGCTGATGATGCCGACGGCTAGGTCGGAAAAATAGGAATGCCGACGAAAAGGTTCGCGTGCGAAAACGTTGGAAAGGTGTATCTCGATAAAGGGTATGCCCACCGCAGCAAGCGCATCGCGTAGCGCCACGCTGGTGTGGGTGAATGCTGCGGGGTTAATGATGATGAAACGGGTGTTGCCGTCGCGGGTTTGCTGGACTTTTTCGATTAACTCGGCCTCGCTGTTGCTCTGGAATGCCTCCAGCGCAACGCCTGCATCGGCGGCATGTTTTTTCAGCCGGTTGTCGATCTGCTCCAGGGTGTCATGACCATAATGGGATGGCTCGCGCCATCCCAGCAAATTCAGGTTGGGTCCATGCAGCACCAGTATCTTGCCGGCTTCGTTCGTGCCTGATTGTGTGCTTTTCATAGCATCAAGTTTGCCGCAAATGGGGGGAACTTGTCCAGTTTTTCGCTGAAAATCCCGTTAATGGGCGGAACGGATTTTTCTCCTGTTCAACATAACCACCTGAGCAGGGTGATTTTATCCGTCCCATCAATGAGCAAGAAAAATAGTTCCGGGTTTTGAATGCCGTAGCGCTTGTGCTTGTAGCAGTTTGTATCGTGGTCGCACGGCGAGGTAGAATGGCCGGACATTCGGAATGTTCTGCCGCAGCTTTTCGGCGTAGCGTTTCCCACATGCGCAAGGCATATAACTCTTGTTCGAGCATCCGTGTGCGCCATATGACAAGCTATTCAGGAACACCACAATTTTACAACAGATGCCTGACAGAGCACTATTAATCCACGAAAAGGAAATTATCCCATGTACGGATTCAGCACCCAAATGAACGTTCCGTTCGACACTGCCATCGAAAAAGTCACCGCAGCCCTCAAGCTGGAAGGCTTCGGCGTGCTCACCGACATCGACATACAAGCTACGTTCAAGGCTAAGCTTAACATAGACGGGCGTCCCTACCGCATTCTCGGCGCCTGCAATCCGCCGCTGGCGCAACGCGCAATTGAAGCCGACCCGGAAATCGGCTTGCTGTTGCCGTGCAATGTGGTGGTGCGCGAAGAAGCCGACGGCAAGATCACGGTGTCTTTCATCAACCCGGAAGTGATGCTGCAACTGGTGAAAAAGGAAGGCATCGCAGAGATGGCGCAGGATGTCATGGCGCGTCTGCAAAGAGTAAAAGACAGTCTCAACTAACGTGATCCTAGAAACCTCCGTTGAACGGGCTGGAGTGTGCGGTTTTCCGGGTGCAGGGCAAGGCGCAACGACGCGCAATGGTTGTTCCATTGCAAGGAGTTGCAACGCCGCCATGCGCCCGGAAAACCG
>Ga0172380_10004101_pt1 | contig 19134 bp, 14 predicted proteins | sample Leawe162metaG_FD_119747 | JGI IMG/M metagenome (GOLD analysis project Ga0172380, IMG submission 119747) | Leachate microbial communities from a municipal landfill in Southern Ontario, Canada - Leachate well 162 metaG | ecosystem: Engineered > Solid waste > Landfill > Unclassified | place... | reverse complement strand
TTACTGCAAGGCCCGCAAGCTGGATATTTTCAAAAAGCCCGTGCATGTGGTGCCGATGTGGAATGCCGCCTTGGGGCGTAGCGTCGAAACGGTCTGGCCGTCCATTATGGAAATCCAGACCACAGCGTCCCGGACTGGACTGTGGGCGGGCATGGACCGGCCAGTCTGGGGGCCTGATATTACCCGAACGTTCACCTGCAAATTCAAGGATGACAACGACACCTGGCAGGAAAGCACCGTCACGGTGACGTTTCCTGAATGGGTGGCGGTGACGGTCTACCGTCTGGTCGGTGGCTGCCGTTGTGCCTTCACTGAAGAAGTGTATTGGCTGGAAGCGTACAGCACGTCGGGTGGCAAATACTCCCAGCTGCCGACTGCCATGTGGATCAAACGCCCCAAAGGCCAATTGGGCAAATGTGGCAAAGCGGCATCGCTACGGGCGGCTTTTCCGGAAGAATGCGGTTATGCCGCCGAAGAGATGGACGGCAAAAGCCTGGACGATATGACCGAAGCCACAGTGATCAATGGCAGTGCCAGCCGCATCGATGATGCGCTTGGTGCTGGTAATAATGCCGCCAGCTTTGCGGAAGCGCCAGTCGTGATTGACTTGACCATGATCAGCGCCAAAGTCCAGAAAGCCGTCAAGGAACTGGTCAGGCGCACGGTCGAAGCCCAGGCCTGGAAAGCCGCCTACGACTATGCCAACCACAAGTTTAGCGGACTGGATTTGACCTATGCCATCACCGAACTGGACAAGGCTTCAGAAGCGGCCAAAGTCTCGTTGGCCACTACCCTGGGCAACCAGACCATCGACTCTGCGTCAATGCCGCCAGTGGCCACACCCGCGTCGGAAGCCTTGCATAAAGCCCGTGAGATGTTAACTACCCAATAGTTAACCCGTTACCCATCCATACGGCTGGCAAGCCGCCACCCACTATTATCAACCCCACCAGGGCGTCATGCAGCGCCCTAGGGGCCATCCATGATGCCCTTTATGAAAAGGAGAGGTCATGAATGCCATTGATCAATCATTGAACCGGATACCCTGCCATACCGATTGGCACCGCTACGATTCACCCACCGTGATTCGTCGGCATGGCCGCAGTTTTCTGGAACGTTCCTGGAAATCCGGCTGGGTAACAAAAAACCCGGTCACTCTATCTCCCACCGAACTTCACACCCTGGTTGACAGTTATGGCGGCCACTGTGTGGCAACCGTTGACTATCAACTGCTACTGTTTGATGACCATCATCGTGCCAGGCGTTGTGACAGCCAACTGATCAAGCTGGGGCTGTCGACACAGCGTTGGGGCTGCCACATCCAACTGTTTGGGGTGGCGTGATGAAAGTCGTCAACGTTTCGCAGCGGTCACCGGAATGGCGGCACTGGCGGGAACAAGGGGTCAGCGCCAGCGAAGCGGCGGTCATTATGAACCGCTCCCCGCATAAGACGCCTTGGCGGTTATGGGCGGAGAAAACCGGATTGGTGCTGGAGCAAACCCTGGACAACAACCTCTTGGTGCGCATCGGCATTGAGGAGGAAGCCAAAGCCCTGCAATGCTTTGAGGACAAGCACGAGGTCATGTTACTGCCGCTCTGCGGCGAGTCTGAACGTTATCCTTTGATGCGGGCTTCGTTTGACGGCTTGTCGGAAAATAACGAACCCGTGGAGGTGAAATGCCCGCATGAAACCACTTTCCTGGAGGTGCTGTTAAACCGCGAGCAGTCGCCCGTTTACCAACTGCACTGGTGCCAAGTGCAACAGCAATTGTTGGTTGCAGACGCCGGGCGTGGCTTTTTGTATTTTTATCACCAAGGCCAAGACCTGGAGTTTGTGGTTGAGCGGGATGAAGACTTTCTGACGCAACTGATCGATACCGCCATGGATTTCTGGTCGGCCATCAAAACCGGCAAAGAGCCGCCCAAAGACCCCGGACGCGATTTGTATCTGCCCGATGGTGCTGCCGAACAGCAATGGCAAGCCTTGGCGGCCAGCTATCGCCAGAACGCGGTGAAGATGGACAGCATCAAAACCGAGCTTAAAACCCTGGAAGTACAGCAAACCAGCATCGAACACACCTTGGTGGGCTTGATGGGCGACTACCTAGCCGCCGAACATTCCGGTGTGCGGGTCAGCCGTTTCCAGGTGCAAGGTGCTATTGACTACAAAGCGGTATTGAACGCCTTGTTGCCGGACATGCAGGAATCAGTGCTGGAAACCTACCGTAAGCCATCGGCTCACCGGGTCAGGGTCACCTGCCGTGATGACAGCGGCAAACGCGCGGAAGTGGCTTTCGACGCCAATGTGCTGAAAAGCCTGGCTGGGGTGGATTTTTGGTTTTAACCGTTGCCTTGTCCAGGACATTCCTATGGCGTTTAGCCACGGGGATGTCCTGTCCCTTTTCAGTTGCAGCGACATTGCCATCAGGCGTTTTGTTGTGAATTTCTGGACTTGTCCAGGGCTGTTTTGATCTGGTTTTTTCACTGGCCTTGCCAGCCGAGGCTAGCGGAAAACCCAGGACATTTCAGGTATTCCTTTTTGGAATCCCCGGATCCGGTGTTAACCGGCGTTCCGCCGTTCGGCGGTAGGCAAGGTGATCCTTGCCTGTGTCAGGTGCGTCAAGCCTGATTTTCTGCAGTCCCGTCGGGGTTCATCACCCTAACGGGTCAGGTGCCCCTGTTTTTACTTAAGGAGGTCAGCCATGAACAAAGACTTTTGGAAAACCCTGTATACCTGGCTGGAAACGGCCAGTCCTGAAGACATCACCGCCAAACGGCACCTGGTCCGGCACATGCGGAGCCAAAGCAACGACCCCGGCTTGCAAGCCGATATCCGCCGGGTGTTACGTTTGATGGACGAGGAAACGCTAGCCCGCGCCGAATTGGCGATGGTGCTGCCGTTATCCAAAGCCGCTTAATGCCGGTTTATTCCCGTTATTTTAGCGGGCTGTAATTTTCCAGATCCATCCCTTGGTATCTCAGGGGATCAATCCACCCGAAGGGGGGCACGCCACCCTTCAGGATGATGGTGTGCCCCCGGTTTCGGGTTCCAACCCCACCGTAAGGAGTTCACCATGATGCAATCCTATTCTATAGCCGATACCTTCGGCATTGCGGCACCGGCTTCCATGAAAGTGGAAGGCTTTGTGCCTTCACAAAATCCCTATGTGCCCGCCCAAAAACCGTATGTGTTCCGCAAGGATCACTTGCGCGATGTGCTGGCGTTCCTTGGTTTCCCCAATGGCGATGGTTTGTACCTGACCGGGCCGACCGGTTCCGGCAAAACCTCGTTAGTGGAACAGGTTGCCGCACGCCTGCATTGGGGTATCCATGCGGTGACCGGGCACGGCCGCCTGGAGCTCAATGACTTGCTCGGCCAGTTTATGCTGGTCGAGGGCGGCGCGATGCAATGGATTGACGGCCCTTTAGCTTTGGCCGTCCGTCTTGGCCATGTCTTGTTGGTCAATGAAATCGACGCCGTCGACCCGGCTGAGTTGATCGGCTTGAACGAAATCGTCGAAGGCAAACCCTTGCTGCTGCCGCAGACCGGGGCGGTGATTTTGCCGCATCCGAAGTTTCGCTTGGTCGCCACTGGCAATAGCGCCGGTGCCGGCGATCCGTCGGGCTTGTACCAAGGCGTGTTGCGGCAGAATTTATCCTTTCTGGATCGCTTTCGTTTGCTGGAAGTGGGTTATCCCGAACCGGAAGACGAAATGAAACTGTTGGCCAATGTCGTGCCGGGTATGCCGGAGACCGTGCGTGAAAGCATGGTCAAAGTCGCCAACCAGATCCGCAAAGTGTTTATCGGTGGCCAGGATGGCGGCGGCATGTTGTCGGTCACGCTATCAACCCGCGGTTTGGTGCGCTGGGCTTCCTTGGTGGCGACGTTCAAAAACGCCCCTAATGCCTTGGCCTATTCCCTGGACAGGGCACTGACTTTCAGGGCGGAACCTTCCGAGCGCGAAGCGATTCATCGCATCGCCAAAGACGTGTTCGGCGATGACTGGCAGGTGTAGCCATGGCGGCCTGGCGTTTATACCGTCACCGCAATGCGGACGGCAGTTCCAAAGACTGGGCTGTCAGGACGAACCCAGACGGCAGCATCACCACCCGATGGGGCAAAACCGCCCCGCGCTTAGCCGGAACCAATACCCGCAGCGGCATCAGGCAATCCGATATCGAACGGGAAAAACAGACCAAAGGCTATGTGTTCGTGGCCGAGGTTGATATTGACGGGGCAGGCAACGTGTCGATTCAAATAGGATTGGCGCCTGATCCGCAACCGTCAAAGCCGTCGCCACCCACCCCAGTGGTGGCGTTGTATTGGCATATCGACTGCCGGACCAACCGCCAGACGCGGAAGGCTTTGGCTGCTGAGATCAAGCGGCTGGTCGGTGTCATCCACACGCTGTCAGACAGCGAAGCCCGTCCTGAACAAGGCTGGCCGGGTTGGCAACAACTCAGCGAGCTGACCCTCACGGCAGGACGCTTTGAGCATAGTGGCCAGATCAAACCAGCGCAAGGTGTTATGCCCTGGCTGTTGTTGCTGGCGTTAAAACACCAACGCTTTGCCGGTGTTGAAATCGACATGGCCACCGAAAATAGCCGGGAAGTGTCGGCTGATCTGAAAGCTGAACAGGAAGTGCTGGCGTTTTTCGGCACCGACCTTGACAGTATCAGACCCATAGCGGAAAGCTTGGGCTTGCTGAAACCCCGGTTAAACCTCGCGTTGGCTTTATCCGATACCAACGGTTGCTGGTTTTAGGCGCTTAATCGGATTGGGTTGGTTTCAATTCAATTCATATAAATCCATTTGTATTTATTTAACCCGGAAGGGGCAAGCCAGCCCGTCCGGGACTAGGTGCGCCCCTTTCCTTAAGGAGGTTCCCATGTCTAAAGAAGCAAACATCATTTTGGAACGCGTCGTGCTGGTGAAAGTCGAAGCCAGCATCTATGGCGCCCGCAAAAAGCTGAAAAAAGAAGACCTGGTGCTGGCCGACGGCAGCAAATTGCCGCCCGAAGACTTAGCCAGCCTGGGTTCCAAGCGCTTGCTCGACCCGGACAAGCTGTCGGTGTTCAACCGCCTGAAAAAGGAAGCCGAACGCATTTGTTTGCGTATTGGCACCCGCTTTCTGGGCGGTTTTGCTGTCCCGAGTGATTCGGCCACGGACATTACCGTCGAACTGGAACGCATTGCCCTGGATTTTGCCAGTGCGAAAGCCGAGTTTTTGGCGGGTTATGATGCGGCGGTGACGGACTGGGTGGTGCGCCACCCGGAATTTGCCGAGATTATCGAGCGGGCGTTGGATTCGGTTGACTATGTCTCGACGCGTTTGGCATTTGATTTTCTGGTGCTCAGCATCGGTTTGCCCGAGGCATTGCCACCAGCAGAGCTTACCCGTCTGGAAAGCAAACTCGGTTGCCTGAGCGGACAGATGTTCTATGAAATCTCGGTGGAAGCCAACCAACTGATCGAGCAGTCGTTATTGGGCAAAGATCAGGTGACCCGCAGTGCGTTACGGCCGATCCGGAGGATGCGCGATAAGCTCGACGGTTTGGGTTTTCTCGATTACCGGGTTGCCCCTATCGTCAGCACCATCGATTCATTGTTAGGGCGAATCCCTGATAAAGGCGCGATTGAAGGCAGTGTCCTGCAAGAGATCCTCGCCACCGCCATGTTGTTGGCCGACCCCGATAAGACCCGCCGTCACGGTGAAGGTTTGTTGGCAGCTCAAAGTGTGACGGCCTCGGAGTTTGTTGAGGATGAGGATGTAGAGGGTATTTTAGCGGAACCGGCGGCGATGTTGGTCATGCCGGCAGAATCGCAGGAACCGCAATCATTTCCTGAGGACAGGGAAGCCCTTGCTATTCGCCAGGATGCTATCCAGGTTCAAGATAGCTTTTCCGATCTGTTCGATGGCATTTTTGATGATGACGCCGCTTGGGAAGCTGACGTATTGCCTGACGGGGCGGCTGATATATTACCCTTACAAAGTGGCGTAGTGAGCCAAACTCCGGCAATTAGCCGATTGAAGCCCGATGATGATGATGAGGAAGACGGGCTTGACATAGTTACCGCAGAAGAAGGCATTCCCGCTACTTCCGGCCAGGATTACTGGTTCTGAAGCATTCATTTTTCAACCCATACGGGGCAAACCAGTGTCCCTATCGGGTGGTTTGCCCCGATTAACAGGAGCAAACCATGAAAAACAGAACATTGCACAAGGCGTTTCCGATAGTGGCTGCCGCGATTGGCGACCGCTTTGGCATTAAGGTCAGCATCGGCGGCGATCAGGTCTATACCGACGGCCGCACGATCCAGTTGCCGGCTTACGATGGCGACGATCCGGATTACCAGGATATTGCCTGGGGCTTACTGGCGCATGAATCCGCCCATATCCGCTATTCCGATTTCACGCTCCATTATGGCGGTTCGGTGTTGCGGCGGCGCTTATGTGGCGCGATTGAAGATGTCCGCATCGAACATGAACTGGCGAAAGACTTTCCGGGTACCCGGCTGACATTGCGGACGGTGGTTGAAAAAATGATTGCCAACGGCGGCTTTACCGCCAGTAATTCCGATGACCATCCGGCCAATACGCTTTATGGCTATGTCTTGAAAAGCCTGCGGGCGCGGGTGCTCGGCCAGGTGGCGTTAAATCCCCTGGTCGACTTGAGCGAAACCGCATTGAAGGCGCATTTTCCTAAAGGCGCGGTGATACGGCTGAAAGGCTTGTTGTCGGAAGTGCCTGAAGGGCTACAGTCGGAAAGCGATTGCCTGCAGTTGGCAGACCGTATCCTGATGATGATCCAACAGGAATGCGAACAAGAGCAGCAGCGCAAGCAGTCATCGCCGTCTGATGGTTCTGGCCACTCTGGACAGGATGAAAATAGTGTCCAATCCCTGCAAGATAATTGCGCTGACGAGTGTCACGCTGAAGGTGAAGATGAAACGGGTGGCAATCCAGCCATATCGGATCAGGAAAACTCAGACGATGATCCCGCGCACCCGCCTAAAGCCGCATCCTCCCCACCTCAGGATAATGACGGCGACACCGGTATCCCGGAATTCAACCCGATGTTGGAATCGTTATTGAATGCCGGGGATGCCGACATTGACCCCGATATTTTCGACACCGTTAAGTCGGCACTGGCGTTGGCGCAGGATAGCGTTTCAGAAGTGGTCCTACCCATCGGTGATGAACCCACGCTGGATGAACAGGCTGGCTTGGCATTGTTCCGCAAGGTGCAGGGTGAATCGGTAAAAATCCGTGCCGCATTGCAAGGCCTGGTGCAATCGCAAAACCTGACCCGTCCGCAGCCTGGCACGCGGGGACGGCTGGATGGCAGGCGCTTGCATCGCGTACGTTTTGGTGAGACTAAGGTGTTTCAGCGCAGTGCCGTCAAACCGTCGCCGAATACCGCGATCCATCTGTTACTCGATAAGTCCGACAGCATGGGGTATCAAGTAAACGATACGCGGGGACAGGCGATGGGCACGCGCCTGCCGATGGCGTTGGAAGCGACTCTGGCATTGGCTTTGGCGTTTGAAGGGCTGTCCGGGGTAAATCCCGGCATCACCGCTTTTCCTGGCGACCAGGAGGGGGCGGTTTACCGCTTGCTGGGTCACGGCCAACGTATCCGGCAGCGGGTGGGGGCTTTTTCGCTGCTGGCCAATGGCGGCACGCCGATGACCGAAGCCATCTGGTTCGGTGCCGCTGCGCTGCTGCGTTGCCGGGAACCGCGCAAAGTGCTGATGGTGATGACCGATGGCCAACCGGACGATATCGTCACTACACTGGCCATTTTACAGCGTTGCCGTGACAGCGGCATCGAAACCGTGGGTATCGGTTTGGGGATAGATGTCAGCCATCTGTTTCCCATCGCCATCACCATTAACGGACTTCAGGAGCTGAGGACGCAATTGTTCGAACTCTCGAAATCGGTGTTGTTGGCGGCCTAACTCCCTGCCGGTTATCAGTAGCCCAATCCTTGGCCTTAAGCCAGGTGGTTGTGGCTATTGATGGCCGATCTTTCAAGCGGTTTTTCCCCTGGTTTTGTGCAAGCCGAGGCCAATGGAAAAACAAACACTTCATGCGTTCTTTCGGGAATGCTGGATCCGGTTTCGGCCGGCGTTCCGTCTTTAGGCGGCGTGCATCAACAACGATGCGCGGGTCGGGTGCGTCAAGCCCGTCAATTCAACGTGCCTTTGGCACTTATTCAATCCCACTTCGGGCGATCAAGACCCGTTGGGGAACTGTTCATTCGAAGTTGCACAAGTAGGAGACTTTCAATGAACTTTATCTTTGGCTTGATCGTATTGGCGTTGACTATCATCGCCGTCCGGGTGATCTGGGCAACCCTGTGGCAAACCTTCGCCGTGTTGACATTGGTGATTCGGCGGGTCAAATTGAAAATGGCGCAGCGGAACCTTAAGTCCGTTACGCCGGTGGCCTTGCCTTGTCTGCCAGCCCAAGCCGATTGGGACATGATGGCGGAGAGCGTCCGCTATCAAATCCAGCGGCGCAACACCGGGCTAGACCGGGAAGCCAATCGCTTGGATGCCCAGTTACAGGCGAAATTGAAAACACTGGAGCAGATCAAAGTCGACATTCAAATCGCCAAACTGGAGCAGGAATTGCAAAAAGTCAGACCAGTTATGGTGGTGCAGGCGCCTGAGGCTAAAAAGCGCAAGCGCACGAAAGCATCAGAATCAGTGGTGTCAGGGGAAAATGTCTCCAATGTGCCGCATCAAGTCCACCAGTTACGGGCGGCCTTGAAGGGCGGTGCTGTAAAGGTGGATAACGCTAATGGGATTGTCCGCCATTAAAAACCGAAAGTCTTGTCCCTGAAGGGGTCATCACGGTTCGGACGGGGTTCAGGGCGGTTTGAGGTTGATCTGCCGTGGACATCCGGTCAGCAGGTGACAGCGTGGCGAAATCCTCTTGGGTCTCGCGCCTCAGTTGGCGGATTTTACTCAAGAGTGGCCACGCTTTTTCAGGATCGTTAATGTCGTTCAGCACCTCGGCTTCCGCGGCATCCAGTTCGGTAAAGAGTTTCTGGCATAAGTAGCGGTTGTGGGCGTTTGAGGCGACCGGGATCGCCATTGGTTTTCGTGGTTGGGAGTGTTGCCGAGTCCGGTTTGGACTGAGGCATTGAAAAATGCGGACAAATCGCTGAAACATGGCGTTCTCTCAATAAAATCAAGGAATTTGGCTACGATATACCGAATTTATTGCAAAAACAAGCGTGCTGGTGAAGGCTGTTTAGGGCTTTAGCAGCGTTATTTAACCGGCAGGATCCCTTATCCTGCCGGATGGGTGACCTTGCCTTTTTGGAGAAACACATTATGACAAATTTACCAATTGATTCCACGGAATCAGATTGTGAAACTACACCCGTACGGTATTTGAACCATTACCGCTGTCCCTATTGCCAACAGAACTGGCAGGATGAATGGGACTGTGCCTGTAATGACCGTTGCCCGTCCTGCGGTAAGGAAATTGTCCCTTATCATAGCGATTTGTTGGATTTTAACTCGGAAACTTGTATCCAATTGGAGCAGGCTCCGTTACCTATGGCTGAAACACAGGCGACCAAGAAAAAGTTTGTCGTCGCCTATGAGATCGATTACGTCCACCGGGTAGTGGTCGGCATAGCCGCGTTGAATGAAACCGAGGCCAGGCAGATCGCCGAACAGGCTTTCAATGACGCCACGATTTGGGATGACACCGAAGCCATGCCGCTATTGTCCGATGATTATCATGAGTCGGGTGATGAAAGCCTGATCTGGGAATGTGAAATGGTTGAAAACTACCCCGCGCCCGATTATTCGGTGCGGCAACTGCATAAAGAGCAGGCCGCTTTCAAGGTTTGCCGGGGGCTGGTTGAAGCCTATCAACAGGGGGAAGCAGCCGGAGGTTCCATACGATGGGAAGACCTGGATCAATGGCGTCCCTGGGCGATGAAAGCCTTGGCCAGCTAACCGCTGATATCTGAAATACGACGATTGGGGGGCAATTTTCAGACTCCCGTTTTGAAACGTCCCATCGTAGGCAACACTCTGAGTTGGCCTATCGTCATTGATGGGCACTCACACTTAACCCAACGGGAAAGCCATTCCCGTTGGGGAGTTCATGGTTTTCCCGCTTCTACAGGAGATTCCCATGAACCCAACATTTTTTGAACACACCTTTAGCCCTGGACAGACTGTCCGTTACCGCCGTTTGCCATCCGGTACTTGTTATCACGCGGACACGCCGGAAACAGTGGTGGCGATCCTGGAAGCATGCCGCCAGAACCGATGCGAAATCCGGTTGTTTTACGGTGACACGCAGACTGGGCAATCCTGGCTGGATGAACACGATGTGGTTGGTTGCATAGGCCGTTCAACCGGAACGGTCAAAGTGCCGTTGCTGGTTCCGGCCGGCGACAGCGGCGGTCCGGCCTTGCTGGACCATTGCATTATCCGTATCGATTCACCGACCCAGGTGCTTTACCAGCATGGGCAATTTCATGTCGGCGATATCACCTTGGTGCAAGGCAAGCTGAAACAACTGCCTTGGGAGGTGTTGATCAACTGGACGCTACAGGCCCGCTTCCCCGGACAACGGGAAGCCAAGCACTACATCGATTTTCTACAGGGCAAGCGTTTTGCGCTGGAATAAATTAACTGCCTACGGTTGCTAACGCCGCTAATGGTGATCTGCAAGCTAAAACATCATTAACCCCACTGGCCCTGCCAGTTTAACCCGCCCCAGGGAGATGACCGTCTTCTCCCGTTGGGGGATCCGTCTGTCTTGTGTGCCTTGGGGTTATTTCTATGAGGAATCAAACCATGAACATGACACAACTTTCTGTCAATCCGGAAAACCTGGTCAAGAACCTGCGCTTCAGCTTTACCCAAGCCACCACGGTATTGGCAGAACTGATGCAAAATGCCCGCCGTGCCGGTGCGACTTCCGTCAGTTTCGATAATGTTGAAGCCATACGGCAATTGAAAGTGAAGGACAATGGCAGCGGTATATCGTGCCTGAAAACCTTGTTGACCGTGGCCGAATCCGGCTGGAATGCCGACATTATCGAGCGCGAACACCCGTTTGGGCTGGGTTTTCTGTCGGCGCTGTTTTCCTGTGAGTCCATCAGCGTGGCAAGCAAAGGCGGCTATTTTACGGCACTGACCGAAGACATCCTGTCATTCAAACCGGTCACGATCAGCCCGGTGACAGATTGGGACGGTATGACGACAATTACCTTACACGGCTTCAAGCCAGCTGCGCATCAAATCGAGGCGCATTTGCCGTGTTTGGCGAAAGGCTTTCCAATTAGCGTCCTGCTCAATGGTGTAGCCTTGAGTCGCCCGCGGGCAATGGATTCCGGCCTGACGTTTGTTGATACCGGGATGGGTGCCGTGTACCTTCGGGGCTTGGCGGACGGTGAAAATTGGTTGCAAGCCAGCGACTGTTTTCATCTGTACTTACAAGGCCTGCCGGTCTATCACAGTGACCTTGAGCGCCATACCGGGCATATCGTGCATCTGAATACGCTAAAGTTTCATGCCCGCTTGCCGGATAGGGACAAACTGATTAATGAGGCGGATGTCGTTGCCGAGGTGAAGCGTGTTTTACAAGACGAAGCGCGGCGGAAACTGGAACGGCTAAAACAGCAACTGCTGCCTGCCGATTTTGTCGAAGGTTACGAAACGCTCAGGGCTTACCGTTGCCTGGATCTCTTGAACGATGTGCCGCTGTTGCCAAAGCAAGTGCTGGCAACCATTCAAGACTATCCGGTCTTGGAGAGTAGTGGTTCGTTTAATCTGGGCATCTATGAACAGCCGGTGACTCAGGAGGATGTGCTCACTGGCAAAGTCAATATCGTTGAATTGGATGATTTTGACAGTGCAGGTGCGGCGCGTTGGATGTTTGCTTGGCAGAAAGAATTGATTATCTTCCAACCCGAATTAGAACGCGGCCATTGGCTGTTTCAACAGCTCGTTGACCTGAATGCACTGCCAGTGCGGATAGAGATCATCTCTGAAAGCCATCGCGCGGCATTCGAAGGGCAGTGGGTCGATGGCGAAGCGGTATTCTGTGAACAATACAGGCTAAGTGTTGGCGAGGCGTCGGTGGTCATTGAAAACGACGCGTTTTACGACGGGAGCCACTGCGTGTTCATCGTGCCGAAAGGGGATGCCTCCGGTTCCGTTATCGGGCAGGCGTCATCTTATCAAGACGAATGGGACAGTTTTAACGAGGCGGTCAAGGAAGCCGATGATTGGGCCTTCCAGAATTTTGTGATTGCCAACACCTCGTCCGATCCGGCGCAAGCCTTACAGCGCTTATTGCCCTCGTTCAGTGGATGCCCGGCGTTATTTGCCAAGCGGTTCCAACTAGAATTGGACGGGCGTGGTCAGGTGATCGCTGTCATTGAAATCCGGTAATCGGCAATATTCATCAAAAAACGGCAAAGGGAGCACTTATCCATTGGGTAAGTGCGCCCTTTTTTTGTTTGGTAGGTTGTAAAATGCCTATTCATAAGCGCTGTCCTACCTGATATTATCGGATCGGATCATTGTCAGGCCAGCATCAACCTCGATTTTTTAGCACTGGCTTCAAATAGGATATTCTAGCCAAATCGAACGAGGTTTCTAATCATCAATGAGCAGTATTTTCAATGCCGCTGACCATTAAAATCAAACTGGCCAGGACAAAACGACAGCCGAAGCAGTCACTGGAAGTTATGGAATAATGCCATGTTGGTCGGCCGATATCGGCCAAAACCAGCCATTCAATCTGTCCCAAGCTAGCCATAAATTATGTCAAAGCGGACGTTCAAACTTCAGTAACAAACGGTCGCTGTGATTCATTTTTGATTCCTGACAAAAAGAGGAAAGAATTTATCGACCCAAAACGACCATCAATTTAAGTCATATTTCACATTTAAAAGTTTAAAACGTCAGAGATAAAAAGATGAATGGTTGAGAGATTCGAGTTCAATCATCCGAATTCGTCCAGATATAAGTTTATCTACCTCATTGATCATGTTAGGTAATTCCCCCTCAGAAATTTTAGAAATTTCTGAAAGCCGCAAACCGAGACCATTTGTAGAAGTTCCAAGTCGGAGTCCACTTTTCTCTGATAACCACCAACGGTCATGGATAGGATGACCGCCGCTTGAGCCTTTGCCAATCACAACAATTTGTACATACCCTGAATCAGCATCAGAAACCTTCAAACGCCAGTGTGATCTATAGCTCTCGTCCCAAGGTTGCTCTATTTCTTTCTGTTGTTTTTCTCGACTTGTGAGAATAGAAATCTCAATCTCAGGATTTTCATCGCGAATTAATTTAATAAATTCTAATTCTTCGAGACCAAAGTACGGGTCAGTGATTTTGATAAATCCAGTCGCTTTAGATGCCCATTCTTTAAGTATTTGTAGTGCTTTCTCTCTCTCACCTGGAAGGATCAGCCCATTTTCAGATGAACTATCCGAACGTCGTGCAATGTCAATACCTTGGTCTGTGACTGAACGGATTCGGGAAGCAATTCTAAAAGCTAATTCCGATGACAGTCTAGCCGCATCATAAAGTGGACGAAGAATTGTTGCTGCTTGCTCAGTGTCTGCATAGCGACGCACAGCGTTCTCAATAGCCCACGAAAATACTGTATAACTATCCTGCAAATCCATATAGCTCGCTTCTTTTATATCTTGCCGTGTATCTTCAATATGTTTTGCATGACTCCGCCCAGAATTCAGACTTGACAATAGCATCTTAGTGATTTCTGTTTTTTGTTTTCTATCCTGAGTTAAATTTGATAGTGCGGATTTTTTAGCATTTGACGCTTGTTGGCGTAATTCTAATGTTGACAGCCGTTGTTTAACTTGGGCTCGCGCAATATCTCTACCGGAGTCTATATCAGTCTCTGAGGCTAAAGTTGATGCGAAATCAGGATCTAATCTGTGTGCGAAATCAATGATTCGCTGTCTCGCTTTTGGTAATTCAGCTGCACTTAACGGATTAGTTTCATTCCATGCCTGACGCAAACAGTCTTTGCTAAATTTTTTATCAATTTCCACGCTCAATTTAGCCAAGGTCTCATAATGACCGAAACGATCTTCAAAGAAAGGTATGTTAGGGATAAGAGCTTTAGCATCCTGCATCAACTGGATTGCATCAAGCTTTTGTTTAGATGGCATAGATGCGGCTATTTGCATTAATACAAAGGCTTTATCTGCTAAATTAGATATGGCATTTGCCCTAGTTTTGAGATCATTCCAAGGATTATTTTGACGATCTAAGCGTGCAATTTGAGCCTCAACTATTATTTTATAACCTTCGTGCTGAATACCCTCAGGATTAGGAAATTTGGTCTTTGCAAATTCTCTTAATCTTTTTAGAATGTCAGCTCGCTGAGCATTATTGAAATCATTACGAAATTGTCTATAGATACTATCTACACAAGATTCAATATGCCAACAAACAGCACTATCGCTTTTCATGTTATTTAATAAATTACAAACATCCAAAAATTCTGGATAACTAATTTTTCTCTCTGATTTGCTTGCCGAATCGTAAGATTCCCTAGGCAAGCGTTTGCAGATTAGAAATGAACATATTCCACTATAGGCATCATCACGATAAGAATCGGTTAGAGATTGCTCGATTAGTTGTATTGTGGAAGCTGAATGGACGCAATGAAGAGCAGGTACTGCATAAACGATAGCCTCGCAAAGTGCTTCTAGATCGCTAATTTGTTCAGCATCAAGTAATGGACTAATCTGTTCATTAACAATTTTTTTGCAATGTTCAATATCTTTTGCTAAAAAAAATCTAAGTGCCAAATCGCTCCAGGCAATCACGCGAAATTGTGCAGATGGGATTTTATCAATGAGGTCTTTAAGATTATCAAGGTCTTCTATTTTATTGAGCTTGCGCTTCAACAAGCCAACGAAACTACGAATAGTTAATTGCACACATAAAAAGTAAGTATTCGCCGTGTCTGGACAATCCAAAATTATTTCTTTCCGCGCTTCTTCTGTTTGTGTCAGAAACTTGCGACCAATGTCAGCAAAGCAGTCTGCCATTAATGAAGTGATCTTAAATCCAACATCAATTTTCGACCAGCCAGAATCTATAGTTTTCCAAGTTTTATGTAGCTCTTGTTGTAAACAAGTAAGTAGCGTGTCAGGAACAGAGTCCTTGTATTCAAAAAGCAATACTAAAAATACGCATAAAGCTTGGCATTTTTCTTCGGCATCAGGAATCTCAAATATCCATGATTTTAAGGGGTACAGTTTAGACAAAAATGATGCCAACGCCTTCTTTTGGCTGGATAAACCTTTTAAAGCGGCTCGCGTTGCTCTGGCACGTAAAGGGCTAGTTTTGATTTTATTATACGCTTCTTCGAGGACAGTAAAATTATCATTAGAAGGGAACTCGGTTGCAACCGAGTCGATAAATTTTACCAAAGCCGCTTCGCGCCGATTGACCGTATTCAATTTGGCAATAACTTCCAAAGCTATTTTAGAATCGCTACGTGCTAATACCCCAATTGCTGCTCGCACAGCCTCGTAATGTTCCGCTGTTTTTGCCAAAACATCATCGATAACTAACTCTAAATCACTAACTACCGTGTCATGTAACCCGCTGTAAAGTTCTGGCTGTTTATCCGCACCAATCTTTTTTAGAACGTGAGCTAAAAAAGCTAATGTTGCAAGTTTTGTCCCAGGTTCTGTGAGTTCATCAACATAAAAATACAACTCGACTAAACGATCTGAGGTGATTTTACGGTCGTATCGTGACTCGGCTTCTGCCAAAATAGCTTGAAGTTTGACATATTCTAGTGTGGGCCCTGCTGTTTTAATAGGCTCTCTTAGTCCATCTAACCTTCCAATAATTGCTTTCACGTGTTCAATGTTGGGTATGTGAACTAAGGGAGATACTAACTCCTGATAAACTTTCGCATTAGCTGTGTAAGTTGTAGTTTGGAGGATGGTGTTAATTGCATAGTCAATAACGAGAGCGGCATCTTTTTGTTTGGCATTAGTCACAGTCCAAGCTCTTAATGCGTAAATTCGGTCAGCAGTTTTATCCCACTTTTCTACTTCAGCAATTACGCCTTTCGCAGTATAACCACCAAAGAAGAGGTTGATTCTGTCCATAAATTTTTGGACATTGGGATTTTTGATTTTAGATCGAAATGCTTGTTGAGTAGATTCCATGCCATCAACATCTTCCTCCTCCTTTTCTAACAATGCCTTAAATGATAGATGAGCAAAAGCAAGATCAAGTCTACCTTCACGCGTTGAATCGCCATCACCTATGCTATCTTGAACCAATTCAATAGCTAGTTCAGGTTGTGTATAAAGCAGATCAGAAGCTATCTCTACGCCTCTATCACCCAAATTATTTCGATCGAGTTGCGTGTATAGCTGTTTAATTTGCTCTTTTAATTCAAGCTCAATTGGTAGAGACTTGGTTTTTTTCATTCGTGCAATGACTGCTAGCAGATGAAGTCGGTCTGCCTTCGTAGCCACCTGCTGCACTAACGCGTATGCTGTTGAATAATCACCAAGAGCAACATGCGCTTCAACCTCAGAACGCCAAGGCTCTGAACTTTCCATGCTGGCAATAATGGCACGTTGTAGAGAAAATCTTAGAAGCTCCCCATCGCGTTTCTGCTCCAATGCCGTATTTACACCTAATTCGGATTTTTGATGTAATGGCAGCCATGATTCACTGCATTCGATTAATTTGCCAATGTGTGCGGGTGAAAGATATTCCAACAGTTCTGCATTACGACCAGCCATTTGGTAAAAACCCGGCAAATGAGTCAGTGCATCTGCACTTTCAGCGTCATTAAGTAAATAAGAAATAATAATATCTAACGTAGCTTTTCGTTTGTTGGACAAACGTTCTGCGGCATAACTCCTGAATACATCGCAAACAAACTCAATGTTTCCACTGATTCTCTGTTCTAAAAAAGTACAGCAATCTAACTTTTTCTTAAGATCATCGACATTGGTTTTACAAAGTTGTGAAAGAGTATTTAGTGAATGACTGCGTTGGTCGATAGCGAGAATCGAAATGGCAGAACGTAATAGTTCATTGTCTTTTTCTTCTACTACCTGCCATTCCATGGCGAATAAATTTGGTAGGTCTTCTGCTAAATCAGCTAACAAACTATCTTCTGTCCTCTTGCCCGACTCTAGCAACCGACGCATACTTGCCAGATTACCAGGAATCCCTTTGCTGATTTTATAAATTGAGTTTAAATTTGATTCGTTCTTAACGTACCCGTCAAAAAACTGCTTAGTCTCATCTAAGGTGAATCCAGACACTGGGAATGGTCGAATTTGAACGCCATTTAAGCGATTTTGAAAAAAATCAGAACAGCCAGATAAAATAAAACGAAAGCGCGGGAGACCCAATGGTAGAAGATTTAAAATCACTTCTCTTTCGTGACAATCTTCATTGGGTATGTCTTGTAACCCATCAGCCACAAAGTAATAGGTTTTCTGTTTCGAGTTAGCAAAGCGGTGAAGTTCAGTCAAGCGTTTTTGCAATAATTGATTGGGTTCCATTCCATGGGCTTTATTACGATATTCTTCTTGATAAAGAGCCCATCCAATTTGGTCGCATAAATCTTCAGTAAGCATCTGTGCGTTATATGCCGACCGACTACAAGGACGCATAAATAGAGAAAAGGTCTGTTCTGGAAATTTACAGGCAAACTGGGCGAGTAGTGTAGTTTTCCCTGTTCCAGCGCCGCCTTCAACGATAATAACTTCATTATTAACAAGTAGCTCTTCAACGGTAAAAATCATATTGTCCCGTTGGATATTATTTTCCCCTAGTTCAGGAAATGTTGAGCAGACTTTGGTTAAGTCCATTACTGTTGAGCTTTGAGAGTTATTCATTGCAAGTTTCTATAAGGGAGTGCTGCTGCGTATTCTGCATTAAAGTTGTAAGATTATTGTAGTCTACACTATTACCATATGGATTCTACCTGACCCGACACTAATAGGTACAACACCTTAATTGATTGTCCCCAGCATGGCTGTTTTTGACAAATTGTCTGATTTGTATAATCAATACTTATCAATATAATAAAATGTATTTATTAGCTCCTGGACTAAGTTTTTTATTCCAATGGAACCCACCCCACACTTAAATTTACGAAAACTGTCGAAATCGAAATGTAAAGATCCGTTGAATGTCGGCTATATAGAAATTGTATAAATTATCTGATTGTCTGTAATGGGTCGCCTGGCGACGATCCGCTTTTCAGATTCATCGCCGGAAAGCAGTCAATGAAATTCGATTCCTGAAAGCGGCCATTCATCACCGAGTTCAATCGCCCCGTTGCGGACTATCGCTCAATCTGGTTGAATGGCTGCACTTTGATCATTATCGGCCATCATTATTTATCACAGATATTGCACAGAATTGAAAATCATATTCTAATCAATAGTTTATCGCGTCGATGATCATTTTTCGGTAGATATATGGAAACTTTCTAATTACTAGTTATACTCCAAGGAAAAGCTATGATGTTTGACGAACCTACAATGATGGAAAGCGGGATTGGTATTGAAGATTGGGATCAACCAATCTACCGAATCTATCCTAAGGAGCGCTTTATTGAGCTGTTAAATACGAAAAATAATGTTTTGGTTCAGCCTGCGCTTTGGGATGACCCAATGGAAAATTTCTTTTTGAACAGCATATTGAAAACTGATGATGGTGAACTTGTCGGCTTAGAAAATATTGCTGCGGAATGGTATGGCCAATGCTGGACCATCAGAGAAGAAAGTGATGCTATGTGGCGAATATATAGCCATGATAAGAAAGGAATCAAAGTTCGTACCACTATTCGCAAACTATTTGAATCGCTTTATGACAAAACGGATAGTAATCGTAAGTTGAAATATTTTGTGGGTAAAGTCTCCTATGAATCTCGGCAAGAAATAGAAAATTTTCTTTCACGGTTTGCGTTTACTGATCTTTATAGTGGACCCCATTGTCCAGACAATTAAATGCCTAATTTAAGAGGGTGTCGTCTCTGTCACAGCAGAGGGTTGCTGCCCCATTTCTTCATTTGAAGATTCATTTTTATCACCAAAATAATCGGC
>Ga0172380_10004100_pt1 | contig 19137 bp, 18 predicted proteins | sample Leawe162metaG_FD_119747 | JGI IMG/M metagenome (GOLD analysis project Ga0172380, IMG submission 119747) | Leachate microbial communities from a municipal landfill in Southern Ontario, Canada - Leachate well 162 metaG | ecosystem: Engineered > Solid waste > Landfill > Unclassified | place... | reverse complement strand
GGTGGAGATTTGAATTGTTTTTGCGTGCATGTTCGACAGCTTTTAAAAAAGCTTTATTTTGACGAAAAGAACCTGAGGCAATCGACATATTGATGCGCGGCAAATCTTGGTAGACGATGCGGCCGGCGCCTAGATTGAGATGTCCTGTCTCTGTATTACCATCTTCGCCATGTGGTAGCCCGACGGACTCACCTGAGGCCACGAGCTGTGTGTGGGGGAAAGTAGTTGTGATCATATCGATTGTGGGAGTGTGGGCACGCTTGATGGCATTACCGGCATAGTCTGGACCAATCCCCCACCCATCCAAAATAACCAAAACAACCCGAGATTTTTGCATGAGATTAGCATACAGCATATAACTGACCGCTGTACAGGAAAAACTATATTTTATTTGAAAGATAGGACTCGATTTCGAGGAGACGATTGTATTTGGCGACGCGTTCTCCCCGATCTGGAGCGCCAAATTTGGCATAATTTGTGCCCATGCCAACGGCAAAGTCAGCAATAAACGAGTCGTTGGTTTCGCCAGAGCGGTGAGAGGCAATGGTTGTAATATTGTTGGCTGCGGCGAGACGGACAAGCTCGATAGTTTCGGTGACGGTACCTATCTGGTTTGGTTTGACGATGACGGCGTTGCAGCTTTTGTTGTCGATGGCTTTTTGGAGACGTTTGGCGTTGGTGGTGATAAGGTCGTCGGCGATGATCATGACGCTACCTGGTAAAGTACGACTAAGTTCTGTCCAGCCGTCCCAGTCTTCTTGGTCGAGTGGATCCTCAAGACCGAGTAAACCATAGTCTTTGACTAGATTGGAATAAAGTTCGGTAAGTTCTAATCTAGAGAGTGCGCGCGGAGAATCTTTAATACTATATTTGCCATCTTTGTAAAACTCGTCGGCAGCCACATCGAGTCCAAGAAATAGATCTTGTCCAAGCCGATAATTGGAGTTTTTGATAACGAGAGACATAAGTTCGAGTGCATCGGCATTTGTGAAGAGATTGGGGGCAAAACCGCCTTCGTCCCCCACGGAGTGAATGGCGTTGCGATGGATAAGTTCCTCTTTTAGATTGATCCAGGTTTCGGTGCCAGCGCGCAAAGCTTCGGCAAAACTCAAGCGAGTACTTGGGATGACGTGAAATTCTTGAAAATCGAGATTGCCTGCCCCATGCTTGCCTCCATTGATAAGATTAAAAATTGGGCCAGGAATTTTGAGTGTAGCACCCGGACGGTATCTAGTCGCAATATATTTAAAAAGAGGCAATTTGTAGCTATTGGCGGCAGCCTTGAGGACAGCGATAGAGACCGCCAGGATAGCATTGGCCCCAAGTTTGCTTTCGTTGCTCGTGCCGTCCAGATCGATCATGCGAGCATCAATGGCTTCTTGCTGACTGATTTCCATACCGACCAACTTGGGGGCAATAATGGTCTCGACATTACTAAGAGCTTTGAGGACGCCTTTGCCATGATAGCGAGACATATCGCCATCGCGCAGTTCGACATCTTCGTTTTTGCCATTACTGGCTCCCGAGGGAACTGAGGCAGTGCCATAGGCCCCAGAGTCGGTCAAGACGGAAACTTCGATGGTGGGGGTTGCGCGAGAGTCTAAAATTTCGCGGGCAACGATACGAGTAATTTTTGGCATAGGTTTAGTTTAGTAGATTGTAAATTGTAGATAGCAAGTAGCACATCATTTTTTTGTAATTAATTTCCGTTCGGTGTCGTAAAAAACTTGGCGAGTTTTGTCGATGACATCGGGAGTTACAGACACACTTGTCACACCATGGCGACAAAGGAACTCGGCGATATCGGGATGGGAACTAGGGGCTTGGCCACAGACAGAGACGGTAATACCGCGCTTGTGGGCAGTTTTGATAATGTGTTCGAGGGCCCAGAGGACAGCGGGGTTGCGCTCGTCAAAGTCAGCGGCAACCGTTTCGTTGTCGCGGTCAGTGCCGAGCATGAGCATGGTAAGGTCATTGGTACCCACAGAGATGCCATCGATACCGACGTCGATAAAGCTATCGAGCAGGATAACGTTGACGGGGATTTCGACCATCATCCATAGTTTAAAGGTCTGAGTGCGGGAGAGACCACTAGCGATGACAATTTTTTTGACTTCTTGGAGCTCTTTGACGTTGCGGACAAAGGGGATCATGAGACTAAGATTTTTGAGACCCATTTCGTTGCGAACTTTTTTGATAGCCTTGAGTTCTAGGTCGAATACATCGGGGTCGTGGATATAGCGATAAGCACCGCGATAGCCAAGCATGGGGTTGGGCTCTGAGGGTTCGTATTGTTCGCCACCTTTTAGATGACTATATTCGTTGGTTTTAAAGTCAGAGGCACGATATACGACTGGACGCTCACCAAAGGCGGCGCAGATTTTGCCAATACCATCGGCCAATTTATCTACGAAAATCTGACTTTTACCTTCGTGAATGAGTTTTTTTGGATGGACGCCTATCCCTGCCATCATAAATTCGGCACGAAGAAGGCCGACGCCGTCGACATTGCGAGTGGCAATTTCTTCGGCTAGTTCGGGTTCACCCAGATTGACATAGACTTTGGTGGCGGTTTTGAGGATCTCTGTGGGTGCTTGATAGACAGGCTCGGTGGGGGCAAAATTGACGGAAGAGGCTTTGAGATCGCTTTCGTAGACCATGCCGGCAGCACCGTCGACGGTAATAACGCGGCCCTGCTTGAGAGTAGTTGTTGCTGTTTTGGTACCTACGACGCAAGGAACACCTAGTTCGCGACTGACAATGGCGGCATGGCTAGTTTGTCCACCCTTGTTGGTGACAATGGCGACAGCACGCTTCATGGCGGGGACAAAATCGGGAGTGGTCATGTCAGTGACTAAGATATCGCCACGTTTAATTTTGCTGATTTCCTTGGCTGACTTGAGAATGTTGACGATGCCCGTGACGACTCCAGGACTAGCAGGCTGACCCTCGAGAATAAGTTTGCCGGAGATTTTACGGGCTTCGGTTTTGACTGCTTCATTTTTGGTGGTAGTGGCGGTAACCGTGGTAATGGGGCGTGTCTGGACGACAAAAAGCTTGCCATTTTCGATGGCCCATTCTGAATCTTGAGGGAAGAAGTAGTGTTGTTGGAGTTTCTTGCCCAGTTTGGCTACCTCAATAACTTGGTCATCGGTAAGTTTACGTTTATCTTGACGCGACTTCGGGACTTTGCGCTGGATATTGCCTTCTCCGGACCTGACCATCTCTATATCTTGATGGATGCTATGGTGCTCCATTAGTTTTAAATCGGTCTTGTCTACTTCGTAGTGATCGGGAGTAACGGTTCCTTGGACGATGTTTTCGCCGAGTCCCCAGATGGCTTCGATAACGATACTAGATTTGTCGTTGGTGACAGGATTGATCGAGAACATAATACCTGAGACATCGGACTGGACCATGCGCTGGACTGGGACGGCCAGGGCTACTTTGAAGTGATCAAATCCTTGCTGGACACGGTAATAGATAGCGCGGGGCTCGAAGAGACTGGCCCAAGCTTTGCGAATATGGACTATGACAGAGGCATCACCACGGACATTGAGATAGGTTTCTTGTTGACCTGCGAAGGAGGCTTGAGGCAGATCCTCGGCGGTGGCGGAACTACGGACAGCTACCCAAGGGTCACCACCTAGTTTGTCATAAGCTTTAAACACCTGTTCCTCGATATCTTTGGGGAAAGGAGATTTTTCGATGAGATCGATAACTTGCTTGCTGGCACGATTGAGCGCATTTGCATCTTCAACGTTTAAATCTTTGAGGATAGCTTTAATTTTTGCCTCGAGATTGTTTTCTTCGATCATGTGGATGTAGGCAGATGAGGTGACAACAAATCCATTTGGAACTGGGAATCCGGCCTGGGTCATCTCTCCCAGATTGGCGCCTTTGCCGCCGACCTTAGCGACATCATCTTTATCGATTTCATGGAACCATAAAATATATTTGGCAGAATTTGGGCTGGACATACTATCTAATATACGGTGTATATTTACACTAGTAAACCCCTACGAGGACGGACCTTGAAGGTATGCCATCTAAAAATATAATTAAGCAATATGAAGCGGGTGGATATTATCACCTATACAACCGTGGTGTAGAGAGACGGATAATATTTGAGGATGAATTGGACTACAAAACCTTTATATCTTACCTCAAAATCTATTTGACCCCGTTGAACCTACGAGGACCGACCTTGAAGGATGAAGAAGGAAAGACCATATCTCCTTCGAGGGTAATTAATAATTTTGTTGATGATATAGAGTTGTATGCATACTGCTTGATGCCCAATCACTTCCATATATTACTTAAGCAAAATTCAGAGCGTGCAATTGCAAGTTTTATGCAGTCTATTATCACGAAATACGTTAGGTACTTTAATAAACGATATAAAAGGGTTGGTGGCCTATTTCAGGATAAGTATAAATGCGTGACGATCAAATCAGAGGAGCAGTATACATACCTTTCAAAGTACATTCACCGAAATCCGCTGCCTGATCACCCTACGAGGACGGACCTTGAAGGTCTACGAGAGTACAAGTATTCAAGTTATGGGAACTACCTGGGATTGTTTAAACAGAGCTGGGTGAAGACCGAGGATATCTTGTCCTATTTTTCTAAAACTAACCCTAGGAATACCTATCAATCGTTTGTAGAAGAGACTGGAGATATTGCTCTGGTCTACAAAGAGATGATTGATCTGGATGAGTAGCCTACGAGGACGGACCTTGAAGGTCTATTTGGCCATTTCAGCTTTGAAGAAATCGACGTTGGGGATCGGGGTTGGGTCGATCCCGTACAAGACGGGCAAATAGGCTGCAATGAACTCCCCGATTTGGATAATCTCAAAAACCTGCTCGAGTTTGGTCTCGGAAGTTGCTAGGATGGCGTGAGCCTCATAGCCCTTTTGCTCCAACAGATCCTTGGTGATCAGTACCCTTTTTTGGAGACGTGGGCTGTAGAGAGCGGAGTTGAAGATGAAAAAGATCGTGGTGTCTTTGGCAAGATGTGGGAAACTAAGAGCTTCGAGATAATGATGGTTAAACTCGGGGAGAGGCCATTCGCTGGTGAGAGTCTTGGCATTTTCGTTGATTTGATTATTAAATATGTGGGCGGCGCCAATGAGATGTTCGGCCCCAACAAAAATAATTTGTTTATCAAATGCTGCAAAAGCTAGCTGCTTGGCCAGACTATTGTCTGACTCGACCGAGAGACTGGGGAGCATATTTTTTAAATTGTTTGCAACAACCTGGAGACTGTTGGTTTGATCTTCGATTAATCCGGCTTTGGCAAATAGTGCTATTTGGCCGACGATGGTATAGCCAATGGCTAGACGAGGTTGGCTGCAGGGATTGAATTTGGGGTCAATTTTGTAGATTGGCCAATGGTTGGCGGCTGCTAGTTCTGCCAGCTTGCCACCGCCAGTGATGACCATGACCTTTGCTCCCCTCTCTTTGGCTTGCTGTGCAGAGGACAAGGTCTCTTCGGTGCTGCCAGAGTAGCTGGAGAGTAGGACTAGCGTTTCAGAATTGACGTATTCAGGTAGCTCATAGTGACTAACAATTTCAAAGGGAACTTTGAGACTGTTTTTAAAAAGATTTTTAATGACGTAGCTACCGAGAACACTACCGCCCATCCCAGAGACTACGACATTTTTGACGGAGCCATAATCCGTAGGAACAACAAGATTCATGACTTGTGCTAGTGCGTCTAGGATCTGGTCGGCGAGAGCCTCGACACTACCTAGAACACCTGACTTGTCGATCTCTTTGATTTTTTGGCGTGAGTCTAAGATTGATGACATAGTTATCCCCCTATAATACTGTTAGTACGACGCCTATTATAACAATGATTGAACCAATTATTTTAGTTGCCATTTTATCTCGCTCATTTAAGATAAATATTCCGTAAAATACTGAAAATAACGTCATGGCCTGATAAACACCTACGGCTTTACTAGCATCTGAGATACGTAAGGCCTCTACTAGTAAGTAGGATGAAGCAATATTAAATGACCCTGCTATGGCTATCTGAGGGAATTGGTGTGAGGCTGTATTCCAAATACGTCTGAAACTACTTTTCATAAGAATGGGAAGGACAAAAAGAGGCAAAACTCCCTGGGCGATGATAATGAGCTCTGTTGAGGCTATCGCACTCGCTCCTTTAACCATAGTACTTAAAAGTGCACTCGAGAATGAAAATAGAAGTGCAATTTTAATACCCTTATCCTCTTTAATTTCTTTGGGCGAGGTTATAAAAGCAATGCCTATAAAGATTGCGACTATACCAAAATACTCTGGTAAAGTGAGTCGTTCGCTCAAGAGAAACCAGGCAATGAGCGGTGACCAGATTACGCGTAGTCTAGAGATGACTGAAGAAATAGAGAGTCCTGTATAGGCATGCATTTTCATGAAAACATAGACAGAGAACAATTCGCTTAAGCCAACAAGTCCCAATGGTAAGAGCATAGAAACAGTGATGGATGGTAATGGTTTGATAAAGAATAGGATTATAAAGAAAGTGGTACGAACAAATTCGAACCACCAGCCGTATGATGTTGAATCACCCTGGTCTTTTAATGCCTGACGATTAGTTATGTTGAAGCCGTTGGAGGCGAGACCAGCTAAAACCGACAGTAAAAACCAGTTCATTCTATGATCTTATCAAAGATAGTACTTCGTCGCGTTTTTGTTCCATGAGCTCTTGAGACTTGGCTTCGAGCGTAAGTCGGAGCAGTGACTCCGTGTTACTTGGTCTGACACAGAAACGCCAATCGGAATACTCAACAGCGATGCCATCTAATCTGGACTGCTCACCATCTTTGTATTTCTCTGCGATTTCTTCCATCTTGCCAACCTTGTCGATGATTTCAGTATTAATTTCACCTGAAATAATATATTTGGCCATAACGGGTGCTACGGCATCTGATAGTTTAGTTGGATTGACCGATAAGTACTCGAGCATTTGCATGGCAGGGATCATGCCACAATCGGCGTACCAGAAATCTCTATAGTAGGTATGACCACTGGATTCTCCGGCAAATACAGCGTTAACTTCACGCATTTTCTGTTTGATATAAGAATGACCTACTACACAAACTGTTGGCTCTCCCCCATTTGTTTCAATGGCTTCAACGAGTGCCCAAGTGTAGCGTGGGTCATAAATGACTTTTGACTTTGGGTATTTAGCAAGCATTTGCTTTATTAAAAGGGTATTGGAGTAGTAGACGTCGATAAATTCACCCTTGTCGGAGATAAAGAAGACGCGATCGGCGTCGGCGTCCCAAGTGACACCCAGATCTGCTTTTTCTTCGATTACCCGAGCGCATAACTCTGTTCGATTCTCTGGGATGAATGGGTCTGGTCTGCCCTTGGGAAAGTTGCCGTTAGGCTCATTGTTAATCGCGATTACTTCAATGGGTAAATTACCTTTTTTAATGATGTGTTCAAAAATCTTACCAGCTAAACCGAAGTTAGGATTAATGACTACTTTAAGTGGTTTAATCTCTGCTCCTTTGAGCCAACCTAGAATATAGTCGGAGAATTCCTCTAATAAATCCATCTGACGTAAATTGCCTTTTTTGTCACTAGGTTTGAGAGTTCCACTTTCGATTAAATCTCGGATTTGACCAATGCCATCTTCTAACGTCATGGCTGCGGGACCGGCTTTGACCATTTTGAAACCATGCCATTCAGGGGGGTTATGAGAAGCAGTTACCTGAATACCCCCGGCTAAATTGTGTTTACCAACACCGTAATAATATATGTCGGTAGAAATAGCACCTACATCGACCACGTCCACGCCGGCATCGAGTAATCCTTTAATTAAACTTTCTTTGAGCTCGTGTGAGTGAATGCGAACGTCTTCTCCAACTAGTATTTCGCCATTTGGCTTGAGATACTGTGCATAGGCTAGTCCGATTTGATAGGCAAGATCGTTGTCGACGTTTGTGGGAAATACTCCGCGAATATCATAGGCTTTGAAGATACTTGGATCAATTTTCATAACCCTCCTTTTCCACTTATAAGGTCTCTATCTTAGTAGACTAGTGAGGAGTAAGTCAAGGTGATCGGTGTAGGTCAATTTGGTGGCGCCAGTTTTGATGGCGAGATCAATCTTTAATAATTCGGCAAGAAAATACTCTAATTGTTTATCTGTCCATTTGGCAGCTTGGGCACGTAACTTGCCCATTTGCCAGGGAGCGAATTTTGGGTTTGTCCCTGATTTCATCATGATTAAGTAACTGATTTGGCGAGCGAGCATAGTAAAGACAATGATATCTTCGGTACCAGAGATAACCTCGTGCATGAGAGATAAAGCTTGCTCTGCATTCCCTGGCTCGATACTCTCCATGAAAGAAAACAGGGCTGTAGGGGCCTTGGACTCGGTGGCTTTGACGTCTTTACCTAATTTGCCGATGGCAATTTTGGTGAGTGATTTTTTGTCCCACATGAGGATGTTTTTGCTGCCTGTATATTTGGCAAGGATGTCTATACAAATATCTTTATCTTTGGAACGGAGGCGGCCCATGAGGCCCTCTATGACGAGAGTTTCGGTGCCAAAGAGACTGGCAGTGGCGAGGGTCGACTCCAGGTCGCGGGGGGCGAGTTTGTCCCCTTCGATAAACCTGATCTCGGCGCCTGATGACTTTTCCTTGGCTATTGCATCTTGCAGGAGTCTACGGGAAGCGGCGGTGCCATCGCCATGAAAGAGTTGAATCATAAATTTAGTATTCTTAAAGGTCTGACCTTAATCATTAATAATTAGTGTGTCGCCGAGGGAGATCCCATTTTCTTCGACCCAGCCGGCGCGAGTTTCTAGGACCATATTAACAGGTACTTTAGGTGAGTAAGTTGGGAGCTTGTCACCCGTTTCCACCTTGGCATCTAAGGTTATATCCACTACTTTTCCACCGGATATCCAGATCATATCGAGAGGAAAATGCATATCTTTCATCCAAAAGATTGGTACGTGATACTGGGGAAAGGTAAAGAGCATGCCATCTAGTTCGCCGAGATCATTTCTGTCTGACAGCCCTTTTTCCCATTGTTTAGTGGTCTGAGACATTTCTACGACAAGAGGGATATCTTTGAGAGTAATACTGGACTTGCTTGGCAAGCCAAAAACAATTCGAAAAATATTTTCTAGCTTGGAGAGTGCTCTGGGAGTTCTAAAATATGGCATAACCCAACTGGGTTGTTTGGGAGTTGTACCCTTTAGGATACGCGGTGTTTTTTCAACAATATTTGGCGAGCCAGCTCCCTTTGGCAGATTGAAAATACTTTGGCCCGAAGCGCTATACTGCCCATCTTCTTTGTAAAGGGAAAAGATCTTAAACTGTTCGCCGCCACGTAGAACAAAGGGTGTGACAGCAACGACATTTGGATCACTTTGCCAGATTTGCCAGGCGGCGCTCCAGTACCCAGCCAAGGTTGAGTCATTTAGCTTGCTTTGGTCCCAGCCGGTTTCGGTGATAAAGACAGGTTTGCTGGCTAATTTAAGTAGACTTTGCTCACTTTTGTAGCCAACTATACTTTGCAGACCTGTTTTTTTGGCTGGGGCAGAGAAAGCGGGATTGGGATAGCTATGACTAGACCAGCCGTCAAAGTAAGTCCAGACAAGAGGATCATAGGTAGACATGCGGCCAAGGTAAGTGGCGGCAGAGAGAGAAGTTTTGCTATTGGGTAGTGCGCTGTCGAGTGAGGGACCTAGGAGGAAAAAGTCGGGAGAGCGTTCTTTGAAAATGGCATAGGCATTTTTGACGATGAGGGCATACTTTTCGGGGTCGACAGAACCACCCCACTCAGTGTCACGGTTGACCTCGTTGAAAAGGACAATATAGCGATTCTCGACGGGCCAATCTAGCTCGTTTAAAAAATTGGCAAAGTCGACGAGGTCGATATCATTGCCTCTGTTCCAGGTACCTCCCATGGGAATCGTGGTGATGCGAATAATGGGGATGAGATGCAAATCCTTGGCTTTGGCCATGAAGTTTTGCCAGATGTCTTTGTGACGGTCGGTGGGCTGGATGGGGACAATGACATAGCCCCAGTCACCGCCATTACTATTGACGAGTTTGGCAGCATCGCCGAGTTCGTCCGGATTTAAGATGTGCACTCCGGCTTTGTTATTTGTGACTGTACGAGGATCGTACATCGCCTTGATAGGCGATAAATAACCAATAATCAATATCCAAGCTCCAAACAGAAATAGTTGACGTAATATTTTACTAGGGTTTAACCCTTGTAGTTTGTGTAGCATATTTCCAGATACGAGGGTTAAACCCTTGTAAGTCCAAGGTGCGAGTAAGCTTTGTCGGTCACGATGCGACCGGCTTTGGTACGGGCAAGGAGCCCTAGCTGGATGAGGAATGGCTCATAGACTTCTTCTATTGTCCCAGAGTCTTCGGAGAGCGCGCTAGCGAGAGTTTCGACCCCCACTGGGCCACCATGATGATGCTCGATGATACGGGTCAAGAGATCGCGATCAGAGGCATCTAGACCAAGTTCATCGATTTCGAGTAATTTGACTGTTTCTTCGACGGCTTGGCTCGTGAGATGTCCTGCGTGGTGAATTTCGGCGGTATCACGGGCACGACGGAGGAGTCTGTTGGCGATACGAGGGGTGCCACGTGAGCGTTTAGCTAGCGCTAATGCTGCAAGTTTTTCTAAGGTAATTTTGAGAATCGAGGCGGAACGAGTGAGAACACTACAGAGATCATCATCAGAATAATACTCGAGTTTGTTGATGATACCAAAGCGCGAGCGCAAGGGCCCTGAGAGGGCGCCGTAGCGAGTGGTGGCCCCTACGAGGGTAAAGGGTTTGAGATCGACCGATACTGTGCGGGCGGCTGGACCTTTGCCAAGGACTAAATCTAGTCGCAAATCTTCCATGCCTGAATATAGTGTTTCTTCGACTACTTTGTTGAGGCGGTGGATTTCGTCGATAAAGAGGACATCCCCCTCTTCGAGGTTGGTCAAAAGAGCGGCGAGGTCGCCAGCACGGGTTAAGGCTGGACCAGTCGTGACGTGAATATTGCCACCCTGCTCACTGGCGATGATGTGGGAGAGAGTAGTCTTGCCGAGACCTGGGGGACCATAAAGGAGAACGTGATCGATTGGTTCACCGCGCTTTTTGGCGGCTGAGAGGGCGAGCGTAAGTGATTGCTTGAGCCGGGGTTGACCAACAAAATCGGTAAGGGATTTGGGACGCAAGGTTGCATCGATTTGGATTTCTTCTTCAATAATGGTTGGTTCTAATATGTTGTTTGTCATATGTTTTAATCACACGGGCGGATGATAATCCGCCCCTACCCTATTTTTTACCTAATTGTTTTAATACAAGGGACAAGGCGGCGGATTCGGACAAACCGGTTAAATCGACAGTCTCGAGGACATGGTCGATCTCGTGCTTGTCAAAGGAGAGCTCGCGCAGAGCATCGTAAATATAACTTGTGGCGGAGGTGGTGGCTTCGACTAAAGTCTTACCCAGGTCGAGGATAATTTTTTGGGCGGTTTTTTTACCTAGTCCTTTGATAGTGGTAAGAAAATCTAGATCGGCGGTAGTAATGGCGGTTTTGATGGCCGCTACCGAGGCGGCGTCGAGGATTTTGCCGGCCATTTTGGGGCCGACACCGTTGACAGTGATGAGCTCGATGAGGAGATCTCTCCCCTCTTTGCTTTGGCAGCCGATGAGGCGAGGGAGGGACTCATTTTCTATATAGTGATAGGTGTGAAGGGTTAAATCTGTGCCAATAGTCTGACGACCAAGCCAGAGGCCGATGACTTCGTATCCCACTCCACCAACGAGGATGACCGCACCGTCTTTGGTGTGATGAATAAGTTTGCCTTCTAAATAACTGATCATAGTTTGATAGCTTGGGTGGCTAGGGCCACTGCAAGCGCGTCCGTGGTGTCGTCTAATAATTTTTTGGTTTCGATACCTAAAAGTAATCCTACCATACGTTCTACCTCTAGTTTACCAGCGTTGCCAGCCCCAGCAACAGCTGATTTGATGGAATTGGGCGAGAGCTCTGTCCAAGTGAGGCCGTGTTTGGCAAAGGTGTAGAGGATGACACCACGGGCTTCGGCGACGGACATAGCGGTCTTGAGATTTTTTTGAACAAATAAGGCTTCGATACCGATCTTGTCGGGTTGATATTTTAAAATTAGACTTTCAATCTCGGATTGGATTTTGAGGAGATATTCGGCAGTACCTGTACCACTGGGGAACTCTAGGCAGTCACACGCAACAAGAGATGGTTTGTGTGGAGTGCCATCTATGACTCCCCATCCAATTCTATGAGTACCCGGATCTATACCTAAAACTCTAGTCATTGATATATCTTATGATTTTCCCGAACGAAAGGCAAATGATTGAATTAGAGATTAGATCGAAAATGTTAGTCATCTGAATTTGTATAACCTTCTACTGCCTGTGCTAATCTAAGGGAATTTCTTCCCCAATGCTTATTTATAGATGGATCAACCTCACCTTTTTGGATCATTTCAATAGCTATAGACACTAGTTCCTCATCAGTTGATCTGAGTCCCCTAGTTAGTCCAATAAACGGGATCTCATTGATGCTGGGGTATAACATAGCTGGTGCTGGCATCCCCCCTCCAAATACAATACCGTTTGCAGCTGAATCTGTATCTTGAGCAAGTGGCTCTTCTACTGATGTTAATTGTTTTAACATATTACTCTTTTCTGCTCCAAGAGTTGATTGTGCTAATTCATATAAAGTTATTTGTGGATCTTTTCGGCTCTGGACCGGTTTGATATAGGTTGATGGTCCCATATCTTCTACAACACCTCCCTTCACATTTTCTAGTTCAATAGTTAGGTTCCGGTCCTCTTGATCAGGTATACCCAACATGTCAATACTAATACTTGATGAAAATGTGTCATCGGAGGGTGGCCTTTCAAAATCTGCTTCTTGCCATGTGGCAGTAAATTCTCTCATTAAAACAACATGCACAAACCCACCACTTGGAAGCTCTCTTGTAAAATGAGCCCACTGTCCATAATTATGAGTGTTCCACTCATCCAATTGTTGCTTTTCTTGTGCGTCCAGGACAGTAATACTTACTTCCCACAATGTTTTAGAGAGCTCTGGTATTGGTTCTCCATATAAATTAGTAATCACTGCTTCTCGTAAATCTTCTATCTGTGTTTTCAATAATCTTGGTTCAAAGTTTCCCTCCTTTCCGTTTGGCCCAATTAGTGTTATTGGGACTAGGTTATCAAACTCATTTATTTCTGTAGGTATTAACATAAGCATATTATAGACATGAACTATAAAAATTTCTTGGTTGTCTTATGAAGCTCTTGAGAGCTTAGCAAGTTTTCTCAGAGTTACTAAGTCTGAAGCTCTAGGAACTAGTGATTGCTCACTAATTTTTCCCAGTGATGATTTTGCCAGTGGTTCAGATAAACCTGTACTTTCTAGTGTCTCGCTTTCAATAGCAAGAACTTGGGCGCTGATATTTTGATTGGTTTGAGCCTCGTAAAATGAGATGAGTTGAGGCAAAATTTGGAGCAATGTTTGTGAATCTTGCTTTCCACTACCTTTAAGCTGCGATTCCATCATAAATAGAGCTAGGAGAAAGTGATCATCTGAAGGTTTCGCACTCAAGCCGACTATATCGCTTATACGCCTGAATAGATCATGTGTACCACTCTTGACCTCACCTGGTGTTTTAGCGGATGAGAGTACATTCCAATCGATTACTTTAAAATTATCAGGCTTGGCAAACCTAATCCGATCTTCTTTCCCAGGCCCAAAATCAGTGATTGCATATCCAGCCTGAGTTGTGGTAAGTAGTACTTGGAGTAATTTGGAAACTACTTGTCTGCGAATAGTCGGATTTTTTTCAGAGTTATTCCAAGGTTTTGGAGCCATCTCAAAAATCGTGTAGTCTATCCCATTGTGGACACCCTGCCCAAATGAGGCTATTACATTCCGCGTAGCTGCACTCGACCTTGATGCTTCTACTTTATCTCTAAGACCTCCTGTTACTTGATCGAGATTGAGTCCCTCCTCCTTATTTAATTTTTCTACCATCACCATTTCTCTGTATAAGAGCATGTAATCCTCATCTGGGTCGATTCTTGATAGGTGCGGTCGAATTGCGTCTGGATCTATAGTTCTAACAACTACACTATGATTAGTTCCAACTAACTTTGCTCGCCAGTTTTGAGTCCAACTAGGCTTTGGGTTTAGTAGCTCGATTATTTTTAAGTGATCTCCACTATTTTGCAGTACTTCTCCTAAAGAAAATGCTTCGTTGACTATCCCTGTTTCAGACTTACCAGGTAGAAATTCCGTAGTCTTGTTTATTTAACTATTATAGTTGAAGTACTATTTCCTGACTAGACGCGAATAATGCGCTATCTTCTTTTAACATCATTGTTAGACGTTTTCTTTCAGCTTTTGCGAGTTATACAGACTATCTAGCTTGTAAAAATGCGCCCTTCAGATTATGTTTTGGGAGGATATATTAGGTCTGCAAGCATTTCACTATTCTGCTGATATGAAAGTGTGATCCTTTTTTCAGAACCTTCTTGCATATGGTTGCTAGGTAAACCGAAAACTAGCTTTTCTGCTCCTCTTGTTAGAGTGAACTGGACCTCACCATCGAGTCTAGATGGTTTTTCACCCACTTTATTAACTATACAAGCAAGTTTGTCCGTTGCGCGTTCAACGACTACTTCAAATGCCAAATCTTGAGTATCTGTCTTTACATCAAGCTCTTGATATGTTGCATTTTCGTTTCCAGCTCTAGATATAAGCATCCATATGCTATCAAAAATTTCTGATCTTTTGTCTTTGTTATGTCCTTGTGCTTCCATTTGTTCAGTAAATGCTTTTCTAACTGGCATGAAATCTGCTACCGACGATGCTTGGCTAGGATCTCGAGGCCATGGTAGGCACGCATGAGCAATCGCTCCAAACTCTTTCATTAACTGATGATAACCAAGATGTCTTTGTATTTCGACTTCTTCCACCGGATGGTCTATTTTCACATTTCTAATTCCTGTTATAGTTTCTTTTTCGACATATGCTAAAAACGGAAATTCATTTTTACTTATCATAGATCTTCACCTCTCACAATACTGTTAATTGTTTAATTATATACTAGTGTTGGGCGTGTCGTGGAGTTGGCGGCCTTGAGATTTTTTGCACGAATAGCGCTTCGATGCCGACTTTGTCGGGAGAGTATTTGATAATTAGTCCTTCTATTTCGGCTTGGATTTTGAGTAGGTACTCGGAAGTACCGGTGTTTTTGGGGAATTCGAGACAGTCGCAGGCTACAAGTATCGGCTTGTGGGGTGTACCATCGATGACTCCCCAGCCGATGCGATGGGTGCCTGGATCTATACCTAAAACTCTAGTCATGGATCTATCTTATTGTTTTCCCGAACGAAAGGCAAATCTATGAAAATTAGGAAACTACGGGAGCATTTTCTCTGAGCACTTGCTCGGCCTTTTCTAGTTGTTCGAATTCAGGTATAAAAATCACAGTTGAATGATTTTTGGTAGATTCCCCAGCTAATGAGCATAATTGTTCGATGAATGGCCAAGCTACATTGCTGAGAGCATTTTGAATTGCTTTTACGCCTTCAGCTGTATTTGCGACTAGAATGTTGCCTTCCCAGCGAAAATCTTTATCTTTTTGTAGCGATACTTGTCCTGACATGCTAACTCCTTTGGGCAGATAACAATAATATTATTATAGACTATCTGGCTAGGTGGTACTGTGGCGAGGCTTGGAGTTGGCGGCCTTGAGCTCGAGCCAAGTGCGTTTGAGAGCAGCCTCGGCCTGGGCGAACTCGACTTCGCGCTTCTTGTCGGACAAGGTAACTTTGGCTTCACTTTCGGCTTTCTTAACTTTAGCTAGATCGATATCCTTTGCCCTTACGGCAGAGTCGGCGAGGATACTAACTTTACCTTCCGCGTCGACTTCGAGGAAACCACCAAAGATGGCCACAATATCTTCCTCGCCCTTTGGACCCTCAAAGCGGAGTAGTCCCTGAGGTAGCTTGGCGAGCAGTGGGATGTGACCAGGTAGGACGGTGATCTCGCCCATCTCAGTCTCGACAGTTACTCTGGCAGTCTCGACAGTGAGCAGCCTCTTCTCTTGTGTAACAATGTCGAGCGTCAATTGTTTGGTCATATGTTTTTGGTTTCCGTTGAGGAGAAACCCCTAAGGAACTTAGGGGTTTCTCCTCTAAGTACTATTTACTTTTCTCGTAATCGGCGAGAACCTCTTCGAGGCCACCCTTCATGTAGAAGTCTTGCTCGGGGATATGGTCGAGGGTACCATCGATGATTTGCTTGAACCCTTTGATGGTGTCTTCGACTTTAACATATCTACCTTGGATACCAGTGAACTGCTCGGCCACAAAGAATGGTTGAGTCAAGAAACGCTGGATCTTGCGGGCACGTGAGACGGTGAGTTTATCTTCGTCTGATAACTCGTCGATACCGAGGATGGCGATGATATCTTGGAGATCCTTGTAGCGCTGTAGGACCTTTTGGACATTGCGGGCTACCGTGTAGTGCTCGTCGCCGACGATATCGGAAGATAGCATCTTGGATGAACTAGACAATGGATCGACGGCTGGGTAGAGGGCTTGCTCTACGAGACCACGATCGAGCGAGATGGTTGAATCCAAGTGAGAGAAGGTCGTGGCTGGAGCCGGATCGGTATAGTCATCGGCTGGCACATAAACAGCCTGGAATGAGGTAATACTCCCCTTTTTGGTACTGGTGATGCGCTCTTGCAGAGCCGCCATTTCGGTAGCCAAGTTTGGTTGGTAACCGACGGCACTAGGAATACGGCCAAGGAGAGCTGAAACCTCGCCTCCTGCCTGAGAGAAGCGGAAGATGTTGTCGACGAAGAGTAGCACGTCCTCGCCCTGCTCGTCACGGAAATACTCAGCGAAAGTCAGACCGGTAAGGGCGACGCGGAGACGGGCGCCTGGTGGTTCGTTCATTTGGCCAAAGACCATGGTGGTATTTTTAAGTACCCCTGAGTCTTTCATTTCGCCGTAGAGATCGTTACCTTCGCGAGTACGCTCGCCTACACCGGCAAAAACGGAGTGACCAGAGTGCTCCTCGGCGATGTTGCGGATGAGCTCTTGCATGATGACTGTCTTACCTGTACCGGCTCCACCAAAAGCGGCGACCTTGCCACCTTTAGCAAAGGGGGCGATCAGATCGATAACCTTGATACCAGTCTCTAAAATCTCGGCACTACTGGCTTGTTCTACGAGAGTAGGGGCAGCGCGGTGGATAGGCATATAGTGTTCGGCTTTGACTTCGCCCATATTGTCGATTGGGTTACCTAGTACGTTAAAAATGCGGCCGAGAGAGTTTTTGCCGACAGGGACAGAGATAGGTTTGCCAGTGTCCTCTACTTGTGCGCCACGTGCCAGACCATCGGTCGTGGACATAGCAATAGTGCGGACGACACCGTCGCCAATGATCTGTTCGACCTCGAGGATTAGCTCGGTTCCGTCGTTCTTTTTGACCTTGAGTGCGTTGTAAATATTGGGGATGTCGCCCTCAAATTTGACGTCGACGACGACGGAAATGATTTGAGTGATTTTGCCGAGATTGGTATTTTTCATATACTTCCTTTGTATAACGGGCGGGAGAACCCCGCCCCTACATAAATATTATATTATTCGATTGCCATGCGGGCCGTCGTTACATCTAATAATTCTGATGTGACTTGGGATTGGCGAGCCGAGTTGTAATCGAGAGTGAGACTGGTGATGAGGTCACGCGCATTGTCGGAGGCACTTTTCATGGCGACCATACGAGCCGAATGTTCGGTGGCGCGTGATTCGAGTAATGCCTGATAAATAGACATCTCTACCTGATAGGGAATAAGTTTTTCCATGAGCGCGGTTGGGTCTGGTTCGATCGTATATTCCATGGCAGATGATTGAAGATCAGTATTCTCGGTTTTGACTGGTGAGACAGGCAAAAGCTTTTCGACTGTGACTTCGTTGGTGAGGGTAGAGATAAATTTGGGGTAGGCAAAATAAATAGCATCAAAGGTACCAGCTAAAAAACTATCCATAGCATATGAGGTAATAGCACGGGTTTCTTCGAAGGTAATTGACTCGCCGAGGGTGTCAAAACGAGCTACAAGAGAAGTGTCCCTATTTGGGAGTACCCAGCGAGCTTTTTTGCCGACGGTAATAACAGAAATTTGGGCAGTTGGCATGCTACTGGCAAAGTTCATAAAACCACGATGAAGATTGACGTTTAAACCGCCGCATAATCCTTTGGAGGTAGCAACAAGGATAATGAGAACTTTGTTTTCTGGTCTAACTTCAGTTAATGCATGGGCGACTTTGCCAGATTTGGCTCCAGCTACGCGGGATAAAATATCGCGTAGCTTGTCGGTAAAAGGACGGGTCGCAAGGGCGGCATCTTGGGCTTTGCGCATTTTGGCAGCCGAGACCATTTGCATAGCTTTGGTGATTTGGCTGATGTTCTTGGTCGAGCGGATGCGACGCCTAATGCCAATGAGACTAGTCATAATTTAGGACTCGATTTTTATGGTTAAAGCTGCAGAGATCTCCAAAACTGCTTCAGCGGCTGATTTCATCTGTTTCAAGATTTCGTCAGACAAAGCAGCTTCTTTTTTGAGGAGTTCACAGAGTTTAACACCAGGTTTGGTTTCGAGATATTCGAGTAGATTCTTTTTCCAGGCTCCCATATGTTTGAGTTCGATGGTCCCTGCGTACCCTTCGGTAACTGCCCAAATTAAGACTACTTGTTTCTCGACACTCATTGGTTCGTCCCATCCCTGTTTGAGGATTTCGGAGACGCGAGCACCCTTGTCGAGCTGAGCTTTGGTTTTGGCGTCGAGATCGGAGGCAAACTGAGAGAAAGCGGCTAGTTCGCGGTACTGGGCGAGGTCGAGACGAAGACGTCCGGCCACTTTTTTCATGGCTTTGATTTGCGCGTCACCTCCCACACGTGAGACAGAGAGACCGGAGTTGATAGCTGGCTTAAATCCAGAGTTGAAGAGATCGGTTTCGAGGTAGATTTGTCCGTCGGTGATACTGATGACGTTGGTAGGAATGTAGGCAGAGACGTCG
>Ga0172380_10004099_pt1 | contig 19148 bp, 21 predicted proteins | sample Leawe162metaG_FD_119747 | JGI IMG/M metagenome (GOLD analysis project Ga0172380, IMG submission 119747) | Leachate microbial communities from a municipal landfill in Southern Ontario, Canada - Leachate well 162 metaG | ecosystem: Engineered > Solid waste > Landfill > Unclassified | place... | reverse complement strand
GGGCGAACCTCCGTGTGAGCCCATTTATTACGGCTCAGACGGAGCTTCGCCCTCCCTCGCGTTATCGACATGTCGTCGAACCGCTCCCCTCTCATTTCTTCCCTTACGCGCGGATTTGGGATTCCGGCCAATTCCAAGCGCGGTTTCCTCGCCACAGGAGCGCAAAATCCCCCTGCGAGCCCACGCATCCAAACACTCCATCGCAACTTCCGGGCGGTTTCTATTCTAATCCTCGCGTGCCTGACGGCCGACGTGCTGGGCAGCCATTCGCCTGTCCAGGCGGAAGAAGCCAACGCCGCGCCCCTCAGCCCGTTCGGCATCGGCGCGATCAACAATTACACGGTCCTATCGCGCCTATGACGCCGGCGCTGCCGGACCAGTTTGTCCGGAAAGTGGCGGGAACCCGCTACCAGGCACCGGATCGGCTGGGGGTGGCGGGTTTTCACGAGCGGAATATGTCTTTGAAAGTTTCCTGAAGCGCCCTCACTTCATTCGTCGTAAGTCTGGAAAATTCCTTGCTCAAGGCCCGCTTGGAAAGCGTGCCGTTCCCTTGCCTCAGGAAGGCAATCAAAAGTTCGATAGCGTGTTCCGGCATATCGAAATGATCCTGAATCCAGGATTTCATCCGGTCGTGGTTGGCAAGATAATTGACCTCCTCCGGCAAGCTCTCCTCGACTGTCTGCCGGACGCAATCATACAAAAATTCGGCCTGCGGCGTAGCATCGAAGAACCTGTAGAGATCGACTGTTTCATTCAAGACCTCGACGTTGCCGCGATCCGTCGGCTGCCACTCAATGAAGCGCAAGCGCGGTCTGGAATAGAGTTCCAGAATCTGCCGGTATTCATCAATGTGGTCGAGGATAACCGCCGATACGGGGAATACGATCCCTGTGGGCGCAAACCCCTTTTCCGCGAGCACATGATGAATCAGGAATCTATGAATACGGCCATTGCCATCCTCAAACGGGTGGATAAAGACAAACCCGAATGCGATCAATGCCGCAGAGAGAACAGGATCATAGGCGCTGGCGGCCAGTTTATTGTCTGTGGCGATCAGCGCTTCCATCAAACGGTGAACATCCTGCCACCGGGCAGAAATGTGATCGGGAATGGGCGTATTGTTTACGCGGTCGTGGACACCAATAAATCCTCCTTCCGCGCGCCATCCCATTCGAGTAAAACGCGCATCTTCAATCACGATGCCCTGCAAACGGATAAATTCGTCCCGTGTCAGTTTTTGCTGTCCCGCCTGTCCGATGGCGCGTCCCCAGCGTTCCGCGCGATTATGGGGCGGACGTTCGCCTTCGATGGCATAGGAAGCCTTGGAGTCTTTCACCAGCAGGAAGGCCGCCGCACGCGCGATAATGTCGGAATGAACCTTGCCAAGAACGTCTCTGGCCCGTTCCGAGAGGTTCAGGTTCATCAGCTTTTCCAGCTTGTCCGTGCGCCGGACCAGAGGGCAAAAACCCTGAACTCCCGGCAGGTTGTTCCTGACACGGTGGCGTTTTGACATACTGGCGGGGCCGGGATATTGCAGCCTCGCGTCGATGGCATCGGCATAATCGCCAGAGGTCACGTCGGTCAAACTCAACGTGCTTCCGGTCAGCCATTCGTAGAAAAACCAGATACGGCGGCTATATTGTCCCGTAGGTTCGTTTTGGACAATGGACAAAATATCCTCGGCCTGCACTGTGCCAAACAAGGCATTGAGCACCGCAAGATCGATTCCTTCATACTTGAAGGCAAAAATCAGGTGTCCTGCCAAAGTGTCGGCGGGCATGTGCTTGGGTGTAAAAACAGCCCACCCTTCCGTTTCATATTTTTTATGCTTGGAGTTGATGGCTGCCAAACGGTACGGCAAAGGGACATGGAGATCGTAGTGATGGATCAAAGCGGCATAACCGGCGAGGTGCATTCTCCCCTCCGGCAAGGGCAGTCCTTGAAAAACGCTGATAGCTGCTGAAATCTGGTGATTTTCCATACGGTTTCTGAAATCCAATGATACGGCGTGAAAACAACTGATTTTTGGACGCTATCATGAAAAGTGATGATAATCCATGAAAAGCGGTGACGAACGGCATCTTTTTCAGCGACCCGCCCGCTGGTAGCTAATGCGAGGGAGGGCGAAGCTCCGTCTGAGCCGTAATAAATGGGCTCACACGGAGGTTCGCCCTCCCATCGTTGACGTTACCCGCGGATTGGGGTTGGACGACGACGCTTTACGTGGACCTCGTGTTGGGGAAGACTGTGGGCCGCTAAATCCAATATGAAAAAACTTCCCCGGTTCACTTTCGGCATGGGCGACCGTTTTGCCCACCAGGGCGAGGCCCAGCTCTCCGCCGTCCAATCCGCCGCGCGCCGCGGCGTGCCCCTCCACCCGGTGTGGAACAAGTCCAACCGCGAGCACACGCTCATCGGCACGAAGCCCGACGATCTCCGCGCCGAGGCGGATGCCGCCGTTCGTGCGCTCGGCTGGACCGCGCCCTACTTCGTGGACGCCGACCACATCAACCTGCACACGGTGGACGGGTTCCTGGCCGCGAGCGATTTTTTCACGCTCGATGTGGCCGATTATTCCGGCAAGCCCGCGAGTCCGGAGGCGAGGGCCGCATTTTTGGAAAAACGTTCCGGCCTGGTGGGCAGCCACCGGCTCCCGGGGGGTTCCGATCCGCTGGAAATCACGCGCGGGGATCTGGAGCGGACCTCGGAGAAATTTCTCTGGGCGATGCAGGAAGCCGGTCGCATCCACCGCCACATCGCCGCCGCCAAGCCGGCGGATTCCTTTGTCGTGGAGGTTTCCGTGGACGAAACCGACACGCCGCAGACCCCTGGCGAGCTGCTGATCATTCTGGCCATGATTGCCGACGAGGGCATTCCCGCCCAGACCATCGCGCCGAAATTCACCGGGCGCTTCAACAAGGGGGTCGATTATGTGGGGGATCTGGGCGCCTTCGAGCGCGAGTTCGATGCCGACCTCGCCGTGCTGGCCCATGCCGTGCGCGAATTCGGGCTGCCCGACAGCCTCAAGCTCAGCGTCCACTCGGGCAGCGACAAATTCTCGCTCTATCCGGTCATCCGCAAACTTGTCGCGCGCCACGGAGCCGGGCTGCATCTGAAGACGGCCGGCACCACCTGGCTCGAGGAGGTCGCGGGACTCGCGGAAGCCGGAGGCGAGGGGCTGGCCATCGCGAAGGACATCTACGCGGACGCACTTCCGCAGGCCGTGGAATTGATCCAGCCGTATGCGCCGGTCGTCGATATCGACATCGCCGGGCTCCCTTCCCTCGAAACCGTCCGGGGCTGGACATCGCGGGAATTCGTTTCCGCGCTCAATCACGATGCCTTGTGCCCGGAGTATGACCGGCAGTTCCGGCAGTTCATCCACGTCGCGTTCAAAGTTGCCGCCGCGATGGGTGCCCGCTACACGGATGCCTTGAAGGCCCATCGCGAAATCGTCGGGCGGCGGGTCCACGACAACCTCCTCAAAAAGCACATCGAGCCGCTTTTCTGCTGAGGTTCCCATGATGCCACGGACCTTTCAGATTCATTCCTCGGTGAATAATCGCCCCTTCATCCACGAGGACTTCCTCCTCGACACGCCCGCCGCCCGCGAGCTTTACCACCGGCACGCCGCAGACCTGCCGATCATCGACTACCACTGCCATCTCCCGCCAAAGGAAATCGCTGACGACATCCGCTGGGGAAATATTTCCACGCTCTGGCTGGGCGGGGACCATTACAAATGGCGGGCGATGCGCACGGCGGGGATCGACGAACGCTTCTGCACGGGCGATGCGACGGACTGGGAGAAATTCGAGCAGTATGCGGTCGTCATGCCGAAGCTGCTGCGCAATCCCCTCTACCACTGGTCCCACCTGGAACTCGCGCGTTATTTCGGCATCGCCGACCGTCTTCTGAACCCGGACACGGCGCGCGGGATTTACGACCATTGCAACGCGCTTCTGGCCGGGCCCGATTTTTCCTGCCGCGGGCTGATGAAAAAATTCCGGGTCGAAGTCGTCTGCACCACCGACGACCCGGTGGATTCGCTGGAGCATCATGCGGCGATTGCCGCCGACCCATCTTTCGACATCCAGGTGCGCCCGACCTGGCGTCCGGACAAGTCCCTGGCCATCGACCAGCCTGCCGCCTTCGCTTCCTGGCTGGAGGCGCTGGAAAAGGCGTCCGACGCGGCCGTCGGTTCGCTCGGGGATCTCCTGTCAGCCCTGCAACAGCGCCACGACTTTTTCGCGTCCCGCGGGTGCCGTCTTTCCGACCGCGGGGTGGACACGGTGTGGGCGGAGGACTGCCCGGAGAGCGAGGCGGAGCGGATTTTCGCCAAGGCGCGCGCGGGCGCCGTCGTGACGCCGGAAGAGGCGGTGCGCTACAAGTCGTTCCTTTTGCACGAACTCGCCCTGATGGACGCGGCCAAGGGTTGGACAATGCAGATCCATTACGGCGCATTGCGCGGCGCCAACAGCCGGATGAAGCAACGGATTGGCGCGGACAGCGGGTTCGACTCCATCGGCGATCTGCCCGTGGCCGCGGCCCTGGCCAGACACCTCGACCGTCTCGACCTCGCAGGCAGCCTGCCGAAGACGATCCTCTACAACCTCAATCCCCGCGACAACGAACTCGTGGCGACGATGATCGGGAACTTCCAGGACGGCGTCACTCCGGGAAAAATCCAGTTTGGGAGCGGCTGGTGGTTCCTCGACCAGACCGACGGGATGACCCGGCAGATCGAGGCGCTCTCGCAGATGGGGCTGCTCAGCCAGTTTGTGGGGATGCTCACGGACAGCAGGTCGTTCCTCTCCTACACCCGCCACGAATACTTCCGGCGGTTGCTCTGCAACATTCTGGGCGGCGACATGGAGCGGGGTCTCCTGCCCAATGATTCCGCGCTCGTGGGACAGATGGTCTCCGATATCTGCCACCACAACGCCCGGCGATACTTCGGGTTTTACGAAAGTTGATGAGCCTGCCGGAACCATCGTGGCCGGGCTGGCTTCGGCCCGATGCGCAGCCAGTGGCAGGAAGTTCAAAAGAGCCGCAAAACCCGGTGTTTATGCGGCTTCCCGCCTGTTCCAGGCTTGGAACTTCAGGCTAAAAAAGCAGCGTGGCCGGCGTTTCCAGGCTCTTTTTCAGCGAGGCCAGAAATTCCGCGCCTGCGGCACCGTCCACGACACGGTGGTCGCCGCTCAGCGCCAGGGTCATCCGTTGGCCGGCGACAACTTCGTCCCGCGCGTTCACCACGGGTTTTTTCACGATGGTTCCGACCGCGAGGATCGCGGCCTGGGGCGGGTTGATGATCGCGTAAAAGCTTTCGATGCCGAAGGCACCGAGGTTCGAGACCGTGACCGTGCCGCCCTGGTATTCCTCGGGTTTGAGCTTTTTCGAGCGGGCGCGGGCGGCGAGGTCCTTCACCGCGCTGCTGATTTCGCGCAGCGTCAGCTTCTGGGCATCACGGATCACCGGGGTGATCAGGCCGTCCTCGACCGCGATCGCGACCGAGAGATTGACCGTGGCGTATTCGACGACCGAGTCCCCGGCGAACGCGGAGTTGATTTTCTGGTGCGCGTCCGCCGCGCGCGCGGTGGCGAGCAGGACAAAATCGTTCACGGTCACTTTCGGGGATCCCGAAGCCTCGGCGGCGGAATTGATGTCCTTGCGCAGGGCGACGAGCGGCGCGGCGTCGATTTCTAGCGAGAGGTAGAAATGCGGGATCTGGGTTTTGCTGGCCAGGAGCCTTTCCGCAATCGTGCGGCGCATGCCCGAGAGCGGAACCCGTTTGTCGGCGTCCGAGGAGGGGACATCAATCCTGGCGGAAGGGGTCGGGGCGGCAACCGCGGGCGCCCGCGCGGCAGGAGCCGCGCCCTTCTCGGGGACATCGGCGGCCACGATCCGCCCGCCGGGCCCGGAGCCGGATACGCCAGAAAGATCGACTCCGCGTTCCAGGGCGATTTTTTTTGCCAGCGGCGAGGCTTTCACGCGGGGGCCGACGGGGGCCGTGGTCGCACGCGGCTTGGGGGTCGCGGGAGCTGCGGAGATCGGGGCGGCTTTGGGGGCCGGGGCTGGAACCGGCTTTGCGGACGGCACGGATGCGGCGGGTTTGGCGGGTTTGGCGGGCGAGGAGCCCCCGTCCAGCACGGCAAGCCGCCCGCCGACTTTGACGACCCCTCCCTCCGGGACGACGATTTCCACGAGGGTGCCCTCGTCAAATGCCTCCATCTCCATTGTGGCCTTGTCGGTTTCCACCTCCGCGAGGATGTCTCCAATCTCGATCTTGTCGCCGGGCTTTTTCAGCCATTTCACGAGCGTCCCCTCGTTCATGGTGTCGCTCAACTTCGGCATGGTGATGTCTGGCATGGCTGTTGGGAATGGTGGAGTTTGATCAGCAAATATCCAGCGCTTTTATCACGACCCGCCCGGGCGTTGGCAACTGGATCGGCTCGAGCGCCGGGGAATAGATCGAGGGGGCATCCAGCGCGCAGACCCGCTGCACCGGGGCGTCCAGCTCGTCGAACGCCTGCTCCTGGATCGTCGCCGCGATCTGGGCGGAGACCCCGCAGAAGGGCTTGTTCTCATCCACAAGGACCGCGCGATGGGTTTTGCGGACGGTGTTCAGGATGGCCTCCTCGTCGAGCGGACGAACCGACCGCAGATCAAGGACCTCGGCGTGGAGCCCGTGCTCGGATTCCAGGATTTCCGCAGCCTTGAGGGCGGTGAGGACCGCCCGGCCGTGGGCGATCAGGGAAATGTCCGAACCCTCGCGCTTGATGTCCGCCACCCCGAGCGGGATGACGTATTCCTCCTCGGGAACCTCCCAGGGTTCGCCGTAGAGGAGGGTGTTCTCCATGAAGCAGACCGGGTCGTTGTCCCGGATGGCCGCCTTCATGAGCCCTTTGGCATCGTAGGCGGTGGCCGGGCAGACGACCTTCAGGCCGGGGGTGTTCGCGATAAAATTTTCCGGGGTGTGCGAGTGTGTGGCCCCCACGTTCGTGCCGCCATTCGCAGGCCCGCGGATGACGATCGGGCAGTTGATGAGTCCTCCGCTCATGTAGCGGATCTGCCCCGCGTTGTTGATGATCTGATCCCACGCCACGTAGGCGAAGCTCCAGAACATGAGCTCCATCACCGGGCGGATCCCCAGCATCGAGGCCCCGATGCCCATCCCGATAAACCCGGCCTCGCTGATCGGCGCGTCCACCACCCGCTTGTCGCCGAAGCGCTCCCAGAGCCCCTCGGTGACTTTGTAGGCCCCGTTGTATTGCGCGACTTCCTCGCCGATGATGACGACGTTCTCGTCGCGGAGAATCTCCTCGGCGAGGGCCTGGTTCAGGGCGGTGCGATAGGTGATGAGCGGCATCCTGGAAATTTTCTAGCAGCCCGCCGGACTTTTCCAAGCCCTCAAGCTCGAAAAAGTCAGGGCTTTTTGTTTGCCCAAAATCCCCCCCGCTCTCCACCGGCGTCCCGCCTCTTCGTTTGAAGGGGCCGTGCCCCGACGGGTGCGGGCGAGATTTTCTCCGTCGAGATTTCCTCTTGACGAAAATCAATTCCCGGCGATCATTCCCGCAAATCTTATCGAGAGTGGCTGAGGGACTGGCCCTGTGAAGCCACGGCAACCGCTGGGAATGACCGCCTGTTTGATGCGGGGGGAAATTTCCGGGCCCAGGTGCCAAATCCAGCTCCGGGTTTCCGCGAAAGCGAAGGCCAGGGGAAAAGATGAGGTGAGTCAGTTCCTTGGCACGAACCGGCCCGTTTCTTCGTCCGCTCTCGATTGGACCAACCACCATGAGCGACCAACAAACCTATTTTTCCAACCTGAAGTGCCGGGAATGCGGGCGCCTGTATCCAAAGGAGGCAATCCACATTTGCGAGTTCGATTTCGGCCCCCTCGAGGCGGCGTATGACTACGGGCGGATCTCGGAAAACATCAGCCGCGAGAAGATTTCCTCGCGCCCGCAATCGATGTGGCGCTACCGCGAGCTGCTCCCGATCGACGGTCCGCCCACCGTGGGCGAACAGGTTGGGTTCACCCCGCTGGTCAAAGCCGACCGCCTTGCCGCGAAGCTCGGCGTCGGAGAACTCTACATCAAGAACGACACCGTCAACCACCCGACGCTGTCGTTCAAAGACCGGGTGGTTTCGGTGGCATTGAGCCGCGCGAAAGAACTCGGCTTCAAGATCGTGGCCTGCGCCTCGACGGGAAACCTCGCGAACTCGGTGGCGGCCAATGCCGCCGCCGCCGGCCTGGCCAGCTACGTGCTGATCCCCGCCGATTTGGAGAGAAGCAAAGTCCTGGGTTCGCTCGTCTATGGCACCCATGTCATCGGCATTCATGGTGCCTACGACCAGGTCAACCGCCTGTGCTCAGAAATCGCCGGCAAATACGGCTGGGGGTTCGTCAACGTGAACCTGCGGCCCTACTACGCCGAGGGATCGAAGAGCATGGGCTTCGAAATCGCCGAACAGCTCGGCTGGAAGCTCCCCCGTCACACCGTCATCCCGATGGCCAGCGGATCGCTGCTGACAAAAATCCACAAGGCCTACAAGGAGTTCATCCATGTCGGGATTCTGGAGGAGGCCCCGTATGCCGTCCACGGAGCCCAGGCCACCGGCTGCTCGCCGATTTCCGCCGCACAGAAAAAGGCGACCGACATCGTCAGGCCGGTCCCGGACCCGCAGACGATCGTGAAATCGCTCGCGATCGGGACGCCCGCCGACGGCTACTACGCCCTCCGCAGCATGCAGGAGACCGGCGGCAGCGCCGAGGATTGCACCGATGACGAGGTCGTCGACGGCATCCGCCTGCTCGCCGAGTATGCGGGCATCTTCGCGGAGACCGCCGGCGGCGTCACGGTCGCCTGCGCGAAAAAACTGGTCGATTCCGGAAAAATCCCGCGCGACGAGAGCATCGTGCTCTGCATCACCGGCCACGGCCTCAAAACCCAGGAGGCGATCCACGGGCAATGCGGCGAGCCCCGCCTCATCAACCCCAGCCTCCGCGAATTCGAGGCCCTCATCGCCGACGACCATGTCGTCGCGGGGAGCCTCAAGGGTTAAGAGCCAGAAAAATCGCAGCCGACATCCGCAGCATCCATTCCCCATTTCAAATTCATCCGATGAACATCCAAGTCCGCATCCCCGCCCCGCTCCGCAAACTCACCAATGACCAGGAAGTCGTCCCCGCCGAGGGAACGAACATCGGCGAGATCCTCGGCAACCTCGACAAAGCCTTTCCCGGCCTGGGCGAGCGGATCTGCGACGAGCAGGGGAATATCCGCCGCTTCGTGAACATCTTCGTCAACGACGAGGACATCCGCTTCCTCGAAGAGAAGGCGACCGTCGTCAAGGACGGCGACGAGATCAGCATCGTCCCCGCCATCGCCGGGGGGTAGAAGGTCTCCCGGAGGAAAATCCCGGGGTGGCAGGACGACCGCAAAAATCGGATCCGGCACGGACGGGGGGATTTTTGTTTTCCCGCCGCGCCGCCGGTGATAAGGGATACGCCCATGACTGCTTTGCTGGCACTTGAGGACGGGCGCATCTTCCGGGGGGTGAGTTTTGGCGCGGTCGGAACGGCCGCAGGGGAGATCTGCTTCAACACCTCGATGAGCGGGTATCAGGAAATCCTCACGGACCCCTCGTATCGCGGGCAGATTGTCGCCATGACGTGCCCCGAAATCGGGAACTGCGGCATCAACGGGCTCGACGCCGAAAGCGATTCCCCGCACGTGCGCGGCTTCGTCATCGAGGAACTCAGCCCGGTGCCGAGCAATTGGAGGTCCACGGGCACGCTCGGCGACTATCTGGCCAAAAACAACATCCCCGGCATCCAAGGCATCGACACCCGCGCGCTGACCCGCCACCTGCGGACCCGCGGTGCCATGCGGGCCTGCCTGACTGCGGAAATCACGAGTGAACCCGAGGCGGTCCGCCGGGCCCGCGAGGTCCCGTATGCGGGAGTCGATTTCGTGCGCGAGGTGACGTCCGCTTCGCCCTACCGCTGGGATCCGGACCAGACCGCGAGCCGGCAATGGGTCGTCCGCACGACCGGTTCGGAGCCTGCGGCCACCGACGGGCACGGAAACGTGTTCGCCCCGCTCCCCCCCGTCGCCCACAAGCTTGCCGCGATGGATTTCGGCATGAAGAAAAACATCCTGCGCTCGCTCCGGCAAAACGGCTTTGACGTCACGGTCCTGCCCGCGACATCCACGGCGGAGGAGGTTCTGGCTTCGGGGGCCGACGGGATTTTTCTCTCGAACGGTCCCGGCGACCCGGAGGAAGCCACCTCCGCGCGCGAGACGGTGCGGCAGTTGGTCGGGAGGAAACCGATCTTCGGGATCTGCCTCGGGCACCAGGTGCTCGCCCTGGCATTGGGAGGGAAAACCTTCAAATTGAAATTCGGCCATCGCGGGGCGAACCAGCCGGTCAAAGACCTGCGCAGCGGGAAAATCGCCATCACATCCCAAAATCACGGATACGCGGTCGACCCGGACTCCCTGCCTGCGGATGTCGAGGTGACGCACGTGAATTTGAACGACGGCACGGTGGCGGGTTTGAAACACAAAACCCACCGGGCTTTCAGCGTCCAATACCATCCCGAGGCCAGCCCCGGGCCGCACGACGCGGGCTACTTTTTTCAGGAGTTCGCCAAAGAGGTTGCGGCGGCCAAGGCCGCCGGAGTATAAGGGAGGGCCTATGGCCAAGCTGCAGATCTTTCTCCCCGACGGGACTCAAATCTCCCACGACCTCCAGGATGAAACAATCACCATCGGGCGTTTGGCGGACAACGATCTCCAGATCGATGACGGCTCCGTGTCGAGTCGGCACGCGCAGATCGAGTTCGAGGCGGATGCCTTCCACCTCCACGATCTGGGGTCCACGAACGGCACGTTCGTCAACGGCGATCAGGTGACCGACGCGGTGCTGCGCCACGGCGACGAGGTCCGGTTCGGGATCGTCGAGACGGTGTTTCACGGCGAGGAAGAGGTGCCGGACCAGCCGCTGCCCGCCTCGACCAGCGTCGAGTCCGAAGCGGCAAAAGTCAGCTCCCGGCCGGAGCAATTCGCGAACTCCTCGCCGATCCCAAAAAACGTCCAGTCCAAAGATCCCCTGGCTGCGGGCCTCTTCGCCGCCGCCGTGCTCGGCATCCTGGCATTCGCCGCCGCCGCAGTCATCATCATGGGCATGGCCTCGCCGGCCTGACCCGTCAAACCGGGGCCGGACGGCGCGATATATTTCATGGAAGAACAAACCGACCTTCTCGCCGCGCGACGGCAAAAACTGGAGGCTCTCCGGGCCGTCGGCGTGCCGCCCTACGGGCACCGGTTCGACATCACCGGTCGGCCGGGAGAAATCCGCGCCGCCTTTGCGGAAGGAAATCCCGCGCGCACCGCCGGACGGATCACCGCCCACCGCAACATGGGCAAGAGCCATTTCCTGGATCTCTCCGACAGCACCGGCAGAATCCAGGTCTACCTCCACTCGAAGGAGGTCGGGCCGGAGGCGGCGGCGCTTTTCGGGCATGTGGACATCGGGGATTGGATCGGCGTCGAGGGCGAAACCTTCACCACGAAAACCGGCGAGCCGAGCATCAAGGCCAAATCCTTTACCGTCCTTTCCAAATCCCTCCGTCCGCTCCCCGACAAGTGGCACGGGGTCCAGGATACCGAAATCAAATACCGCCAGCGGTATCTCGACCTGATCGCGAACCCGGAATCGCGCGAGGTGTTTTTGAAGCGCGTCGCGGTCGTGCGCGAAATCCGCCGGTTTCTCGAGGAACGCGGGTTCATCGAGGTCGAGACCCCGATGATGCAGCAGGTCCCCGGCGGCGCCGCCGCGCAGCCGTTCCAGACCCACCACAACGCCCTGGGCGTGGACCTCTTCCTGCGCATCGCCCCCGAGCTTTACCTCAAGCGGATGCTCGTCGGCGGGTTCACGAAAATTTTCGAGCTGAACAGGAATTTCCGGAACGAGGGGATCTCGCGTCGGCACAACCCGGAGTTCACGATGCTCGAGGCCTACTGGGCATTTGCGGATTTCGAGCAGATGGCGGCGCTCGTCGAGGAGATGGTCTGCCACCTCGCGAAGACGGTCACGGGAGGGTTTCTCATCGGGCGCCGGAATCCCGGGGGGGAAGCCCTCAAACCCATCGACCTCACCCCGCCGTGGCGGAGGGCCCGCTACGCGGATCTGATCCGCAGTGTGAAGGGCGACTGGTATGACCTCTCGTCCGCATCCCGCCGCGCATGGTGCGCCGCGAACGGCCTCGACATCTCGCACTGCGCCGAGGATTTCGAAGTGACCCAGCACGTCTTCGAAAAGCTGGTCGAGGAAAAGACCATGGACCCGCTGTTCGTCACGCATTGTCCGAAGGAACTGGTCCCGCTCGCGAAACAAAACGCGCGGGACGGCTCGGTGGTCGATGTCTACGAGCTGATCATCAACGGCCAGGAAATTTCCCCCGGCTACTCCGAGCTCAACGACCCCGACATCCAGCGCGCCCGGCTCGAACAGCAGAGCGGCGGGGAAACCCAGAAGCTCGACGAGGAATTCCTCCACGCCCTCGAATACGGGATGCCCCCGGCCGGCGGGATCGGCATCGGGATCGACCGCCTCGTCATGATGCTCACCGGAGCCGAAAGCATCCGCGACGTCATCCTCTTCCCCCACATGCGCCCGCGGGCCTGAGCGCCTTCGCATGCCCGAGAAGAGCCCGTGAAGGTGAAGATTTCCATTGGAAGCTCCCCCCGGCTCGTGGATGATGCCGCCATGCCGCGACCCGCATCCCCGATCCCGAAAAGCGCGATCTCCGTTTTCCGGTGTGTCCTTTTCGTGCTGGCGGCGGAGGCTGTTGCAGCCCCGGCAGGCCCGGTGCTCTCCGGCCTGGACGCCATCGCCTCCCAGCCGTATGCCGCCTCGGCGAAGGTCGTCGAAATCCGCGGCGAACGCGGCAACCCCCAGCCGAAAGAATGGGTCTTCCTCCTCGGCGATTCCACGGCGCGCGGCGGAGTGCGCGAAGTCACGGTGGCGGATGGGAAAATCACCTCCGAGCGGACCCCGCTTCGGGGGGTGGCCGACGTCGCCGGGCTGGCCCCGCTTGACACGCGCGCCCTCGCCGTCGATGCGGACGAGGTCTTTCGCATCGCCCACAAGGAAGCCATAAAAAGCGAGCTGGGGTTCGATTGGGCCGACTACACGCTCCGCACCGACCCGGACAGCCATGTGCCAGTTTGGACCGTGAAACTCTACGATCACATGGGGGCGCCTGTCGGGACGGCGCGCATTTCCGCCAAAGGCGGCACCGTGGTGGCCCCCCTCCAGCCCGATCCCGGTGCCAAGGCCCGCGCCGAAGCCACCCCGACCAGCAAAGGCGGGGGGCTCCTCGGGAATTTCGGCAAGGCCGCCAGCCGCGCCGCCAAGAGCACCAAAGACTCGACGCTCCATTTCCTCGGAACATTGCAGGAGGAATTTGTCGGCGAACGGACGATCGGCCCGAAGGACGAGGAATGATCGTGCAGGCGATCATCGTTCTCGTCGTCGTCGGGTTTTTGATGCTCGCCGCCGAGGTGTTTGTTCCCGGGCTGGTGCTGGGAACCTTGGGCGGACTCTGCCTCATCGCCTCGGTGGCGCTCAGCTACGCCGCCTACGGACCGCTCTGGGGAACCGCCGCCTTCGCCGCCCTCGCCATCCTCAGCATCGCCGGATTTTTCCTCTGGCTGGAGCTTTTCCCCCACACCCCGCTCGGGAAAAAAATGATGCTCGGCAAATCCCTGAACAAGCGCAATTCCCTCGAGGCCCCAAACCTCATCGGCACCACCGGCGAAACCGTCACCCCCCTCAGACCCGCCGGAACCGCCGTCATCCAGGGCCGACGGATCGACGTCGTCGCCGAGGGTGGGCTCATCGAATCCGGCCAAAAAATTTCCGTCGTCGCCCAGGAAGGGATCCGGGTCGTCGTGCGGCGGCAGACCTGACCCCGGCAGGCCAACTTCCGGTCCCGCCCGGCGGTCGGGTGCGGGAAGAATCTGAGATTTGGGCTCAGGCCGCGCGGGCCATGAAGCTTGCGAGCAGGCGGGTGAGGACGACCTCATCGCCGATCTGGCTGGTCACCAATTTCAGGTTGGCATCGGCGCAGCCCTGGAACGCCCGGTGCAGCTCGGCGGCGGTGTAATGGGCCGAATTTCTGGCCGCGATTCCCAGCGGATAGGCATTCAATGTCCCGTCCTTTTTTCTCGGGAGATGGTCGATGTCCGCCGGGCTGAGGCGGTTGAGGGCGGCACCGAAGAAGTGTGGTTGGGCTGGCGGCTGGATCTTGTGGCGGGCGAGGAGATCCTTGACGAGCAGGAGGTTTCTGACCGTCGGCACAATCGAGGCGAGGAGGATTCCGATCCCCTTTTCCCCCTGGCGGAGGAGCTGGGCAAGGGTTTCCAACGCGAGGGGAAGGTCCCGCGCGGAAATGGCATTCCCGATATCGAAGATCCCGCTTTCGCGGGTGGCCGGAACCAGCGCGCGGACATCGGGGGCCTCGATCGGGTGGCCGGGGCCGAATGCCGTCTCCAATTTGTCCAGCTCGTTGTCGAGTTGGCCCGAGTCGAGCCCCACCCTCGCCGCAAGCGCCTCCACGGCCTCATGGGAAATTTTTAACCCGCGGTCACGGGCTTTTCCCGCCGTCCAGGAAACGACCTCCTCCTCGCCGGCGCGGAAGCCGAGATCGGGTTTGTCGTGGAGGCTCGTCTTGCAGAGCCTGGAGAGTTGCTTGTAGGCGGCGCGCCGCTTGTCCGGCTCGGGGGCGCTCACGAGGAAAACCACCCCCCCGGGCAGCGGGGTCTTCAGGATTTTGCAGAGGGCCTCCAGCGCATCGGCGACCGCCTCCGAACGTCCGGCCACGGTGTCTGAAAGGAAGGTGGCGCTCTTCAGCCAGACGAGTTTCGAGCCTCCCAGGAATGGCAGCGTGAGCAGGGCGTCCGATGCCGCATGGATCTTTGCGACCGCCGCGTCGACGGTCTCGACCGCCCCGTCGATGGTCTCGAGGCCGAAGGCATCGGCCCCCGGTGCCAGCTCGGCGGCAAGCGCGACCGCCGCCTTCCTGACGGCGGCCTCGTCAGATCCGGTGATGAAATGGGCGTGGGAGATTTCGGATGCCATGCGCCAGGACGTTAGACAGATCCCCGAAAAACCACAAAATTTATGTCGCCATCCGTTTCCGGTTCGCTCAATGAAAACGGGAGGCGCCCCGATCCATGACCAAACACGACAAGCCGGTCTGGCGGATGCCCGAGAGGTTCATCTGATGAGAGACGTTTGGAACACCGAATCCCTGGCCGCTTTGGACAAGGCCCATTGCTGGCATCCCTTCACGCAGATGAAGGCGTGGTGCGCCGATGCCCATGAGCCGCTGGTCTTGGTCGAGGGGGAGGGGGCCGTTCTCCGGGATAGTCGTGGCCGGGAATACATCGATGGGAATTCTTCGATCTGGACAAACATCCACGGGCACGGGCATCCGAAAATCACCGTGGCGATCCGGGACCAGCTCGAGCGGGTGGCGCATGTTTCTTTTCTCGGTTCGACCAACGCCCCCGCAGCGGAGCTTGCCGGGCGGCTCGCCGGGCTCTTCCCCCCACGGGCCCTGCCACGCGTGTTTTTCAGCGATGACGGTTCGACCGCAATCGAATCCGCGTTGAAGATGGCGATCCAGTTCTGGCAATCGAGCGGGGTGCCGGAGCGCAAGCGATTCGTCGCCTTTGACCGGGCCTACCACGGGGACACGGTCGGCGCCGCGAGCCTGGGGGGCATCGGCGCATTTCACGAACGGTTTGCGGGCCACCACTTTCCCGTGGACCGGATCTCCGACCCGGAGGATCTGGACGGCCTCGCGCACGGGGAGATCGCGGCGGTCGTCATCGAGCCGCTCATCCAGGGGGCCGCCGGAATGCGCGTGTGGCCGCGCGGGCTTTTGCGCCGCCTGCGCAAAAAGTGCGACGCCCTGGGGACGCTCCTGGTCCTTGACGAGGTGCTGACCGGGTTCGGGCGCACGGGAACGATGTTCGCCTGCGAACAGGAAAACGTGACCCCGGATTTTCTCTGCCTCGCCAAGGGCCTGACCGGCGGATACCTGCCGCTCGCGGCCACCCTGACGACGGAGAGGGTTTTTTCCGCGTTTCTCGGGGAGTTCGCGGAGCAGAAAACATTTTTCTACGGCCACAGTTACACCGGAAACGCCCTTGGCTGTGCGGCGGCGCTGGCGAATCTCGACGTCTTTCGCGAGGAACGGGTCCTGGAAAAGTTGCAGCCCAAGATCGCGGTGCTGGCGGGGCTGCTCGGGCAACTGGCGGACCGGCCCTTCGTCCACGAAGTCCGCCGGTGCGGGTTCTTGGCCGGCATCGAGGTGAGAGACCGGAATGGGAAGGAGTTTCCGTGGCAGGATCGGACGGGAGGGCGGATCTGCGAGGCCGCGAGGAGGCACGGGCTGCTCACGCGGCCGGTTCTCGACACGATCGTGCTCATGCCCCCGCTTTGCACGAGCGAAAGCCAGCTCGAGACGGCGGTGTCCGCGATCGGGCTGGCCATCGAAGACGTCTGCGGCAGATAATCCGGGCCGGGCCGCCCGGTGATGTCAGATGGGGAGCCGCACACCGAGGATCGTCATTTGAGGAACATGGAAAAATTCGCGACGAGGAAAAGGGCATTCGCGGCAAGCCAGGCGACCGGGCCGGGGGCCCATCGGCTGAGGCGCATGCGGGAGTCTGCCGGATACGCGAAGGCGAGCGCGAAAGCGGACGCCCCCAGAAACGCGAGCCCGAATACCGCGCGCCCCGGAGCATCCGGCCGACCGAGGGGATTCCACACCCACCAAATCCTGTCGTCCGCGAACAAGGCGAGACCGTTGACGACAGAAAAAAGAAATCCTGCGGCGGTCGCGAGGGCGAGGCCGTTCCGTCCGGCACCGGGGAACGCTGCGGATGCGGCCTGGGCGCTCACCGCGAGCAGCGAGAAGGCCAGCAACGGCAGGGCCAGGGGGAGCGCCCCGCCGAGCCGGAGGCCGGCGTGCGCCGTGAACAGCAGCGGGCCGCACGGCCAGCCGGTCTGCCCGGAGAGACCGAGAAGAACCGCCATCGCGATCACAATGGTCCCCGAGGACAAGCGCGCGCGCGAAAGCCCGGCAGTGCCGACAAGGTCCGCATACACCGCAACGAAGAAAAAAAAGACCCAGGTGGAATCCCACCAGGGCCACGAGCCGGGGCGCAGGAACGGAAGGGCCGTCCCGGCGGCGGTCGCCGCCAAAAACAAAATCCAGAAGATCTTTTTCACGGGTGTTTTTCGGCGGCGCGGGCGAGGGTTTTTTTCTCCCGGTATTGGAGGAGTGCCAGCATGCCCGAATACGACAGGACGGCCGCCGGAGCGGAGAGGAACAGGGAACCGGCCAGCAGGGGGAGGCCGACACTGAAGAACGTCGTCCATTCCAGCATTTCCTGGAAGCGGAAATGGTGCAGGTCGAGCTTGTTGGGAAGGTGTTGGAAGTGCCCGAGAACCCATGCCCCGATATCGTATTCGGCCTTGAGGAGCACCGGCCAAAACGGAGTGACCACATCGTGGAGGGAAACGGCGATCACGGCGGCGATCGGGCTGCATCGGAACAGGTAGGCCAGCCCGAGGCACAGCAGGGTTTTGATCCCGAAAAGCGGCGTGAAGCCGATGAACATCCCGATGGCCACCCCGCCCGCGATCGCATGAGGGGTATCCCTGAGCGCGAGGAGCTTCCGTCCCAGCGCGGCAAAGTAGGCGGCCAGTCTTTTCATGCCCCACCAGTGAGGACGTTCCCCGCAGGGCAGGCAAGCCGCAATTTATCGTGGCACCGTCTTCGCTCCGGCAGTGCCGCCGCCAGGCTCTCGCCCGGACTTTTTGAGGTCACTTTCTTTTCCCCTCGGGCATGTCATCCGGGAGTTTCCGGTTTCTCCGCAAGCGCGGAAGCGATCAGGCCGAGGATTTCCGGGCGGCCCCGGCCGAGCTTCGAGGAACTGAGCAGGAATTCCGGACGGTCCTCGCTGATCTCCCGCATGCTGCCCAGGAATGCCCCGACGTTTTTCTGCGCCGCCTCGCCGGCGAGTTTGTCGGCTTTCGTGAAGACGAGGATGAACGGCAGCCCGCAGCCCACCATCCAGCGCAGGAATTCCAGGTCCAGCTTCTGCGGGCTCAGCCGGGAATCGACGAGCACGAATGTGCCCAGCAGGTTCGGGCGGTGCCGCAGGTAGTCGGCCACGAACGCGCCGAAACTTCCCCGCTCCTTCCTGCCCGCCTTCGCGTAACCGTAACCCGGCAGATCCACCAGGCTCCAGGTGCCGCCAATCACGAAAAAATTGATCAGCCGCGTCTTTCCCGGGACGCTTGAAACCTTCGCCAGCCCCTCCTCGCGGGCCAGCATGTTGATCATCGAGGACTTCCCGACATTCGACCGCCCGATAAACGCGAACTCCGGCAGGCTCCACCCCGGGCACGAGGCCAGATCCGGCGCGCTCGAATGGAAGGCGGCCCCGGTGGTTTTCATTCCCATTGGGTTTGACACTCCGATGCTTGCCTCAGCTTTGTTTCGTGGCTCTCCGAATTCATATTTTTACCCGCACATCCAACGGGCTGTTCCTCAGCACGGAGGTCACCCGGCAGATGAGCGCATCCTCGGCGAAATCGAAGAGCACCAGGGCGGGCCGGATCTTGAATTCCCCGTCGGAGGTGAAGGGGAACCGGCAGAGATGGATTTCACCGAACCGCATTGCCTGATCGCTCGTAAATCGCGTCTTCCGGGGTGTCGTCGCGCAGGAACTCCCCGTAGGCCGCCAGCCCCCAGCCGACATCTTCCTCGTCCATCCCGGTGAGAATGATAATCCGGGCGCGGCCTCTGGTTGGAAGTTGACAGACGACTCTCTCCGGCAGGTTCAACTCGCTCAGATCGGCCACAAAATTCCACAGCGTTCACGCATCCACCCTACCGGTGGTTTCGTCCCGGGGCAAACGCCAAATAACCTCCCTGATCCGCGCGTAACGCCAACGATGGGAGGGCGAACCTCCGTGTGAGCCCATTTATTACGGCTCAGACGGAGCTTCGCCCTCCCTCGCGTTATCGACATGTCGTCGAACCGCTCCCCTCT